>ENA-ORCM01000068-ORCM01000068.1-human-gut-metagenome-genome-assembly--contig:-NODE-68-length-85074-cov-7.758627_pt1 | contig 85074 bp, 78 predicted proteins | sample MGYA00242906_ERZ507928 | MGnify/ENA primary metagenome ERZ507928 (study PRJEB26167, sample SAMN06115497) | human gut metagenome | host: Homo sapiens | place: China:Shanxi | collected 2015-05-07 | study...
GCATCTCTGTCAAAGGACATGGATGTAATCTACCGTTTTATTTTAGCATGAATCCCACGCCGCGTCAAATGGGAACCTGTTCGAAAAGCGACGTCTACCGGGCGTCGGAAGCCGGTGAATTCTGCGTTTCGGCCTCCTGCTCCAGCTTCTGCATGGCTTTGTGGAACTGAACTCCGAACAAAATTGCCGTGCAGGTAACGGCAATGGCATCGGCCACCGGCTCTGCGGTATAGACGGCCATGGTCTGATCTGCCAGCAGATGCGGCAGCAGGTAGATCAGAGGCAGCAGCAGTATGAATTTCCGCAACACCGCCACAATAATGGAACAGACGGCGTAGCCGATGGAAACAAACGTCATCTGGCAGGCAATCTGAATACCAAACAGGAACAGCGCCGCGCAGTAAACCCGCAGGGCAGGGACCGTAAAGGCCACCAGATCGGCATTGGGCGTAAAAATCTGCGCGAAGATTCCGGGGAACAGCTGAATAATTGCCCACAGCGCAACGGAATAGCACAGGCACACTTTTACCAGCAGGCGGAAGGTCTGGCGCACCCGTGCAGAGTTCCGGGCACCGTAATTATAGCTGGTGATCGGCTGAGCCCCCTGTGCAATGCCTTGCAGCGGCAGCATGGCAAACTGCATGACGCTGGAAAGAATCGTCATGGCGCCCACGGCGATATCGTCGCCGTATTTCAGCAGGGAAGCGTTGAAGCATATGGAAATCACGCTTTCACTGGCCTGCATGATAAATGTGGCGGTTCCCAGCGCCACACAGGGCAGGATGAGCTTTGGCATCAGTCGGATGTTCTCCCTCTTCAGCCGCAGCAGCGTTTTCGGCCCCGTCAGAAACCGCAGCACCCAGATACAGGAGATTCCCTGAGACAGAATGGTTGCCAGAGCCGCGCCTTTGACGCCCATACCCAGCGCAAAGATAAAGAGGGGATCCAGAACAATGTTGGAAACCGCGCCGATCAGCACAGTCCGCATCCCGATCTGTGCAAAGCCCTGCGCCGTGATAAAGGCGTTCAGTCCCAGCGTCATTTGAACGAACACCGTTCCCACGGCATAGATCCGCATATAATCCGCCGCGTAGCCAATGGTATTCTCGCTGGCGCCGAAAGCCAGCAGCAGATCCCTGCTCCACAGCAGCAGAACGGCAGTCAACACGGTGGAAATGCAGATCTGAAGCGCAAAGCAGCCGCCTAAAATCCTCTCGGCGGTCTCATGATCCTGCCGCCCCATATAAATGGAAGCTCTGGGCGCACCGCCGGAGGCCACCAGCGCCGCAAACGCGGAAATGATGAGGATCAGCGGCAGGCAGACGCCCACGCCGGTCAGCGCCAGATCGCCGTCGCCGGGGATATGGCCGATGTAGATGCGGTCTACAATGTTGTACAGCATATTTACCAGCTGGGCGATGACTGTGGGGATTGCCAACTGCCGCAGCAGCTTGCCGATCGGCTCTGTGCCGAGGAAGGTTTTGTCCTGATTCATTTGGATCCTCCTTGTGATGCCCCCCGGCGATCCGTCAGGCGGGTCATATTCTCTCCGAATACGGTAAAGCAGCGGAAGCAGATCTCCAGTTCCTCCGGCGTCAGGCCCTCCGTCAACTGCCGGGAAAAGGTCTCCTGTACAGCCCGTCCCCGCCGGATGACCGGCGCGGCCTTGTCCGTGCAGACCAGACGGCACTTCCGCCGGTCTTCCGGTATGTCCTGCCGCTCCAGATACCCCTGCTGCACCAGATTGTCCACATGGAAGGAAACAATGGAGGGCTTCAGGTGCCGGTAGGTGCAGATATCCCGCGCGGTGTCCATGCCGGGATTGTTGGCCAGAAACAGCAGAATATCCACAGCTGGCTGCGCCATTTTCAGTTCTACCGTCAAGGGACGCATGACGGTGGTATACGCTTCTTCAAAGCGCTTGGCATAGGTATAAAACCGCACGGCGGGAAGCATGGACTCCCTCCTTTTTAATAGTTTAATTTTGAACGATTTGATATTATAATACTTTTCCCGCGTTTGTCAAGCATCCTGAGGCCAAGATCCATCGGTGCCTCCACTGCGGGATCATTTTACGCAAGCAAAACCAGCCCCCTAATCTCCCCGTATTGCTCAGGAAATTCCAGCTCTTTATACAGCGGCATAAGCTTCGTGAATCATCCGTGTAAAAGATCCGTACAAAGTAAAGCGTGCCTTCATTGCCCTTTACTGGCTGCGGTGCAGTCCCGCGTTTGCGCCCCTGGCGGCCAGCATCCAGCGGCAGCAGCTATACTATGAACAGCGGAATGACATTCAAGACTTCTTTGCCGACACGCTGGATACGGAAAGAGCGGAAGATTTTACGCAGTTTATCCTTGCGGAGTATATCCGCCGGGATCTGAGATTCCGCGTCTGTAAATTCTGCGGACGCTGCTTCGGCATTATGGGCAATATCCGGCTGGAATTTTGCGACCGGCTCATTGATGGTTCTGCAAAAACCTGCAAGGAGATGGGTTCTCTCCGGCTTTACGAGAAACGGAAGCTGGAGGAGCCAGCCATCAAGGAGTATAAGCGCTCCTACAAGGCCCACAACGCCCGTGTGCGGTATGGAACGATGACCAAGGCAGAGTTTACCGCATGGTCGAAGGAGGCCCGTGCAAAGCGCGCAGACTGCATTGCTGGTAAACTGCCACTGGAAGAATTCGTGGCGTGGCTGGATAGCGACAGACAAAGCTAAACAACGGACTGACTGGCCGTTTTATCATTTCAGAGGAAAGAGAGGTATATGTGAAAAGCAATACCAAGAACGCAAAGGGCAGCGGTACTATCCGCAAGCGCTCCGACGGGCGCTGGGAGGCCCGCTATACCACCGGCATTGACCCGAAGACGGGTAAACAGATCCAAAAGTCTGTCTATGGCAAGACACAAAAGGAAGTCCGCCAGAAGCTGACGGAGGTCACAGCGGAGATCGACAGCGGGACGTATTTGGAGCAGACGAAGGATACGGTGGGGGAGTGGCTGGATACCTGGCTGAAAACCTACGCGCTGTATTCCGTGAAAAGCTACACCTATGATGCCTATGAGCGCAGCTGCAACATCCATATCAAGCCTGCACTGGGGCGGATACGGCTGTCCGCGCTGACAGCACCGCAGATCCAGCAGTTTTATAACAGTCTGATCGCAGAGAAGGAGTTGTCCCCCAAGACGGTGAAGAACATTCACGGCGTGCTGCACCGGGCGCTGGGACAGGCCGTGAAGCTGGGAATGCTCCACTCCAATCCGACGAATGTCTGCGATTTGCCAAAGGCCCACCGAAAAGAGATCAAGCCGATGGAGCAGGCGGAGATCACAAGATTTCTGCAAGCGATCCAAGGGACGAAGTATGGGCTGGTGTATCAAATCCCCCTGTTTACCGGGCTGCGGGAGGGCGAAGTACTGGGACTGACATGGGACTGCATTGATTTTCAGCACAATGCGATCTACATCAACAAGCAGCTTCAGAAAACGAAAAAGGTGGGCGGTACTTACTGCCTGGCCCCGACAAAGAACAGCCGTAACCGCACGATCTTGACCGCACCATCCGTCATGGCTCTGCTGCGAAAGCAAAAAAGCCAGCAGGCGCAAATGCGTCTGTTGGCAGGAGAAGCGTGGAACAATTCGTGGAATTTGGTGTTTACCAATGAGCTGGGTGGTCATTTGTGCCATTGTACAGTCTATAAAAAGTTTAAGGCAATTGTAAGCGAGATTGGTATGCCAGAGGAACGGTTCCATGACTTACGGCACAGCTTTGCTGTGGCTTCCATTGAGAGCGGCGATGACATCAAGACAGTGCAATCCAATCTGGGCCATGCCACCGCCAGCTTTACCTTGGATGTGTATGGTCATGTATCGCAAAAAATGCGGCAGCAATCCGCTGACCGCATGGAGGAATTTATTCAGAAAGTCTCCGGTTGAAACGATTGCCGCAAATGCTCTTTGAAATCTATAAAGGGTCAAAATAAGGGTCAAATGGCATGACAAAACCCTGTAACCGGTGAGATTACAGGGTTTTGTGTGGCGGAGAAGGAGGGATTCGAACCCTCGAGACCCTTTAGGAGCCTACATGATTTCCAATCATGCGCCCTCGACCAACTAGGCGACTTCTCCATAGCTGTGTCCAGTACATTCCGCTGATTCACTTTTTGCTGTCTCAAACAGACAGCGTTGTTATTATATCAGAAATATTTAAAAAGTCAAGACCTTTTCTACGAAAAAAATGTGCATTAGGAAAAGCGAAGCGCGGAGGAAATTCCTCCGCGCTTCCTTCATCGCATATCGGTAATGATATTGTCCACGGCGTGATCCACGGCGATACCCAACTTTTGAATACTCTTTCCAACCTGTGTTTTCATGGGATCCCGTCCGTAGGGCGACATCATGCCCATTGCGGCGCCAGTCAGCAAGCCGGCGCCCATGCCGATCCAAAACCCGGCACAACCTTTCATTCTCAGTCACTCCTTTTCCGGCACGGCAATAGTATGCCCGCGCGGGAGCAGAACATGATGGAACTTTCTTCTAATTTTCAATGACGCCGCCGCCGACAACGTTCTCCCCATCGTAAAGCACGGCGAACTGTCCCGGCGTCACGGCCCGCTGCGCCTCCCGAAACCTGAGACGCACCCGCCCATCGGCGAGCGGCTCCGCAATGGCAGGGGACTCCTTCTGGCTGTAACGGAGCTTCATGGTAAACTCCATCGGGGCGGTAAGCGTCGGAATGGAGATCCAGTTCCAGTCTCCGGCGACGACCTCCATGGTAAACAGCTCCTCATTGTGTCCCAGCCGGATCGCGCAGGCGGCTGGATCCTTTTCCAGAACGTACAGCGGCGGCTCAATGGCCAATCCCAGCCCCTTGTGCTGCCCCTTTGTATAGCGCACGAAGCCCCTGTGCAGGCCGAGCACGCGCCCGTCCGGCCCCAGAAACGGCCCCACCGGGGAATCGTGTCCCACACAGCGGGCGATCAGGCCCGCATAATCCCCGTCCGGGACAAAGCAGATGTCCTGACTGTCCCGCTTCCGGGCAGTCGGCAGGCCGCGGGCTTCCGCCAGTTCCCGCACCTGAGGCTTGGTCAGGCCGCCCAGCGGGAACAGCGTATGGGATAGCTGCTCCTGCGTCAATCGGCAGAGGAAGTAGCTCTGATCCTTCGCCCGGTCAGCCCCCCGGCGTAGCAGATACCGGCCCGACACCGGGTCGCGGGCGGCGTTGGCATAGTGGCCGGTGGCCAGATAGTCTGCCCCCAGCGCCTGCGCGGCGTCCCACATGGCGCCGAATTTGATCTCCCGGTTGCAGAATACGCAGGGGTTCGGCGTCCGCCCCGCCTCGTACTCCCGGATGAAGTACGCCGCAACCGTTTGACGGAACCGTTCCGACAAATCCAGATCGTGAAAGGGCAGCTCCAGCGCCTGTGCCACGGCTCTGGCGTCAGATCCATCCTCCGGCGGACAGTTCTCCGGCAGGGGAAGGGTATTCAGCAGGGAGAGATGCAGGCCGTGAACGCAGTATCCGCGCTCCAACAGCAGTACCGCGGCGGCAGAGCTGTCCACTCCGCCGCTCATGCCCAAGAACACCTGCGCCATAGATGTCTCCTTTTCAGCACAAAATTGATGGTGTATTTTATAAAAACAGGAAGCGGCGGAAAGTCGCTTCCTGTTCAATCCTGATTTCGGATAGTGTAAGCAGCGGCAGGGAGAGCGTCCGCAAGCCCCATCAGCGGGCGGTTGAAGCCGCTGGCGTAAAGCGGCGTCACATCGGACACCTGCGTGCCGGACTGCCGGTCCGGCAGAAATACGGTGAAGCAGCTCCCCTGTCCGGGAACGGATTTCACGGCAATGCAGCCGCCGTGCCGCTCTGCAATGGCGCGGCATAGGGGCAGTCCCAGACCCAGACCGCGGCGCGGTACGGCCTGCGTATGCAGATAGCCGTCAAAGAGATGCTCCATCTGCTCCGGCGAAATTCCGCAGCCGGTATCCGCCACGCTGAGCAACAGCTCGCCGCCGCTTTTTTTCAGTTCCACCGTGACCGTGCCGCCGGCAGGCGTAAATTTCAGCGCATTGGACAGCAGATGATACAGGAGCTGCTCCATGGCGCCGGCGTGAACCGCGCAGATGCGGCGCTCCATGGCGCAGATGAATTTCAGGTGGATCCCCAGCATCTCCGCCAGATCGCCGGCGCTTTCGCAGACCTCGCCAATCAGCTTTACCAGATCTGCGTCCCGCAGCGCGGCCGGCTGCGCTGCAGCCAGATATTCAGCGGAGGAAAGGCTGTTCACCAGCCGCAGCAGCCGGTAAAAGCTCTGATCCAGCACTGCGGCCTTGGCATCCAGCACGGGATCCTGTTCCCGCGCTTCCGCCGGAATGGCCTGAGACGCGGCAAGGTAGAGGTTGCTGAGCAAACCGCGCATCTGATTGGCAAGATTGGGGAGCAGCGCGGCCAGATCTTCCTGAACCTGACCCACGGGAAACACCTTCTTTCTTCGCAGATGGCATAAAACTATCATAGGCAGTCCGCCCGGATCTACCCATGGCAAATTTTTGCAAGTAATAAGCACGTAATAAGATGGTATCAGAAAACGGCGTGGAATACAAGAAATTTGTCAGATTATGCAGAAATTTCACGGAGCGGTTCGTCTCCTCCCGCCCCGGCAGTCTCCGCCTGCGGTGTGTCCGCCGCGTAAACGGTGTGTTATGCAAAGAGAACAAGACGCGGCAAAATCCGACGACGTATTTTTACGTACCAGTCACTATTTTGTTTCGGAAAATAAGTTTATAATGAAGCCAAACAAATCGGCGGACACGATTTGACAGGAGGAGATTTCGATATGGCAATTAAAGTTGGTATCAACGGCTTCGGCCGCATCGGCCGCGTGGCTCTGCGGATCATGGTAGAGCGGGGCAGCAGCAGTTATCAGATCTGCGGCATCAACCTGCGGAATGCGGATCTGGATTATATGGTATATCAGGTGAAGTACGACTCCGTGTTCCGCACGTTCCGGGACACCGTGGAGCATGACGACCGCCACCTCATCATCAACGGCAAGAAGATCCGGGTCTACAGCGAAAGCGACATCACGCAGATCCCCTGGGATGACTGCGGCGCAGAATACATCATTGAGTCCACCGGCGCGTTCAACACCGTGGAAAAGGCCAGCGCCCATTTGCAGAACGGCGCAAAGAAGGTCATTATCTCCGCCCCCTCCAAGGACGACGTGATGCCCACCTTCGTCATGGGCGTCAACCATCTGAAGTACACGCCGGATATGGACGTGGTGTCCAACGCCTCCTGCACCACCAACTGCCTTGCCCCCATGACCAAGGTCATTAACGATACTTTCGGCATCAAGCAGGCCCTGATGAGCACCATCCACTCCGCCACCGCCAAGCAGAAGGCCGTGGACGCCCGTGCGGGCCGCGACTGGCGGACGGGCCGCAGCGTGCTGGGCAACATCATCCCCTCCACCACCGGCGCTGCCAAGGCTGTGGGACAGGTGATTCCGGAGCTGAAGGGCAAAATGACCGGCATGAGCTTCCGGGTTCCCACCAACGACGTGTCCGTGGTGGATCTCACCGCCCGGCTGATCCATCCCGCCAGCTACCACGACGTGTGCGTGGCCATGCGGAACGCCGCCAAGAACAGCATGAAGGGCATCATCACCTGCACCACCGATCAGGTGGTCTCCTCCGACCTGACGGGCTTCTCTGAAACCTGCATTTTCGACGAGACTGCCGGCATCATGCTGGACGACGATTTCGTGAAGCTCATTGCGTGGTACGACAACGAATGGGGCTACACCAGCAAGCTGCTGGATCTGATGGCGCATATGTACAAGGTGGATCACGAGGCCTGAGAGGCGTTTGCAGACCTTCCCAGCATATTCCGTGCATCCAAAAACGGTTCCGGGAACAATGCGCCGGGATTCGGATCATAACAGCTGCGCTCCACTGCCGAAATGGCAGTGGAGCGTTTTTTTGCCTTCAGCGCTGCGCTAATCCGCGTTTTGCGAAAACGTATACGTTTGCAGAACGGATTTTCTCCATCGCACATCGGTAATACCGTCAAAAAAACGCCAGCCAGTATTGTATATTTTGCACATCATCCGTGAAAATAGATAAAAAAATCATGGGAAAATAGCCATAATCCTCCTTGACAACTCCCATCCAAATTCACTATAATAGGCTCAAAGAAGCGCAAACGTTTGCGATTAGGGGCTGTTAAGGAACGGCCAACCCCTGCTTGCAGAATGCGCCGAACCGCTCCCAGCGTTTCCCCGGCAGTATTCAGAAAGAGGTGTTATCGTGTCGAAGAATGGCTTACCTAGAAAACCCCTGACCAAGCGGCGCCTGAAAAACCTGATCCTGAACGTGCTGAAAAATCCCTTTAACATGGTGGTGCTGGTCAGCCTTGTGATCCTGTTCTGTCTTATCATCATCCCTCTGCTGACCATGATCGCCAATACCTTCACGCTGGCGCAGGGCGAGCTGCGCCGGGTACAGGGTCATGTGGGAGACTTCACCCTGTACTACTGGAAGTACATCCTTGCCAGTACCCTGTCCGGCGCCGTGCTGTGGGGGCCGCTGAAAAACTCCTTTATCTGCGGCTTTTTCACCGTGCTGGTTTCGGTGCCTCTCGGCTCCGTTCTGGCATGGCTGATGATCCGCACCGACATTCCCGGCAAGAAGATCCTGGGCCTGCTGGTCACTGTCCCCTACATGATCCCCTCCTGGACCAAGGCACTGGCGTGGCTGGCCATGTTCCGCAACTCCACCTCCGGCGCTGACGGCTTTCTGGCCGGCATGGGCATCCCGATCCCCGACTGGCTGGCCTACGGCCCCATTGCCATCGTCCTGTGTATGTCCATGCACTATTACGCATTTTCCTATATTATGGTCTCCGGCGCGCTCCGCTCCATCAACTCCGAGCTGGAGGAAATGGGCGAGATTCAGGGGGCCAGCAAGGCGCAGATCCTGCGGCACATCACCCTGCCCCTGATCCTGCCCTCCGTGCTCTCCGCCACCGTCATGACCATCAGCAAATCCATCGGTACATACGGCGTCCCCGCCAATCTGGGCAACCGCATCGGCTACTACACGCTGGCTACCAAGATGCGTAACTTCATCGATCAGGGGCCGCAGGCCGTCGGTTACGCCATGTCCATCGTGCTGGTGCTGCTGGCAGCCCTCATCATCTTCTCTAACCAGCGGATCGTGGGCGTCCGGAAGTCCTACGCCACCGTCAGCGGCAAGGGCGGCCGCGCCACACTGATGCCTCTGGGCAAGGCCAAGAAGCCCCTCATGGCCTTCCTGATGGTCTTCCTGTTCCTGGCCATGGTGGTGCCCTTCTTCGTGCTGATTATGGAAACCTTCCAGATCACCACCGGCGCAGGCTACGGGCTGGATAACCTGACCCTTTACAACTGGATCGGCAAATCCGGCGACATTGCCAAGTACACCAACTACGAAGGCATCTTCCGGAATCCCAAGTTCTTCAGTGCCTTCTGGAACACCATCCGCCTGACCCTCATCGGCTCCATTATCACCGCCATCTGCGGCCAGTTCCTGGGCTATATCAGTTCCCGGGGCCGCGGCAAGTGGTACGGCGACCTGACGGAGCAGATGGTGTTCGTGCCCTACCTGATGAGCGGCATTGCCTTCTCCACCATGTATTTCTCCATGTTCTCCCGGCCTCATCTGGGCGGACTGATTCCCTCCCTGTACGGTACCTTTACCCTCATCGTCCTTACCTCGGTGGTAAAGCACTTCCCCTTCGCCAGCAAATCCGGCACAGCCAATATGCTCTCCATCAGTACGGAACTGGAGGAGGCGGCAGATATTGCCGGTGCCAGCTTCTGGAAGCGGATGAGTTCCATCATCGTGCCGCTGGCGAAAAACGGCTTCATCTCCGGCTTCATGCTGACCTTCATCTCCATTGCCAAGGAGTTGGATCTGGTCATCATCATGATGACTCCCTCCACCCAGACCATGTCCTATCTGGCCTTTACCTACTCGCAGGAGGGCTACAACCAGATGTCCGACGCAGTATCCGTCTGCGTGCTGGCCTTCATTCTGGTGTGCTACACCGTGGCCAACCGCTTCGGCGCAGACCTCAACAAGAGTATGTAAGTCCCGGAATTGTGACAGAACAGAAAGGAAAAATGATATGAGCCGCATTGAATTGAAGCACATTGATAAATTTTACGGCAGCAACCACGTCCTCCGGGACATCAACCTCACCATTGAGGACGGCGACTTCATGACCCTGCTTGGCCCCTCCGGCTGCGGTAAGACCACCACCCTGCGCGTGGTCTCCGGTCTGGAAAAGCCCCAGAACGGCACCATGACCATCGACGGCGTGGAGATGATCAACGCGGACGACGCCTACTATGCCGAACCCAGCAAGCGCGGACTGAATCTGGTGTTCCAGTCCTACGCCCTGTGGCCCCACATGACGGTGTACAACAACATCGCCTTCGGCCTGAAGATCCAGAAGATGAGCAAGGCGGAGATCGACCGCCGGGTTATGGATTCCCTGAAAATGATGCGGATCGATATGTACAAGGACCGCTATCCCACCGAGCTGTCCGGCGGTCAGCAGCAGCGGGTAGCCATCGCCCGCGCCGTAGCCTCCAGTCCCAAGCTGCTGCTGCTTGACGAGCCGCTGTCCAATCTGGACGCCAAGCTCCGCATCGATATGCGGGCGGAGCTTCAGCGGCTTCACCGGGAGCTTGGCACCACCATCATCTACGTCACCCACGATCAGACTGAGGCGCTTACCATGTCCACCAAGATCGCCCTGTTCAAAGCCGGCGAGCTGAATCAGGTGGCCACTCCCTCGGAACTGTACAACAACCCCGTTGATCTGGAAGCGGCGGACTTCATCGGCAATCCCCGCATCAACCTGCTGGACGGCAAGGCGGAGGTCGTTAACGGCCAGCTGGTAGTCAAGAGCGATCTGGGCGGGCATACCTTCCCCGCTGAGCATCTCACCACCGAAGAATTCCCCAGAAGCGGCGAATTCGACTGCGTGCTGGCTATCCGCCCCGAACAGATCGCCATTTCCACCGAGCCGGTGGAGGACGCCATCCCCGTCAGCATCTACTCCAACCAGCCTGCCGGTTCCGAAACCATCACCACCCTGAAGGCCGGTACCGACGAATTTCTGGCCAAGGACATCGGTCAGATCCATTATGATCTGGATCAGAAGGTCTGGGCCATCATCGATCAGAATAAGATCAACATCTACAACAAGGAGACCACCCGTCTGATCAAACGCGCGGTGTAAGCCGTGTCTTGATATGCGTCCCTATTCAGGCCCCGCCTGTGGCGCGGCCAAAACGTGAAAGGAGTCCCCGATGAAAATGAAGAAGTTTTTTGCACTGCTTCTCTCCCTCTCCATGGTGCTGAGTCTGGCCGCCTGCGGCAGCAAGGGCACCGATGAATCCAGCGACTCCCAATCCGGCAGCGATGCCGCCAGTGGCCTGCATCTTGGCTACGATCTCAACACCGGCGAAAGCTTTTACGGCCCCTATTACGACGAATGGAGCGACAAGACCGACGAAGAGCTTTACGAAGAAGCTCTGAAGGAGGAAACCACCATCAATGTCTACGCCACCTCCTCCAAGATGCTGAAGGTGGAGGAGAGTTTTGAGGAAACCTACCCCGGCCTTGATCTGGTGGTATTCGATCTGGACAGCGACGAGGTGCTCTCCAAGGCCAAAATCGAGCACGACACCGGCCACATCACCGCCGACGTGCTTCAGACCAAGGACGTCAACGGCAACGTGTTCCACGAGTGGTACAATCAGGACATTCTGGAGCCTTACTTCCCCAAGGACATCTGCTCTCACATCGACGAGGAAAACCTGAAATATGGCTATCCTCTGTACGCCTCCCAGTCCATGTGGTATTATAATACCGCCGCCTTCCCCGTCCGCCAGCCCATCCACAGCTGGTGGGAGATCATCGAGAAAAAGGAGGACGGCACGCAGAAATTCCGTCTCTTCACCAAGGAGATCGGTCAGGAGTCCGCGTATCTGTCCCTGTTCGCCAGCTTCATCAACAATGCCGACGAGATGGAACAGTCCTACAAGGATATCTACGGCAAGGATCTGGAATACACCTATGACGCTTCCTCCTTCGGCTTTGAGGTTCCCGAAAACAATGCCGGTGTGGAGTACCTGTGGCGCTTTTCTCAGGCCGAGATGACCTTCATCGGCGATGGTGATGAGCTGGTGCTGGCCGTTCACAATTCCACCGCTGACGATCCCGCCCTGTGCCTGGCCTCTGCCGGCAAGATCGGCAACCGTGACGAATCCGGCTATGACATTGCCTGGTGCCTGAATCTGGAACCCTACACCGCCCTGCTGAATCTGGAGTCCCTGTTCATCGCCAAGGGCACCAACAGCCCCGCCGGCGCCCGTCTGTTCGTCCGCTACATCACCGGCGGTGCTGACGGTACCAGCGAAGGCATGAAGCCCTTCAAGAAGGAAGGCAACTGGCTCGTCCGCGACGACGTGGAGGACAAGAAGAACCCCGCCAAGCTCAGCGAGCTGGGTGCCCGCACCAACGACCTCAGCGCGATCTATGACATCTATCCCGACGTGCAGGATATGTGGACCTATTGGCTGGCCCAGAATCCCAGAATGAAGTAAATTCCGGCCCATGTGCCGGGATCCCGATCTCCGGGCGGCAGCTGCCGCCCGGAGCCGAACCCCATGAAGCTGCCCCCGGCGGGGTCAGACGCAGAACAGACAGGAGACACTATGAATCAGGATTTTGAAAAGGAACTGCAACGGGCAGAGCGGGAAAAGGCACGCGCACAGCGGGCCGACTCCTTCTGGAACGCCTTTCAGCTGACGGAAAATGGCCATGTGAAAAGCACGCTGCTGCTGAATTCCTTCTGCCTGTCCATCGTGTTTCTGGCGGTTTATTTCGCCGCTTTCTACCTGCTCGCCGACCCGATCCATGCGCTGCTCTCTCCTGCTCCGCTGGCCGTTGAGAATCTGGCAAGCGCGCTGCTTCCCGCCGCTGCCGGTACGGCAGTCTGCGGCCTGACGCATCTGCTCTGCCGTCCTCAGACAGTGCTGGCTTCCTACCTGTGGCTGCTGGCATTGGCAGCTGCCATTCTAGTCGTCATGCTGCTGATGCTGCACGGTGGGGCGGGAACGGCTCTGTTTCTGAGCTTTTACGCCATACTGGTGCCTGCGCCGCTAATTTCAGGCATTGCCGTTTCCCTGTGGGTCCTGCGCCGGAAGGGCAACCATTCACTACGTATATAATAGAAAAGGCTGTGAAACAATGATCGACACCGTACTGTTTGATATGGGCGGAACTCTGGAAGATATCCATGTAGACGACGAGAGCCGTCACGCCTCCATACAGGGGGTGCTGGATATTCTCCACGCCCACGGTATTGACCCCGACAAGGATTTTGAAACCGCTGCCAGCGCGATCAACGCCGGCTGGGAACGTTACGGCGCTTACCGGGATCCCCGGCAGAGGGAGCTGAAGCCGGAGGAGATCTGGGGCAGCTTTGTCCTGACGGATTTTGGTCTGGACGAGGAATCGGTGCGTTCCTATGCGGAGGAGCTGGCCCATATGTGGGAAGTCACCCACTACCACCGTGCGCTCCGTCCCCATGTTCGGGAAATGCTGGAGGGGCTGAAGGATCTGGGGATGAAGCTGGGCGTTATCAGCAACACCGCCAGTCTTTATCAGGTCTTTGACATTTTGAAGGAATACGGCATCCGGGATTACTTTCAGGATGTGACTCTTTCCTCCGTCACCGGGTATCGCAAGCCCGACCCCAATATTTTCATGGTCTCTCTCCATCAGGTGCAGTCCGATCCCGCCCATTGCGCCTATGTGGGCGATACTATCTCGCGGGATGTGATCGGCCCCATTCGGATGGGCTTCGGCGCAACCTTCCATATCGACTCGTATCTTACCCGATTGAAGGACACCCATGTTTCTCCGGATGTGAAAGCCACCTACAACATTCAGGATATCTATGAGGTATATACCATCCTGAAAGAATCCCATTGATTTGTTTCTCCACCTACCTTTTCATGCCAACGGAGCGGAACCGCCGAAAGGCGGTTTCGCTCCGTTTATGCGCTACTCTGTGCCGACGTCCCGTATGCTGGTCCTGCGCCGCCGCCTTGGCTTTCCCATCCTCAGTCTGCCGGTTTCAGAAAATTGACAAAGAGCCGCCGGAAGCGCTGGCGGCGCTTCCGGCGGCTCCCTCCCGATTTGTTTTCTCCTGTCAGCGGCGCTTATTCGTACAGAGTACCCGCGCCGTCTACCATGGCATCATAGGCCCGCTTCACTTTGTCGTAATTCTTGTCCCGGTCCAGCGCCACGCCGCGGCCCACACCGTCCACAATGCGGCCCACGCCAATGGCGTCCAGCTTTTCATCCAGCTCTGTCAGCAACGCAGGCGCGGAACCCGGTTCTGTGGAGCGGCCGTCAAAAATGATATGGAAATACACCCGATCCAGCCCGGCATCCCGTGCCATCTCGCAGATCGCCAGCGGGTAGTCAATGCAGCCGTGGGAGGACTTATAGGTGAGATACGCCAGCAGGTGCAGAGCCGTCCCGTTCTTCTTGGCGTGCTCGATGGCCTGTAGGAAGATGGGATTTTTCTTGAAGCTGCCGTCCTTTACCGCGGCGTCCAGCCGAACGTCGTCCTGCATGACGCAGCGGCCCGCCCCCAGATTGGAGTGACCCGCCTCAGAGTTGCCGGCCTTCCCGGCTCCCAGCCCCACAAACTCGCCGGAGGCGTGAAGTTTGCTCCAGGACTGCTCTGCCAGCAGGGCGTCCCAATAGGGGGTGTCCGCCAGATGAATGGCATCCCCCTCGTCGCCGGTGCCAAGGCCCCAGCCGTCGCAGATGATCAGAAGCATCTTCCGATCCTTGCCGAAATCGTGTCCCGCCGCCAGAGATGTTCCGTCCATTTCAGCAGGCTGCGGAATGCCCATGACATCCAGCACCGTAGGCGCCACATCGCCCAGACTGCCGTCCCGCAGCGCAATAGGGCCGCTGTGAGCGGGATCCATCAGGATAAAGGGCACCAGATTGGTGGTATGCGCGCCGTCTGGCTTTCCGGCGGCGGTATACAGCTTTTCAATATTGCCGTGGTCGGCGGTAACGGCCACCACATAGCCCTTGGCCAGCGCGTCATGCACCACCACGTCCAGATAATGACTGACGTGCTTGCAGGCTTCCAGCTTAGCGGCGGTGTTCTGGGTATGGCCGATGACGTCGCCGTTGGCGAAGTTGGTCACGATAAAATCATACTTGCCCAGCGCTTCCATCACCCGGTCTGCCACGGCGGGCAGGCTCAGCTCCGGCTTCTGGTCAAAGTCAATGCCCTTGGGAGACGGGATGCACACGTCGTCCTCGCCGGGGAACGCGGCGTTTTCGCCGCCGTTGAAGAAAAAGGTCACATGGGCATACTTTTCGCTTTCGGCGCAGTGGAACTGGCTCTTCCCCGCCTCGCTGAGCACCTGTGCCAGCGGCTTGACCACATGGGAGGGGGCAAACGCAATGGGCAGATCCTTGAACTTGTCATGGTACATGGTCATGATGACAAAATCCAGATCCTTCAGCAGATTACGCTCCACCCGATCAAAATTCGGATCGGTAAACAGCTCCGTCAGCTCGATTTCCCGTTCTCCCCGGCGGCAGCAGAACACGGCGGAATCCCCGTCGCTGATCTTTCCCACGGGTCTGCCATTTTCCACCAGGACCATCGGTTCCAGATGGTAATCATCCAGCCCTGCCTGATATGCTTTTTCCACGGCCCGCGCCAACTGGGCGCCGCCGCGCTTGGATTCGGACATAGAAAATACCTCCTTATCAGATTATGCGGCGTACCGAACCGAATCCCGCACGCCGCATGGCACGTTGGCCTGCTCGTCAGCCTGTGGCTTACTGCCCGTCCTCCGGCGGGATCAGCTTTTCCACCGCCACCTGCCCCCGTTTGGGGAAGATGTCCAGCAGATCCGGGAATCGGTAAACCTTGGCATCCGGCCGGTTTTCCGCCGTCAGCTTCAGCGGCTTGTCCTTCTTATACTGCACGGTGACAGTCATGCCGAAGTCCACCGCTTTTGCGCCGATGATGTCCCGGTTCAGGTTGTCACCCACAAAACAGCAGTTCTCCGGCTCTGCGCCCACTTCCTCCATGGCATAGTAGTAAATAGCGGGGCCGGGCTTGCGGACATATGTGACCGAGGACTGCTGAACCGTCTGAAAATAGGGGCGCAGGCCGTCCTGATCCAGCCACTCGTCCACTTCCCGCTTGCCCACCAGATCGGAGATGATCCCCATGGTATAGCCCCGGCGGCACAGCTCCTTCACCGTTTCCGCGCCGCCCTCCACCACTGTGCGGCGACCCTTGGTCTGCCGGTACTGGTAGCAAAGCTCCGCCGCATTCTTCCGAATCCGCTCCGGGTCGCAGTCATAGGCCAGCCAGCGGCGCCAGAGTACCTCCTCCGGCGCTTCGCACATATATTTCAGCGCCCATTCCCGGTACTGATCGTACCGCTTGTCGATCACATCCGCAAACCACTGGGTGGGGTTCTCCGTCTCCACGCCGCACAGCTCCGCGATCTTCGCCCGCGCTGCCGCCAGATAGGCCGGATCTTCATCAATCACCCGGAACGTGCCGCCCAGATCCAGAAAAATATAACGGATATCCGTCTGCATGGCTCTTCCTCCTTTTCACCGGGCAAAGCCCGGAATATGCTCAGGTCAGAATGTTCAGGATCTCCCGGAAGTCCTCCACAACATAGTCCGGGCGGTTTTCCTCCGTAAATTCCACCGGGTGCTTCTTCTCCGGGGAGCGGAAAATGATGTTGCAGCCGATGCCCGCCTTTTTGGCTCCGGCAATATCCCGCTTGATATTGTCCGCCACGGACACGCAGTCTTTCGGCTCCACGCCGATCTCCCGGCAGGCCAACTCATAGATCTCAGAGCAGGGCTTCCGCATATGGCACACGGAGGAGAGGATCACCGTATCAAAATACGAATCCAGACCGTCCTCCTCCAGCCAGTCGGGAACCTCGTGCTCGCCGATGAGGTTGGAAATGATGCCCAGCTTATAGCCGCGCTCATGCAGGCCCTTGATGACCTCCACACCGCCGTCCACCACCACCCGGCGTCCCTTGGACTGCCGGTACTGGAAGCTCAACTCGTGGCACACCTGACGGATGCGGACCGGATCGTAGTCCGGCAGCAACCATTTGCACCACAGTTCTTCATCTCCGGACTCCTTGTACTCGCCCAATGCCCATTTGCGGTACGGCTCGTAACGGTCCTCGATCATCTGATAGAATTCCTCATAAGGCATATCCGTGCCTGCGATCTCCGCCATTTTCCGGCGGGCGTGACGCATATAGGCTTCCTCCAGCAGAGCGATCCGCAGCGTGCCGCCCAGATCGAAAAAGACGGCTTTATACTGTTTTTCCATAGGTCCTCCTTTAAGCCCGCTCAGGGAAGATGTCCAGCAATTCAGAAAGGCTGGTGATGACATGATCCGGGGTAAACTCCTTGCCGGTGGCCTTTTCCTTGTTCAGCGTATCCGGCTCATCGATCCGGATCATCATGCCGAAACCGGCAGCCTGAGTGCCCTCCACGTCCCGCACCGGGTTGTCGCCTACATAGGCGCAGTTGGCCTCCGGCGTACCGATGCAGCGGCAGGCCAGATGGTAGATCTCCGGGTCCGGCTTCCGCAGGCGGACCTTGGAGGAGAGGATCGTGGTCTTGAAGCACTGGGCCACGCCGTCGGCGGCCATCCAGTCGGGGATCTCCGTCTCCGTGACGGTATTGGCAATGATCCCCAGCGTATAACCCCGGCGATGCAGTTCCCGGATGGTCGCCACCGCGTCCGGGCGGGCCACCCGCCGGCCGTCGTGATCCCGCCACAGGCGGGTCAGCTTCGGCGCATTGGCAAAAATCATATTCGGATCATATTCCGGCAGCATATACTGAGTCCACAGTTCGCCTTCGGAAGCGTCCAGCAGGGTAGCCTTGGACTGCTTGCGGTACGCCTTCCAACGCTCCTCCAGCTTGGCAAACAGGGCGTCGTGGCTCTCTGTGGTACCGATCAGCTCCATGAGGCCGGCTTCCGCCCGGTCAATAAATTCCTGATCCGGCAGAACAATGCGAAGGGTATTTCCCACATCGAAAAAAATGGTCTGGATCGGGGCAGTCATGGCAGATTCCTCCTTATGATGATGAAAATTGCAGGGTGCGGCAGCGCGGGGAGGATTGCGGTGCAAAAACGCTGCGCGGCAGCGTTTTTGTTCGCAAACGTTTACATGTTTTTCTGCCTTTATTTTAAGGGAGCGCCACCTTTTTGTCAATATCGCAAACGCCAAAGCTTCCGGCGTTTTTTTGCTGTATCGTCCAAAGCACATTAAAATAGTATGGGGATATTGACAGAATTGAAAAAATCGGCTATTCTTTTGTCAGCGGATGAACCCCTGCCGCCGTTTTCATTTTACACGGAAACGTTTGCGGATAAATACAGCGAAAGGAGCTGTTCCGCATGAAAAATGTAACCTTAAAAGACGTGGCCAAGGCAGCCGGCGTTTCCTATGCCACGGTTTCCCGCGCCCTCTCCGGCAGCTCTCAGATCGGCAGTGAAACCAGAGAGCGGGTATTGAAGCTGTGCGACGAAATGGGCTATACCACCAACTTTGTCGCCCGCTCCATGGTCACCAAGCGCACCAACCTGATCGGTCTGGTGGTGCCGTCGGTGGACAACCAGTTCATGTCGGAGCTGGCTTACCACGCGGAGGTCAGCGCCCGCTCCCACGGCTATAACATCATGCTCTGCGACTCCGGCCCGGATCTGCGGCAGGAAAAGACGGTGGTAAAGCTGCTGCTGGGCCGACAGGTAGACGGCATCCTCATCGTCCCCCAAAGCTCCCGTTCCTACGAAAGCCTCAAGCCGTATCTCGACCAGACGCCTACGGTGTTCCTCAGCGAAAATCTCCGGGATCAGCCCCAGAGCTACGTCGCCGTGGACAACAGCCGGGGTACCTATCTGGGGACGCAGTACCTCTATGGGCTGGGCCACCGGGACATTCTCTATTTCGGTCAGCGGCAGTCCACCACCCACCAGCTGCGGGCGGAGGGCTATCTGAAAGCCTGTCAGGAGCTGGGGCTTGCCCCCCGGTACTTCAACAGCGAATACACCCGTTCCTCCATTCAGGGCGGTTATCAGCTGGCTAAGGAGCTATTCCAGAAGCCGCTGGACTATACGGCCATTTTCGCCTCCACCGACTCCAACGCGCTGGGCATCCTGACGGCGGCAGATGAGCTGGGGATCGACATTCCCGGCCGTCTGAGCCTGATCGGCTTTGATAATATCAGCGCCACCGCCCTCTCCCGGATCGACCTGACCACCATCGACCAGCCCAAAAAGGCCATGGCGGTACAGGCCGTGGATATGCTGCGGGACAAGATCGAGCACGGCACGCAGGGCTATGTGCATCAGATCCTGCTGCCGACCCTGATCCGGCGCGGCACCTGCAAGGAGCCATTTTCCAGATAAGTTCAATTTTGAGACAGCCCTGCGGGGCAGTCTCCCAAAGAAAGGATCTGTACCATGCAAGGTTATCTCTATGACCCCCATACTCACACATCCGAAACCAGCAAATGCGGCCACCTCCCCGCTGCGGAGGTCGTGGAGCGCTATGTGAAAAACGGCTTTTCCGGTCTGGTGGTGACGGATCACCTCCACCCGGAATATCTCTCCCGCATCGACACGGAACACGACTGGCAGAAAGCCATGGATCATTACCTCACCGGCTATAAAGCCTCCAAGAAGCGGGGTGACGAGCTGGGCTTCGACGTGATTCTGGGGGCTGAGCTGCGCTTCCCGGAAAACGACAACGACTATCTGGTGTACGGTATTGACGAGGACTGGCTTCGCTCCCATCCCTATATGTGCTGCACCAGTGCCCGTGAATTTTACGAAAAATTTCATAATGACGTTCTCATTATCCACGCCCATCCCTATCGGGACGGCAACCTGACCGTGTTTGAGGACGCCGTTCACGGCTCCGAGATCATCAACGGCAACCCCCGCCACGACAACCACAACGATCTGGCGCTGGAGCTGTGCCGCCGCCACCCGGATTTCTACCGGCTGGCCGGGTCGGACACGCATCAGGACGGCGACGAAGCCCGTGCAGGTGTGATCCTGCCGGAGCGGGTTCACGATTCCTATCAGTACAAGGCCATGATCGAAGCCCGCCGCTTCCGGCTCTGGTCCCCGGAGTTCCAAAGCTTTGTGGATGCCGATGAAGCCATGCGCGCCGGAAAATAACGTACTTTCCCACATAGAAAGCCGCGTGTCGAAAAGGTTTTTTCGACACGCGGCTGCAAATTTTTCTGCACCTGAAAAATTCAGAAGCCTTATGATTGAACGCGAAAGACGCCCCTTCCTGAGTCCCTTCCGCAGCTATTTTCTTTCCGCCGCACACATTCCGAGTTGACCGACAGTCTCATCAGCCCTCTGTTTTACAGAAACAGAGGGCTGATTTTATCGAGTCATGCGCCGGTATTTTTCCAGCTGCTTTTCAAATTCCTCCGGCAGCGGGCAGGTCAACTGCACCGGCTCCCCCGTCCGGGGATGGATAAATTTCAGTCCCACGGCATGCAGGCACTGCCCCTGCAAGCCGGGTACCGACTTTCTGTTTCCATACACCGTATCCCCTAAAATTGGATGGCCGAGATAGGCCATGTGAACCCGGATCTGATGGGTGCGGCCGGTTTCCAGACGGCACTCCACATAGGCCGCGCCGGGATAGCGCTCCAGCACCGTCCAATGGGTCACGGCATTCCGGCCGCCGGCCACCACGGCCATCTTCTTCCGATCCGCCGGGCAGCGGCCGATGGGGGCGTTGACCGTGCCTGCATCCTCCCGGAGATTCCCCATGACGATGCAGCGGTATGTCCGGGCCAGTGTATGATCCTGAAGCTGTGCCGCCAGCCTGACATGGGCAAAGTCGTTCTTCGCCGCAATGATGAGGCCGGAGGTATCCCGGTCAATGCGGTGGACAATGCCGGGGCGCAGCTCCCCATTGATGCCGGAGAGGGAACTGCCGCAGTGGTACAGCAGGGCATTGACCAGCGTCCCGTCCGGGTGTCCCGGCGCGGGATGTACCACCAGTCCCTTGGGCTTGTTGACCACAATGACGTCATCGTCCTCGTACACCACGTCCAGCGGGATGTCCTGCGGGACAAGATTCACCGCTTCCGGTTCAGGAAGCCGCACCGAGACGGTTTCCCGCCCCGTCAGGCGGGTATTCTTTGCCAGCGGTTTTCCGTCCGCCGTAACCCGGCCCGCCTCCACAAGCTTCTGCGCTGCGGAGCGGGTCAGTTCCGTCTGCTCCGCCAGCCATGCGTCCAGCCGCTTTCCGGCGTCCTCACTGTCCGCTTGCAGGATCAGCGGCTCCATTCTGTTTCCTCCCATCGTGTTTTTCGTAGATCAGCACATAGTAAACAGCCCCCAGAATGGCTCCGCACACAATGCAGATATCCGCCACGTTGAAGGTGGGGTAACTGGGCCAGAACTGGAAATGGAGCATATCTACCACATACCCCAGCCGCAGGCGGTCAATGATATTGCCGATGCCTCCGGAGATGATCAGGCAGCAGGCCAGAATCCCCAGCGGATGCCGGACGATCTTCCGGATCAGCGCCCACAGCACCGCCAGAACAATCACGCCGGTAACGCCCAGCAGCAGCCACCGCTGGCCGGAAAAGCTGGACCATGCCGCGCCGTAGTTATGAACCCGCATCAGCTCCAGAAAGCCGGGAAACAGCGGCGCCGTCTCCCACAGCTCCAGATGGGCTACCGTCCATGCCTTGACCCACTGATCCGCGCACAGCAGCGCCGCTCCCAGCAGGCCGAAAATCACATAATACATAGGTTTCTCCTTTTGGGACGCTGCCCGCGGCGCGTCCCATTTCAGAAATTACAACCAGTATACACGATTCCCCGCGAAAACGCAACACAGGAGGAGCTATGCTCCTCCTGTGCAGAATCCGATTCAGCTGTTTTCGTTTTCCGAATTCTCAGCCGTTTCCGGCGCTTCCTCGCCGAACACCTTCAGGAACGCGTCCCGCTCCATGGTCTCGTGCTCCAGCAGGTATTCTGCCACAGCTTCCAGCTGCGGCCGGTGTGCTTCCAGAAGATCCCGACAGCGGCTGTAAGCGCCGTCCATCATGGACTTGACCTCCTGATCGATCTGTGCCGCCACCGCTTCGGAATAGCCACGGCTGTGACCCATGGTACGGCCGATGAACACCTCGTCGTGGCCGCTGTCAAAGGAGACCGTCCCCAGCGTTTCGCTCATGCCGTACACCGCCACCATCTTCCGGGCAATGGCGGTAGCCCGCTGAATATCGTTGCTGGCGCCGGTAGAAATATCGCCCAGACACAGGCTCTCCGCCACCCGGCCGCCCAGCAGCCCCACCAGCTGATCCTCCATGTAGTGCTTGGAAAGGTAGGAGCGATCCTCCTCCGGCAGAGAAATGGTCATGCCGCCGGCCATGCCGCGGGGGACAATGGTGATCTGGTTCACCGGATCCTGCCCCGGCAGGCAGTGCATCACCACAGCGTGCCCCGCCTCATGATAGGCGGTCAGCTCCCGCTCATGCTGGGGGATCACCCGGCTCTTTTTCTCCGGGCCTGCGATGACCTTGATCTCCGCATCCTTCAGATCCTGCATGGTGATGAAATGCTGATCCTTCCGGGCCGCCAGCAGCGCACCCTCGTTGATGAGGTTTTCCAGATCCGCGCCGGTGAATCCGGCCGTTCCCTGCGCCAGCTTCCGCAGGCTTACGTCCTCCGCCAGCGGTTTGCCCTTGGCGTGAACCTTCAGGATCTCCTCCCGGCCCTTGATGTCCGGCAGGCCCACATAGATCTGCCGGTCAAACCGGCCGGGCCGCAGCAGGGCGGGGTCCAGAACGTCCACCCGGTTGGTGGCGGCCAGCACCACAACGCCCTCATTGGCGGCAAAGCCGTCCATCTCCACCAGCAGCTGGTTCAGGGTCTGCTCCCGCTCGTCGTGACCGCCGCCAAGGCCCGTGCCGCGCTGGCGGCCCACGGCGTCGATCTCGTCAATGAACACAATGGCGGGAGACTGCTTTTTCGCCTGCTCAAAGAGATCCCGGACGCGGGACGCGCCTACGCCCACATACAGCTCCACAAAGTCGGAGCCGGAAATAGAGAGGAAGCCCACGCCGGCCTCCCCGGCTACCGCCTTGGCCAGCAGCGTCTTGCCGGTACCCGGAGGGCCTACCAGCAGCACACCCTTGGGGATGCGGGCGCCCAGATCGATGTATTTCTTCGGATTTTTCATGAACTCCACGATCTCCTGGAGTTCTTCCTTTTCCTCGTCCGCACCGGCCACATCGTCAAAGGTAACCTGCCGGTCCTTCTCGCTGAGTCCCCGCACCTGCGCGGTGCCGAACTTGGCCATCCGATCCGGCCCCATGCCGCCCTGCGCCCGCATGGTCATGAAGTACCACATGACGCCGAACAGCAGCGCCATCATCAGGTAGGGCAGAATGATCTCCAGCCAGTTGGTGGCGTCCGGCGGCGGATAGCTGTAAGATGTGATGATCCCGGCGGCTTTCTGCTCCTTTACCAGATCGTTGAGATCACTGTAAAAGAGCGTATAGTCATGGATCCGGCAGCGCACCGGCTGCTCGCTGTCCTTTAGCTTCATCACCAGCGTGCTGGAATCCGTGAACTGGAAGGATTCCACCTTCTGCTGCTCAAAAAGCTGCACCATCTGGTCATAGGTCATCTCATCCTGACGGCTCAGCTGGGTCAGCCAGCTGATACACAGGATCACGATCAGCAGTAAAGGCAGAATACTGATATTGGGTCTTTTTTTCACCATACGGGGGACGCCCCCTTCCTTGCGCTACAGGCAGTTGAAATTGACGGCATCCCCGGCGCAGGCCGCCGGGGAGCTGCCGGATGCTCAGGTATGTTCGTACACAGCGGGCTTCAGCACGCCGATATAGGGCAGGTTGCGGTACATCTGGGCATAGTCCAGACCGTAGCCCACCACGAATTCGTCCGGTACCACAAAGCCGGCCAGATCGGCCTCCACCGCCTTTTCCCGGCGGGCGGGCTTATCCAGCAGCGTCACGATGGAGATGCTCTTAGCGCCCTTGGTCATCAGGTAGTTCTTCAGGAAGGCCAGCGTGTTGCCGGAGTCCAGAATATCCTCCACAATGACGATCTCCCGGCCGGTAATATCCTGCTGGAGATCATGGGTGATCTGCACCCGGCCGCTGGACACCGTGCCGTTCTGATAGGAGCTGACGGCGATGAACTCCACATCGCACATCAGCTGAGAGGCCCGCACCAGATCTGCCATGAAAATGAAAGAGCCTTTCAGCACGCCCAGAAACAGGGGGCGGCGGCCCTCATACTTCTGATACAGCGCCGCGCCCAGCTCGGCGATCCGGGCTTTCAGCTCCTCCTCCGTCACCAGAACCTTCAGAATATCCTGTTCCATTTCACTGTTCATACGTTCTCTCCTCTGTCTTTGTAAAATATCACCCGCGCCGCGGTTTCATGCCGGTCCGGCGCAAAATTTTCATCCAGTCCCAAGCCCGGCGCAGCCGCGGCCTGTCCGTTGACCCGCAGCACCGGCAGCCGGTTCCGCTCCTCTGGGGACAATCCCCTGTCCACGCACAGCCGCTTCACCGTGCGGCCGTTCAGCCGGTCACGGGGATGCCAGACGGTCACGCTCAGCGCCGCCTCCTGCGGGAAGGAGAATGCCAGACCCGCCTGTTCCGGCTCCGCTGTCAGCGTGATGCGCCAATCGCCGAAAGCTGCCGTTTCTCCCGGCAGGAGGCTCCGTTCCTCCGGCAGTGCCGGGTCTCTGCGAAACCGAAGATCGTCCCGCTCCCGGTATACCGTCACCCCATAGGGCAGGGACAGCTGCCCCTGCTTCAGCTCCAGCACGTCCCGGACATGGGCGGCAGTCAGATCCTTTCGGTGTCCGCAGACGCGGCTGAGCAGCTGCCGCACAGCGCGGCCCGTCACCGCCTCCGCCTGTCCCACAAGCGCATCCAGCGGCAGGATCGCCTCCTGACCGGGGGAAATCTCTGCCTTTTCCAGCAGCCGTTCCGCCGCAGCATCCAGCGCTTCTTCATCCTGCCGCAGCAGCTCCGCCGCGCGGCTCATATTCTCCACGGCCCGCGGGTTCAGCTGCCGCAGAACCGGCAGAACCTGATGGCGCAGCACGTTCCGCGCCGCATCGTCCATCCGGTTGGTGGAATCTTCCACATAGGGGACGTCATGCGCCCCGGCATAATCCGCCAGTTCCTGACGGGTCACTTGCAGGAACGGCCGCAGGAGATCCTCCCGTTCCGGCGGGATGCCGGTGAGCCCCCGCAGCCCCGTCCCCCGCAGGAGATTCAGCAGCATGGTTTCCGCATTGTCATCGGCGTGGTGGGCTGTCAGTACGCAGCGGCATCCCAACGCCGTTTTCTGCTGGTTGAGAAAGGCGTACCGGGCTTCCCGCGCCGCCTCCTCCAGAGACAGCCCCTTCCGGGCGGCCAGCGCCCGGACGTCTCCACGCCCGGAAACGAAGGGGATCTCATGGGCGCCGCACCAGTCCCGGACGAACCGCTCGTCCCGGTCTGATTCCGCGCCCCGGAGCTGGTGGTTGAAATGGGCGGCGGCGACGTTCAGATTCCGCTCCCGCCCCCAGGTGGCCAGAAGATGCAGCAGACACATGGAATCCAGCCCGCCGGACACCGCCGCCAGCACCGGCGCTTCTGCGCCGCAGAGTCCCGTCAGGCACGCTTTGGCGGCAGCGAGGTCACTCGTCCTCGTCATACCGATTTTCCAGTGTGGCAAAGGTGGTATACTCCGGCATCCACCGCAGCTCCACCTTGCCGGTTTCGCCGTGGCGGTTTTTCGCCACGATGCACTCGGCAATATTCCGCTTTTCGGAGTCCTCGTTATAGTAATCGTCCCGGTACAGGAACAGTACGATATCGGCGTCCTGCTCGATAGCGCCGGATTCACGGAGATCCGACAGCATGGGGCGTTTATCGTCACGCTTTTCGTTGGCACGGGACAGCTGGCTCAGGCAGATTACCGGCACATTCAGTTCCTTTGCCATGATCTTCAGCATACGGGACATATCGCTGACCACCTGCTGGCGGCTCTCGCCGCCGCCCTTGCTCCCGGCGGAAGTCATCAGCTGCAAGTAGTCGATGACCACCAGACCCAGACTGTCAATCCGGCGGCATTTTGCGTTCATGTCCGCCACGGACAGCATGGGATTATCGTCAATTCGGATGTCCACCTTATTCAGCACGCCTGCGGCGGCGGCAATCTTCTCCCAGTCCGTCTCCCGAAGGGAGCCAGTGCGGAGCCGTCCGCTTTCCACGCAGGCCTCGGAGCTTAAAAGCCGGGTGGCCAGCTGCTCCCGCGACATTTCCAGAGAGAACACCGCCACCGTCTTTTTCTCCGCCTTCGCCACATTCAGCGCCACGTTCAGAGCAAAGGAGGTCTTGCCCATACCGGGACGGGCGGCCAGCAGGATCAGGTCGGACTTGTTCAGTCCCGTGATCTTACGGTCCACGGCGGAAAGGCCGGTGGAAAGTCCCGGCAGGTGGCTCTCGTTCTCGCTCATTTCGCTGAGGCGGTCCAGCACGTCCGGCAGCACCATCCGCAGAGGAACCATCTCCTGTGCGCTCTGCCCCCGGCGGACGGCGTAGATCTTCTGCTCGGCGGCTTCCAGAATGTCGCCAGCCTCGCCGACGCCCTCCTGCACCAGCGCCGTGATCTCTCCCGCCGCCTGCGCTACGCCCCGCAGCAGCGCCTTATCATGAACGATGGCCACATACTCCATGACATTGGCGCTGGTGGGGGTGATCTCCATCAGCTGGGCCAGATAGGAGCGGGTGGTGTTTTCATCGTAGGTGCCTGCCTTCCGCATCTCCTCACAGACAGTGATGCCGTCAATGGGGCGGGCGTAGGCGAACATGGTATAGATCGTCTCAAAGATCTCCCGGTTCTGCCGGAGGTAGAAATCCGAAGGCACCAGCTTATCCATTACGTCCTTGACGCAGCCCTCATCAATGAGCATGGAGCCCAAAACAGCCTGCTCCCCCTCCAGAGAGTGGGGCATCTGCCGGATCAGCAGATCTTCATTGGCCATGGAATTTCTCCTTTCCGCTTCCCCGGAAGCGCGATTTTCATACAATCATTTTTGTCAGGGCGTCCCCCAGGGGAGCCTCTCTTGCCCCTGCGGGGCAATTCACCTTCTGTACCTGACAAAAACACATTGACTCAGCTGCCTTGGGCAGCGTTCACCAATGAGCGGATCTCACTGGTGCGGGGGTTGCTCAAGGGGAAACCGCCGCAGCGCCGCCAGTGGCGGAATAAGCAAGGCTGTTTCGAGGATGCGGCACGATTTGCAGTCTTATCATAGAGACTGCAAATCGTATTGCCGCGACGGTGTATCCTGATCCCCCTTGAATTCGTCTTATTTCTCCTCGCAGACGGTGACATACACCGTGCCGCTGACCTCAAAGCCCAGCTTGGCCTTTACCTGATAGCTGCCGTAGGCCTTGATCGGCTCGTCCAGCACCAGCTTCTGCTTGGGGATGTCCACACCGTGCTGAGCCTTGAGGCCCTCGGAAATTTCCTTGCTGGTCACGGCGCCGAAGAGCTTGCCGCCGTTGCCAGCCTTGGCGCTGATCTTCACGGGGCAGTTTTCCAGCTTCCCGGCGATCTCCTGCGCCTCGGCCTTCAGACGCGCCTCCTCGGCCTTCCGGGCCTTCTCCTTCAGGTTCATGGTGTTGATGGCGTCCGCCGTGGCGGGGACCGCCAGCTTCCGGGGCAGGAGGAAGTTCCGGCCGTAGCCCTCGGAAACCTCGATCATCTCGCCCTTCTTGCCCTGCCCCCGGACATCCTGCTGTAAAATCACTTTCATGTCAATATTCTCCTTTTGGATGGTTGATTATTTTTCAAAATACGCGTCCAGCACGCCGATGAGCTGCTGGCGGACGCTCTCAGGGTCGGAATCTCCCACCCGGCCGCCTGCGGTGGTGGAATTTCCGCCGCCGCCCAGCGCTTCCAGAATCACCTGCACGTTGATCTCCCCCAGAGACCGGGCGGACATCAGTACGGCCCCCTCGGCAGCGTAGATCACGAAAGACGCCTGCACCCCCTTGAGGGTCAGCAGCTCATCCGCCGCCTGCGCCGCCGCAATGCGGTCTACGCCGGGTTCCTCCACCACGGAGATGGCGATATTGCCCCGGTACATCTCCGCCCGGCGGATGATGTCATATTTGGTGACCATGTCCTTGAGATCGTTCTGGAACAGCCGCTGCACCTCCGCCGTATCTGCGCCGGAACGGCGCAGGAAGGCCGCCGCCTCAAAGGTACGGCCGCCGGTGCGCTGGGTGAAGTGCTTGGTGTCCAGCACGATACCGGCCAGCAGCGCCCCCGCTTCCTCCCGCAGAAGGTCGGTGGGTTCGATGAGGTATTGCAGCAGCTCCGTCACCAGTTCGCTGGCAGAGGAGGCATATGGCTCGTGGAAGCTGAACGCCGCGTTTTCGATGTAGCTGGCCGCCCGGCGGTGATGGTCGATCACCGCCACCCGGTTGCTGGATTCCAGCAGCTGGGGGCTTTCCACCATGTCGGGACGGTTGGTGTCCACCACCACCAGCAGGGTGTCTGCTTTCATTTGCAGGAATGCATCGCCGGGATCGAGAAACACGTTCTCATACTCCGGCAGGGCGTTCAGCCGTTCCAGCATGGTTCGGGCGGCATTGTGATCCGCGTCGATGATGATGTGCGCCTGCTTGCCCCGCTTCCGGGCGGCGCAGCAAATGCCTGCCGCCGCGCCCACAGCGTCCATATCCGCGAAGGTGTGGCCCATGATGTAGACCTCGCCTGCATCGGCGATCAGCTCCCGGAAGGCGTTGGCCATGACCCGCGACTTCACCTTGGTGCGCTTTTCCGTGGCTTTGGTACGGCCGCCGTAAAACGCGAAATCCACCTGATTCCGCACCACCGCCTGATCGCCGCCCCGGCTCAGCGCCATTTCCAGCGACAGCTTGGCGTTTTTGTACAGCTCCGGGATGCTGGGGGAGTCCATGCCCACGCCGATGGACAGGGTGGGATGAACATTCTCCGCCACCTTGATGCTGCGGATGGTATCCAGAATGGAGAACTTTTCCTCCACAAAGTGCTGGAAATACTGTTCTTCAAAGAGAAACAGGTAATGATCCCGGTCGGTTTTCAGCAGGACGCCCTGTCCGGCGCTGGCCCAGACGCGGAGCTTTTCGTCGATCTGTGCCAGAATGGCGCTGCGCTGGGTATCCTCGCAGGCCTTCATCAGATCCTCGTAGTTGTCCAGCATCAGAATGGCCGCAACGGGACGGCTGGCTTCATAGACTTCTTTCAGGTGATCGGCCTCCGTGGTCTCCACCCAGTAGGTGGTGGCCACCATGCTCTGGACGCCGGTTCGGTTTCTGGAGCGCACCAGACTGCCGTAGACCCGGAAGCGGTGGCTGTTCAGCGTCACCCGCTCCGGGCTTTCCTGCTTGCCGGCGAGCAGCCACTGGATCTGGAAGTCCGGCGCCGCTTCGGAAAGCCGCATCTCAAAAAGATGCTCCCGGACGCCGGCCAGCTGCAAAAAGCTCTCGTTGCTCCAGATGATCTCCCCGGTATCCGGCCGGAACACCAGCGTGGGCAGAGGGGAGTTGATGAGGGTGGACTTGCTGGCGGTGTCCACACTGCCGGTGACAGAGTCGATGTACTGCAAAACGCCCTGCCGCCGCTTCTGATTGCTCTGCCGGAAATAGAAGTACAGCAGAACGGTCAGAGTTCCCTCAGCCAAGGCCAGCTGCCAGTTGACAGGGATGGCCGCCACGGCGAACAGCAACATAACGGCGAAATAAAATTTTAAATTCGGCTCCAACAGGCGGGAGAGTTTCTTATTGCTCATTCCTTACCTCATTCTCCGATGGGGCAGGCTGGCCTGTCCCTCAGAAATCATGAAATTCATCCGATAGGTTTTTTTATTATATCAGTTTACCGGCAAATACACAATGGTATTTCTACTGAAATCTTGCGAAAACAGGCGACAGGCGGGGTGGATACGCCCGATGGCGGAAACGCCCCGCTGCCCCGTGGGGCAGCAGGACGTTTTTTTAAGTGGATTCCTTTTCATGGAGTCTGATCCAAAGGGTATGGGCCACATTTTGCGGCAGCACCGCCGCCAGTGCCGTCTCGTCCGCCTCCCGGATGGCCTTCACCGTGCCGAAATGCTTCCGCAGCTCCGCCTGCCGCTTGGGTCCCAGACCGGGAACGCCGTCCAGTACGGAGCGCATGGCGCTCTTGGTATGGTGCTGGTGGTGATAGGTGATGGCGAAACGGTGGGTCTCCTCCTGGATCTGGCCGACGAGGGAGAACACCGCCTGATCGTTCACAATGCCGATCTCCCGGCCCTCTGGGGTGACCAGCGCCCGGGTGCGGTGGCGGTCATCCTTCACCATGCCGAAGATGGGCACCGTGCAGCCGAATTGTTCCGCCACCTCCCGGACGGCGTCGGCATGGGTCACGCCGCCGTCGATCAAAAACACATCCGGCAAGGGCAGGAACTTTTCGTCCCCGTCCGCCGCCCTTTGCAGCCGCCGCCGCAGGACCTCCCGCATGGAGCCGTAGTCATCGGGATGGCCACCAGTCAGCTCCTTGATCTGAAACCGGCGATAGGCGGATTTCAAAGGCTTCGCCCCCTGATAGACCACCATGGACGCCACAATGTCGCTGGCGCCGGTGTTGGAAATATCGAAAGACTCCATCCGTCTGGGCGGCTGGGGCAGGTTCAGCATTTTTTGCAGGGCTTCCAGCGTATACGCCGTTTTTTCCTCGGCGGTGGTGGCCCGCCGGACCTCCTCCTGTGCGTTGCGGACCGCCATATCCGCCAGTGTGGACTTCTCTCCCCGCTGGGGCACATGGACCCAGACCTTATGCCCCGCCCGCTGGGTCAGGGCCTCGGACAGTTCCTCGCAGTCCCCCGTGTCCACGCAGAGCAAGATCTCATGGGGCAGAATGCCCCGCGGCAGATAATACTGGGCCGTGACCGCCGCCAGCAGCTCCGCCGCCGATTCCTCCATAGGCGCGGTCAGCAGTTCCGTCTCCCGGCCCACCAGATCGCCGTTTTCCATGTGAAGAACGGCATAGCCGCTCTTGCCCGCTCCCCGGAACACGCCCCACACGTCCGTATCGGCGCACAGTCCCGCGATGACGGTCTGCTTTTTGCTCAGGGCGCTGATGGCTTGGATACGGTCTCTCAGCTGGGCCGCCTGCTCAAACCGCAGGGCCTCCGCCTCCGCTTCCATCTCGGCGGTCATGTCCCGGAGGAGCTGCTTGGAGCGTCCCTCCAACAACTGGGCCGCCTGCTCCATCCGGCGGTCATATTCCGCCTCCGGCATCTCCGGGCGGCAGAACCCGTCGCACCGGCCCATGTGGAAATTCAGGCAGGGCCGCTCCGCGCCGATGTCCCGCGGAAACTGTCGGCGGCAGGTGGGCAGGCGCAAAGCCTGACATACCGCATCCACTGCCTGACGGGTCTCGTACCGCCCGCCAAAGGGACCGAAGTACTTCGCGCCGTCATTGGCGGGTCGATTCACCAGAGTGAATTTAGGATACCGCCCCCGGCTGAGGCGCACCAGCGGATAGCCCTTGTCATCCTTCAGCAGGATGTTGTACCGGGGCATATGCCGCTTGATGAGGGAGTTTTCCAGCACCAGCGCCTCAAATTCACTGGTAACGAAGATCGTGTCGAAATGATCTACCTGACTGACCATCTGCCGGGTCTTGACACTGTGGGCCGCGCTGTCCTGAAAATACTGGCTCACCCGGTTTTTCAGTTTTTTCGCCTTGCCCACATAGATGACCTTCCCGGTCTTGTCCATCATCAGATAGACGCCGGGCTGTAAGGGCAGATCGTTGGCCTTTTCCCGCAGCTCGTCCTTTGTCATGATTTCGCCTCCTATCCGGCCTAAGAACAAAAGAGCATCACTTTACAGTGATGCTCTTGTTTGGTGCGCGAGGCGGGACTTGAACCCGCACGTCCGTAACGGACACTAGAACCTGAATCTAGCGAGTCTGCCAATTCCACCACTCGCGCGCATAAGCAATCTTTTTCGGAGAGAAAACTGGTGCGGCTGACGGGACTTGAACCCACACGTCGAATCGACACCAGCACCTCAAGCTGGCCTGTCTACCAGTTCCAGCACAGCCGCAAATTTGCACCGCCTAAAAAAGACTGCTTGATTATTATAGCCATTCGCCGCTGTAATGTCAACTGAAAATCGAACGATTTTTCAAAAATTTTTTGATGGCTTTCTGAACAACATTTTTGCCTGTTTTTTGATGATTTCAACTGCTTTTTGAATTTCTAAGAAGAAAACCCGGCAGAAAGCCAAATTCGGCCGGGCTTTTTCTTGTGCAAAGCGTGCATAAATCCCGTTGAAGGCGCTGCCAGACCGGCCCTCACAGCTGCGACAGCACCTCGCCGATGGGATCGGTGATCACCAGCCCGGCGTCCAAATCGCGGGCCACCGGCGATTTGTTGATCAGCGCCAGGCGGCTGCCGCGATAGTAGTTGATCAGCCCCGCGGCAGGCCACACGTTGAGGGACGTGCCGCCTACGATCAGCAGGTCCGCCTGCGCGATGGCGTTCACCGCGCCGTCGATGACTTTGTCGTTGAGGGCCTCCTCATAAAGCACCACATCCGGCTTGATGATGCCGCCGCATTGGCAGCGGGGGACGCCGGTGGTGTGAAGGATGTGATCCAGATCATAGAATTTTCCGCATTTTTCGCAGTAGTTCCGGTGGACGCTGCCGTGAAGCTCATATACGTTCCGGCTGCCGGCTGATTGATGCAGCCCGTCAATATTCTGGGTCACCACCGCCAGCAGCTTCCCGGCCTGCTCCCACTCGGCAAGCTTTTTGTGAGCGGCATTGGGCTTTGCGTCCGGGCAGAGCATTTTCGCCCGGTAAAAGCGAAAAAATTCTTCGGGATTGCTTTTGTAAAACGTATGGCTTAAAATAGTCTCCGGCGGGTACTTCCATTCCTGATGGTACAGGCCTCCGGTGCTGCGGAAATCCGGGATGCCGGACTCCGTGGATACCCCGGCCCCGCCGAAAAAGACGATCTGCCGGGCGTGATCGACCCATTCCTTCAAGGTTTTGATTTCATCTGTCATGGCGAATCCCCCATTTCCATACAATAACAAGGAGTGTCTATGAATATTCAGATCTTCGGCTCCTCCAAATCTTTCGACACGAAGAAGGCGGAGCGCTGGTTTAAGGAGCGCCGCATCAAATACCAGTATATCGACGTGCTCTCAAAGGGATTATCCCCCCGCGAATACCAATCCGTCAAGCAGAAAGTTGGCTTTGAGGCACTGGTCAACACAAAATGCCGGGCCTACGAGGAACTGTACATGGCCTATATCACCCCGGATGCACAGGAGGAAAAGCTGCTGACGTACCCGGAGCTGTTCAACACCCCCATTGTCCGCAACGGCAAAGAAGCCACCGTTGGCTACTGCCCGGAGATCTGGGGCAAATGGGAGTAATATTTTCTCAGAGGGAGACACTGCTATGTGGGGCAATACCCTGCCGAAAAATCCGTTTCTGCGCTTCTGCGTGCTGATGGCGCACCGTTACAATAAGCACAATGTGGCCATCCAGAGCGCCGCTCTGGCCTTTTACCTGCTGTTCACGATCTTCCCGTTCCTCATTTTTATCAGCGCCCTGCTGGGCCTGCTGAATCTGGATATTACGGGAATGATGAAGGCGCTGACAGACTTTCTGCCGGCGGAGGTGGTAGAGCTCATTGAGATGTACCTCACCTACGTCAGTGAGAACCCCAGCCCGCAGCTGATGGTGTTCGGTCTGGTGTTTTCCGTCTACTTTCCCATGCGGGCTACCAATTCCCTCATGGGCGCCGTGCGGACAGCCTATCATCTGGGGCCGCCCAGAGGCGTGATCACCCAGTGGATCAAGGTGCTGATCTATACGGTGACGCTGATCGTTGCCATTGCGCTGACCCTGTCGCTGATGACCTTCGGCGAGCGGGCGCTGTGGTATGCGGTAGATCAGCTCCATCTGCCGGAATTTCTGGCGGAGCTGTGGGTGACGCTGCGGTTCCCCGCGGCGGGGGCGGTGAGCTTTCTGGCGCTGTTCCTGCTCTACGCACTGGCGCAGGATACCCTCCAGCCTTTGAAGAACATCTGGCCGGGGACGCTGTTCTCCCTGACGGCGTGGATGGTTCTCAGCTGGCTCTATTCCTACTATGCCGATCATTTTTCCCACTACTCCGTACTCTACGGTTCGATCGGCGCGGTTATCGTGGCGCTGATCTGGCTGAATCTCACGGCGGTCACGCTGATCCTGGGGGCGGAGATGAACGGCGTACTCATCAGTATGCGGAAGGACAAAAGCGCCGCGTGAAATTCACGGTCTGTTCACCCTGTCAAGCAAACTCTGCGGTATAATCGAATCGGTTGAAATGATTTCCAGAAAGGAACCTGTATATGGAAGAAAAACTGCGCGAATATGCAAAACTGCTCATTGAGGTCGGTCTGAATATCCAGAAAGGCCAGACCCTGATCATCTCCTCCCCGGTGGAGTGCGCCCACTTCGCCCGGCTGTGCGCCAGCGCAGCCTATGACGCCGGCTGCCGGGAGGTAGTTATGAACTGGGGCGATGATGAGCTGGCCCGCATGAAATACCTCCGGGCAGATGCCAGCGTGTTTGACGACACGCCGGAGTGGCGGGAAAAGTATTTCACCCACTATGCCCAGCTGGGGGCGGGGTATCTGGCCATTGCTGCCAGCGACCCGGAGACTCTGAAGGGCGTGGAGCCTGACCGTCTGGTTCGGGCGCAGAAGTCCGGCTCCGTCATCCGCAAGGTCTTTGACCGGCTCCAGATGAGCAACGGCTTCCCGTGGTGCATCGCCTCCGTTCCCATTCCCAGCTGGGCCAAAACGGTGTTCCCCGGCCTGCCGGAAGAGGAAGCCATGGCCCGACTGTGGGACGCGATTTTCGAGACGGTCCGCATCAAGGGCAGTGGCTCCGCGGTTTCCGCATGGCGGCAGCATCTGGACACCCTGAGCCGCCGGAAAGCACTTTTGAACGAGTATCACTTCAAGTATCTCCACTATACCAACGCACTGGGGACGGATCTGACCATCCAGCTGCCGGAGGATCACCTCTGGGCGGCGGGCAACTCCGTGATGAAAAACGGCGTGGAATTCGTGGCCAATATGCCCACGGAGGAGATTTTCACCGCCCCGCTGAAAACCGGCATCAACGGCGTGGTCTATGCCGCCCTGCCGCTGGTGAACGACGGCAATATCATCGATAAATTCTACTTTGTCATCCGGGAGGGCAAAATTGTGGAAGCCCACGCGGAAAAGGGCGAGGAATTCCTGAAAGCCGCCATCAGTGTGGACGAGGGGGCCAGCTACTTTGGGGAGGTGGCGCTGGTGCCTTACGACAGCCCGATCTCCAACCAGAAGATCCTCTACTACAATACGCTGTTTGACGAGAACGCCTCCTGCCATCTGGCCTTCGGCGAGGCGTATCCCGAATGTATCGAAGGCGGCGAATCCATGGCGCGGGAAGAGGTGCAGGCCCATGGCCTGAACTACTCCCTGACCCATGTGGATTTCATGGTGGGAACCGCCGATCTCTCCATCGTCGGCACCACCCACGACGGGCGGGAGATCCCTGTTTTTGTAAACGGCAACTTTGCCATTTGAATCATTCCCTTTGAATACTACAGAGAAAGAAGGAAAAACCCATGATTTCCAAACCGAATTTTGACAAGAGCGTTCTGGTCTGCCCCGGCGCTGCCATTGTAGGCGATGTGACGCTGGGGAACAACGTCAGCGTGTGGTACAACGCCGTTCTCCGGGGCGACGAGGGCGCTATCAGAGTGGGGGAAAACACCAACATTCAGGACTGCGCGGTGATGCATGAGGAGACAACAGTGGGTTCCGGCTGTACCATCGGCCACGGCGCCATCGTCCACGGCTGCACCGTGGGCAACAACGTGCTCATCGGCATGGGTGCTACCGTACTCAACGGCGCGAAGATTGGCGATGACTGCATCGTGGGCGCGGGGGCGCTGGTCACGGGCAAAATGGACGCCCCTGCCGGTTCCATGATTCTTGGCACCCCCGCCAAGGTGGTGCGCCCCCTGACGGAAGCCGAAATCGAGGGCAACCGGGCGTCTGCCCGTGGGTATTGCCATCTGGCAGAGGAGTACCGAAAGGGCTGAATGGATAAAACGCCAAAAGAAGTTCCGATTTACAGGGATTCTTTTGGCGCTTTACCGCTTGAAACAGGAACTTTGTGCGGATATACTTGCTCCGATATTGAAATCAAACGATTACTTTTGAACGATTGAAGTAAGGAGCATATTATGTCGCTGCACTTTTCTCCCCAGACCCGCCGGGTCTTTCACCTGTCCCTGCCCATTTTTGCGGAGCTTCTATTGCAGCTGCTGGTGGGCAATATGGATCAGTTCATGATCTCCCGCTTCGGCTCTGCCGCCGTGGCCGCCATTGGCAACGGCAATCAGGTGATGAATGTGGTCATCATCGTGCTGACCACCATGAGTACGGCGGCCACCATTCTCCTGACCCAGCACATCGGCGCAGGGCGTACCGGCCGGGAGTGCGATGTGATCGCCACGACGGCCATCTCGTTCAGCGCGGCGTTCAGCTTCCTGGTGGGGCTGTTCCTACTGCTGGAGCCGGAGCTGGTGTTCCAGCTGCTGCGGACGCCGGAGGACGCCTTTGACGGCGCCTGCCTCTACACCCGCATCGTAGGCGGCACCGTGCTGCTGCAGGGGCTGTATATCCAGCTGTGCGCCGTGCTGCGGAGCTACACCCTGCTCAAAGAGGTGGTAGTGCTTTCCGTTTCCATGAACCTGCTGAATATTGCGGGAAACGCGATCCTCATCAACGGCTTTTTCGGCTTCCCGCAGATGGGGGTGGCGGGCGCTGCCGTGTCCACGGTCATCTCCAAGGCCGTGGGACTGGTTCTGGCCTGCATTACCCTGAAACGGAAATGCAGCGTGCATTTCTCTCTGAAATATCTATGTCCCTTCCCAACGGAGACATTCCGCACCCTGCTGGGCATTGCCCTGCCCTCCGGCGCGGAGTCCCTGTCCTATAATATTTCCCAGACCTTTATTCTCCGCTTTATCAACCTCATGGGCGCGGCGGTGGTCAGCGCCAAGGTCTACGGCAGTATGCTGGCCAACGTGGCCTATGTGTACTCCATCGCCGTGGCCGAAGCCACCCAGATCCTGCTGGGCTACATGATCGGCGCCCGGAAGCTGAACGAGGTCAGCGGCCGTGTCTGGTCCACCATCCGCATTGCGCTGGCAGTCTCCGAGCTGCTGACGCTGACCATCCTCCTCTTCTGTGACCCCATTTACAGCATTTTTACCGCAGATCCCGTGATCCACGCCCTGGGCCGTCAGATCCTCTATGTAGAATTCGGGCTGGAGATCGGCCGCTCCATCAATATCGTCATGGTTCGCTGCCTGACCACCGCCGGGGACGTGTGGTATCCTGTGGGCGTAGGGATCTTCAGTATGTGGGTGGTGGCTGTGGGCGGCAGCTGGCTGTTCGGTGATGTGCTGGGCGGCGGTCTCATCGGCATCTGGATCGCCATGGCCTGCGATGAGTGTCTCCGGGGCGCGCTGTTCACGATTCGCTTCCGGCGGGGCAAGTGGAAGGAGAAACGGCTGGTATCCGATTCAACGAAAGGAACCTGATATATGGATTTGAACAAGCAGACGGTGAAAGCCCTGCTGGGCGTTGCCTGCGGCAGTATCGCCTTTGCCGCCGCGCTGCTGCATTTAAGCACGGTAGCGGGCGCGGTGGTCTGGCTGCTTGGCGTTCTGGCGCCGCTGCTGCTGGGCTGCGCCATTGCCTTTATCCTCAACGTTCCCATGCGGGGACTGGAACGCTACCTGCTTCCCCATGCGAAAAAGACGGAAAAGCTTCGCCGCCCGCTGGCGCTGGTGCTTACCATCGCGGCGGTGGCCGCCGTACTGGCTCTGGCGGCCATGGTCATTGTTCCCGGTGTGGAGGAGGCGGTTACATCCATCGCCGCGCAGGCTCCTCAGGCCTTTGCACGGCTACAGGAAAGCGCCGTCCGGTTTCAGGAATATCTGCCTGCCCTGACGGAACAGATCGAAAGCCTGTCCATCGACTGGCAGAGTCTTTCCAAAAAAGCGATCGAGCTGGCTCAAAGCTGGGGCAGAGGGCTGATTGTTTCCGGCAGCGGACTGGTCAGCGGGATTGTCAGCGGCGTGACCACGTTTTTCATCGGGTTCATCTTTGCTCTGTATATCCTGCTGCAAAAGGAAAAGCTGGCCCGGCAGGGCCGCCAGCTGTGCTATGCGTTCCTGCCGGAGACTGCGGCGGATCAGGTGCTGGACGTCCTGCGTCTCAGTGAAAAGACCTTCTCCAATTTCCTGTCCGGCCAGTGTCTGGAAGCCGTGATTCTGGGAACTATGTTCGTCCTCGCCATGTCCATTCTCCGCTTCCCCTATGCCCTGCTTGTAGGCGTGCTGATCGCCCTGACGGCGCTGATCCCCATTGTGGGCGCGTTCATCGGCTGCGCGGTGGGCGCGCTGCTGATGCTGGTAAACGACCCGTGGCAGGCGCTGTGGTTCATTGTGCTGTTTCTGGTGCTCCAACAGATCGAGGGAAACCTCATCTACCCCCATGTAGTGGGTTCCTCCGTGGGCCTGCCATCCATCTGGGTGCTGGCGGCGGTCACGGTGGGCGGCAGTCTCATGGGAATTGTGGGGATGCTGCTGTTTATCCCGCTGTGCAGCGTGCTGTACGCCCTGCTGCGGCGGCTCGTCTACACCCGCCTGCGGGCAAAGAACATACCGTCCCGAAAATGGCGTCAGCCGCCGCAAACATAGAAAAACCAGTCCCGCCGTCAGGCGGGACTGGTTGGGACTGTCGGTCAACCCGGAAATGTTGCGCGGCGGGAAGGAAAAAAGTTGCGAAAGAAACCCAGGAGGGGTGTCTTTCACTTAAAATCATAAGTTTTTCTGGGCTTTCAGTGCAGAAAAACTTGCAGCAGCGTGTCGAAAAGACTTTTTCGATACGCTGAACCAGTCCCGCCGTCAGGCGGGACTGGTTTTTTATGCGATGAACGGCGGCTCTGCGTTTTATTCGCCGTAGACTTCCAGCCAGAGCTGGGAACTGTCTGTGTCCTCTGTCTCCAGCGTAACGCCCCGGTCTGCCAGCTCCTCTGCCAGCGCGTCGAACTCCGTCCGGGTCAGCAGATAGCGGACAACGCCGGTATCCTTCTGCTCAGTGGGGGTGCGGTCGTCCAGCAGATCGCCGATCTCCGCCGCGCTGACCCGCACGGTGGGGAGGTCAGCTTCCTCGTCTGCATCCGTGATCACGGTGACGACGCTTTTCCCATTCTGATAAGCGCTCTGGATGGAAGCTGTGCCGTCTGTGCTTTCGCTTTTATTCTCCTGCTGGGTGCCGTCTGTGCTTTCGCTTTTATTCTCCTGCTGGGCGCCGTCTGCCGCGACAGAATCGGATTCTCCGCTGTCGTCTGCGGAGTCCATGGGCTGACAGCTGTCTGCGTCATCGCCGGAGGATGCGTCCGCGCTGCGTTCCTCCGTGCTTTCCGCTGCCGCGCAGTCTGCGGTGTAAGCGGCGGCTTCGTTGGAAGCGCTGCGGGACAGCCCTGCACCGTACTGCACCAGCACGATGACCGCCAGACAGGCTGCGGCGGCCGCCAGCTTGCCCCACGGCTGCTTCTTCGGCCGGGACTGGGGCGTTTTAGCCACGGCCTGCATGACATGACCGGCAAAATCCGCCGGCAGCTCCGTCGATTCCGCTGTGGGAAAGTCCGCCCGGATGGCCAGCGCATCATCCACATAGGCCTGACAGTCCGGACATTCCGCCAGATGCGCCTGCACCTCAGCCATTTCCGCAGCCGTCAGTTCTCCGTCTACAAAAGCGTCCAGCAGGGCGGTGTTTTCATGGATCTTCATTTTCACAGCCCCCTTTCTGGTTTCTTAGACGCAGCGGGAGCCGAAAAGTTCCCCTGTTCCATCAAAAAATTCCGCAGCTGCCGCCGCCCCCGGCTGATCCGGGACTTTACGGTTCCAAGATCCAGCGACAGCGCGTCGGCGATCTCGTCATAGCTCAGCTGCTGGATCTCCCGCAGGATCAGCACCTCCCGGTGTTCCGGGGAGAGCGTCCGCAGCCCCGCTTCGATCTGGGCGCGCAGTTCCTTCTGCTCCGCCGCAGCTTCCGGCGTGGGCCTTGTATCCGGCACCTCCGCACTGACGGCCTCATCATCCAGAGACGGGCCCTGATGGCGGCCCTCCTTCCGCAGCAGATCCACACAGGCGTTGGAGGCCAGACGGTACAGCCATGTGGAAAAGGCGGAATCCCCCCGGAAGAAGGGCAGCCCCTGCCATGCGGAGAGAAATGCCTCCTGTGCGGCCTCCTCCGCCAGTTCCGGCGTGGGACACATCCGTACCGTCAGGGCGTAGACCCGTTTCTGGTACTTCATGACCAGCTCCCCGAAAGCGGCCTGATCGCCGTTCCGGGCGGACTGGATCCAGTTTTGCTCCTGATTGTCCATGGCCCCTCCTAATCCCGCAGATCCCGCTGAATGCCACGGGTGATGCGGTCCACATCCTCCAGCGTGTTCATCTGCACGATCTGCTCCTTATAGTAATTGGCGTGGGAGATCCCCTTCAGATACCAGCAGTACTGCTTCCGCGCTTCCAGCACGGCTACCCGTTCCCCCTTATAGGCGGCGGCCATGCGGATCTGCCGCACGGCGGTTTCGCACCGCTCCGCCAGCGGCGGCAGCGGGGGGAGCGGCTTCCCGTCCAGAACGGCCTGCGCCTGCTGGAAGATCCAGGGATTGCCGAAGCAGCCCCGGCCGATCATGGCCATGTCCGCCCCGGTGTGAAGTAGGATGCGCTGCGCGTCCTCCGGCTTCCAGATGTCGCCGTTGGCGATGACGGGGATGGAGACGGCTTCCTTCACGGCCCGGATGCAGTTCCAGTCGGCGGTGCCGCCGTAGACCTGCGCGCGGGTGCGGCCGTGGACGGCCACGGCGGAAGCGCCTGCCTGCTCCAGCGTCCGGGCAAATTCCACGCAGTTGCAGTGTCCCAGATCCCAGCCCCGGCGGAATTTGGCGGTAACCGGGATGCCGGGCAGCGCTTTCACCACCGCTTCCACAATACGGCCTGCCTTTTCCGGGTCTTTCATCAGGGCCGCGCCGTCTCCGTTGTTGACGATTTTCCCCATGGGACAGCCCATGTTGATGTCCAGAATATCCGCTCCGCTGTACTCCATGGCGATCTGGGCGGCCTCCGCCATGCAGACGGGGTCGCTGCCGAAGATCTGCACGGCGGCAGGATGCTCTCCGGGGAATTGGGTCAGCAGGGAGAAGGTTTTTTTGTCGTGATAGCAAAGTGCTTTGGAGGAGATCAGCTCCGTGATGGTATAGCCCGCCCCAAGCTCTGAACAGATCTGCCGGAAAGCGGCGTCCGTTACCCCGGCCATAGGGGCCAGAGCCAGCTGGGAGTTGATTTCCACGGTTCCGATGTGCATACGATGCCTCCAAAAACTGAAATTGCTCATTCAGTGTATCGGATTTTCGGGAAAAATGCAAGGAAAACAGAAAATCCGGGCATGATCCTCATTGCGACGGATTTTTTCGGGGACAGGCTGTAAACTGGGGCCATGATTCATACAAAGGAGGGGTCTTTTGTGGAATACAGGCCCATGACCGTTCAAAAGCTCCAATCCGGCCGGTGGCTGACTTGGGGGATCCGCTTTTTCCTGACGGCGGCGCTGACTGCCAGCCAGACTGCGGGGGACTACGCGCCCTTTGCGCTGGGCTGCATCGCGGCAGCCGGGCCGGGGGCGGACGGCGCCGCCGCCCTGCTGGGCGGTGTGGCAGGCGCTCTGCTGTTTCTGGAATTTCCCAAGGCGCTGGCGTTTACGGCGGTGGGAATTCTGGTGCTGACGGCCTCCACCGCGTTCCGGGAGACAAAGCTGCTGGAGCGCCAGTGGGTGCTGCCGGTTTTGTCGGCTGGGATGGTGCTGGCAGTGGGGGGCATTTATGTAATCCAGTCCTTTTCCCCTATGGAGGAGGCTGCGCCCTGTGCGGGGGCTGCCGCCCTGACCGGCGTATCCGCTTATTTCTTCCGGCAGCTGTTCCAGAGGCCGGAGGAGCGTCTGGCCCCGGAGGGACTGCTGTTTCTGGGGGCGGCGCTGACGTTGGCGTTGGGGGATCTGACAATTCTGAATGTCTCTGTGGGACGGGTGCTGCTGTGTGCGCTGCTGGCCTATACGGCTTATGACCGGGGGCCGCTCCCCGGCGTGACTGCCGGGCTGGGGCTGGGATTGATGACAGATCTTGCAGCCGGAAGCAGCGGCCTGTTCACCGCGGCCTACGGCGCGGCGGCCCTGCTGGCGGCCCGGTGCAGCCGCCGCCCTTTGTCGGCAGCGGCTTTCTTTCTGGGGGCGCTGGCGGCGATGATGACCTCGCGGGAGGAGCTGGCGCAGAGCCTGCTGCTGGAAACCGCGGCGGGGGCGCTGCTGTTTCTGACCATTCCGGGGCGCGCCTTCGGCGGCAAACGGATCCAGCGGGCGGAGGTGTCGGATTCGGCGCAGAAAAAGGCCCTGCGGGAACGGCTGAGCCGCGCGGCGGAAGCCCTGCGGGAGCTGTACGACAGTATGAACCGTCCCGTTCCGGCCCCGGAGGAGAATCCGGCGGTGATCTTTGACCGGGCGGCGGAGCGGGTATGCCGGGGCTGTGCGCTGTGTGAACTGTGCTGGCAGAAGGAGTATACCTCCACCTTCAACGCGCTCAATGACGCTACCCCCTTCCTGCTGGAGCGGGGGAAAGCCAAGGCCAAGGATTTTCCCCAGCACTTTGCGGATCGGTGCATCCACCTGACGGAGCTGCTTCAGGCTGTCAACGGGGAGCTGTCCGCTTTCCTGCTGCGCAAGCAGTACCGCCGCCAGCTGGAGGAGACCCGCCGCAGCGCCAAGGGACAGTATGCCCAGATGTCCGATCTGCTGAGCGCAGCGGCTGCGGGACTGGGAGAGACCCGGACGGCCTTCGGAGAAAAGCAGAGCTGCGACATCGGCGCGGCCCTGCGGCCCAAGGAGGGGGAACTGGTCTGCGGGGACACCATGGAAGCCTTTCGGACGGGGAACGGCGTCTGGTGCCTGCTGCTGGCGGACGGCATGGGCAGCGGGGAGGAAGCACGGCGGGAGTCTGCCTTGACCTGCCGTCTGCTGCGCCAGTTTCTGGAGGCGGATATCGCGCCGGAGGCTGCGCTGACCACCCTGAATTCCGCAATGGCTCTCCGGGGGGCGGAGACCGGCAGCTTCACCACGGTGGATCTCTGCATCCTGCGGGGAGATGAGGCCGCATTCTACAAGTTCGGCGCCGCTCCCAGCTATCTGAAGAAAAACGGCGCCGTCCGGCGGATCACCGGCAGCAGCCTGCCGGTAGGACTCCGGGGAACGCCTGCCGCGCCGGACATCACCACGGCCACGCTGGAACCGGGCAGCTTCGCCGTTATGATCAGCGACGGCGTGGCAGACCCCAACCGGGACGAGTGGCTTCAGGATCTGCTGGCGGGCTGGAACGGCGACGATCCCCAGACGCTGGCCAATCTGATCCTCTCCGAGAGCATCCGCCGGGAGCGCTTGCAGGACGACTGCGCCGTGCAGGTTCTCTACCGTCCGCTTTCACAGGAGCAGGCGGTCTGAGGGGGAAAAATTTCCGAAAAGCGGTATAGACCGCCCGTCTTTGCGGGAAAATGAAACCAGCAAGCAGAAGGAGGCGTAGTGCAATGGTAAAAGGAATTTCCCGGCGGGTGGTGGTGCTGGATTCCCCGGATCAGCGCTTTTTTGAACAGGCAATCTTCATTGTCCGCAACGATGCCGCCGGGGAGGGGATCACCTCCAGAGAACTGGTGGAGGAAGCGCGGCGGGTGGCGCACAGCTATGTGGCGGGCGGCAGCCGCTTCGGCCGGGCGTGGCGGTCTTTGAATCCGATGGTCTACACCCTGATGGGGGCCGGAGCCATCGGACTGGCATGGCTGGCCGTGACGCTGATCTGACCGCCCGCATCTGTACAGACGGCTGCGCCCCGTGAATGCCGGATGATTCCGACACTCACGGGGCGCATATTTTGTTTGCAAACGACAGCCGGTGTCAGCCCTTTCCGGGAACCGGCAGCTCGCTGACCAGTGTAGAGCCGAGAACCAGCGCCGCTCCCAGAATTCCGCTCCAGCCCAAAGGCTCCTTCAGGAGCAGGGCGGAGAGAAGAATGGCTACAATGGGGTCGATATAGCTGAAAAGCGCCACTGTCTGGGCGGAGAGAACCGTCATGGAGCCAAAATAGAGCGCATAGCACCAGCCTGTGTGGAACACCGCCACGATCAGCAGCAGAACCGCGCCCAACGGCGTGACGCTCATGGCGGACAGATCCTCCGTCAGCAGAATGTAGGGGATCATCACCGCCGCAGCCCCGGCCAGCTGCAAAAGGGTGCGGTCATAGGCGGGGACGCCGGCCAGATATTTGTTGATGAGGATCACCCCGGCGTACAGCGCGGCGGAGCAGAGAGCCAGCAGAATGCCTTTTGCCTCAGACGGCCCCGGCAGGCCGGACTGCGGTACGCCGGAGACAAATACCATACCGGCCAGCGCAAGGAATACGCAGAGGAGCTTTCGGGCTGTCAGCCGTTCCTTCAGAAGAATGGGGGAGATCAGCGTGACAAAAATGGGAGCCATGTAGTAGCAGAGGGTGGCGGTCGCTACGGTGGTGTAGCGGTAAGCTTCAAATAGGGTGATCCAGTTGAAGCTCATCATCGCGGCGGACAACAAAAGCAGCTGCCAGCGGCTGCGGAGGGCGGCCCGGTCAATGGGCGCATGACGAAAGCGGGCCAGCAGAAGCAAAAATGCCGCGCCTACAGCGCCCCGCACCAGAGCGATGACGCTGGAGGGCAGGCCGATCCAGCGGACGAAGATGCCGATGGTGCCGAACACGGACACCGAAAAGATAAGATCCCGTTTCGCGCGGATCACGGCGTTCATAAGCAAGACCTCCCAAAAGCAGATCGGGCTGCTACAGCAGCGGCAGCAGCACCTCGGAAAGCAGCCGGATGGCTTCCGGCAGGCGCTGCGGCGAAAGTCCGGCGTAATTGATGACCAGCGTATGGGCAAACTCCGGCTTGGGAACGGCGGCGTATTCCGACAAAAAGCCCAGCCGGACGCCCATCCGGGCAGCTAATTGATACAGCTCGGCATCAGACCGACCGGTATCCAGCCGCAGGAGAAAATGCAGCCCGGCCCGCTCCTCGGAAAATGTAACGCGGGGGGCCAACGCACTGGAACGAAAGGCTTCCACCACCTCGGCCCGGCGGTTGCGGTATTCTTTCCGCATCCGGGAGAGGTGGCGTTCATAATGTCCGCCGGAGATAAACCGGGCGAGAACGTGCTGCTCCAGAGCCGGAACCGTACAGGCATAGAACCCCAGCTCCCGGCGGTACCGCTCCAACAGCCGGGGAGGCAGCACCAGAAAGCCCAGACGCATGGAGGGGGAGATCGTCTGGGAGAAGGTGTTCAGGTAGACGACCCGCCCGCGGAGATCAATGCTTTGCAGGGTAGGAATAGGGCGGCCGGTGAAGCGGAATTCGCTGTCGTAATCATCTTCGATGATGGTGCCTTCCGCATCCTCCGCCCAGCGCAGCAGCGTCTGCCTCCGGGCAATGGGCGTCACCAGCCCGGTGGGGTACTGGTGGTTGGGGGAAATGTGCAGCGCCCCGGCGCCGGAAGCGGTGAGTATGTCAGGGTCAACGCCCTGACTGTCCAGCGGAACGGGAACGCAGGCGGCGCCCAGAGCGCCGTACACCTGCCGGATCTTGGGGTATCCGGGATCCTCCACGGCAAAGACCGTGTCCCGGCCCAGCAGCTGCGCCAGCAGCAGATACAGGTATTCCGCGCCTGCGCCGATCACGATCTGCTCCGGCGAAACGGCCATGCCCCGGAAGTCCCGAAGGTCTGCGGCGATGGCCTGCCGCAGAGCCGGGAGTCCCTGATGCGGAACCGGCGAGAGCAGCGCTTCCGGCTCCTCGGAGAGAACCTGCCGGGTGAGCTTGACCCAGGTGGACACGGGGAACCGGGCGGTATCCACCTGATTGCGGCTGAGATCCAGCCGCCACAGGGGAACCTCCGGTGCTGGCAGAGGCGCGGTTCCGCGGACGGCGGGCGGCGTCTGCTCCACAGCGGCGACAAAAAAGCCCCGCTTGGGCAGCGCTTGCAGATACCCTTCGGCCTCCAGCTGGCTGTAAGCGCTTTCCACCGTGATGACGGAAACATGGAGATGCTCCGCCAGCGCCCGCTTGGAGGGCAGCCTTGCCCCGGCGGGAAGCGCGCCGCTGAGAATATCTGAACGGATACAGCGGCAGAGATATTCATATAAAGGTAAGGAGCCACGCTCCTCCAGGGGGTAAGTCAGCATGGCGGCACCTCCTGCCTGAAAGAATATGAGCCGCCCCGGCGGGCAGGGCCTGCCGGGGCAGAAACAGAATCAGCCGGGGCTGGTATGGGGGAACAGCCGGTGTGCGGAAGGGGGAGACGCATATCACACCGGGCCGAACGCCCCTTGGACATCAAGCTCCTCAGAAGCCCCCTAAATCATCGGGGCCGTCTGTCTGACGGAAGGTCTGTCCGCCGGAAACGGCTGCTTTGGCCGCATCGAAGCAGTCCAGATTGACGCACTGATAATTGGGCAGGAAAAACAGGGACACAGCCAGCGACCACATACCGCACACGATGATCTCCGTCAGGCTGGAACTTGCCGTCAGCAGTACGGAGGGGTCACTGAGCACTTGCAGGTAGAGTCGGCCGTCTACATACAGGGCGGGCAGGAGACTCAGCACGATCCAGCCCAGATAGCTCAGATCCAGCTTCAGCAGCTCCAGCTTCCAGCCCTGCGTCTGGCGCTTGCTCATATCCAGAGCCTCCATAACGCTCAGCCCCGGATTTTCACAGAGGTTGTAGAGAGCGAAGCGGTAGCGGTAGTAGGCGATGACGCCGGGGATCATAAAAAGCATGGACCACAGGCAAATGAAAAAGTTCATGACAAAGTTCAGGGCGATGATCTTGCCGGTAAAAGAGAAGCCGTCGAACAGCGTGCCGTAGTCCATGGTCTCCCGCTGGCGGATGCCCATGCAGTATAGGGCAAAGCCTGTGGCCAGAATCCAGCCGGCCAGCATGGTGAATACGGAAGCGAACATACTGAGAAGCTCCGGGCCTCCGTTGGAAGCAAAGCTGCCTGCGGCATAATCCACCAGATTCAGAACCAGCGACAATCCGCAGTACAGGGCGGTCAGTCCCTTGGGGGAGACCTGCGCCGTTTGCAGAAGCTCCCGGCACTGCGCCTTCAGGGAAGCGCGGTCCAGCGTATGAACCATAAAAATCCTCCATTCTCTGCCCGGATGCGCCGGGCGGGGCATCGTTCAGATCTGTATGTGCCGGATCCAGCGGCTGTTTTCCGCAAAAAGCGCACATGGACAGAATCCTTTTCATTTATAACATATACCCGGCAAAAAGACAAGGGCGTGCAAAATGCCGAAAAGAAAGGGGGTTTCACGGCAAAAATATGGAGATTGCCATGGGCACACCAAACGATTACGCAAAATAATTGGATAAAACAGGGGAAAATACCAGCATTTCGACAAATTCCCTATAAAAATTGAGTTCACAGTCTGGACATTTTTTTATTTTTGTTGTAGAATCGGGTTCAGTATGTGGTAGTTTGCCAAGAGACGCCCTGCCGTGCCATTTGCCCAATGGCGGGACAGGGGGTATTTTGGCGTCTACCAATGGAGTAAGAATGAGGTGAAGACAATGGCACAAGCTTTCTTTGGCGGCGTTCATCCCCATGACATGAAGGCCGCAACCAATGAAAAGGCCATCGAGCAGCTGGCACCCCCAGCCACCGTGGTCATCCCCATGTCGATGCACTTTGGCGCACCCTGCACCCCCATTGTTAAGGTGGGCGATCAGGTGAAGGTCGGCCAGAAGATCGGCGAATTCAAGGGGTTGGGCGCCCCCATCCATGCCAGCGTTTCCGGCACCGTGAAGGCCATTGAGCCGCGGCCCTATTCCATGGGCGGCGACATGATGTCCGTGGTGATCGAAAACGATTTCCAGAACACCGTCAGCGAAGAGGTCAAGGCTCCCGCCGATCCCGATGCGCTGACCGTGGAGGAAATGGTGGAGATCGTGAAGAATGCCGGTATCGTCGGTATGGGCGGCGCAACGTTCCCCACCCATGTGAAGATCTCCGGCGGCATCGGCAAGGTGACGGACGTCATCATCAACGGCGCTGAGTGCGAGCCTTACATTACCGGCGACCACCGCGCCATGCTGGAGCGCACGGCCGATATCATCGGCGGCGCGACCTATCTTGCCAAGATGTTCGGTGTTGACAAGGTCACCATCGGCGTGGAGGACAACAAGAAGAACGGCATCGATGCTCTGAACAAAGTCATCGCTGAAAAGAAGGCACCCGTGGTGGTGGAAGCTCTGCGCTGCCGCTATCCCCAGGGCGGTGAGAAGCAGCTGATCCAGGCCATCACCGGCCGTCAGGTGCCTCCCGGCGGCCTGCCTGCCAACGTGGGCTGCGCCGTGTTCAACATCAACACCACCATTGCCATCAACAAGGCCATTACCACCGGTATGCCCGTGGTGCGTAAGGTGGTCACCGTGTCCGGCTCCGGCATTGTGGATCCCAAGAACATCGAGTGCCCCATCGGCACCCCCGTGTCCCTGCTGCTGGACGCCTGCGGCGGCGTAAAGGACGGTACTTACAAGCTCATCGCCGGCGGCCCCATGATGGGCATGGCCCAGTATACCGCAGATATCCCTGTGGCCAAGGGCACCGGCGCGATCCTCGCCTTCTGCGAGAACGAGGAGCAGACCGTTGAGCATCCCCAGTGCATCCGCTGCGGCAAGTGCGTTGCCGCCTGCCCCATGCATCTGGAGCCTCTCTTTATGTATCAGTATGCGGAAAAGGGCATGATCGACGAGCTGAACGCGGCTCACATCATGGACTGCATGGAGTGCGGTGCCTGCGCTTACGCCTGCCCCGCCCGGATGCACCTGACCCATATGTTCAAGACCGCCAAGCAGCTGGTGAAGAACAAGGCGGCTGCCGACAAGGCCGCTGCTGAGGCCAAGAAGGCCGCGGAAGAGAAGAAGGAGGCATAAGAGATGACGGATTACAAGAATTTGAAGCTCATTGCCACTTCCAACCCCCACATCCGCGGCAATGAAACCACCCGGTCCATCATGCTGGACGTCATCATTGCCATGTGTCCCGCCCTGATCTGGGCCATTATTTACTTCGGCGTGGAGGCTCTGCTGCTCACGGTCGTGTCCGTTGTGGGCTGCGTATTCTTCGAGTGGGCCTACCGCAAGATCATGCACAAGCCCCAGAGCATCGGCGACCTCTCCGCTGTGGTCACCGGTATGCTGCTGTCCTTTGTCTGCCCCGCTACCACCCCGCTGTGGATGATCCTCATCGGCGATTTCTTCGCTATCGTTGTGGTCAAGCAGCTCTTCGGCGGCATCGGCAAAAACTTCCTGAACCCCGCTCTGGCAGGCCGTGCCGCGCTGCTGGCCAGCTACGCCGGCGCGATGACCACCTGGCTGCCTGCCGGCACCAAGGCCGCTATCGGCGGTGGTATGCCTGTGGACGTGGTTTCCGCCGCGACCCCGCTGGCCTATCTGAAGACCGGCGATCTGGAGGGCCTGAAGCAGATCGCCTCTGTGGGTGATATGTTCCTGGGCAAGATTGGCGGTTCCATGGGCGAAGTTTCTGCCCTGATGCTGCTCATCGGCGGCCTGTACCTGATCTGGCGCAAGGTCATCAACTGGCAGACTCCTGTGGCCTACATCGCCACCGTGGCTGTTCTGACCGTGCTGTTCCCCAAGGCCGGCGGCGCTGAGTACATGCTTTACAGCATCTTCGGCGGCGGCCTGTTCCTGGGCGCTTTCTTCATGGCTACCGACTATGCCACCTCTCCTGTCACCAAGAAGGGCCAGCTGATCTACGGCATCGGCTGCGGCCTGTTCACCGTGTTCATCCGGTACTTCGGTTCCTACAATGAGGGCGTCTGCTACTCCATCATGGTCATGAACTGCTGCACCGCGTTGATCGACAAGTACACCAAGCCCGTTCGTTTCGGCGTGGTGAAATCCGATAAGAAGGAGGCAGCCGCGAAATGAGTAACGAAGTAAAGACCAAGGAAAAGGTCGATATGGACCCCAAGTACATCATCAAGCTGACCGTGACACTGTTCCTGACCTGCATGGTGGTGGCCGGTATTCTGGGCTGGGTCAACAGCATCACCAAGGACAAGATCGCTGCCATTACCTGGGAAAAGACCGTGGCTGCCATGCAGCAGGTCATCACCGCTGACGACTTCTCCGACGCTATGGAGCTGACCGATGACATGACTGCCGCTGCCGCTGCACAGGGCGGCACGCTGGACGCCGTTTATGAGGCGCAGTCCGGCGGTCAGGTGGTTGGCTATGCCATCAATGTGGAGGCTTCCGGATCTCAGGGCATCATCTCCATGATGGTGGGCATTGATACGGACGGCGCCGTTACCGGCGTTTCCATCGTCACCAACGCCGAGACTTCCGGCATCGGCTCCAAGGTCATGGGCAACGAGCCTCTGGCTAACGGCACCGGCGTTCTAGATCAGTTTATCGGCAAGTCCGCAGCGGACGGCACTCTGGCCGTCGGCACCAATGTGGATGCCATCACCGGCGCAACCGTGTCCAGCAAGGGCGTGACCACCGGTGTCAACACCGCGCTGGCTGCTGCCGGTGCGATCGGTTGAGAGAGGAGGACACTGAATTATGAATCTTGGTAAACAATTCAAGGACGGCCTGCTGACTCAGAACCCCGTTCTGGTTCAGGTGCTGGGTATGTGCTCCACCATGGCAATCACCACCTCTTTCTTCAACGGCATCGGCATGGGCGTGGCTGTTACCATCATCCTGACGTTGTCCAACGTCATTATTTCCGCCATGCGGAAAATCATTCCCGATAAGATCCGTATCGCCATGTTCATCGTGGTGATTGCCGGCTTCGTGACCTGCGTGGATCTGTCCATTCAGGCATTCCTGCCGGATCTGGCAAACTCTCTGGGCGTGTTCATCCCCCTGATCGTGGTGAACTGCATCATCCTGGGCCGTGCAGAGGCTTTCTCCTACAAGAACGGCATTGCCGCATCTTTCTTTGACGGCATTTTCCAGGGCATCGGCTATACCTGGGTTCTGCTGGCCATGTGCATCATCCGTGAGTTCCTTGGCAAAGGCGCTTTCGGCGGCGGCGTTCTCAACGGCGGCGCGGGCATCCAGATCTTCCCCGCAGATTACGGCGTGGGTATGCTGACCCTGCCTGTGGGCGGCTTCCTGGTGCTGGCTTGCCTGATCGCTGCCATGCAGTGGGCTCTGGCTCGTCCCAAGAAGGATAAGGAGGAGAGCAAATAATGGAAATCTTTAAGCTGCTTTCGATTACGCTGGGTGCAATCCTGGCAAACAACTTCATCTTCTCCCAGTTCCTGGGCTGCTGCCCCTTCCTGGGCGTTTCCAAGAAGGTGGATACCGCTGTGGGCATGGGCGTGGCCGTTACCTTTGTTATGGGTCTGGCCTCTGCTGTGTGCTATGTGGTGAACCAGTTCATTCTGGTTCCGCTGGATCTGGCCTATATGCAGACCGTGGCGTTCATTCTGGTCATTGCTTCTCTGGTGCAGTTCATCGAGATGTTCCTGCAAAAAGCAATGCCCTCTCTGTATACCGCTCTGGGCGTGTACCTGCCCCTGATCACCACCAACTGCGCTGTGCTGGGCGTGGTGCTGCTGAACGTGCAGAACAGCTACAACTTCATCGAGTCTGTTGTTTACGGTATTACCGGTGGCCTGGGTTTCCTGCTGGCCATCGTGCTGTTCGCCAGCATCCGTGAGCGTCTGGTGTTTGCTGATTATCCCAAGTGCTGGGACGGCTTCCCCATTGCACTGATCACTGCCGGCCTGATGGCACTGGCCTTCATGGGCTTCTCCGGCCTGAAGGTTTGGTAAGGAGGTAGGAAAGATGGGAAATATTATTGCTGCCATTGCGGTGCTCGGTATTCTGGGCGCCCTGTTCGGCCTGATCCTGGCCGTGGCCTCCAAGGTCTTTGAGGTCAAAAAGGATCCCCGTGAGGAAGCAATCCTCGGCCATCTGGCCGGCGCGAACTGCGGCGGCTGCGGCTATCCCGGCTGCGCTGGCTGCGCTGCCGCCATTCTGGCGGGGAATGCACCTGTAAATGCCTGCGCTCCCGCTGGTCCCGACAACGCCGCCGCCATCGCTGAGATCATGGGTATGGCTGCGCCCACCGGCGAGCGTCAGGTGGCCTTCGTCCGCTGCAACGGCGGCGAGGCTGCCAAGAAGCGCTATGAGTATGTGGGCGTGCATGACTGCATCTCCGCCACCAAGGTGGCTGCCGGCCCGCTGGACTGCCGCTTCGGCTGCCTGGGCTTCGGCTCCTGCGTGAATGCCTGCCAGTTCGGCGCCATGTCCATCGGCCCCAACGGCGCTGCCGTTGTGGATCCTGAGAAATGCACCAACTGCGGCGCCTGCATGAAGGCTTGCCCCCGCGGCCTGATCACCGCTGTTCCTGCTAGCAAGAAGGTCCATGTGGCCTGCGCCAATCAGGATAAGGGCAAGGCTGCCATGAGCGTCTGCGGCAACTCCTGCATCGGCTGCGGCCTGTGCCAGAAGGAGTGCAAGAAGGACGCCATTCACGTGGTCAACGGCGTGGCTGTCATCGACTACGACAAGTGCGTGGGCTGCAAGCTCTGCACCAAGGTCTGCCCCCGTGATGCGATTCTGCCCAAGGCTACCGCCGAGGAGAAGGAAAAGTACAAGGCCATCAAGAAGGCTCAGGCTGAGAAGGCTGCCGCTGCCAAGAAGGCCGCGGAGGAAGCCGCTGCCGCCACTTCTGCCACTCCCGCTGAATAATCATCAAGCGCATTTTAAAGCACCGTCCCGACACTCATGTGTCGGGGCGGTGCTTTTTTGAACGGTTGATTTGTTAAAGAATTCTGAATTCTGGACAGAAAAGGCAAAAATTACTATACAAATGGTGAGCCTTGTGATATTCTAAAAAAAGTTGGCATTGGTCTGAACGAATGGAAAAGCCTGTGCCGATGGGCAATGGAAATTGGATGGCGGCAGGGCCTGCCCTGTAAAAAAGTGCGAAAGGAATCCATAATGGAACAGACACAAAAGGTTTTTTATCTGGAAACACATTCCCAGAACCCCTATTACAATCTGGCTTTTGAGGAATTTGTACTGACCCATCGGCTGGAGGGCGAATACCTCCTGCTGTGGCAGAATGACAACACCATTGTGGTGGGCCAGAATCAGAATACGGAAGCGGAGATCAACCGCGCTTTTGTAGAGGAACACCACATCAACGTAGTTCGCCGTTCTACCGGCGGCGGCGCTGTGTATCACGATCTGGGCAACCTGAATTACTCCTTCATCACCGATGCCGGAGAGCTTCAGGAGCTGGCGATGCAGCGGTTCACCGCGCCGGTGGTGGAGGCCCTGAAGGGCCTCGGCCTCAATGCGGAGGCTTCCGGCCGGAATGATATTCTGGTGGAGGGACGCAAGGTCTCCGGCACTGCCCAGCGGGTGAGCCACGGCCGCATCCTGCATCATGGCACGCTGCTGTTTGACTCCGACCCCAGCGCCGTGGCAGGTGCGCTGAACGTGGATCCCACCAAGTTCCAGTCCAAGGCGTCCAAATCCGTCCGCAGCCGTATCGGCAATATCCGGGAGTTCCTGCCGAAAGATATGGATTTGCCCGCTTTCTGGGAATACCTCAAGCAGTTCTTCGCAGGCAGCGGCATTGTCAACGACAGCCTGTCGGCAGAGGAGCTGGCGGCGGTTGAAAAGCTGAAAACGGAGAAGTATGACACCTGGGAATGGAACTATGGCCGTTCTCCCAAATACAATGTACACAACAAGCAGCGTTACGAAGCGGGCGGTGTGGAGTTTCAGGCAGAGGTGGCCGGCAGTGTGATTCAGGAGATCGCTTTCTATGGCGACTTCCTGTCTGTCTGCGCCCTGACGCCTCTGACAGACGCCCTGAAGGGCTGCCCGTTCCGCCGGGAGGACGTAGCGGCGGTGCTGGAGCAGGCCGATCTGCGCTCCATGTTCGGCGGCATCACGAAGGAGGAGCTGCTGGATCTGATGTTCCACATCGACGCATGATTTGATGCAGCGTATTTTACAAATCCTGATACGTTTCAAAGAAAACAACCGGCAGACGCAGTGAAATGCGTCTGCCGGTTGTTTTAGGTTCTACAGGTTCAGTCTTTCTGCTCCGACGCGGCTTTTCTGGCGGCTGCACAGGATTCAGCCGCATCATATTCCCAGTTCCAGGGATCCTTGCGGCACACACTGTCCGCATAGGGAACAAAAATGGACAGCAGGCCGAAGGCGGCCAAAATCCAGCAGTACCACATATACGGGACGATCTCCACCGGGCTGATGGTGATCTGATAGGTCGTGGTAGTGAGGGACGCCGCCATCAGCAGTTGAGCGCCGTAGGGGATGATCCCCTGAAAGACGCAGGAAAACACGTCCAGCAGGGAAGCGGTGCGGCGGGGATCTACCTTGAACTCCCGGCTCATATCTTTGGCAACACTTCCGCAGAGAATAATGGCCACGGTGTTGTTGGCAGTGGCAAAGTCGGCCAGAGAAACCAGCGCCGCGATGCCCATCTGCGCGGATCTGCCGCCGTGCATCCGTTTCCGCAGCTTTTCAATCAGCCATACAATGCCGCCGTTGTGGGCGATCAGTTCGGAGATGCCGCCGCAGAACAGCGCCAGAAAAAAGACCTCGCTCATGCCGGTAAAGCCGTTCCAGATGGCCTGAGCGAAGGTGAAAATCGTCAGGTCGCCGTAAATGATCCCAATGATCCCTGCGGTAAAAATGCCGATGGTCAGGGTCAGAAATACATTGATTCCGACGATTGCCAGCATAAGTACCAGCACATAGGGGAGAACCTTGACCAGCTCAAAGGCGCGCGGCTCCATAACGGCCGCGCTTCCCCGGCCGATCAGCAGCAGAATCACCAGCGTGATGAGGGCGGCGGGCAGCGCGATATAGAAGTTGACCCGGAACTTGTCTTTCAGCGCAACGCCCTGTGTCCGGGTGGCAGCGATGGTGGTGTCGGAGATCATGGACAGGTTATCGCCGAACATGGCGCCGCCTGCACAGGCGCCCAGCATCATGGGGACGCTGCCCCCGCTTTCGCTGGCAAGGCCCACGGCAATGGGAACCAGCGCCGTAATGGTGCCGACAGAGGTGCCGGTTGCAGTTCCCAGAAAGGCGGAGATCACGAACACGCCGGCAATGAGCAGCTGCACCGGGATGATGGACAGCCCCAGATTCACGGTGGCTTCCACACCGCCCATGGTTTTGGCGACCGTAGAGAAAGCACCGGCCAGAATGTAGATCATCAGCATGGTCAGCACGTTTTCGTTGGCAGCGCCGCGGGCAAACACGGCAAATTCTTCATCCAGCGTTTCCCGCCCCATGCAGAAAGCAGCAATGACCGCGAGGAACATTGCCGTCACAGAGGGGAACTGGTAAAAGGCCATCCCCACACCCTGCGCCTGAAGGATCAGCCCTGCTCCCAGATAGATGACGATAAACAGCAGAAACGGCAGCAAAGCCCAGCCGTTCCCCTTTTGGTTCAGTTCCTGATTCATATGATATCTCCCATTCTTCTTTTTTGCCGGATCAACCTCCATTATACCGATGAACAGATAGGCTGGCAACTGCTTTTTGTGTTTCCTGCCAAAAACGGGCGGCTTCAGAGGGATGCCGCCTGAGAGCTGCGGCAAATGAAGGCTTGTAAGACACCGGCAAAAGCGGTCATGAAGCTTGAAGCGATTGATGACGGATACAGGATCGTCTGGACGAAAAATGTTCGGGGCGCAGCGAAACGGTGGATTTCCCTGTGTTTTTCTGATATGATTTGGAAAAAGGGTATGAGACAAAATGGAATGATAGGGGGGTGGAATGGATGGGCGTGTTCCGCTTCTTCAAGAAAAACAAAGCAGAACCGACTGACGAGCAGAAAAAGTGGAATAAAATGTGGGATTTATGGGCGGAAGGCCGCGCGGATTCTCCCTATGCAGAATTGATGACCTATCAAAGCGAAATCAACAATGGCGGACATGACCAATATTTTTTCAATGTTGAGAATACGGGCAATTTGCAAAGAGAAATGGCAATTTTGGAAACCGCTTTGCCTGCAAAGCTACGAGAAAATTTGCAAAATGCATATAATGCATATCGGAAACTGACGAATGAAGAATCTGGCGAGCAGACAGAAACAATGCTGAGCCAATATGACGATGAGTTTTATAAAGGTGAGGAAGAGATCAACTGCATATTGAGGGCGTATGCATCTAAAATAGGATCATAACTTCCTGTTTGGAGACAGAGGGGCAAATGACGCAAATAAGAAAAGCGCTCGAGCCGATCGGAAGCATTTTTCTCATGCTGCTGATTCCGCTTCTCGAATGGGTTGGAATTTCAAATGATAGATTTGCAGTCATTGTGGTCAGCCTTTTTGGCATGATAAATTGGGGCATCTGCAAATTCTTTTGCGATCAGTGAGTTCCAACCCAAAAGCTCTTCTAAAAACTGGTATGAAAATCCGACCGATGGTTATATCGGTCGGATTTACTGTTTTATAACCATCCGGCTTTTGCCGGGCCGTTGAGGGTAGGAGGAAAGGCGTTCAAAGCCGAGGCGTGGAACGGTGAGGGTCAGCCCTTTCCAGGCAGCGGCAGGGCGTGCATGATGACCCGTCCGAAGCAGACCAGAGAACGGCTGCCAGAGGGCGTCAGGATCACGTCGGCGTCTGCCCGGCGGCGATTCAGGGAGAACAGATACACGATCCCGGCGGGATCCTTGTAATACTGCTTGCAGAACATATCGCCATCGACGCAGAAAATGCCGACGTCCCCGGCCCGCAGGGGATCCCGGTTCACATAGACCACCGAGCCGTCCGCAATAAAAGGAACCATGGAGTCGCCGCTGATGCGGACGGCAAACTCCGCCGCCTGCGGCACCTCATCCGTAACGGAGATGTAGTCAAAGTCCTCGCCGAATACCGGGGAAGCGTAGCCTGCGGCCGCAGGGGTGCGGTAAAGGGGAATGACCCGCGGCTCCCGCTGCTCCGGCTGAGCGGCCTCCAGCTCGTCCCGGTAGCTGCACAGGGCTTCCACCACCGAGCGCACGGATTCCCGTCCCATGGGGGACAGACCCCGGTATTGCCGCAGCAGCGCCTGCTCCGGGCCGCTCATCACCTGCCCGCCGCCGCGATAACTGTCCTGAAACAAAATGTTCGGCTCGGTTTCCAGACTGTCGAACAGGCGCAGCATGATGTCCTCCTTGGGGAAGCTTACGCCGTTTTCGTAGTTGCTGACTGCCGAGGAGGAAACGCCGAGCCGCTCTGCCAGATCGGCACGGGAAAGCTTCAGTTCTCCCCGCCGGTACTTGATTCGTTCGCCAAAACTCATGAAAAAAACGCCTCCTGCTCCCTTTTTCGACTGGATTCGCCTTTATCATAGCGAATTTTCCTGTGACTGTCAATTCATTTTAACAAGATTCTTGTAAAAATATTCTTGACTTAACAAATAACTTGTGATAATCTGGTTCCAATAACAAAGAGCTTGTATTCTGCACGGCTGTGCGGACAAGCAGAAGGAGGAACGTCATCTATGAGATCTGGCACATGGAGCAGCCGCGGAGACACGGCGTCGTTCGGCGTTTCTGCCGAACCGCCTGCATAACGGCTGCTGGGGGACGGAGACGCCATTGGTTCAGGACAAAAAATAAACGCAGACATTTGTCTGCGTTTATTGGTGGGGGAAGGTGGATTCGAACCACCGAAGTCAGTGACAACAGATTTACAGTCTGCCCCATTTGGCCGCTCTGGAATTCCCCCATATGAAATTTTGGAGCTGGTGGACGGATTCGAACCCCCGACCTGCTGATTACAAATCAGCTGCTCTACCAGCTGAGCTACACCAGCAGTTCCAACAGCGATATTTATCTTACCAGAACATAGTGCATTTGTCAACAGATTTTTTCGCTTTTCTGCAATACTTTTTGGGAGGGATCGGGTTGAACAAAAGAAACTGCTCTGCCTGCCGGGTGGTGCGCTGCACGCTCTGCGGCCGGGAAATTATTATGAATGAGGAATATTGGTGCTGCAACGGCGCACAGGTGTGCGCCGCCTGCCTGCCGGAGCTGGCGCGCCGGGAGCTGTGGCCCTGCCGGGAGATTCGGGGACGGGAGGCTTGCCGATGACGCTGCTGGAAATGTCTGTGCAATATGCGGAGCGGGCTGCGGCGATCCGGGAGCGGATCACCATGCTCCGGGGAATGGAGCGGCAGGAATCGGATCTGGAGACGGCAAGGAGCCTCCGGCGGCGGGTGGCCGAGCTGCTGCCACTGTGGCAGGAGGCCAGAGACCTGGCCCGCCTGACGGCTCACTACTACGACAGGGAGGATTTAAAATGAAGCAGCTCAGTCTTGAAGCGAAAGGCGGCCAGTGGCTGGCCGACCTTGCCAGCTGGGAGCGGGAGAGCGCCCCGGACAACAGGGAACAGCTGGAACGCCTGCACCGAAACCTGCGCTTGGCCCGGCAGCAGGCGCTGACAGACCGTCAGCGGCAGATGCTGGAGCTTTATTACGATCAGGGGCTTACCATGGGGCAGATCGCGCTGAAGCTCAATCTGAACCGCTCCACCGTTTCCCGGACGCTGAGCCGGGCAAAGGACAAGCTTTACCGCTGCCTGCGCTACAGCCTGTAAAAATGCGGGGCGACGTCTTGCGGTTTGGGCGGATGGGCTGTATAATAAAGCCCACAACGGCAGAAGCTATCTTGATCTGACGACAGGAAAGGAGCGGAATGGGATGCTCAACACCGCAATGCACCGTCCGAGACTTCGGATGCTGGCCTGTATTCTGGGCGAGCTGATCGCGGCGTTTTCCCTGAACTACTTCATTGTTCCGCTGGGGCTTTACTCCGGCGGCAGCATGGGTGTGTGCCAGCTGATCCGCACGCTGCTGCAAATCTGGGGCGGTCTCAGCTTCGGGGACTATGATATTGCGGGAATTCTGTATTTTCTCTCCAATATCCCCATTTTGCTGTATGCCCGCGGGATTCTGGGGCGGAAGTTCGTGCTGAAAACCGTGGTATGCACCATGGCCTTTTCCCTGTTTTACAGCGTCATTCCTGCGCCCAGCACCATGGTGGTAAACGATACCCTGACGGCCTGCCTGCTGGGTGGGATCCTCACCGGCGTCGGTTCGGGCCTGGTGCTTACCTGTGGCGGCAGCGGCGGAGGACTGGACGTGATCGGATTATGCCTGAGCAAAAAGGGCAGCCGTTTCACTGTAGGACGCTTTTCCATGACCTTCAATGCCTTTCTGTACGCACTCTGTCTGATCCTTTTTACCCCGGAGACGGCAATTTATTCCGTGATCTACAATTTCGCCTCCGCTATGGTGGTGGATAAGGCCCACCAGCAGAATATCAGCGTGCAGGCGCTGATTTTCACACGGGCCGGAGAGCGGGAGCTGGGCCGGGTCATCATGGATGAGCTGGGCCGGGGCGTCACATGGTGGGAAGGCGTCGGCGCGTATACCGGCGAAAATGTACACGTTCTGTGCGTCTGCCTGTCCAAATACGAAATTGAGGAGCTGTTCCACACAGTCCATGAAATGGATCCCCATGCGTTCATCACCTTGCAGGAGGGCGTGCGGATCTACGGCAATTTCCAGAAAAAACTCGAATGAAGAAATGGGAGCGAATCCAATGAAACCGATCATTGTCATGGCCGGAACGCCGGTCGATACCCGTATGGGGATGGACTGCCTGTCGTCCCACGGCCTCACCGGGTTGTTCTGCCCGGTGTCCGAGAATCCGAATCAGCAGACGGCGTTTCAGATCTCACCGATGGAGAAAAAGGCGGCGGCGGTCACGGCTCTGCTGCGGACGGCGCAGGCGGAGCATGGCTGTGTAAAAGCCTTTATCTACTGCAATTCCCTGTCCGGCTCCGTGGATTTCGGCCCCATTGCGCGGGAAACCGGCCTGAAAATTGTTACGCCGCTGGACGTGTACCGCCAGCTGGCGCCCCGGTACCATTCTCTGGCGGTAATTGCCGCCAACGCGCAAGGGACGGCGGGCATTGAGCGCACGCTGCTCTCCGCCAACCCGGAGCTGACGCTGCGTTCCACGGGGCTGCTGCCGGTGGTACTGTCCATTGAAGCCGGAGAGCCGCCGGAAGAACTGGTTTCCCGCCACCGCCTGCCGGAGCTGTGCGGCTGGTATGAAAGCGTAGGGGCGGAAGCACTGGTGCTGGGCTGCACCCACTTCCCCTATTTCAAGGAGACGCTGGCAAAGCGGATCGCTTTGCCCATTCTGGATCCGGCGGAGGAAATGATCCGCCTGCTGACGGAGGAATAAGCAAACCGCCTCCCGGCACTTTGAGGTGCCGGGAGGCGGTCTTTTTTCATGCGGCAGGGCGATCAATGCTCCAGAAGCTTCCGCAGGGAGGCCAGCGCCTCGCCCAGTTCCTCCTTGGCTTTGGCGGTGGGGTTGGCCCGCAGAATCCGCAGGGTCGCCTCATAGCGCTGAATAGAGCGGGTGCGTACCTGTGTCTCCTTCTGACGGACGGCGGCAATGAGGGTGTCCAGCTCCTCCCGATGCTGAGCCAGCGCCTTTTCGCCGGGCTCGTCAATGCCGTCATCCAGCGCGGCGCGGGTCTTTTCCAGCGCCTGAGCAATGTTGGACAGCACTTCCAGCTTGGATTCCACCCTGCGGCGGAAGGCGTTCTCAACCATCTCGCGGCGGCGCTGTTTCCGGACACGCTTGGCCGTGCGGTGCGCTTCCAGTTCATCGGCAAGGTAGGCTTGCAGCAGGTATTTGTCCAGAGAGGTCTTTTCCCGGAAGGCGCGCAGCTCCTCCTCTGTGCGGGCCTGCGCCGCCTCGGCTTTCTGCGCCAGCTTCCGCAGCTCCTCGTTTTCCTCCGTGAGCTTGGTGAGGACCTCCCGCAGATCGATGGCCGCTCTGGTGGACTTCACGGTATCCCAGATAAACAGCGCGGCAATGACCCCGGCCAGCGGGTTGACCAGCAGATCCGGCAGCTTGTGAAGCAGGCGGTCAATGGGCGGATGAATAAACCTCACCAGCAGGATGGAGAAAAAGCCCCAGGCAATAGAACTGGTGAGGCAGATATAGCCGTGGAGGTTGCAGGGCTGTTTGGTATAGTCCCAGTAACGAACCTTGAACAGCTGCTCCATCACAGCCCCCACCACATATTCCAGCAGCGTAGCGGCCAGCATACCGAGAACGTAAACCAGCCACAGATTGTCCGCCACCGGCAGAGTCACGAAGAGTATGATGATGGCACCGGAGCCGTAGATCGGCAGCAGGGGGCCGTGGAGAAAGCCACGGTTCACCCATTGGCGCTGTCTGGCGGAGACATAGCAGGATTCCCAGACCCAGCCGCAGAAGCAGTAGAAGAAAAACAGCAAGGCCCACTGACCCGGAGTATATACGTACATCTGACCATCCTTTCAGGTGCGCGGGAATCCCCGCCGCGTCCGGCGGCGTACCGCCTGTTGTCAAAATTCAATCCAGTCTGACCCGGAAATCCCCGCGGGCCGCAGCGTCCGCCCGGCGCTGCTTTTCCGCCGTCTGGGCGTCCAGCAGCTCACCGATGATCTGGTTGGACACCAGAAAGCCCTTCGGCGTCAGGTGCCAGCGGCCACTCTCCTGCACCGCATAGCCGGCGGCTTCGCACTTTTGCAGGAACGGCAGGAAAATCGGGTCAAACCGGCGGCGGAAGCGGGCTTCGTAGTCCCTGGGATCCAGCCCATACACCGTCCGGGCGCCCAGCATGATCCACTCCGCGTCCCGCTCACGGGGCGGGATGGCGGTATTTTCGGAAAACAGGAACTGCCCGCCGCGGGCGGCGGCGATGTAGGCATCCAGATCCTTGGCATAGGCATACCTGACACCGCCGAAATCGCTGTGAGCGCCGGGGCCGAACCCGGCGTACTCCTGAAGCTGCCAGTACTTCAGATTATGGCGGGATTCATATCCCGGCTTTGCAAAGTTGGAGATCTCATACTGGATATAGCCGTACTGTTTTAGAAACTCCACGGTTTGCAGGTACATATCCGCCTGCTCCTCATCCCCCGGCAGGCCGGCGGTGTCCTTCACGGCGAAAAGGGGCGTTCCCTCCTCCACCTTCAGGCCGTAGCAGCTCAGATGCTCCGGGTTCAGCGCCACGGCGGCGGAGAGGTTTTCCATCCACCGCTCCTGCGTCTGGCGGGGCAGGCCGTAGATGAGATCTAGAGACAGATTCCTGAGCTTGGCCTTTCTGGCGGCCTCCACCGCCTGCTGCACCTGCTCCATGGTGTGGATGCGGCCGATGGCCTTCAATTCCTCGTCGCAGGCGGACTGCATCCCCAGCGAGATGCGGTTGAAGCCTGCCCGCCGCAAGGCCCGGAGGGCTTTCCAGTCCCCGGTGGAATCGGGGTTGGCCTCAAAGGTGATCTCCGCGTCCCTTTCCACCTGATAGCGCTTTTCAATGGTTTTCAGGATCCTGCCCAGCCGTTTTTCTCCCAGATAGCTGGGGGTGCCGCCGCCAAAGTAAACCGTGTCCACGGCGTAGGCTGCGGCAAAGGGCGCGGTTTCGGTCAGGTGGGCGCAGAGGGCGTCGGTATAGGCGTCCATGCGGTCCTCAGAGCGGGGCAGAGAGTAAAAATCGCAGTAAACGCATTTGGATTTGCAGAACGGGATATGGACATACAGCCCCAGCGGGCGGCGGATTTTCATGATGTATCCTCCCGGAAAAATTGAAAAATCTGATGGTAGTGTACCGCGTTTTCCGTATTTTTGCAAGGTGATTTGCATACTTTCCGCGTCGCGGCAGACACTATGGAAAACGTGTGAAAAGGGGTAGCCTTATGGATATGATGCCGCAGGCGTATCAGCAGTATGTTCAGGAGAAAATGAAAAAGTCCCCCATCTGGAAGGATGTGTGCCTTGCATTTATCATCGGCGGCGCGATCTGCGTGCTGGGGCAGGCCATCCAGAACGGCTGGGCCGCGCTGGGCCTTTCCCGGCAGGACGCCGGTACGGCAACGTCCTGCTCGCTGGTGGCGCTGTCCTCCCTGCTGACGGGACTGAATCTTTACAACAAGCTGGCCCGTTTTGGCGGCGCAGGAACGCTGGTACCCATCACCGGCTTTTCCAATGCCGTGACCTCCCCGGCGCTGGACTTCAAATCTGAGGGCTTCGTCACCGGCATGGCGGCCAAAATGTTCACCGTGGCCGGGCCGGTCATTACCTTCGGCACGCTGGCGAGCGTAGTGTACGGCATAGTTCTAATGCTGGCGGGATAATATGGCCCGGACACGGTGTTATGGGGTACCCTGACGCAAACCAGCGGAGCGTTTGCGCCGGGGAGAGGAGACGCAAGGAAGCGAGCGGAGCTTTTGACGCAGGCGGAAGCGCAGCGCGGCGGACTTTGCGGCGACGAGGCCGGGCCGGTCATTACCTTCGGCGCGCTGGCGAGCGTGGTGTACGGCATAGTTCTAATGCTGGCAGAGCAGTGATTGAACTCCATTGACGATCAACGATCCGCACGCCCCCACCGTTATGGCGGGGGCGTGCTTCTTTTTTGCCGGGATCCGCAGACGGCCTGCCGGAAAAAGCGCATACAGCGAGGAAAGGGAACTTTCGGATCAGCATAAAATTCCGCTTTAAGAGGTGGTAGTGTGCCAAAAGCAGCCGCTTTGAAGCACTTGCGTTCCTTTTCGTTCTGCTTTATAATCACATACATTGAGTTTGTCGAAACAGCCCGCATCGGGGGAGGAACGCACTGTGTGGAAGAGACGAAAGAAATTGGATATCGAGGATCAGCTTTACCTGTTCCAGATTTTCGGAATCATTGTGACGGCGGCGCTCTGTCTGGTGCTGACGATTTTTGTGACTATTGGACGCAGCAACAGCCAGCAGACGGACAGGCTTTTCCGGGAGTCAACCGCCATTGCAAAGGCTGCGCCTGTGGTGGAGGCGCTGGAGCATAATGGAGACACAGAATATGACGCCTATCTTCGCAACTATCTGGATATCTATATTAAGTCGATCTCCGATCTGGACTTTGTTGCGGTATGTGAAAAAGACAGCACCTGCCGCTACTATCCCAACCGGGCGTTTGTCGGCCGGATCCTGACCTTCGGCGGAGAGGACCGGGTGCTGTCCGGAGAAGGCCCTTATCTGGTGACGGTGGCACGGAGCGGATACGATCTGGAGATGGTTTACGCGCCTGTCCGAAACCGGCAGGAGCAGCTTCTGGGATATGTTACGCTGTCGGTGTTCCGGCGTTCCACCTCCGCGGATAATCAGCACCTGCTGACGCTGTTTATCGCGATTTCCTTTGGGACGCTGCTGCTGGGGATCTTTATTTCCGCCTCGATCCGCAAGCGGACGAAAAAGGTGCTTCAGGGCCGCCGCGTGGAGGAATACCGCCGGTTGATGGATGAGCGGAATGAGGTTCTGGATGCCTTGGAGGAGGCGATCGTGGCAATCAACCTCAAAGGCGAAGTCATCATGATGAACAAGGCGTTTTTGAAAATGGTGGGCTGTTCGGAACAGCTCAGCCAGTATGACGGCGCGCTGAAGGATATTTTCCCGGAAACGGTTCTGCTGAAAGTCCTTGAAACGGGGACTGCCCAGTATAACCGCAGCACCCGGATCCGAGGGGAGGACTATGTTGCCACGACGATCCCGGTCTATGAAGGCGGCAAGCTGATCGGCGCAGCGTCCATTACCACAAATGTCACAGAGGTGCGCCGACTGGGACAGCAGCTTTCCGAGTCAAACCAGATGGTGGATTCCCTCCGCTCCTTCAGCCATGAGTTCAACAACAAGCTCCATGTGATCCTCGGCTATCTGGAGCAGCAGGATTCTGCGGAGGCGAAGAACTTCATCATGAACGACATTGAGGGGACTTCGGCCAATATCTGGAAAGTGACCAAGGAAATCGAATCCACCGGGATTGCCGCCATTATCATTGGCAAAATGGCAGAGGCCAATCGATACGGGATTCAGCTGGATCTTCAGGCGGACAGCTCCTGCCGCGAGCTGACGGAGGGGATCGCCTTTGACTGCTATGTGACCGTGTTGGGAAATCTTCTTCAAAATGCGATCGACGAGCTTCGGGAAAGCACGGAGAAGGTGAAAGAGATCAGCTTGGGACTGTTTATCGACGCGGATTATACGATCTTGACGGTGACGGACACGGGACGCGGTATGTCGCCTGATATCCGGGCGCATCTCTTTGAAAAAGGAGTGTCCACAAAGGGCGGCGAACACGGCAGAGGGCTTTTCCTGGTGAAAGAACTGGTGGAGAAATACCATGGTACGATCGATGTGGATACCGAGATCGGAGAAGGTACTTCGATCACCGTGTCGTTTCAGCGGCTTCACGCACAAGAGGAGGATGTATGTACCGAGTGATCATCGTAGAGGATGAACCTGAGATTGCCCGGAGCACCAAGCGCTTTGTGGAGAAAAAGGCGGATTTTCAGGTGACAGCCATCTTTTCCAATGGACAGGAAGCGTTGAACTATATCTGGCTGGATCCGGTGGATCTGATCATTTTGGATCTGTTCATGCCGCAGATGAACGGGCAGGAATTTCTCTACCGGCTTCGCAAGGAGGATCTGCGTACAGAGGTGATCGTCGTTACAGGTAATAATGACGCCGGAAACGTCCGGGACGTTCTTCCTTTCGGAATTGTGGATTATTTGCTGAAGCCGTTTTCCGCCGCGCGGTTTTCGGAAGCACTTGACAGGTTCGTTCAGCGGTATCAGATCATCAATGCCATGGGAAGCCTGAACCAGAACAGGGTCGATGCCATGTTCAGCAATCCTGCCCGAAGTTCGGAGACGGCACATCTGGAAGAGCTGAAGGCGAGAGGGCTGGAGCCTGCCCCTTATCAGGCAATCCTGAACTTTATGGATGCCTCGCCGGATTCGTGCTTTTCGGCGGAGGAGTTGGCAAAGGCCGCGGGATTATCCAAGGTGGCGGTACGCCGGTATCTCAATGAGATGCTGGAAGTACAGGATATCGTAAGCAGTGTGGAGATGAACGGCGGCCCCCGGCCGGTGATGCGCTATCGCCGCATGGAGAGGGAATCGATATGACGCTAAAAGAAATCGGATATCTGTTGATGGTGGCTCAGTGCGCGTCCATCAGCGAGGCTGCAAAACAGCTCTATGTCGCCCAGCCCAGCCTGACCCATGCCATCCAGTCTGTGGAGAAAGAAGTGGGGTTTCGGATCTTTGACCGGGGACGCTCCGGCGTCACGGTGACGGAACAGGGCGAGGAGCTGCTGAGCGATATCCGCACCATTTATGAGCAGATGGCGGCTGTGCAGAGCAAATACATCGAAAAGCGCCCGGAACGCAAAACCTTTTCTGTCAGTATCCAGCATTTTTCCCCTGCCGGTGAGGCTGCCATGCGCCTTCTTTCACGATTGGAGGAGGAATCCTATATCGTAAAGTTTCTGGAGGGAAAAACGACAGAGGTGATTGCTGACGTGGCCTCCGGCCGCAGCGAGATCGGATTCCTCCACTTCCCGGACGAAAAGGAACCGGGGATCCTCCGCGACCTGCGGAATGAAAAAATGGAGTTCTACAGCATTGGCACTGCAAAACCGTGCCTTCTTCTGCGGAAAGACCACCCGCTTGCGGCGCTGCCCATGGTCAGCCTGCAAGAGCTGTCGCCTTATCCGCTGGTGTCCTATGACTATGGGGTGGATGGATCGGTCTATGTTTCGGAAGAGGGCGTGACCATGCTTCAGACAGACCGGCAGGTGGCGGTCAGCGATGGACTGATGCTGACAAACGTTCTGGTTTCAACGGACACCTGCGCGGTGGCCATGCCCTATCTGGGCGCGCTGCTGGAGAACTGCGGCATTGTTTTCCGGCCGATCCTCGGTGTGAAGCCGCTTCATTTGGGCTGGATCAAAAAGACGGATCGGGTTCTTCAACCGCTGGCAAAACAGTACCTCCAGATGCTTCGGACGTCCAGAGACTGAACGATCAGGTTCAGGTGCGTATCCATAGAAAAAATCTATGGATACGCATTTGTTTTAGATATTTGCACAGAAAAGATGCCTGTGATATCATTCTCGTTGTAAAGAAAGCCCAACAGCAAACTCAAGGGAAGTGAGAACTTTGAATGAAATTCTGATTGAAATGACCAATATCAAAAAAGTGTTCTCCGGAGTTGTTGCCATAGAGGGAATCGACTTTGACTTGCGAAGCGGAGAGGTCCATGCGCTGATGGGAGAAAACGGCGCAGGAAAATCCACCCTTGCAAAGATCATTGCCGGAATCCATCAGGCAGACGGCGGACAGATGAAGGTCAAGGGAAAGGTAGAGGACTTTGCCAGCGTTCGCGAGGCGGTAGACCACGGCGTGTCCATCGTGACGCAGGAGTTCAGCTCAGTGCCGGATCTGTCCATTGCGGAAAACATTTTCCTGTCATCCCCCAAATATTACAAGGGCGGGTTCCTACAGGACAAGAAGGCCATGGTGGCAGATACATATGAGCTGCTGAAGCTCTTTGGTATGGAGCAGATGATCGATCCCAGAGACAAAATGGCGACCCTTTCCGTGGCACAGATGCAGGTCATCGAGATCCTGAAGGCAGTGTCCACAAAGGCAAACGTCATCATTCTGGACGAGCCTACCGCGTCCCTTTCCGTGAAGGAGATCGAAACGCTGTTCCAGATCGTCCGAAAGCTGAAGGCTGAAGGCGTCGGTTTCATCATCGTGTCCCACAAGATCAACGAGATCTATGAGATCTCCGATCGGATCACAGTCCTGCGGGACGGCCACCTGATCCTCAAGGGTGCGGAGACGGCGACGCTGGCACAGGACGATCTGATTCGGGCCATGGTTGGCCGTGAGGTCAACGACCTCTACGGCGCAGGTACGGACATCCCCAAGCTGGACTGGAAAAACGAGCCGGTGGTTTTTGAAGCCAAAAACATCACCGATCAGAACAACTATGTAAAAGATATTTCTTTTCAGGTTCACCGCGGCGAAATCGCAGGCTTCTCCGGTCTGGTCGGCGCAGGCCGCAGCGAGCTGATGCGCGCCATTTTCCAGGCTGACCCCCGCAATGGCGGTACGGTGATGGTGGACGGCAAGGAAGTCGCAGGAACCAGCATTAAAAGCTCCATTTCTGCGGGTCTGGGTCTGGTTCCCGAAGACCGCAAGACAGAGGGACTGATTCAGGAGCTGAGCGTCCTTAAAAACATCGGCCTGGCGAAGCTGGCCGATCAGGGCAAGATGCTACTCAACAATAAACAGGAAGAGGCAGACTGCTATGATATGATCCGCCAGATGGAGATCAAGACGGCAAACATTGATCTGGCGGTGAAGAGCCTGAGCGGCGGCAACCAGCAGAAGGTGCTGCTGGCAAAGTGGATCTTGCTGAACCCGAAGGTCCTGATTATCGACGAGCCGACCCGCGGCGTGGATATCGGTGCAAAGTCCGATATCTATGCGATTCTGCGGAAACTGGCTTCACAGGGAATGGCGATCATTGTGGTCTCCTCTGAGATCCCGGAAGTCATGGGAGTATGCGATACCATCTATGTGATGAAAGAAGGCCGTATCACGGCGGTCATGCCTTCGGATGAAGTGACCGAAGAAAAAATCGGATATTATTCTACCATAGGAGATGAGGCTCAATGAACAAGGAGCGTACAATGCAGACAGGCGGTGTCGGAAAGCGGATCGCCAAGGAATATAAAACAGAGCTTTCCATGCTGGCAATTTTTGTGGTGTTCTTTGCGGTGCTGAGTTTTGCATCCCCGTATTTCCTGACAACAAAGAATATCATGAACGTTATGAGTCAGGTTTCTTCCACTGCACTGATGGCCATCGGTATGACGCTGGTCATTATCACCTCCGGCATTGACCTTTCCGTGGGTTCCACGCTGGGCCTGTCCGGCATGGTGGGCTGTATGATCCTGATGAACACGCAGAACATCATTCTGGGCGTTCTGGCCATGATCCTGATCGGCGTTCTTGTGGGTCTTGTCAATGGTATTCTGGTCGGTTATCTCCAGCTTCCCGCATTCATTGTGACGCTTGGCACGATGAAGATCTGCCGGAGCCTGGACTATGTGATTTCCAACGCCAGCACAGCGTCCAAATTCCCGGAGGTCTACAGCTTTCTGGGCAAGGGCAAGGTCGGCGGCGCATTCCCTGTGTACATCATCTTCATCTTCGCGATGTTTGCCATTTTCATCTGGGTGATGGGCAAGACGAAGTTTGGCCGGTATCTGTATGCCATTGGTTCCAATGCAGAATCCGCCCGTCTGACCGGCATCAATGTGAAGTTCAACGTGATGATGGCCTATGTGATCTCCGGCCTGATGTGCGGCCTGGCAGCGTGGATCATGACCAGCCGCCTGATGGCCTGCGACGCCACCTATGGCGACGGCGCAGAGATGGATGCGATCGCAGCGGCTGTTATCGGAGGCACGAGCATGAGCGGCGGCAAGGGAACCCTGTGGGGTACCATCATCGGCGTGTTCCTGGTCGGCTTCCTCCGCAATGCGCTGAACATTCTGGGCGTGAACCCCTACTGGCAGGGGACTGCAATCGGCGCGGTCATCGTGATCGCCGTTCTGGCCGAAAAGCTCTCGAAGCTCAAGGTGAAAAAATCCAAGTAAACGCACCTATGTTTTCATAGTTGTGATTAATTAAGGAGGAAATGAACATGAAAAAGAAGACTCTCGCGATCCTGCTCAGCGCCTTGATGATTGGTAGTGCGCTGGCCGGCTGCGGCAGCAGCAATGGCTCTACGGACTCCACGAACAGCACCGACGGCAGCGGCGACGCTGCGGCGGCAAAGGTCGCCTATCTGACGCCCTCTTTGGATGTGCCTTTCTGGAGATATGTCCGCCACGGCGTGGAGGATGAGCTGGCCAAGAACGGCATTGAGTGCGTGACCTATGATTCCAAGGACGATGCAAATACGCAGATGTCCAACGCACAGGACGCCATCACGAAGCAGGTGGATGCGATCGTGATCTCCCCCACGGACTCTGCTTCCTGCGCCTCTGTCCTGTCTCTGGCTCAGGAGTCTGACGTGCCGGTGGTCATCTGCGATATCGGTACGGATTCCGGCGAGTATCTGTCTTTCATCAGCACGGATAACGAAGCCGGCGGCAAGGCCATCGGCGAGTACATCGCCTCTCAGCTGGAGGCCGGTACGGAGGTCGCACAGATCACTCTGAACCAGGCCCGTATCAACGGTGTTCTCCGTAAGGACGGCTTCGACGAGGGCATCGCTACCAACAATCTGGTCGATGTGGACTTCAAGCAGATGGAAAAGGTCAACCGTTCTGAGGGCGAGACCTATGCACAGGACCTGATCACCGCACATCCCAATCTGGGCGCCATTTTCTGCCACTCTGAGGATCCCGCCATGGGCGCCGCTTCCGCACTGGAAGCCGCTGGCCGCACCGACGTGCTGATTGCCGCATTCGACTGCTCTCCCGAAATCGTGGAAGGCATCCGCAACGGCAGCATCGCAGGTACCTCCGCACAGCAGCCGGTTCTGATGGGCCGCAATGCCGCACAGGCAATCGTGGATCATCTGGCCGGTAAGGAAGTGGAGAAGGAGATCACGATGGATACCATGCTGGTGACCAAGGACAACATCGACGATGTGTACGATACGCTGGTTGAGGTTGCTCTGGATGATGGCGAAGCCAAATAAGACCGGCATCTCAAAGCGGGGTAATTTGCAATGACACAGTTCAAAAAATTCTATGACCTTTCGCAGCCGGTATATGACCACTGCCCCGGATGGCCCACATATGAGCCGACCGTCGTCCGTTATGAAGCAACTTACGAAAAGGATCGCTTCAACGCGGAGCAAATTCGCCTGAACAGCCACACGGGTACGCATCTGGACGCGCCCTTCCATTTCTTTCCCGATGGAAAGACCATTGATCAGCTGGACGTTTCCCTCTTTCAAGGGAATGCAGTGATCGTGGATCTGCGGGGGATCATTCAGGCAAAGCAGGGCATCGATGTATCCCATCTGGAGCCTTATGCGGACAAGATCCATGAGGGAAGCATTGTCCTCTTTGATACCGGCTGGAATGAGAAACGTTCCTTTGACAAAGAGTACATGAACGACTGGCCCTATCTCACCGGAGAAGGTGCGGAGTGGCTGAAAGTCAAGGGGATCAAGGGCGTTGGTATTGACACGCTGAGCATGGGCGGCTGGTATGAAGGCACTGGGCGGCCCTGCCATGAAGCCCTTCTCTCCGGCGGCATCTGGATCCTGGAAGAGATCAGTATCCCCGATGAGCTGGCAAAGCTGGGAAGCTGCTACCTGATGGCGTTCCCCATCAAGCTGAAGGGATTCTCCGGCGGCCCGGCACGGGCGGTTGCCGCAGTCTGAGCGCAGCATGGGAAATCCATGAAAGCAAAAGCGGAAGAGGCCATGGCTTCTTCCGCTTTTCCCCATCTGACCTGAGAAAATCTGGCAGAGCGGCTTGATTTGGCCTGTATTCGGCTTTAAAATCTGTATGACTGTTGAATGATAATAGCCGCTCTGCGGCAAGAGAGGAACAAGCTATGGAAACCATTACGAACCTCATCAAAGACACACCGATCCCCAAAATGGTCAGGGTTCGCCAGAACTTTGACAAGACCTGCATTCCCGAAAGCGACATTCCCGGCATCATCCTCCGGGAACTGGATCGCCCTGAGATCGGCGGCAAGATCCGGCCCGGACAGAAGATTGCCATTACCTGCGGCAGCCGGGGGATTAACCATAATGCCCTGATGGCCCGCACCATTGTGGATTTTGTCAAGTCCAAGGGCGCTGTGCCCTATATTGTGGCAGCAATGGGCAGCCACGGCGGCGCCACTGCCGAGGGCCAGCTTCAGATCCTCAAGGACTATGGCATTACCGAAGAAGCCATGGGCTGTCCTGTGAAAAGCTCCATGGAAACTGTTCAGATCGGCATTTCCGGCGTGCGCCATCAGCCGGTGTTTATGGACAAAAACGCCTCTGAGGCAGACGGGATCATCCTTTTCAATCGGATCAAACCGCATACCTCTTTCCGCGGCCCCTATGAAAGCGGCCTGATGAAGATGATGGCCATCGGCCTTGGAAAGCAGAAGGGCGCCGAGAGCATCCACCATCAGAGTCCTGCCATCATGCATGAGCTGGTGGAGGAGTATGGCCGGACGATTCTGGAGAATGCCCCGGTTCTGGGCGGTATCGCCATCATTGAAAACGCCTATGACGACACCTATCTCATTAAGGGCCTCAGCCCCGAAGAGATCATTACGGAGGAACCCAAGCTCAAGGAGATCTCCTATAAGACCATTGCCCACCTGCTCTTTGACAAGTGCGATGTGCTGGTGGTGGATAAGATCGGCAAGAACATCTCCGGCGACGGCATGGATCCCAATGTGTCCGGCCGATTTGTACAGCCCAAGTACTGCTCCGGCGGTATTCAGGCGGAGAAATGCGTCGTTCTGGATATTACCGACGAAACCCACGGCAACGCGCAGGGCATCGGTCTGGCAGAGGTCACCACCCGCCGTCTGGTCAACCGGATGAAGCTGGAAATGACCTATCCCACCGGCGTTACCAACACGTTCCTGCACCTGATGAAGATCCCCATGATCATGGATAACGACCGGGAAGCGATTCAGCTGGCGCTGATGTGCTGTCCTGAGGCCGAGGATCACGATCACATGAAGATGATCCGAATTCCCAATACCGCGCATATCGGCGTGATCGAGATTTCCGAAGGGATGCTGCCCCTGGTGGAGAACAACCCCAACTTTGAAGTTCTCACGGAGCCGTATGATCTGCCATTTGATGAAAACGGCAACCTGTTCTGAGGCCCCCCGCTTTCGGCAGGCTGCAACAGGCGTCGCAGAACAGATCTTCCAAATAAAAGCTGGCAGGCACTTTTGTGCCTGCCAGCTTTCAGCATTCGGAGAAATTTTTCAGGAATCAACCCGGCAATTCGTTGCTCCGGGGCCATGGATGCAGCGCATAGGACTGCTGGGGCGTCATGGCGAAGTACTGCGCTGCCGCCGCGGTTCCCTGATCGCCCCATGTGGCGTCGATGTGGACGGCCTCGCCGTCCAGCACAGCCACCGTCCAGATATGGGTGGCATTGGGCAGAGCGTAGCAGTCGATGCCCTCCAGCTTCAGGAGAAGATTGTAGGCACCGGTATAGCCGTCGCAGACGGCAATGCCGTTCTGGAACAGGCTATAGGGCAGGTGGCTGACGGATGCAGTGGTTTCGCTTTCATCATAGGCGCAGTGGGCGGCGATCCACTGATAATAGGCCCAGGCGATCTCCCGCTGGGTGGAGCGGGGGGTGATAACGCCCTGCTCCCACAGGGCATCGTGGACGGCAACGGCGGCGTCCAGTGCTCTGGCCCGGTATTCCTCCGTTTTGCCTTCGGCGATAGAGCTGAACTGCACCAGCATGGTTCCGGCGGCGCTGTAGGAGCAGGAAGCGCTGTTGTAGCCCTGTTCGCAGTAGCGCTTTACCGCCAGGAGGGCGCTGTTCAGAGTCTCCTGTGCGGCGGCCGCGGTCAGGCCCTGACTGTATTTCAGGGTCAGGGTATTTTCACCGCGGGAGAGCATATACCGAACGTCCTGATCGAATTCTGCCGCCGTTTCCGGCGCGGGGGTGTAGGTTCCGGCTGTGACCAGATCCTCATAGGCCGCGCCTTCCGCACTGTAGAGATCCGACAGATCCCACGATGGCGTCAGCCGCAGGGCAGGATCCACGATCCGGGTGAGCATGGCGGCTGCGGCCCCGCGGGTGATAGGCGCTTCCGGCAGGAACGAGCCGGTCTCGTCACTGCCGATGCTGATCCCGCAGCGGTAAAGCCGCAGAATATCCTGATAGTAAGGAGTGTACTCCGTCACATCAGTGATCCGGCGGCGGCTGGCATAGGCCTGAGTAACGAGGGAGTCGTTGATAAGAGGGAGGGCGGTCTCCGGCAGAAGATTGGCCAACACATGAGCCATCTGAGCGCGGGTGGCGGTGTCGGAAAGGCAGCCGTCTAGCGCCTTATCCAGCACGCCCTCCGCCTGAAGATACCAGAGGTAGGGGGCGTAGACCCGCTGAGCGCCTTTCAGCCCCACGGCGGCCGCCGTGTAGGCGGCAGGGCCGGCTTCCGGATCCCCGGTGCGGTACAGACTGCGGATACGTCCGGCGAAGATCACCGCCTGCCCCACGGTCATGTGCCGGGAGAGACCGTAAGTGCCGTCAGCCTGTCCCACAGACAGGCCGTATTCATACAGGGCGGCCACGTTTTCATAGAAGGTGTGATTTTCCGGCAGGTCGGAGAACTGACCGCTGTAGGTTTTACTGCGGGTGAAATGTTCCGTGCTGTTTTCCACTGCCAGAGCGGGGATGCTCAGCAGGGACAGCGCCAGAAGCAGGGAGAGAATACGCTTTTTCATAGCACTCCTTTCCGGGGATCAGCCGGGGAGATTCAGATCCTCCGCCGTGCGATCCTCCACATAGGGGTTCAGGTAGGTATTGACCAGCGCCAGAGTTTCATCGGGATCCAGATAGATGTAGGGGGATTTCCACTCATTGGGCAGGGTGGAGAAGTCAATTTTATCAACGCCCATTCCCAAAACCTGCATACCAAACCAAGCAAGATCAGTTACTGACAGATCCGTGTCCACATACTGGCCAAATATTTCAGCGTATTTGCGCGGATTTGATATCAGATTTTCAAAGGAGAGCATTTTCTTCGCCACGGCCTTCAGAAACTTCTGCTGGGTCTGCATCCGGCCCAGATCCTCGCTGCCGTAGCCGGTGCCGTCGCTGTTGTGGCGGAAGCGGACCACCCGCAGCGCGTCAGCGCCGCTGAGGTGCTGCATTCCCTTTCTGAAGTGGATGCTCAGCCCCTGAATGGGATCGTCGTAGTCCATATTGATGGGAACCTCAAAATCCACGCCGCCGATGGCGTCCACCAGCGCGGTGAAGCCCTGTAGGTTGACGCAGACGGTGTAATCCACCGGGATACCCAGCTGCTCCGAAACGGTGTCGGCCAGCAGCTCAGTGCCGCCCTTATTGTAGGCGTAGTTGATTTTGTGGGCTTTGCCGCCGATGATGGCCTTGGAGTCGCGGGGGATGCTGGCACCGTAAACGTAGCCGTTCACCGTGTCCACCGCCATGAGGATGTTGGTGTCGCTGCCGCCGTTGCCGTCATCCACGCCGGAGACCAGAATGGTGTAGAACCCGCCCTTGCGCTCCAGATGGGATTTCAGGGCGTTCTGCGCGGCTTCCTCTTCCGGCGATTGCTGAGCGGTGTTTTCCGCGTCTGCAGGCTGGGCGGGCAGCTCCGCCGCCTTCTGCTCCGGGGCTTTCAGGAAAAAGGCCTTCACCAGCACGCAGGCAGTGAGAAGAACCAGAACGATGGTCAGGAAAACCTGAAGGGTATGGGGCTGCTTCCGCTTCCGGCGGCGGACTCTTCTGGGCATATGAAATGACGCTCCTTTGTACGCGGCGCAGGCCGTTTCTCTTTTTCGACAGATTTACATAATATTGTACTTGCGATGGCAGAAAAATACAAGAGGTTCCCGGAAATTTCAAAATTGTTCACAAACTGCCGGAGCGGCTGCCTGTGCCGAAAGGATGACTCTTCCAAATTAGACGGCCCGGCGGCCCATTTTGTTTCATGCTGAACGAAACTTTGCCGGGAGAAGCTGCTTCTCCCGGCAAAGTTCATTTGGGCGGCTGCTGAGCCAGCCGTTCCAGCAGGGTTCGGATCTCCGTCAGCAGCTGGGTCTGCTGGGAAAGCGCACAGCCGATGGAATACAGCTCTGCCCCGGTTGCTTCCGGCTGCGGGGGCGCAGCTGTGGGATGGGGCCAGCGGCGCATGGCAGGCTCACTGGATGATGGCGCGGCAGGCAGCTCCGGGATGGAGTCCTGCCGGGAGTGGAAGCGGCGGCAGCCGCCGTTGTTGCGTACAGCCATGGGAAGCCTCCTTGGGCGGCGCTATGCGCCGCGGTATTTTTTGCGGGTGGCGATGCCGCCCCGGATATGCCGCTGCGCCTTGTTGACGTCCAGCACCTCCTTGACCTGAAGGTACAGGGTGCGGTTGAAATGGGGCAGACGTTCCGAGATGTCCTTATGTACCGTGGACTTACTGATGCCGAATTTCGCGGCGGCGGCGCGGACCGTGGCCCGGTTCTCTATGATGTAAAGAGCCAGACGTTCCGCCCGCTCTTCCATATTACCCTTCAAAGTGCAACACTCCCCGCCTTTTGTTGCTCTATCCTATGCGGCGGAAAGCGGGCTTATGCGGAAAGGGTTTGGCATAACGCCGGATTTTCAACCGGAACAGAACCGTAAAAACGGAATCTCTGGCGGAAATGTCACTGGCGCTTTGTAAAATCCGTGGTAAAATAAAAATGAATGGTCATATGTTCGGCACACGTCTCCGGCCTGCGGGCAGCAGGCCGGGATCGCAGCCGGATACTTAATTTGAAATCAGGAGGAATCCATGATGAATGAAGCGATGAATGTTTTGCTGGGCCGCCGCAGTATCCGCAGCTACCGCCCTGAGCCTCTGAAAAAGGAGGATCTGGATGCCGTTGTGAAGGCAGGACTTTACGCGCCCTCCGCCAAGAATTTGCAGAGCACCATGCTGGTAGCTGTGCAGGACGCGGACACCATCGCCCGGCTGGAAGAGCTGAACTGCCGGATTCTGGGTACGCCGGACGGGCATCCCTTCTACGGGGCGTCCACGCTGGTGGCCGTGCTGTCGGACAGCACATATCCCAACTGGATTCAGGACGGCGCTCTGGTGATGGGCAACCTGATGAATGCCGCGGCGGCCATGGGTATCGGTTCCTGCTGGGTCAACCGGGCCATGGAGAGCTTTGACCTGCCGGAAGGCAAGGCGCTGTTGGCCAAGTGGGGCCTGAATGAGAACTGGAAGGGAATCGGCTACTGCATCCTGGGCTATACGGACGCGGCGGTGCTGGGCGACAAGGCCCGGAAAGAAAACCGCGTCCTGTATGTGTAAGGAGCGGGCGATGCAGGGAAATATCCGCCGGGTGACTCATGTGCAGAACATCCGCTACGATAAGGACGCGGAGCGGCTGTACATCATTGACCAGACACTGCTTCCCAACGAGGAAAGGGAAATCGAGCTGCGTACCCTTGAGGAGATGGTGGAGGCCATCAAAAAACTCCGCATCCGTGGCGCACCGGCCATCGGGATCTGCGCCGGATACTGTATGTATGTGCTGGCCCGCGGAATCGACGCCAGAGACAGCGAAACGCTCTATCGGAAATTGCAGATTGACGGCGAGCTGCTGGGCGCGGCCCGGCCTACGGCGGTGAATCTCCGCTGGGCGGTGGGCGAGATGATGAAAACCGCCAAAGCCCATCTGAAGGATGACCGGGCGGCGCTGCTGGAGGCGCTGTACCGCAAAGCAGTGGAGATTCATGAGGATGATATCGCCAAGTGTACTGCCATTTCCGAATACGGCCTGAGCCTGCTCCATGAGGGAGACGGCGTGCTGACCCACTGCAACGCGGGACCGCTGGCCACCTCCCGGTACGGCACCGGGCAAGGGCCTTTCCTGCTGGCGGCGGAGCGGGGCATCCACATCCGGGTGTTTGCCGACGAGACCCGCCCCTTGTTGCAGGGGGCGCGGCTGACCAGCTATGAATTGCAGAGAGCCGGGGTGGATGTGACCCTGATCTGCGACAATATGGCCTCCATGGTGATGAAAAACGGCTGGGTGCAGGCCTGCTTTGTGGGCTGCGACCGCATCGCCGCCAACGGCGACTTTGCCAACAAGATCGGCACCAGCGGCGTGGCCATTCTGGCGAAGCACTATGGGATCCCGGTCTACACGCTGGGGCCGACTTCCACCATTGACATGAACTGTCCCGACGGCGGCCACATTCCCATTGAACTGCGGGACGGGGACGAGATCAAGAATCTCTGGTATGAAAAGCCCATGGCGCTGCCGGAGGTAAAGTGCTTCAACCCCTCCTTTGATGTGACGGATCATGAGCTGCTCACCGGCATCGTTACGGAAAAGGGCATCTGCTATCCGCCGTTTACAGAGAGTCTGGCGGCACTTTTTGACGACAAAAAGTAATATTTTTCGACGATATTACAAGGAGGATACTCAATGGCTATTCAGGAATCTCCCTCTGCCTGCATTGCGGCGGAGGAGGGCAGCATCGCCAGGGCGGTCTTGATGCCCGGCGACCCTCTGCGGGCAAAATTTGTGGCGGAGCATTATCTGGAAAACCCGGTGTGTTTCAACACGGTGCGGAATATGCTGGGCTATACCGGCACCTATAAGGGGCGAAAGCTGTCCGTCATGGGCCACGGCATGGGCGTCCCCTCTGCGGGACTGTATGCCCATGAGTTGTACAATTTTTACGGCGTAGACACCATTATCCGCATCGGCTCTGCCGGCGGTATCGGAGAGAATGTGAAGGTGCGGGACGTGGTGCTGGCTATGGGCGCGTCCACCAATTCCCATTTTGCCGATCAGTACCGTTTCCCCGGCCAGCTGTGCGCCACGGCGGATTACGGCCTGCTGCGGGATGCTGCCGCGGCGGCGGAAAAGCTGGGCGTCCGGGCGGATGTGGGACAGGTTTTCACCTCCGACCAGTTTTACAACGACAACCCGGCGGCCAACGAGACCTATCGGAAGTTCGGGATTCTGGCGGTGGAGATGGAGACGGCGGGTATTTACTGGACGGCTCAGCGCTTCGGCAAGCGGGCGCTGTCCATCCTGACGATCTCCGATCACATTTTCACTGGAGAGGCTCTGTCTGCACAGGAGCGGCAGGATTCCTTCCATGAGATGATGGAAATTGCGCTGGAAACCGCGTGGAACGCCGCGGAATAACGATCAGAAAGGTAAATTCCATGTATCGCACAGTTATTTTTGATTTGGACGGCACCCTGCTCAACAGCATCGGGGATCTGGCAGCTGCCGCCAATTATGTCTGCCGCCAGAACGGCTGGCCGGAACACACGGAAGCGGAGATCATGGGTATGGTGGGCCACGGGATCCCCAATCTGGTGAAGCAGTTTTCCCCGAAAGATGCCCGCAGTACGCTGATGGTGCTGAATACGACCGCTCAGTTCAACCAGTACTACGGCTGCCACAATGTAGAGCTGACCCGGCCCTATGACGGAGTGCCGGCGCTGCTGAAACGGCTCAAGGCGGCGGGGATGCGTCTGGCCGTCTGTTCCAACAAGGCGGACGAGTTCAGCCGGGTCATTGTGGAGCACTATTACCCCGGCGTGTTTGATCTGGTGCGGGGCAACCTCAACGGGATGCCGGTAAAGCCGGATCCTGCCGCGGCAAGGGAGATCCTGCGGAAGCTGGATGCAGTTCCGGCGTCCTCCGTTATGGTGGGGGACAGTAGCGTGGACATTCAGACCGGCCACAATGCCGGGATCAGATCCTGCGGCGTCACATGGGGCTTCCGCAGCCGGGAGAGCCTTGCGGAAGCAGGCGCGGACGCGCTGGCGGACACCCCGGAGGAGTTGGAAAAGATCCTGATGGGATAAAACACACAGAAAAACGGACAGATCGTGTGCAAACACGACCTGTCCGTTTTTTTGAGCCGGTCAGATGGATTTCCAGTGATTTTCCCGCAAATTATCCGTGTAGGCGATGGCGTTCTGAATGGACTGATCCAGATAACCCACAAATTCCTCCACGCGGGGCGTAGGCTTGGCGTCTCTGGGGAAGATCCAGCCCAAACGGATGGGCGGCTCGCCTGCCAGCGGTATCGTGATGACATCTGTTGCGGAGAGACGCTTTACCAGCAGCCCCGTGCCGGTGCTGAAAGCGTCCGTATGGGCCAGAACGCTGATGGCGGTAAAGTAATTGTTGATGATGATGCACTGGGAGGGCTTCCGAATTGAGAAAAGCTGAAATTCCTCGGCGAAGTCCACGGCAACGCCTTGTGCCTGCTCAAAACAGACGTAGGGATATCCGTCGAGGTCAGACTCGGTAATCTGTTCCAGATGGGCAAGGGGGTGATCCCTGCGGATGAACACGCAGGGCGGAATGGAAGCCAACTCATGGAAAACCAGTTCCCGCGAATCCAGCAAATGCCGGATGATCTTCTCCGTCATCTTGGAGAGAAAAATCACCCCTACGTCTGCCCGGCGCTCATACACGTCGGAAATGACGTCTTCCATGCTGGTGTCCTTGATGGTGAAGTGGTAAGGGCCGTCCTCGGTGTGCCGCAGCGTTTCGATAAAGGCATCGTCCGTAAAAGGATACCGCTGGCTGGAAACATTAAAGTGTGCAGGCGCTGTGGCGCTGCGATCTTCTTTATAAAGCTCCTGGATCCGCTGCTTTTGCTCCAGCAGGGAAACGGCGTAGCCCAGAAATTCCCGCCCCTCCGGCGTGAACTCCACACCTCGGTTGCTGCGGGTGAAAAATTGAATCCCCAGTTCCTGCTCCAACTCCCGCACAGCCGTGGAAATACCGGATTGGGAAAGAAACAGCTTGTGGGCGGCCTTGTTGATGGATCCGCACTTGGAGACCTCCACCACATAAGTCAGTTGCTGGAAAGTCATGAAATCATCTCCTGATAGAAAAAGGTAAAAAAGAGGTAAAAAAATTGCAGAAACTATTATATGTAGTTTTCGGAAGAAAGTCAAATAAAGATAGAAACCTTTTCTGAATGGCGGAGGCTTCCTGAGAAAATTGTGGGAGACGGTTGGAAATTCACGCTGAAAAGCGGGGACGTCCTGCATTCGCAGGACGCCCCCAAGCAGACAGAATCAAATTTTGCGGCGTGTTATGCTCCCAACTCCTGGACGGATACGGCGCTGTCACCAGAGAAGAAGACGGCTTCCCGACTGTGGCAGGTGAAGAGCAGGATCTGTCGGTGTTCGGCTTCCCGGCGCAGCCACCGCAGCGCGGCGGCGCAGCGATCATCGTCAAAATTGGCAAGGGCGTCATCCAGAATCAGAGGGATCTCCTTCTCTGCCGGCAGCACCAGCTGGCAAATGGCCAGCCGGGCGGCCAGATACAGCTGATCGGCGGTTCCAGCGGAGAGCAGCTGGATATCCCGGTCAATAGGATCCCCGGCGGGCTGAGCGGTGAGATGGAAACTGCGATCCAGAGCCGCGCCGGTGTAGCGTCCTTCGGTAAGCTCCTGAAAGATCTCCGCCGTCCGGCGGCTGAGCTGGGGAGAAAAGCGGTTCTGTATCGCCGTGTTGGCGCCGGTCAGGGCCTCCATGGCCAGATGAAGCGCGTCGTATTCTCCTTGCAGCTGGGTGATGCGGGCTTGAATGTTTTCGGCGCTGGCCAGCAGGAGGGAGGGATCGCCCATGGCATGAAGCTGCCCAGAAAGACGGTCGGCAGCGGAATGGAGGGCGGCCAGACGGCTTCTGGCCTCATCCAGCTGGGCCGCGACCACATCCCGGCTGCGGGCAGGCGTTTCCACTTCCGGTCCGGTTTCTTCCGGGAGATTCTCCTGCGCCAGCAGATCCCGGCGGGCTGCGGCTTCCCTGGCGGCGGACTGCGCTTCCGCCAGGGCGCGGCGGCGCTGCCCGGCGTTACGCAGAACCTGGTCGGCGGTGGAAATGTCAAAGGCGGAGGGAGCGAAGCGCCGCACTTCCAGAAGAATTGCCTGCTCGTTGGTGGTCAGGGAGGTGTACAGAGCTTCGGAAATGGCGGATTTGGCGTTGGCGTCCGCCTGAGCGGCATCACGAATCTCCAGCGCATGAATATAGGACTCAGCCAGTGCGGCGATCTCGGACGGATCGGCAGTGCCGAACCGTTTCACAAGGGCGGCGCTCTGCGCGCGTTTTATGGCGCGTTTTTGCATCTGCCGGGAGAGAATCCCGGCGGCGGCAAGGATCGCGGCAAAGATCCCCCATGGCAGAACCTTTTCCCAGCCAGTTAAAAATGCGCCGTATTGGGAAAAAACGAATACCGTAATCGCAGCCGCGATCGCCAGCATCAGGAAAAATACGACCAGAGAGGGAGCGGCGTTGAAGGAAACCTTCGGCGGCACAGACGCTTCCTGCCGGGCATCTTCGGCGGTCTGCCCGGAGAAGGGAAATTCGCTGACGGCTTTTTCAGCCCGCAGCAGCGCCTTCATGGATTCATCCTTGTCGGCGCGGGCTTTTGCGGCGCTCTTCCGCACGGTTTCCAGATTGACAATAGCGCCCCGCAGACGCCCGATGGTTTCGGTATCCGGAATATGGTCGGTTTCCAGCTGATTTTCCAGCGCCTGCGTATGCTGAGCGGCGGCATCGGCGTCTGCCGCCAGCTGTTCCAGTTGACGGCGCTTCTGGGCGGCGTCCCAACGGTCATGCTGAGCCAGCTCGTCAGCGAGAGAGGCAGCAGACGCCTCCAATGCCTGCGACTGCACCTGCGTTTCCGCCAGCTGCTGCTGGATAGTCTCTGCGGCGCTGAGTTGACCGCGTACTTCCGCCAGTTCGGCTTCCAGAGCGGGCAGCTGGCCGCTCCTGTTAAAGCGGCGGCGGTTCAGCTGCTTTTTCAAAACGTCGTAAGCCTCCATATAAGAGGTGTCCTCCTCGCCGGAGGAGATCAGCGACGTGATCCGGCGTTCAAGACCTGCGTCCTGACTGATGGCAAGTCCGCTTTGACGGATGAAAGCGCTGCGTTCAAAAACTTCCCGGCTGACGCCCAGCAGGGCTTCACCGCAGTTCGCGCCGGAAAGACCGTCCACCGCGGTGCCGGTATCGGCATATACCGCCTGAAACTCCGCCATAGGAGCGGTTTGCCGTCGGGTGCTGCGGGTGATGGTGAGGTCAACGCCGTCCACCCGGCAGTCCAGCCGCCCGGCCATGGCTGCGCCGGACCATGGCGCGTAACGATTCTTTTCGGCAATGAATCCGGCGCGATCCCGTTCCCGGCTGTTGATCCCGTAGAGCATGGCGGTCAAAAACGCACACCAGGTGGATTTGCCGGTCTCGTTAGGGGCCTCAAGAATGTTCAGGCCGCCTTGCAGCTGTATGGTTTCGTTCCGCAAACGCCCAAAGGCTGCGGACATCCGTTGAATGAGCACAGGTATACCCCCAAAAATCATTATATAATATAGTGTCAGTATAGCATATGGACCCGGTTTTGCACAGACTATTTTGCAGACTGTTAAATACATAAAAAGCGATAAGAAATACTAATATTAAAAATTAAAAAAACTTGGAAAAACCCATTGACAAAACGCGAACTATCTGGTATTCTAACTAAGCTGTTTGACGGCGATGAAGTTCAAAAGTCGGGAACGAAAAGGTTTGAAAAAACTTGAAAAAAGTACTTGACAAAACGAACTGAGCCTGATATAATAGTGAATGTTCCGCTTGAGGAATGTGTACCTTGTAAATTAAACAACGTGAGAAAAGAAAGCACCAGCGGAGCGAGCTTTTCACGAGGCTCGCGACGAAGTTGTGGGTGAATAGGCTGTAGTCAATTCAGCCGAAAGCAGCAACTATAAAATAGAAGTAAATGAAGTCATGATAAATGACTCTATGATAGATTTAAGCGGCTACGGTCGTTTAGATACCATATTATAGAGAGTTTGATCCTGGCTCAGGACGAACGCTGGCGGCGTGCTTAACACATGCAAGTCGAACGGAGCACCCTTGATTGAGGTTTCGGCCAAATGATAGGAATGCTTAGTGGCGGACTGGTGAGTAACGCGTGAGGAACCTGCCTTTCAGAGGGGGACAACAGTTGGAAACGACTGCTAATACCGCATGATATATTTGAGCGGCATCGCTCGGATATCAAAGATTTATCGCTGAAAGATGGCCTCGCGTCTGATTAGCTAGTTGGTGAGGTAACGGCCCACCAAGGCGACGATCAGTAGCCGGACTGAGAGGTTGACCGGCCACATTGGGACTGAGATACGGCCCAGACTCCTACGGGAGGCAGCAGTGGGGAATATTGGGCAATGGGCGCAAGCCTGACCCAGCAACGCCGCGTGAAGGAAGAAGGCTTTCGGGTTGTAAACTTCTTTTAAGTGGGAAGAGCAGAAGACGGTACCACTTGAATAAGCCACGGCTAACTACGTGCCAGCAGCCGCGGTAATACGTAGGTGGCAAGCGTTGTCCGGATTTACTGGGTGTAAAGGGCGTGCAGCCGGGCATGCAAGTCAGATGTGAAATCTCAGGGCTTAACCCTGAAACTGCATTTGAAACTGTATGTCTTGAGTGCCGGAGAGGTAATCGGAATTCCTTGTGTAGCGGTGAAATGCGTAGATATAAGGAAGAACACCAGTGGCGAAGGCGGATTACTGGACGGTAACTGACGGTGAGGCGCGAAAGCGTGGGGAGCAAACAGGATTAGATACCCTGGTAGTCCACGCTGTAAACGATGGATACTAGGTGTGCGGGGACTGACCCCCTGCGTGCCGCAGTTAACACAATAAGTATCCCACCTGGGGAGTACGATCGCAAGGTTGAAACTCAAAGGAATTGACGGGGGCCCGCACAAGCGGTGGATTATGTGGTTTAATTCGAAGCAACGCGAAGAACCTTACCAGGTCTTGACATCCTGCTAACGAAGTAGAGATACATTAGGTGCCCTTCGGGGAAAGCAGAGACAGGTGGTGCATGGTTGTCGTCAGCTCGTGTCGTGAGATGTTGGGTTAAGTCCCGCAACGAGCGCAACCC
>ENA-ORCM01000091-ORCM01000091.1-human-gut-metagenome-genome-assembly--contig:-NODE-91-length-76555-cov-6.324028_pt1 | contig 76555 bp, 60 predicted proteins | sample MGYA00242906_ERZ507928 | MGnify/ENA primary metagenome ERZ507928 (study PRJEB26167, sample SAMN06115497) | human gut metagenome | host: Homo sapiens | place: China:Shanxi | collected 2015-05-07 | study...
GAGCGCTTCCCTGACACGGAAGAGGTCAGAAGTTCAAATCTTCTAACGCCCACCAAATGTTCGCAGCTCAGAGGCTTCGCTTCTGAGCTGTTTTGTTTTACGCCGCCAAGCCAAAAGGACGCTGCGGTACCCAAAGCGCCCAAACAGCCCCGGTGATTGCCCCGATCAGGCGCGGATGGGTCTCGCAGCCATATATAAATAGCCCCCCTATAAATTGAGGTTTAATACTTTTCCCGAGAAGTGAACGAGCTTATTTGGACCCCCGGAGCATCCACACTTTTTGACGTTAAAACCGCAGGATTCCAGCAGCAAAACCGCAGGAAACAAGCCCCTAAAAGTGTCGATGTTTCGGGGGTCCATTCTGACTCGTTCACTTCTCGGGAAAAGTATTAAACCTGGATATATGGCCGCTAATTCTAACCCCCTGCTACCGCCCCTACCAATACTGATGCGCATCGATAACGGCTTGCCAGAGCCAAAATCGCTTCGTTTCGGCACGCGCGTTGGCAAAATATCGCTGCTCTGCACTCATCGCCTTGTTAAAGATGGGGCGCTTATTCCGATGCAGCTTGCGTCGGATGCGTTCGCACAGCCGAACGAGCTTTTCGTAGTCATTTGCTTGGTCGGTTGTCACGGTAAAATACGCTACCCCCTCAAGCAGTTCCAACTCGTTGCGGCGCTCGGCATCCTTGTGGATCTTCTCGCGGCCGTCATGAATGGCATCGCTGTCGTAGTCGACCATCGCGGTCAGTACCTCTGGCAGCAGCCCGGCCTTTACTTTATCCCTGCCCACCTCGACTTTAGCCGTAAGCGTAATGTCGGGCGTGCGCTCCAGCACGCGCAGCTTGCGCTCGCGCCCATCGTTGAGTCCATCGCGAATAAAGACCTTCTTGTTGAGCTCGGCCTTGCCCAATGCATACCCGCCGTAGCGCGTAGGCAGCGACATAAACATGCACAGCCCCGACTCCCTCGGAGAGCGCGACCCCTCGATCACATACGCAAGCAGCGCCTTTGCTTTCGCGAGACCCCTTACCTTTGGGGACGCCTCGATATACGCCGCAATGAGCTCCTTGGTCGTGAGCTTTCCATCGCGCATGCCCGCATCCCTGCTGGTCACCCCGCCGGGAGCAAGGTTATCCAGCCGGTAGTCCGATGTCATGGCATAGCCGGCATAGATGGCCTCCGCCGCATCGCCATCGTACGCGGCCTGCAAAAACGCCAGCTCGGGAGAGCACACATACGCATCCAGGTCGCCCATCCAGTGGCCCAGCGAGATAAACGAACCTGCCGGGAGCTCGTTGGTACACAGATGCGTTTTAACATGCTTGCTCCGCCGACGGTCGGCGCGCGACGGCACCAGCAAATCCAGCGTTTCGATCCCCAGGTCATAGCGATCGATAAACTCCTGAGCCTCCTGGTCACAGAGCGCGCAGGCGCCCGCGATCGACACGACCTCTGATCCCGAATCCCCAAAGCGCGGGTTCGGGATGTGCGCCAAAAGCGCCAGCGCAGCGTTATGTGAAACGATAAAGTACCCCATGGCGCGAAGATAGCACGCGCGCCGGCGGCGGCTCGATACCCTTGCAAGTTTTCGGCAAACGACCAGCAGTTTTTTTTGCCGCGGCGCAACCAAAGTGTTCATTCGTCGACGTCTAAATCCAAATCCGTCAAGCTTTTGGCAAGGTTGCCGCTCAACTGACCAAAAGCTGACCATTTGCTTGCCTATTTGCTTGACGGCGCGCCCTCGCTAAAATGCTCCACGACTTCTCGGGCGGTCGAAGTGCTCGTTTAGCGATCACGCACCCGCCGCGGGGGTATCCTTAGAGCACATGCACCGAAAGCCGCACAAAGGAGCCGCCATGCGCACCGAGCTCGATGTTCCCTTTTCGCATAAAGACGAGGCCAAGGCCCTGGGCGCCAAATGGGACCGGGTCAAGAAGATCTGGTACGTGCCCGATGGCGTCAACCCCGAGCCCTTTGCCGCGTGGCTGCCCGGCGTGGATCGCTCCGACCCCAGCGCGCCCTACATCTACCTGGTGCTGAGCAAGCGCGAGTGTTGGAAGTGCCACAAACAGACGACGGTCGCGGCCTTTGGCATTCCGTATTGGGCGGCCGAGGACTCGGGTAGCAAGGCTGCGCCCAGTGCTGCGTCCGCCATGGACGACGCGGGCCACATCGCGATCGACACCGCCCGCGCCAACGCCGTGGCCATCGTCCCCGCGCTGGGCTGCGTGCCGGCCGAGATCCGCGACTACCTGCGCGAGCGCTGCGGCTACAAGCCCGTAACGTCGCGCACCACCAAGACCGTATCGCTCGCCAGCACTTGCACCGGCTGTGGTGTGCTGCAAGGCAGCCATTACCTGTTCGAGGAGCCCACGTCGCCGTTTGCGCTCACAGCCATCAACAAGCTGCCCACGCTGGAGTTCGTACGCGTGGAAGTCGCCGGCGTCTATGGCATCCCCACCAGTCAGAGCAACTTTGACCAGGCACTCTTCACCTGGGCACGCGATCACCACACCCAGTTTCACAAGACCCTGTGCGAGGGGATTTACCTGTAGGGCAAAACTCGAAAATCGAGTCCAGATATCCTCGGAAATCCAGTGCGAAAATCCTCGAAAATCGAGTATGATGATCCTCGAAAATCGAGTGTAAAATTCCTCGTAAATCGAGTATACGCAGGTAGTGAGGTTTATCAAATCATGATTTCTTATGGTTCGGAACAGCCCAAATCATACCGTCCTCGCCTTTTGGACGAACGGCTGCAAACCCTGCTCCAGATTTTTGGTGCGGTCGAGATTCGGGGCACAAAGTGGTGCGGTAAATCATGGACCGCGCTCGCATTCGGTGAGAGCGTCGTTCATCTCGACGACCCAAACGTAAAGTTGTTGGTCGAAGCCGATCCTTCGCTCGCTCTTCAGGGCAATAAGCCGCACGTCATCGATGAGTGGCAAGAGACCCCAGCAACATGGGACGCCACACGCCGCGCCGTAGATGCATCCGGCGGCGAGAAGGGCCTCTTTATCCTCACCGGGTCGTCGACGCCGGCAAAAGACTCTGTCACCCACAGCGGCGCCGGTCGCATAGCTCTTCTCGACATGAGCACCATGACGCTTTGGGAACGAGGGCTTTCAACGGGATCCGTTTCGCTGAAAAACCTATTCGAAGGATCATTCGAAACTTCCGCCTATACAGGCTCGCTCCCCATGCTGGCCGACGCGATTTGTTGCGGGGGATGGCCGGCGCTTGTCGGGGCGAGCCCCCAGATGGCCGCAGAGGTCGTTAACCAGTATCTCGATGCCATGTACGAAGTCAGCGTTCCGCAAAAAGGAGGCGTGGGGTCTACGGCGCGACACATCGTGTCCTCGCTCGCCCGCAACGTTGCGACCTCTGCTACGCTCAACACCATTGCGGCAGACGCCTCGTTGGGCGACAGCGATGCCCAGCCGGCAACTTCAACCGTGGCGTTTTACCTCGACATGTTGGAGAGCATGTATGCGATCGTAAATCTGCCCGGTTGGGATGCGCCCGTCCGCGCAAAGTCCCGCCTGCGCACCAAACCAAAGCGCTATTTTGCCGACCCTTCCATTCCCGCAGCCGCGCTTGGCATGAACCCCGAAAGGCTCCTTGCGGATGGCCAGACTTTTGGCCTGCTCTTTGAGTCTCTGTGCATTCACGATCTGAGCGTCTACACCTCGTGCCTGCCCGGTTCGCATCCGGGCTCGCTCCACTACTATGGCGACTCCGACGGGCTTGAGGTTGATGCCATCATCGAGCTGAACGATGGCCGCTGGGCAGCGATAGAAATCAAGCTCGGCGAATCCAAGGTTAGCGACGGAATCCGCAACATCGAGCGTCTGCGCCGCAAGGTCGCTCTGAACCCTGCAGCGCGCAACCCCCAACCGGAGTTCTGCGCCGTCATCACCGCAACCTCGCCCTTCTGCCGCTACGACGCCGAGCACGACGTCTACGTGTTCCCCATTGGAGCGCTGCGAGCGTAGGGCGGTGCTTCTCGACTCATTTGATTATCTTGACTGACAATTCGATCATCGACGCTACGGCCCCGCCCCGTCATAGGTAATGGCGCATCTGCAGGTTGGATATTGCTGAGGATAGACCGGGAGGCGCAGGCCTGTTCGAGCCCGCGTTTCGGCGGCATGTTTGTCGCGGATGTCGATGAAGCTGATGTCTAGGCATGGGAGGTCTGCGCCGCAGCGAGGACAGGGCAAGCAGATTTGACTGCAGCTGGCCTCGACGAGCGGGAACAGGCTCCGGTCCATTAACGCTCGCGGTAGGTTTCCGTACACGCCTCGCGCGATATCGCTTCGCCATCCCATGGTCTCCCCTTTCCCGTTTTACCTGTTGAGGAAAGGATGGCAGGATCGCGCGACCATCGATGTGGCATGGCGCGATCCGATCAATCGACATGATTGGGTTGAAACGGGCGGCAGCCGACTAATACGGAGCAACGGCCTCCGCATGACGTCGCGGTTCCGAGAAATCGAACTCGGCGCGATGGGCCTCGAGGAATCGAGCGTTGGGGCGAAAGCGATGTTCGTCCGGCTCGCGCAACACCGAGCCCGCAAACGCGGCATAATCCGTATGCTGCAGAAGGTACGAACCGCAAAGTTGATAATCGCCGCGTACCAGCTCAAACGAAATCAGATGGGCATCGAACAGCGAATGCAGGTCGCGGCGCAGCAGAATACCGTTGCTGGCAGCCTGCGACTTGGGACCCGAGTAGTTCTCGATATGCGCAGCTTCGAGCGCTTCGTCGACATTGCAACCCGAGACGGCGCATCGACCGGTATAGGCCTCAAAGAGCTGCGTGCGGAAACGCTGCACTCCATACAGTTGATCATCTTTTGGTTGTAGTCCTGGTCGCGCCAGTTTTCGACCGAAGCACTTTGCGACGAGTACTTGAGCACCCACGTGCCATCCTCAAGATAGAGCGGCGGGACATCGGGGTAAGCGCCGCGCTTGGAATTGTGTACCGAGAGAGCAAAGGTCTTCTCGCGCGGATGCTTGACACGCCCGCGACCAGGCCAAAAGATGCCCGAATCGCGCGACACCGGAAAGAGTTCGGATTCAATCGTCAGGCGAAAGGGATATTGGGGGCTATCGGTATTGGTGCGATGCGGGAGCTTGTCCCACAGGCCGCCACGTTGCTCCTCGCGCAAGAACCACTCCCAAGCCTGAACATATTCGGACGGCACAAAGCTGCAAGCGCGGTCGAAACTCGGCCGAGCAATCAGCGGAACACTAGAAGCGATGCCGTCCATAAGGAACCTCCAGGAAGAACAGTTCCCCACATTATCGCCGACACAGTGAGAGCACCATACGAAAAAGGGCCACTTCCTTGGAAGTGGCCCTTCAAACAGGCTTAATTGATGAATTGGATCTGACGCAATATTACTTACCGTCAGGAACGATACCGACCAAGCTGACCGTTACGTCAAAGGCCGGAGCAGTGGTGTTCTTGTCCTGCTCAGACCAGTTTTGGCAATCGGAGTCGGTACCTTCCATCCAGATGACGATCTTCATGTTCGTGCCGTTGTAGCCAACGTTCTTCGCGATGACTTTTGGATTTGCACCAGTAGGTTTGGAATAAGAGCCGCCCGATCCAGTGGCAGCCCAATCGCCGCCGTTCTGGTCAATAAGGGTCGCGCCGAAAACATGCGCGTACGTTGGCGCTTGAGTTGTCGTCCCTTCGGATGCGACGCAACTCCAACCGGTCGTTGAGGAAACATCGTTGCCGTGCTCAGTGGTCGAAGGTTTAACAGGAGCATAAACAACCTTAAGCTCGTCGTTAATGACGATGCCGACGCGCAGACTGCCTTTGATCTTGTTGAACCATTCATCCGTTACATTGCCGGAGGGCTTGATGGTGACGGGGTTCGTCCCGTCTAGATAAACATCCGCGATGCCCGTATTCGTCACGGTGTAGAGGGTGTAGTCGGCGGCGACGTAGGCATAGTAGGAATCGGTGCCACTCGTCAGCGTGTACTTGCCGCCCGCGTCTGTGTTGGCCTTCTGGTAACCGGCGACATCGGTGCCCTGCCAGGACTTGGGAACAAACCAAGACTGCGCATCGTTCGTCGATGAAGGGCTGATTTCGTGACCAGTGGAGCTGGCAGTGGTCTGCTTGTCCGAACCGTCATGGGTAAAATTTGTACCCTTGGCAATCTGTAGAACCATACCGTTTGCCTGGGCAGATATGGTGCTCGTGGTTGCATGGACCCTACTATTGGTGACAAACCATGCGTAGGTAGTTGCAGAAAGCGCCACAGCCGAGACGGCGACGGTCAACGCCGCCCCAACAAGCTGAACCTTAAGCCTCTTAACTGAATCGTGCATCTCCGTCGCCTCCCCTCGTTAAGGAAAAGGGCAGGATCCCGGGCCGGGAACCTGCCCTTCGCAAGCCATAAATCGTAGCTGCGATTACTTGTTGTCCGCAGTGGCAGTGAACGTAATGGTCACAGCATTGGTCGCAGTGAGCTTATTACCCTGCAGGTTCTCGGTGGTTACGTTGGCGTCCTTGCCCTCGTAGTAAAGGTAGACCTTCAGGGCTGTATCCTGCCCGGCAGTTACGTTGCCGTAGGAATCAAAGTCGGCGGATTCAATCTTCTTCTCAAATTTATCCCCCGCCGCATTCAGGCCGTACACCTGCCATTTGCTTCCATCAGCATTAGTAACAAGAACGCGCAGGGCCTTCTTCAGGCTCGGGTCTTGAGTTGTATCGGTGTCACCCTTGACCTCTTCGACAAGAATATTGGAGAGATTCTGGCCCTTTGAACTGACGTTGTAAACTTGTTCAAGGGCATAATCGCCAGCAATGGCGGCCTCAGTAGAACCTTCGGTCGCATTTCCGCCCTTGCAGTTGAACAGATTTCCCTTAAGTTTGCCGTTACCGAGATCCGTACCATAACCACTCATCCAAGTACCCGGGTTCGAACCGTCTTCTTCACCATAGGTAGCGGGGAAAAGGGCCTTGGAGTCAACCGAAGTTGTGACCGAAGTGGAATCGACCTCATGTGCTCCAGTTGCCCCATTCTGAATCGTCATGTAGGCGGCGTTCGACTGAGCGCTGATGCTGCTCGTCGTCGCCTTGACGCTGTTGTTCGTCACAAACCATGCGAACGTGGCAGAGCCCAATGCTACGGCTGCTACCAGCACCATGGCGATGGCGGCGCCCATCTGCTTCTTTAATGCCTTGGTATCCATACGGACCCCTTTCTTTCCCCATTCGTCCCAGATGACCCCCGAGAAGCCCGGAAGGGGAGCCCGTGCTTTCGTGTTGGATGTTGCTTGCCCATCCTTTAGATATGGAGTTGAGAATACCATAATTCTTACGATTTCCTTATGAGTTTTCGAGAGCTTACACTTTGGCAGATTCATTGCCCTACCTCGAGTTATACGTGGGGCCATGTGAACACTGGTTACTTTTTTGGTCGTTCCCTCCCACTTGGTCATAAGCTCCTCTTAAGACTTGCGGACGCAGCTTCACGCCATGCCAGTACACATATGCGCCCCACCGAGCTTTGCCCTTAGCCCTCCCCCGCTCGCTATACTGGTGCAGAACGAGAAATTAATGCCTGCTAAACGGGCTATTTGTTGGGAGGGCCCATGCCTGCCGTCAATCAACCCAAGGGAAGCGTTTCCGCCGGATCGATCAAACCGGTGACGCGCAAAGCCGTTCGCTGCCAGCGCGAAGTCGCCTGGCTGGTCACGCAGGCGGCCGGCAAGCTCGTCGCCACCACCGACGACGTCAACGCGCCTACACCCAGCTTTGTGCTGGCCGCGGCGCTGTCGTTCGCCCGCGAGCAGGAGCAGGCCGCTCAGGACAATGGACGCGCGATTGACTACGATGCCGTCATGAGCCCCGGCCTTGCGAGCTTTTGTCACGCCGCGAGGCTGCCCACAGCACCCAACGCGCTTTCGGACGCGGGCTACATGTTCACGCTCTCGGGCGCGAACCTCATCCGCGACCTCTACGCCTACTGTAGTGACCTGGGCGAACGCATGGGAGACGCGGTGCAGGTCAAACCAGGTTACGCGATCAAACTCGCGCTGCGGCTGTTCTTGCTGGACGGCGCCTCAGCCGCCACCGCCTCCGACGGCAAAACCTCGGCATAAGCCGTCACCAAAAGCGCCGGGTCGGAAAAATAATCCCGACCCGGCGTTTGTTCGTTCTACTTATCCCCGTCCCCTACGGGCGAGTTCTTTTGGTTGCGGCGGTTACTCCACGTCACGTTGTGCTCCTTGTAGTAATCGGGCGCCTCGTTACCGCTCGCGCTAATGGGGTCGTTGCCGGTCAGGGTGTCGGCAATATCCTCCACGAACTTAATGAACAGGCTCGTGTCATCGGTCTCGGACGAATCAAAATCGAAGCCAAACTCCACTGCGCCGCCGATGATCTTGTCCACGCACTCCGGGTCGTCGCCGTCCAGCCAAATGACCACGGTGTACTTGTCCACATCGCCCACGCGAAAGTTCTTGTGGCTAATGGTCGTCACCACGTCCTTGGACGCAAACGGCTCGGTATTGGGCTCGGGGTTGCCGTCGGCCGCGGTCGCCGCGTAGGTGGTGGGCTCGCCATTGCGATACACCCTCACGCGCGCTGCCTTCTCCACGCCCTTGCTGGCGCTGACCACCTTGAGTTTGGCACTGTAGCCCAGATCGGTCTTGCCGGCGTTGCGGATATAGAAGGTATACGCCACGTAGTTTTTGCCGTTGTGGCTACCGTCGATGTCGTCCAGGTTGTCGGGCAGGTCGTCGGTAGCTATATTGGTGCCGTTGTCCACGGCGTCGGCCGCCAGACGCGCGGTGGCGTTATTAAAGTCGCCGTTGTCGGCAATGGCCACGCCGCGGCGGAACAGCTCCAGGCGGTTGAGGTTGATGGTGAAGTTGCCCATGTTTTCCTGCATAAACGACAGGGCGAACAGCACGCCAAAGGCAAGCGCCAGCACCACGAGGGCCTTTTGCAGCTTGTCCATGCGCAGCAGCGCCGCGCCGATGCGCTCCATACGGCGCTTGGGCATGTACATGGACACGACCGCGTCGGGGTCGATGTCGTCGAGGTCCTGGTCGGCCAGCGCCTGCTCCAGCTCCTCGATGCGCACCACGCCGCGCAGATCGCGTTTGGGCTTGCGCTTGCGTTTGCCGAAGCGCTTGCGCGGGGCGGGAGCCTGCTCGGGTGCGGAGTCCTCGCCGGGCACGTCCTCGGCATTGGCACCGGGCGCGTCCTGCGACGTGTCCTCAGCCTGATTCTCAGCCAAATCCTCGGCAGCTTGCTCTTTATTGTTGTTGCGCTTGAACAGTGCCATGGCGATCAGAGCTCATATTTGGCGCGGATGTAACCGACGTATTCTTTGACGAGCTCGCGCTCCATGTCGTCGGCGTAGCGGAACTGCAGGCCGCAGACGTTGCGGTACAGGCTGCCCTTGGGCGCGCGGCGCACCCAACACACGATGCCCAGCTGCTCGGGCAGCTCGTGGCGCTCTCCCTGCAGGCGGATCGAGGGCATTTGCACAGCCAGGGCCTCGCCCACGTCGGGGTAATCGTTGAGGTAGACGGCCAGACCGCCGGCCGAGACGTCGATGGTCATGGCGTCCTCGGGCTCGGGGGTCGGCGCGTTGTCGCGCTGGTAGGTCAGGCGCATGGCGACCTTAAAACGCTCGTCGCGGCGCCTGACGAAGGTGCGCTGCTCGGCGACTTTGCGCATTTTCCAGTAGGTGCGGATACCCTTTTTCTCGACTGCCTCGGGATAGCCGGCGAGCACGAACGTTTCCTCGCCTACTTTGTACTGCAGCAGCAGCTTTTGGTTTTCGTCCATGAGCAGCGGTTTGCCGGCGAGCATGGGCGCGCTCATAAGGAAGTACGCGTCGTCCAGGTTCTCTTTGTACGTGGCAAGCATGTTGAAGTCGGTTTTTTGGCCCATGGGCACATCGAATGCCACCTGAAGCTTGGTCCCCGGCGTTATCTGTTGCTCTGCCATGTATTCTCCCCTAGTCGCGGGCGCCGATATCATCGTCGTGCGCGATGCACATTGGGCTATTGTAGCTGCTTTGCTGATGGTTGCCATGGGCAGCGCGCGAAATGGCGCGGATGCGGGGCGCGGGCGCTAGTGTAGCTGCTCCGCGCGCGGCATCAATCTGACGGCGATACATGTCCCCGATAGACCGTCTGTCTGTCTATCTCTCAGTTATCTCTCGTAATTATCTCTCGTCTCTCATTTATCTCTCAGCTTAGAGATGAGTGAGAGACGAGAGATGCGTGAGTGATGCATGAGCCTGGATTTTTGGACGATCGGAAAATCCCTCGAACAAAAAACGGGGCCGGCCTTACGCCGAGCTCCGTTTTCAAACGGTCAGTTAGTTATCGAGCGCGCGAGCATAGCAGTCAACATTACGCCGCTGCGAACACTCCCAAGCCCGTTCCGATGATGCAGATTGCGAAGATGCCCAAGATGATCCAAATGGTCTTGACGCCCTTTTTATAGAGGGCAACGCAAGCGAACGTTGCCAGCAAGGGCAGCAGACCGGGGAAGATCGAATCGAACAGATCCTGCAGGACAATCTCCGAACCACCCACGTCAAAGGTCAAAGCCGTGGACAGCGAGACCTGTGCCGCAATCATGGCGCCGATAACGGTCATTCCGAGAACACCGGCAGCATGCGTCATGCGAGACATAAGGTTGCTCTCTTCGGACTGCTGCAAAAACTTGGTTCCCAAGTCGTAACCCAGATGGGCGGCGACGATACGCGTTGCAAAGTTAATCACGGAGTAGATGAGCGCGTACACGATGGGGCCGAGCGGGTTGCCCGTCGAAGCGATGCCAATACCAATGCCGGCGGCAACCACGCGGAACGTACCCCAGTAGAACGAATCGCCGATGCCGGAAAGCGGTCCCATAAGGCCGACCTTCATGGCGTTAATCGAGGACGTGTCGAAGTTCTTATCGGCAGCCGCCTGCTCTTCCATCGAAACCGTTAGGCCGGCTACAAACGGAAGCACATGAGGCGTGATGTTAAAGAACTCGGTATGGCGATCGAGCGCCGCATAGTAATCGTCGTCGTTGGGATAGATCTTTCGCAGGGGCTTCTGAATGGTGTACATGAAGCCCATTGCCATCATCTTGTCGTACGACTGCGAGCACTGGCTCGTAAACTGGCGAAGGAACATGCTCCGATACATATCGGGAGTCATAATCGCGTCCTTCTTGGCCTCTTTGAGGTCGGTGTTCTGGATAGCCATTAGAAGTCCTCCTCTTCATCTGCAGCAACCGTCTGCGGACCGGACGAGCCCTCGCGGAAGGCCAGGAGCAGCGCGACGCAAATGGCAGCTGCGGCGACGCCGACCACGTCCATCTTGAGGTAGATGACCATAATGAAGCCCAGGAACAGCCAGGGAAGGAGCTTGTTATCGCCCATGGTCCTGATAAGAAGAGCGAAGCCGATGCAGACCATGACGCCGGACGCAACGTTGAGGCCGTCCATCACAAACTGCGGAATCGCGTTGAGCGCATTGTTGATAAGGTCGGCACCAAAGAACAGCGAGCCAAACACCAGCAGTGCAGACGGAATGCCAATCGACAGCGGCACGATGGTCAGATGGTACAGATTCGCCTTGGCAAGATCGCGATTTGCCAGAGCGGTCTCAATCTTCTTGCAGGCAAAGGCACCCGGAACGGCGTAGCAGAAGTTGCGCCACACCTGAAGGAAGACGGAGACGGGAAGGGCGAGCGCGACGGCAGTTGCCGTGCCCGTACCCGTAATGACGGCAAACGCGCAGCCAAGCACGCCGGAGGCATAGACCTCGGGAGGAACCGCCGCGCCGACCATGATGGCGCCCATGAACATGGACTCCAAAGCAGCGCCGACGATAACGCCCTGCTGGACATCGCCAAGGATCAAGCCGACAAACAGGCTCGTAAACAGCGGACGACCAAGCATCGTAATGCCAAATAATTGCTCGTCCATGGACGCAATAAATGCGACCAGTGCAACTAGAAGATACTGGACAACCATTTCGATCAACCCCAGAAACAGGTCTGCAGGCGAGGCATTCTGCGCAGCTCGCCTGCAGACAACCGCAGCAATTTGAGAGGATTAGTAGTTCATCTGGTGATAGTAACGACGCGTGGTGAGCGGGTGGTTACGGACGTGCTCGAGATGGCAGCTCAGACGCTCGGTGATGGTGTAGGTGACCATCGGGGAGACGATCTTGCGGAACTCGGGGTCGCTGAACGGCAGCTCGACCTCGGCGGTGTCAAACTTGTTCACGCGGACGTTGACGCCCTTCTCGTCGGCGAGCATGTGAGTGAAGTTGTCCACGCGGTCCATGAGCTTACGGGTGTCGTCCTCGCCGTAGAGCATGATGAGGCTCGTGCCTTCCTCGCACAGCTCGATGGTGCCGTGGAAGAACTCGGCGGCGTGGATGGACTTGGTCTTGATCCACTGCATCTCCTCGAGGATGCACATGGCGTAGTCGTAGGCCTCACCCCAGAGCATGCCGGAGCCAATCACCATGTGGTAATCGGTGTCCTTGAAGTCCTCGGCCATGGCGGCGCAGCGCTCGTCCTGAGCGTCCTTGGCCTTGATGAGGTACGGAGCGATGTTGCCGAACTCTTCCATGAAGGTGTCGTACTTGGGGAAGGCGCCGGCGTTCTTGAGGAAGCGGGCGACCAGCGTGATCTGGTAGGTGTAGATGGCCTCGCACAGAACGTCGTCCTCGGCGAAGCTGAAGAACTTGTAATCGGCGTACTCGGTGGCCGGGGTATTGTCGTTGGAGACATACATCAGCGTGCGGGCGCCCTGCTCCTGGCAGAACTTGGCAGCCTCAATGATCTCGGGGGTGGTGCCGGTACGGGTGGAGAAGACGCAGACAGAATCCTTGTTGAAGGTCTTGGGCGGGCAGGCGAGGAACTCTGCGGCGATCTCGCAGTGGACATCGACGTCGGCCGTGGTGGTCTCGACCCAATACTTCATCGGGAGCGTGTGGGCCCAGGTGCCGCCGCAGCCGATGAAGAAGATGTTGGAATAACCCTGCTCGCAGACCTCGTCCACGGCAGCCTCAATCTGAGGACGGAGAGCGAGGGCATCGCTCACAACCTTCTCGTAACGAGGCTCATCGAAATTGAACATCCCTTACTCCTAACTCACTTGGATGAACCCTTCATTCATCCCATGACGTTATAATACTTTATATAACTAACTATGCAAGAACTATTTCAGATTTTTTTGATTTTTCTTTAATAAAAAGCCCGCCGATCAAATGATCGACGGGCATAGGCATAGAGCATTGGTTCAATAAATGCCGAGCATCAACGTGTTTCCGGCTAGAAAACGTCCTTGGCAAACACCTTAGCGTCATTGGGGACCTGACGGATTTCGATGGCCACGCCATCGCCCAGGAGCTCTTGGATATGCTCGGCATCTTTCTCGGTCGCAAAGATCGCAGGGGTCGGATGAAGCGTGGTCTCAGGGGTCTTTCGGGTTCCGCCCAGATTGATCTCTTTGATGTCTTTGCAACCCTTAGCGAGACGATAGACATCTTCAATCGTCTCAGTGATGATAAACAGCGAATACTTGTCGGTAACGCCGCTGTTGAGCGCCTCGATAGCAGCGTCAACATCCTTGATGACGAGTTTAACGCCGTTGGGGCGGGCGAGCCTCAAGGCCGCCTTCCTCATGTCGTCTTTTGCCACAGCATCGCTGGCAAGCAAGATGCAATCTACATCCAAAGCGTGAGTCCAGGACATGGCAACTTGGCCGTGAATCAGTCGGTAATCAACTCTCGTAAGCTTAATCATCGTTATCATCTCCGCACGTGATAAAGGGAATGACAGGTGTGGCCCCTAGCTAGGGCTCGAACCAGAACTAACTAGAACTCTTCTTCCTCGGCGCCGGCAAGCATGTCCGCCGCCTCGCAAAGCTGAATAAACGAACGCGATCCCTCGACCGCGGCTTTGGCCTTGTCCGCATCCAGGGAGTCCAGCTGTGTAACCATTTCCACCAGCAGCGGCAAGTTCATTCCAGCGATTAACGTAAACGATCCGTCGGTCTGCCTCTGAATGAATTCGTTGTTTACAGAGCCGCCAAAGATGTCAGTCACGACAAACCAAGAGTCGGCAGGGTCCCTCGTCTCCATCCATGCATCAATCAACGCCGCGACGTCCCTTGAATCGTCATCGACATAGGCGCACAGGCACTCGATTCGGTCGTTGGTGCCCATCAGAATCTCCAGAGAGCTTTTCATGCCTTGGGCGAGATAACCATGACTCGCTAGCAATATCTTATTCATAGTTCTCCAATACCAATAGGACGTACTATATTGTCATAACAAAGTATATTAGCAATCTACCCTACTTGGTGTGTCTATTTTCCAAATCCGCGAACGGTAACAATTGGTCGGTAAATCGACCAATCTATCGCTAATTTACAAATAGAACTTCAGTCGCTCGGTGCAGTACACCTGACGGGAGATGAAAAGCGGCTCGCCACTTGGGGCATAACGTCTATCGACAAACAGAAGCAGCGAAGAGTCCAGCTCCACGTTAAGGTATGCCGCCTCGAGCTCGCTCGCATAGCAGACCTCGAGCGTACGCGTGTTGGGACCCATCTTGATCCCCTGGCGATCGAGTACCGCCATCAGCGAATCATCGAGGGACTCATGCTCCAAAAAAGAAAGCGCAGCGGAATAGCTATTGGTTTCCAGCATCGTGGGCTTGCCATCCACAAGGCGTAGACGACGACTACGCAATACCTTTTGGGTATCGTCTACGCCCAGGAACTTCGCGTCTCGCAGGCTTGGGAAGTCCCAGCCCATTTCGAGAACCCTGGTAGACGCCTGTTTGCCCGCAAGCTGGCACGAATGGGTAAAGCTCTCACGGTCGTCCGCGGCATACATCTGCGTGTCCGACGAAACAAACGTGCCCTTGCCACGGGCCCTCTCAACAAGCCCAGCATCTTCCATTTCTTTAATTGCGGAGCGAACCGTTATTCGGCTCACGCCAAATTGCTCGATAAGCTCCGCCTCGGTCGGGAGCTTATCTCCCGGGCGGTACGTGCCGTTGGCGATCGAATCAGAAAGCGCACGAACAATCTGTTTGTACAGGGGGATAACGCTATTTGCTTCAACCATATCAACCATACCTTTACAAGAAATCAGCAGCTTATAGATAAATGGCTTATATTGTATTAGAACTTTTTAGCACTCCACGCCATTTCCTATAATGTTTTAGCAAACGAGGGGCTATTTTGCGTAAGCGGTGTAGAGTCCATCCATTTCCGCATACAACTTCAATCTGATGGCGGTATATGCATCCGATAAGCCGATTGATTTTTATCTTCTACCTGTCTCACATTCATCCCTCGTCGTAGAGATGAATGTGAGGTGAGAGATACGTAGTTGACGCACGAGCGTGGTTATTTGGACGGTTTCTAGGCTTTTGGCGGCCGATTTCGTCCGAAAATCCACTGCTATTTGGCGGGCGTCCGAATTTCCACGCTCGTGTGTCCGAAAATCCACGCTCGTGCGGCAGATTGGTCGAAGGCCCCATATGGGTATACTCTCGGGGATTCGACTCGATTCGCCCCCGCTGGGGCGTCAAAGGAGACTGCATATGCCCACCACCTCAACCGACCCGCGCGCCGCAGCCGCCGCGCTGCTGGCACCCGGCACCACCTGCCACGGCTTTGCCGTCGAGCGTTGCGAGACCGTGCCCGAGCTCGACTCGGACGCCTACGTGCTGCGCCACACCGCCTCGGGCGCTCGCCTGCTGTACCTGGCGTGCGACGACGAAAACAAAGCCTTTGCCATTGGCTTTAAGACGCCGCCGGCCGACTCCACCGGCGTGTTCCATATTCTTGAGCACTCGGTGCTGTGCGGATCGGCTAAGTTTCCCGTCAAGGAGCCGTTTGTCGACCTGATCAAGAGCTCCATGCAGACGTTCCTCAACGCCATGACCTACCCCGACAAGACCATCTACCCCGTTGCCACCACCAACGAGCAAGATCTGTACAACCTGATGGACGTGTACCTGGACGCGGTGTTCAACCCGGCCATCTATACCAAACCCACCATTTTTGAGCAGGAGGGCTGGCACTACGAGTTGGACCTGCCGGAGGGCGCCGAGGGCGAGGGCGATGGCAGCGCCGCGAGCCTGCACGAGGGCACGCTGCGCTATAACGGCGTGGTGTTCAACGAGATGAAGGGTGCGCTGTCCGACCCCATGAGCGTGCTGGACGACGCCGTCAACGCCGCGCTCTATCCCGACACCGCCTATGCGCATGAGAGCGGCGGCGATCCGCGCGCGATTCCCACGCTCACCTACGAGCAGTTCCTGGACACGCACGCGCGCCACTACAATCCTTCCAACTCCTACATCACGCTCTACGGCGACCTGGACGTGGACCGCGCGTTGGCCTTTTTGGACGAGCGCTATCTGTCGCAGCCGAGTGCCGCGAGCTGCCGCATGGACGCAGCCGTTGCCGCCGGCGAGGACCCGTCCATGCTGGCGCCCAATCCGCTGGTCGTGCAGGCACCCGTGACCTGCGAGTACAAGCGCGTCGAGATGGCCACCACGCCCGAGAACGCCCTGGTGGGCCTGGGCCTGGTGCTAGGCAGTGCGCTCGACCGCAAGCGCACGATCGCGGCGGATATCTTGTTCGAGGCGTTGCTGGGCTCCAACGAGGCCCCGGTTAAGAAGGCAATTCTGGCGGCGGGCCTGGGCGGCAACGTGGTGAGCTACACCGCGGCCGAGTGCCTGCAGCCCTACGAGCTCATCATGCTGCAAAACGCGCAGCCCGGCGTGGCGCGCGAGCTGCGCCGCGTGTTCCAGGACGCCTGCCGCGACCTGTGCGAGCATGGCGTTCCGCGCGAGCGCCTGGAGGCCATCATCAGCAGCAACGAGTACGACCTGCGCCAGCGCGACTACGGTATCGCCGACGGCGTGGCCATTGCGTGCGACGCGCTGAGCACCTGGCTCTACGATGACGACGCCGCGACGCTGGCGCTCAAGTACGGCCCGGTGTACGAGGAGCTGCGTGGCGAGCTGGACGGCAGCTACTTTGAGGACCTGCTGCGCGAACTCGTACTGCAAAACGACCACATGGCGCTGGTCGAGCTGGTTCCGGTAGACGCTGCCGAGGGTGCGGAGGGCGCCGAGGCTGCCGAGCTGGCTACCAGGCGCGACGCCATGACCGATGCCGAGCTGGCCGATGTGGTCGAGCGCACGGCCGCGCTGCGTGCCGCGCAGGAGGCCGAGGACACGCCCGAGGACAAGGCCACGCTGCCGCGCCTGCGTGTATCCGACATTGGCGAGGCGCGCCCCGAGCCGCCGCTGGTCGTGGACACGACCGCGCCCATCCCCTGCCTGCGCCACGACATCCCCACCAACCGTCTGGCCTACGCCATGCAGTACTTCGACCTGAGCTGCGTCGCGTTTGAGGACCTGCCCTATGTGACGCTGCTCGGCCGCTTGCTCAAGCAGCTACCCACGCGCGAGCATTCGGCCGAGGAACTCGACAACCTGCTTGCCGGCAAGCTGGGCTTTTTGAGCTTTACGACCGAGGTCATGACCCAGCCCGACGTGGACGGCGTGCGCCCCTACCTGTTGGTGAGCGCCGGCGCCCTGTCCGAGAAGATCGACGCGCTGGCGAGCCTGCCGCGCGAGGTGTGGTCGAGCACGCTTTTGCTCGATGCCGACGCCGACCGTGTGCGCGACGTGCTCACGCAGATTCGCATTGGGCTTGAGCAGGGCTTTATCAACAACGGTCACTCGGCGGCGCTCGGTCGTGCGATGAGCTACAGCTCGTCTTCGGCCGTGGTGCGCGAGCAGCTTTCGGGCGTGGATTTCTATCTGTTCCTGCGCGATCTGCTCGACCACTTTGACGAGCGACTGGATGACCTGCGTGCCAAGCTTGCCGAGCTGGCAGGCCGCATCTTTGTGGCCGACGGCTGCCTGGCGAGCTTTACCGGCAGCGATGAGGACTTTGACGCGTACTGGGATGCCGCGGGCGACCTGGGGCTTGGCGCAGGCGACGGCGCCGATGCCGGCCGCAACGCGCTCGTGGTGCCGACGCCGCGCGACCGTCACGAGGCTTTCGTCATCCCCAGCGACATTTGCTTTGCGGCAAGCGCGTGCGACCCGCGTCGCTTGGGGCTCGACGTGACGGGCGCCTGGGCGGTTGCCGCCAACGCGCTCTCCTACGACTACCTGTGGAACGAGATCCGTGTGAAGGGCGGCGCATACGGTTGCGGATTCCGCGCGGCTGGCGAGCGTCAAACGGCGTTCTACACCTACCGCGACCCGGCGATCGATCCCTCGATTGAGCGCGTGGCGCGCGCAGGCGAATGGCTCGGCAGCTTTGAGCCCGACGAGGCCGCCTTTGAGGGCTTTATCGTGAGCTGCGTGAGCGGCATGGACGCGCCGGTGAAGCCCTACGCGCTCACCAAGCGCCGCAACACGACCTACCTGGCCGGACTCGATCCCAACGCGCGCGAAAAGCGCCGCGCCCAGATGCTCGCCGCCACGCCCGATGAGCTGCGCTCGCTCGGCGCCGACGTGACGCGTATCGCAGCCGAGTCGCCGACCTGCGTCTTTGGCGGCCGTGACGTCATCGCCAAGAGCAACGCCAACTTCAACGTAGTCGACCTGCTCGCTTAACGCACAAAGGTAGATTTTTAGGACATGCCTAAAAATCTACCTTTTTTCTGCGGCTTAGACGGGGCGGCGCAGCCCACTGCGGCGGTTTGTCTCAATCTGTAACATCTAGACGGCAATATCGGCTCCAGATGTTACAGATCGAGACGTTCCCGAACGGCACCAGCTCTTTGTCTCGATCTGTAACAGCTAGGCCCATTTATGCCGAGTTACTGTTACAGATCGAGACAAACCGCCGCAGACACCCGCCCTTCAGCAAAAACCACCCAAAGGTGTCTGTCCCCTTTGGGTGGTTTGCGAGTGGGCTGTTACTTGATGAACGGGTTCAGCCTTGCCGCCAGCGGATCGAGCTTGTACATGGTTGCAAAGCACTCACGACCATAATCGGAGTCATTGTTCCAGCTACCCTGGTCGACGTCGTACTCTGCATCCAGACGAATCCACTCCTCTGGCTTGTTCTTCTCGTGCTTGCTGCAGAAGTAGCGCTGGTACTCGACCTCGTGCTCAAACTCAAACTCGGCATCCGAACCGCGGCCGGCATACTCGTCGACCGACGTCAGGTTGCCGTGGTCGTCATAGTAAAACTCCGCATAGCCGCCGCGCTCGGAATCGATCCTGTCGAGCTTTCCGTCGCTGTACGAATAATCCACCGCGGCATACGAGTTCAGCGAGCCGTAATCGTTGCCGTGCGAGTCGTAGGCCACAGGCGAGATACTCGATATGTTGCCGTCCTTGTCATACTCGTAGCCAGCGGTGATCGTCCACCTGGTGCCCACGGTGTCGCCCTGACAGTCCAGCGTAAAGGACGTCACGCGATCCTTGTCGTATCCGTACGAATACACGACCGCCCGAGGATTGCCCGGGCTGGTATCGGTGTCGGTCACCATGTTGCCGTCCTGGTAGACATATGTGCTCGCACTCTCGCCGTAACCCGCATGGGTCGTCTTGTTGATCAGGTTTCCGTCCGCGTCGTAGGTAAACGTCGTGGTGCTCGACGAATCGCTAATGTCGGCATCGCAGTCGATGCGCGTGACGTTACCGTCAGCGTCGTACGTAAACGTGTTGACGTTCTCGTAACCGCCCGCCAGATCTTCCTCAATCTCAGAGATACGATGCAACTCATCGTGCTCGACGCTGTAGCTTACGCCGCCACCTTGCTTGACGGCAGACGTGAAGCCCGTGACGTAACCGTTCTCGTCACGCTCGATCTCGTAGATATCGCCGTACGCATCGCCTTTATCGGTGCCTTCATAGGACATCGGCAGCCACAGCTCGTCAAGCTGTGTGTCCTTAATGCCGGTAATCTTCGTATCCTGCGGCAGCGCCAACGTGGCGAGCTTCTTTTTGCCCGAAAAATCGATGCTTTTAAGGTTTTCGGCATTTTTGAGGTCGAGCTTCTCGATGTTGTCGCAACCGTCCAGATTGGCGACGGTGACATTACTCGCCGAGTTAAGCTCGACGGTCTTAAGGTCGCCGCAGCCCGAAAGATCCAGGTTGACGAGTTTGTCCCCGCCATTTTCCACACTGGTAACGTTGGGGAACACCTTGCCCAGGCCCTGCGTCGACGTGATGCCGTCCAGCTCGACCGACGTCACCGCCTTGGCCTCGTCGCGTGAGATGCGGCCGTCACCGTTAGTGTCGTACTTGGTCGAGACAAGCGCACGCATGCCGCTATCCGGGAAGGTTTTCTCATCGATTGGGGTGGTCGCGATCTGGGTGAAGTAGAACAGCGCTCCTCCGCCGACACCCGCCGCCACGGCAAGCACCGCGGCAAGGGCGATGAGGGGCTTCTTGGAACGCTTGCGCCGCGCGGGCTGCTGCACGGGCACGTATTGCTGGGGAGCGGGCGCGGCAGGCTGGGGTTGCTGCGTGGCCGCGACCTGGTCGGGTGCTACGGGCGCGCCGCAGACGGGGCAAAAGAGGGCGTCGTCGACAAGCGGCGTGCCACACGAGCGACAAAACATGGCGGGCTCCTTTCGGTTCATTCCTTCCACCCTGAAGGTAAACCCAAAAATGCAGCCCTTGTTGCGCAACATTCAGCCCAAACCACCGCAAAGGGACGCAGTTCACAGGTGCCTTTGTGTTAGTTCGAACACTTGTTCTATACGTACACATGTTCTATAGTAAGGGTGCTTGCATCGGACTTAAATTGCAACTAGGATATAGTTGCAGAATGTGAGGCGGGATGACTCGGACCGATAAACTCATCGCCCAACTGCTTAGCTGCCCTTCGACGTATCGGTATACCGATTTTTTAAAAGTCATGGCTTCATATGGCTTTGAAATGGACAACAAAGGCAAGACATCCGGATCGCGCGTTCGCTTTTACAGGCCATCAGATGGCAGGATGTTCGTAATGCACGCGCCACATCCATCTGACGAATTGACAGCGGGGACCATTCGAAACATCGTTCGATTTCTGCAGGATGTCGGAGGTAGTCATGAGTAACGTTTTGGCATACAAGGGTTATTTCGCCCCAGTCGAGTTCAATGCCGAACAGCATGTGCTAACAGGTATGGTCACCGGCATTAGGGACGCAATCGTATTTGAAGGCTCCACGGCTGAAGAAGTGGAGCAATGCTTCCACGACGCCGTCGACGATTACCTTGAGTTTTGCGCCGAAAAGGGCAAGGAACCCGAGCGGGCTTTTAAAGGCTCGTTCAACGTAAGAACGGGCTCCGAGCTCCACAAGCAAGCGGCGCTGGCAGCGGCAAAGAAAGGTGAGTCACTCAATCAGTTTGTGACTGAAGCAATCGCTGCGGCGTTGTAGCGTTTACGCAAACGTCAAAAGCACCACAAAGGGGACAGGCCCCTTTGTGGTGCTTTTGACGTTTGCCCAGATAAAACCTGCCAAATAAACCTGTACCTTTTTGGTAGGTTTGCCTGAGGAGGCCGGGATGGATAAAACCGAGTTGCGGCGGACGGTGATTGCCCGACGCAATGCTCTTGATTTGGATGTTCGAGCGGCGAAGTCTGCTGTTGTATGCGCGCGGCTTGTTGAGCTGATGGATCGCTTGGGTGCCGCGGCACCGCACACCGTTGCCGTCTATGCCGCGATGGGTTCCGAGGTCGACCCAGTCGCGTTTGCCGCTGCGGCCGCCAAACGCGACTGGCGCGTGGCCTATCCGTGCATGTTCTCGGCAAGCGACCCCGCCGCACGCGGCCAACGCATGTGCATGCGGGCAGTTGCTGCCGGCGACGCGGACGCGGCCCCGTTTATCGGCCACCCTACGCGGGCCTTCGCGGCCACGGACATCGACAGCGACCGCTTCCCCATCGTGCCTGCCGAAGCACTCGACATGATTGTTGTGCCGCTCGTGGCCTTCGATCAAACCGGCGCGCGCCTGGGCTACGGCGGCGGCTGCTACGACCGCTACCTGCCCATACTCTCGCCCGCATGCCAAATCATCGGCATCGCCTTTGGCGAGCAGCGTGTCGACCACGTTCCCACCGACGCCCACGACCTGCCGCTACCCCATATCATCAGCGCCTAACCGCCGGCGCACCTCCCAACAGGCCTAGTGCTCCTCGCCGGCGCGAGCCAGGTCGTAGGGCGTGGTCTGGTAGACGTAGTAGTTGAGCCAGTTGGTGTAGAGCAGCTGAGCCTGGCTGCGCCAGACGTTGCGCGGCTCGGCGGTGGGGTCGTCGTTCGGGAAGTAATGCGCCGGCACCTGGGGGTTGAGACCGCGCTTCACGTCGCGCTCGTACTCCAGGCGCAACGTGTCGGTATCGTACTCGGGGTGGCCAAAGACAAAGAAGCGGCGGCTGTCGGTCGACTTGACAATATACAGGCCCACCTCGTCGGACACGGCCACGACCTCAAGCTGCGGCTCGGCCTCCACGTCCTCGCGGCGCACATCGGTGTTGCGCGAATGCACGGCATAGAAACGGTCGTCAAAGCCGCGGACCAGCGGGCTTTGCGGCTTCACCAGATAATGCTCGAACACGCCGCTCGCCTTTGCCGGCAGATCGTACTTCTGGATACCGTAATGATGGTACAGACCGGCCTGCGCGCCCCAACAAATGTGCAGCGTAGAGTGCACGTGCGTGGTGGACCAATCCATGATCTGGCAGAGCTCGGGCCAGTAGTCGACCTCCTCGAACGGCATCTGCTCCACGGGCGCGCCCGTGATAATCAGGCCGTCGTAGTGGATGTCGCGGATGTCGTCGAACGTGCGGTAGAACGTCTCCAGGTGGCCGGCGCTCACGTGCGTGGCCTCGTGCGTTTTGGTGCGCAGCAGGTCCACCTCCACCTGCAGCGGCGTGTTGGAGAGCTTGCGCATGATCTGCGTCTCGGTGGCGATCTTGGTGGGCATGAGGTTGAGGATGAGCACGCGCAGCGGACGGATGTCCTGGTGCAGCGCGCGGTACTCGGTCATGACAAAGATGTTCTCGCTCTCGAGCTGCGCGGCGGCAGGGAGGGCGTCGGGGATGCGAATGGGCATGGATGCTCCTTACGAGTCAGTTGCAGCTATGGTACAACGACCGGCCCCATCCGCGCGAGCACATCGCCCAGCGATGCCGTCAGCGGCCCAAATCACTCCAAAAGTAGAGATTACGGCATGTCCCAAAATCTGTGGCGCTTTAGCCTAGCAAAGTGGCAACAGGACGCTACAATGGTTCGACGCGAAAAACTCGGCCGAAAGGATACATATATGTACCAGACGCGTAAGATCGGGGTGGTCGGCCAGGGCCACGTAGGAGCACATGTCGCCAACAGCCTGCTCATGCAGGGCATTGCCGATGAGCTGTACCTATGCGATATCAACGAGGCCAAGGTGACGTCCGAGGTCCAGGACCTGCGCGACTCCCTTTCGTTTGTCCCGTACAACACCAAGATCGTCAACTGCTACGACCACTACGAGGAGCTGGCCTGCTGCGACGTCATCGTCAACGCCGCCGGCAAGGTCGCGCTGGCCGCCAGCAACCGCGACGGCGAGCTGTTCTTTACCACCGACGCCGCCCGCACCTTTGCCAAGCGCATCGTCGACGCCGGCTTTGACGGCATCTTCGTGAGCATCTCCAACCCCTGCGACGTCGTGTGCACCGAGCTGTGGCACCTGACCGGCTACGATCCCAAGAAGATCATCGGCTCGGGCTGCGGCCTGGACTCCGCCCGCCTGCGCACCGAGATCTCCAAGAAGGTCGGCGTGAGCCCCAAGTCCATCGACGCCTACATGATTGGCGAGCATGGCTTTAGCCAACTGGCCGCCTTTAAGGCCGCGACCATCGCCGGCAAGAGCCTCAACGAGCTTCAGGCCGAGAACCCCGACAAGTACGCCTTTGACCACATGGAGGTCGAGGAGCTCGCGCGCAAGGGCGGCTACGTAACCTACCAGGGCAAACAGTGCACCGAGTACGCCGTCGCCAACTCCGCCGCGCGCGTCTGCGCTGCCGTTCTGCACAACGAGCACGCCGTGCTTTCCGCCTCCACGCTCATGACCGGCCAGTATGGCGAGGAGGGCATCTTCACGTCCCTGCCGTGCGTGATCGGCGCCGAGGGCGTCGAGGAGGTCTACACGCTCGACCTTTCCGAGTACGAGCTCGAGGGCTTCCACAAGAGCTGCCAGCACATCCGCGACAACATCGCCCAGCTCGACTGGTGGGACACCGAGGCCTACGACGCAAAGTAGGCCGCTGGCTACCGCAACCTTGCGAATCTAAGCGCGATACTAAGCGGGCCGCGCCGGAAATCCCCGGCGCGGCCCACTTTTTTGACTCACGCAGCGCCCTTGCGAATCGAAGGTGAATGGTTTTCCCGTTACTTAGTACTGCTCGATGCCCATGTAGCGACGAATCTCGGGGCTGTGGTCGAACACCTTACCGCGGGCTGCGCGCAGCTCGCAGCTCATCGCGTAGAAGAAGATTGGCTCCAGGTACGAACGCACGCTGGCAGGCACGTCGCCCACGCCGTACTCGAGTGCGTCGAGCACCATGATCGTGTCGGTGTGCGTGTTGAGGAACGCCAGCGCGCGCTCCTCCATGGGGCGACACTCGCCCGATCCGAGCTGCACAAAGTAGAACACGCCGGGCTCGGTAGCCTCGAACGGGCCGTGGAAGTACTCGCCGGAGTGGATGTAGCAGCAGTGCTGCCACTGCATCTCCATGAGCGAGCAGATGGCCATGGCATAGGTCTGGCTAAAGTTGGGGCCGGAGCCCAGGATATAGAAGAACTTGTGCTGCTGGCAGAGCTCGGCAAAGCGATCGCCCAGCTCGGTGTTGACTTTCTCGCGGGCGGCGGGCAGCAGCGCGTCCATCTGCTTAAGGCCGGCATACATGTCGGCGAGCGCCTCGTAGCCCTCCTGCTGGTCGAGCAGCTCGGCAGCCATTAGCACGCCAATGCCCTGCGGGACCTCGGCCTGCGACTCGCCCTTGCCCCACGGATAGACCCAGGTGGTCCACTTGCCGTTGTCGATCTTGGAGCCCGCGTAGTCGGTCATAGTCACGACCTCGGCGCCGGCGGCGAGCGCCATCTCGCAGGCATCGACAACCTCCTGCGTATTGCCGCTGTGGCTGCAGGCGACGACGAGCGACTTCGGCCCCAGGCTCTTGGGCGCCATCAGGCAAAACTCGCGTGCCGTGTAGACCGTCGAGGCAAACGTGGTGGCCTCGCGCTTGAGCAGCTCGTTAGCCGGCATCAGGTCGATCATCGAACCGCCGCAGGCGATCCAAAAGACGTTCTCGATCTTACCCTTGCGCTCGATAATTTCCTGAATCAGATCGTGTGCGTTCACGGTGACGCTCCTCCTTGTGTGGCGGCTTTGAACGACGGCAGCTCGTACCTGCGGTCGTTCTATGTTGTCCTATTTATAACACGTGTAATAACGCCCGTGAAGTCATCTCGGCAAATTTGTTCTATGTTGTTCTATCTATGGACGTTAGATGTCGAACACGTAGCGCGAGCCCACGATCTTTTGACGACCGAGCAGCAGGGGCCGCTCGTCCTCATCGGTAAAGTATGCCTCCATATAGAAGAGCGGCTCGCCGACCGGCACCTCCAGCAGCGGGGCCGCCTGAGCATCGGCAAGCGCAATCTCCACGGTGCAGGGGTCGGACTTGAGCGGCGCGCGGCCCGAATGCTCGGCAACGAGCGCAAAGATTGAGTTATCGGTGAGGTCCTCATCGGCCAACGTCTGCAGGTAGGGATGGTCGGCAAGCACAAAGGCGTTGTTCTCGAGCATGACGGGCACGCCATCTGCCGTGCGCACGCGCTCGACCACGATGAGCTCGCAGCCGGGCTCCACGCCAAAAAATGCCGCGTCCTCACGCGTCGCCGCAACCACCGTGCGCGACACCAGGCGCGCTCCGGCCACCATGTCGTTGGCGGCACAACCCTCGGTGAAACTCTGGACGTCGCCCTTCTGGCGAATCTTGCGTTTGAGCTTGGGAGCGCACACAAAGGTGCCCCTCCCCTGCTGGCGGTTGAGGTAGCCCGCGCGCGACAGCTCCTCGATGGCACGGCGCACGGTGATGCGCCCCACGCCGTAAGACTTCGCGAGCTCCATCTCGGAAGGAATGCGCGAGCCGGCCGCGTACACGCCGCGTGCGATCTCGCCCTTTAGGTCGTCCATGACCTGCTGGTATAGCGGCACGGCGGGCACGTCAGTACGGTCGGTCTTGTTATCGGTCGCCATCGTTACGCTCCATCCCGTGCATGCTCGGATTCAAACTCTTCTATCGCCGCCATAAACTGCTCGCCAAAGGCGTCGGCCTTTTTCTCGCCGATGCCGTTGACCTGGATAAGCTCGTCGCGCGTCTGAGGACGTAGACGGCACAGGCCGCGCAGGGCCTTGTCAGAGAAGACCATGTACGGTGCCATCTCCAGCTCGGTCGAGATCTCCTTGCGGAGTGCCCGTAGGCGCTCAAACAGCTCGGCGTCGTCGCCCACGCGCGGTCGCTGATCCAGCTCGGCCTCCTCGCGCAGCAAATCCACCGCACGGCGGGCACGGGCCGAGGCCTTGCGCTTGGACGCGCGACGCTTAACGGTAAAGGCGAACGTCTCGTCCTCGACCTCGCCGGCACGCGGGCCCAGACCCACGACCGGATACTGGCCCTGCGAGGTGGCCAGGTAGCCCCGCCCGCACAGCTGGCCGATGATGTCCTTGATGCGCCCGACCGATTCGCTCGACAGCTCACCGTAGCCGCGATCCTCGTCCAGATGCATCTGGCGAATGCGCTCGGTGTTGCCGCCGTGAAGCACGTCGGCGATCAGCGACTTGCCAAAGCGCATGGGGCGCGTGGCCACATATTGCACGGCGGCGCGGGCCATGTCGGTGACGTCCTCGACCTCGAACTGTGTGAGGCAGTTGCTGCAGTTGCCGCAACCCTCGGCGTCATCCGTGGCGGTGGCGCCCGCACCAGCCGCGGCAGCATGCTCGGCCGCGGCCTCGTCGCCAAAGTAGCGCAGCATGTATTCGCGCAGGCAGCCGGTGGTATTGCAGTAGCCCTCCATCTGGCTGAGCAGACGATATCGATTCTGGAGCGCCCACGCGCGCTGCTCGTCGTCGAGCGCCTCATCGGCAGCATCGCCGCGGTCGATCAGAAAGCGGCGCATGCGAAAATCGTTGCCGTTCCACAGCAAGTAGCAGCTGGCCGGGTCGCCATCGCGGCCGGCGCGGCCCGCCTCCTGGTAGTAGGCTTCGATGCTCTCGGGCACGTTGTTGTGGATCACGTAGCGCACGTTGGGCTTGTCGATGCCCATGCCAAAGGCGTTGGTGGCAACCATCACCTGGATATCGTCGTCGATAAAGGCGCGCTGGCTTTGGCGACGGGCGTCGTTGCCCATGCCGGCATGGTAGCGGCCAACGCGAATGCCGCTGGGGCCCAGCGCCTCGGCAAGCTCGCCCGCCAGCGCATCGACCGTCTTGCGGGTCGAGCAATACACGATACCGCTCTCGCTCGAATGCGCGATCACATAGTCGCGCACCCAGGCAGTCTTGGCCTTGTCGCCCATCTCCTCGCAACCAAAGTAGAGATTCTTGCGATCGAAGCCCGTCACCACCGTCGCAGGGTTTTGCAGGCCGAGCATCTGCTGAATATCCGCACGCACGCGTTCGGTCGCCGTGGCGGTAAACGCCGCCACGATGGGGCGCTGCGGCAGGGAATCGATGAACTCACGAATCTGCAGATAGGCGGGGCGGAAATCCTGACCCCATTGGCTTACGCAGTGGGCCTCGTCAATGGCCACGAGCGGCACGCCAATGCCGGCGGAACCCGCAGTCTCCTGCGCAAAGGCCAAAAAACGCGGCTCGAGCAAGCGCTCGGGCGCCACATACATAAGCTGGTAGCGGCCCTCGCGTGCCCGCTTGAGCACGGTGTTTTGCTGGGCCGGAGTAAGGCTGGAGTTGAGATAACTGGGGCGCGCACCCGCCGCGAGCAGCGCACGGGTCTGGTCCTCCATAAGCGACAGCAGTGGACTCACCACAAAGGTAATGCCGGGCAGCATGAGCGCGGGCACCTGGTAGCAAATGGACTTGCCGGCGCCTGTGGGCATAACGCCCAGCGCATCGCGACCGGCAAGGATCGCATCGACCATGCGGTCCTGCCCCGGGCGAAACGAGGTGTAGCCAAAATAGGCGCCGAGCGTGTCGAGCGCCATCTGCTGCATGCTATCGGTCATGGTTTCCTAACGTCCAAGTCATCTGCCGCCGATTATACGCCGCCACGCGGACCGGTGCCGCACGGCTGCCGGCCACGCTCATTCTGCGGGTAGTCATTGGGGACGTTCTTGAATGACTAGTTCTTTAAGAACGTCCCCAATGACTAAGCTCTTGACAGGCGTGGAAACGTCGCAGGTTGAGCATAAGTCAGCGAAAACGCCCCTAAGCGAGCAAGGTGACGTGAAAGAGGAGGGAAGCGTACTTCGGTACGCGACCGACGATTGAACGCCAGATTGCCGCTTAGGGGCGTTTGCAGCGTCGACCGGTCCGCCGTTCGTTAGAACGGCGGAACCAAGGGCGCAGCGTCGGCCCGTTGCGCGGTTTGGCAAAACCGCGCAACTAGAGCTACATCACCATGACGTAACGGCTACCCACGTAGTACTGCTTACCCATCAGGACCGGCTCGCCATTGGGGCCGATAAAGCCGGCACGCAGGTTGAGCAGCGGATCGTGCGGGGCAATGCCCAGCTCGGTGGCCTGCTCGGCGTTGGCACGAACGGCCTCGACCGTACGGTAGCCAACCGAGACGATCGGTGTTCCGCCAACACGCTCGACCTCGGCAAAAATCGACTTGTCCTCAAGATCGGCCGTCAACAGCTCGCGGTATGCATCAAACGGCACAAAGATGTTTTCCTCAAAAATGGGCTCGCCGTCGGCCGTGCGCACGCGCTTAATATGCAGCAGCAGCGCATCCTTCTGCAGACCAAAGAATTCCATCTCGTTTTGGCGCGCCGGCACAATCTGGCGATCGACCACGTGCGCGCCGGCCTTCATGCCATTGTCGGCGCACAGTGCGGTAAACGTCTGCAGCGTCGAGGCGTGGAACTGGCGGTTGATGTGCGGCGTGGAAACAAAGGTGCCCCGGCCCTGCTGCTTAACCAGGTAGCCATCGGAGCACAGCTCCTCGACGGCGCGACGCACCGTAATGCGGCTCACCTCGTACTGCTCGGCAAGCTCAAGCTCAGATGGAATGCGCTCCTTTGGTGCATAAACACCTTTCTCGATCGCATCCTTGATTTCGTCGTAAATCTGCTGGTAAAGCGGTGCATTTTTGGGTGCGGGCATATCTGATCACTCTTATCAAAATAGCGAAATAACTAATACGTATATAACGTCTTTTTATATGTTATCTCAGTTTGATAAAACGATACACCACATACAGCAAATCCTTACTTGCCGTCGTCCTGCTGCAGACTGTCCTGCTCGCTGAGGCGCGCCTGCCTGCTGGCCATGCGCGCGGGCTTGTCGGGATCGGGTACGGCCGTGGGCATGGGCTCGTCGACATGACCGCCCCACCAGCCGCCCACGAAGTTGAGCGTGTGGAACACGTTGATCACGGCGCCGGAATCAACGTCACACACCAGTTTGATAATGTCTTGGCTCTCGTAGGTCGAGACAACGGTGTGCAGCAAGTACATCTTTTCACGGCTGTATCCGCCGACGACCTCGGCGCAGCTAATGCCGTGCTGAAAATGGTTTACGTAGGCAGTCATGACCTCGTCTGCCTTACGCGTCGTGATCTGCAGCGTCACGCGATCGTAGCGACGATAGAAACTGTCGATGGTCTTGGTCGAAATAAACTGGAACACGATGGAATATGCCGCCTTGTCCCAGCCAAACATAAAGCCAAAGATCGCCAGGATAAAGCAGTTGAAACCAAAAATGACGCCCCAGATGGTCTTGCCTGTGTGGTTGGAAACCCACAGCGCGATAAAGTCGGTGCCGCCGGTAGATGCGCCGGACTTAAGCGCGATGGCAGCGCCCAGACCCGAGACCACTCCGCCAAAAATGATGAGCATGATCTTGTCGCCCAAAAACGGGGCGAAATGAAAGATGTTGAGGAACAGCGACGAGAGCATGACCTGCATCATCGAGAAGATGACGAAGCGCTTGCTAATGCCGCTCCAGCACAGGAGCGCCACGGGGATGTTGAGCGCGAGCATGCCGAGCGAGATGTCGATGTGAACGCCGCCCAGCGAGGTAACACGATCGAGCAGGACCGCGACGCCGGTGAGGCCGCTCGGAAGCAGGTCGGCGGGTTGAATGAACGCCTGGATCAGGAATGTCTGGAGAACGGCGGAAATTGTGACCGCCACGGCGGTGATGGCGCGGCGGACGATGGTGAGGCGGCCGAGCACGAGCACGCGGTCCGCGAGCTGGTCGATGGCGTTCGCCACGTAGGCTCCCTTCGAAGGCAGATGTAGTTGTGGGGCATGTCGGCGATTGTAACATGGAGCGACAGAGGGCGCCTCAATTCACCCTCTCTCGACAACCAAAACGGGACCAGCAACTCCTACGACCAAAGGGCAAAAATCTAAGTGAGTAGACTTTTTGCGATCTGCCGAGCACACCCAAAAATAGCCACCTCTGCGACCTGCGGTTTTGCTAAGGCAGATACGCTTTGTGCTCGGCCTGCGCCAAAAAGCCTACTCACTTAGCCCGAATCGAAGTCAAGCGGATCAAAATCGAAACCAAATTGAGCCAGTCCACCGCAAATGACGCGTGAACCAGTGCTTCTTGCGGTGAATTGACGTTACAGAGCGGCCAAAATGTCGGCCAGATTGTCGATGACAACGTCGGCGGCAGACTGGTCCAGGTTGACGCCCTCGTGCGGACGCAGCGCCAGGACTCGGGCGCCGGAGCGCTTGCCGGCCTCGATACCCAACGGCGAGTCCTCGATAACCAGGCACTCGGCAGGCTCCACCCCCAGTGCCTCCATGGCACGCAGGTAGATCTCGGGGTCGGGCTTAAACGCGCTGCACTCGTGGCCGCTGATGGTGTAGTCCAGCACGCCGGCGATGCCGGCAATCTCCACCAGCTCGTCGATCAACTCGCGATAGGACGAGCTCGCGATGGCGCACTTCACGCCGCGCTCGCGCAGCTCACGCATCACCGGCTCCGTCTGCTCGTTGAGCAGCTCGGCATACGGAACGGGGTGGTCCGGGCTGTAGACTTGCTTGTACTCCACGCGCAGGCGCTCGCGCAGCTCAATATCGTCGGGCACCAGCGACTTCCAAATGGCAGGCTCGTTAGACCCCGAAAGATCGGGGATCTCGTCAAAGTGGAACCCCTTCTCTTCCATAAACGCCACGCGACGGCGGTTGTAGAACCACTCGGTATCGACCAGCACGCCGTCCATGTCAAACAGCACTGCCTTGATCATACGCATCTCCTCCCACCTGCCAAAAAGGGACAGGTTTATTTTGGTAGGTTTTATCTGGGGTTTTATGGAGCGACAGACGCACCCTCCCCAGAGCAAAAAAGGGGACGGGGCGCAAACCCCATCCCCTCTCAATCAACCCGTAAGGTCTACTTACTTGTGATTAGTAGGAAAGCTTCCACATGTAGCGACGCATGGTCAGCGGGTGCTGACGGGCCTCGGCGATCTGGTTGCCGTACTCGCGCATAACGGCGAGGTGCAGCAGCGGGTTGAAGTAGGTGACGACGCTCGCGGGCACGGCGTCAGCCAGGCCGTAGTCCTTGGAGTCGATCAGAGCGACCTTGGCGCCCATGCGCTCAAGGAAGGTGAGGGCGCGGGCGTCCATCGGACGGGTGGCGCCATCGGACATGAAGAAGACGTAGGGCTTACCCTCGGTGGAAACCTCGAACGGGCCGTGGAAGTACTCGCCGGTGTTGTAGGCGGCTGCGTCGATCCACTGCATCTCGGTGAACAGGAAGGCGGCGTGAGAATAAGCCATCTTCTCGGAGGCACCGGAAGCCATGAAGTAGATCATCTTGTCGTCCTTGAAGTCCTCGGCGAACTTCTTGGCGAGCTTCTTGCAGTGCTGAGCGGCGTTCTCGCAGAGATCGAAGACGTTGGTGAGGCCGGTGATCATGTCCTCGTAGTGGTCATAGCCCTCAGTCTGCTGAAGGATCTCGAGAGCAAGAGCGATGGCATAGCCGGGCTTCTCGCACTTGGCAGCGTAGTTGGCGTGGAAGCCGTGAACGATGACGTGGTCGGCATCGACGGTCAGAGCGGAGCCAGCCTTGTTGGTGAGGGAGACGACCGGGCAGTTGTGCTTCTTGGCGGTCTTGTTGGCCTCGACGGTCTCGGGCGTGGAGCCACCGAGGGAGCAGGTGATCACGAAGGTGTGCTCGTTGACCCAGGAAGGCGTGTCGTAGTTGAACTCGTTAGCGGTGAAGATCTGAACGTTCAGCTTGTCCGTGTTGTTGGCCAGGAAGTACTTGGCGGGGTAAAGGTCGGACATGGAGGCACCGCAGCCGACGAAGGCGACGCTGTGGATCTCGTGGTTGGACAGGACGTCAGCGACGATCTGCTTAGGGAGGTTAAGGTCGATCTCGTACATCTGACACATTCCTTTCGATTATTGCGGCGCCACTTTGCCGGACGCACGCAGGGTTACCGTGATTTGGACCGAGTCGCCGGCCCGTTGAGGATGTGACAAAGGAGCTGTCCCTTTGACACATTTAGGGATGGAAGCCTGCCTGGGGTATGGGATGCCAGGCAGGCCCCCGGGGGAAAGCGGTTAGACGCTTGGTCGCGACTAGGCCAGGATGCCGGCCGCGGAGAGGGCGATGCCGCCCACGATGGCGATCACGAGAAGCCAACCGGTGTTGACGTTCTTCTTGATGAGCCAGTACATAAGGCCGGTGAGGCCAAGGGAGATCATCTGAGGCATCATGCCGTCCAGGATGTCCTGGATAACGACGGTGCCCTCAGCGAACTGCAGCGGGGTGGTGGCGCCGATCAGCGTAGCGATCATGCCGCCCACGGACATAAGACCCACGATGCCGCAGACATACATGAGCTTCTCCATGAGGTCGCCGCCCTGGAGCTTGCTCAGGTACTCGTGGCCACCCTGGTAGCCGATCTTGGCAGCGAACCACGTGATCAGCACGGAGGGCACAATGGAGATGAGCATGGCCAGGATCGGACCCATGATGGAGCCCTGCTGAGCCAGCTGAACGCCCAGACCAAAGGCGATAACGCGGATGGTGCCCTGGAAGAAGGAGTCACCGATACCGGAAAGCGGACCCATGAGGGAGGTCTTGACCGCGTTGATCGAATCGGGATCGAAGTTCTCGGGATCCTTGGCGTACTCCTCCTCCATGGAGGCGGAGAGGCCCAGGATGAAAGCGCTCGTCTGCGGGGTGCAGTTGTAGAACGCCATGTGACGGTGGTAAGCCTCTTTCTTAGCAGCGAGCTGCTTGGGGTCGGACTCATCCGGATAGAGGCGATCGAGCGTGGGAACCATGCCGTAGAGGAAGCCCATGTTCATCTGACGCTCGTAGTTCCAAGAGGCCTGGATGGCCCAGGAGCGCCAGAAGAACTGGCTGACCTTCTTGTTCAGGGACACGTCCTTGGTTGCGGTTGCCATAGTGTGTTCCTCCTTAGTCTTCGTCGTCTTCGAGCGGATCGTAGTCGGAATCGACACCGGCGGCTGCATGGGAACCGTTGAACTTGAAGCCCATGAAGACGACAGCCAGGCACACACCGATCAGAGCGACCGCGATGACGGACAGGTTGAGGTAAGCGGCGAGCAGGAAACCGATGAACAGGAACGGAGTCATACCCTTCTTGATCATCATGGTGAGCAGCAGGGCCAAGCCGTAGGCGGTCATGATCTTGGTCGAAACGTTAAGACCAGTGGACAGCCACTCGGGAACCATGTTGACGATGGCCTGAACCAAGTCGGTGCCAACAAAGACGGCGAGGAAGATCGGCAGGAAGTACATGACGGCGTACAGACCGGAGCCGGCGCAGATGTGCATGCGGTAGGCGGTCTTGAACTTTCCGTTATCGATCGCACTATCTGCCACATGGGTGAGGGCGGCGATGATGGAGCGGAACACGATGCCGAGGAGCTGACCCAGGACGGCGACCGGGATGGCGATCGTCATGGCGGTCTCGGCGGAAGCATCGGTCAGGCACGCGAAGGCAGCGGCCACGATGCCGCCCAGGACCATATCGGGCGGAACGGCGGCGCCGACCTGCACCAGGCCCATGGACACGAGCTCGACGGCGGCACCGACGGCAAGGCCGGTGGGCACATCGCCCAGCAGCAGACCGACGAGCGTAGCGCCAACGAGGGGCTGCTCGAAGTTAAGACGACCGAGCAGGCGGGAGTCCCACATGCAGAACACGCCGACGAGGCCGACGAGCACCGCACTGATGAACGTATTCATACCCTTCTCCTTTCAGTCAGGCAAAAGCCTGGTTGATTACAGCTTGGCGTCGATGTCGACGCTCTGATACGTAGGGGTCTGCTGGACGTAAAGCTTGATGCCCATGTCGAGCAGCTGGTTGACGTCGGCCTTCTGGGTGGCGTCGAGGAAGACGGAGCTGTCCTTGCCGCCAATCTGATCGGCACCGTCGTGGTTGGCGGTGGCGCCCAGGTTGATGGCGTCGAGCTTGTAGCCCTGGCAGAACTGCAGCATCTCGGCCGTGTTGCCAAAGACGAACATGACGCGCTCGCCGAGGGTGTTGAGCTTGTCCATCTTGGCGAGGGCACGCTCGACGGTGAAGACGTTCAGGCGCACGCCCTGGGGCTTGGCCAGCTTAAGAGCGCCCTTCTTGATGTCATCGTTGGCGGCAGCGTTGTCGACGACGATGATGCGCTCGGCCTGAACCTTGGTGGTCCAGGTAAAGACGACCTGGCCGTGCAGCAGACGGTAGTCAAGACGTGCGAGGACGATCTTGGCGGGGCCGGAGCTGTGACGGGACGCCTTGGCCTTCTTAGTGGGGGCCGCGGCAACCTCGACCGGTGCGTTGGGGTTGGTCAGACCGGTGCGGGCCTCGTTGATAAGGGCCGCGAGCTCGGCACCCTTGACGGGGGCGGGGCTCATAGCGAGCGTCAGTGCCAGCGGAATGTTGAAACCGCTGATCACCGTGAATGCCGCACCGTTGCGGGAAAGCTCGACCATGCTGTTGTTGACCGAGCTGCCGAGCATATCGGTCAGCACATAGACGGTGTCGTCCGCGTTGAACGTGGCGATCATGGCGTCCACCTTATTGGTGATGGGCTCCTTGTCGTCACGAGCAAGCGACACGACGTGGACGTTCGACACGTCGCCGAGAACCATCTCGAGCGTGTCTTTGGCGCCTGCGGCCAGGCCGCCATGAGATGCGAGAATGATCTGATTCATCTTGCCTCCTCCTTTTCGTTATGGTCATTATAACGTCTTATACGTTGCGGATATTGCTAATTAGTATAAAGACCGTTCGCGGGTGAAAAACGACCGTTGACGGGTTTAACGTACTTGAAACGTTGGAGCTAGGTAGGCCGGCGCTGGCTGGATAACCCCAGGTCAGACCCTGCGCGCAATCCCCTATCGCACGAAGTACCAGGGGCTTTCCTGCACGGTGGGTTCCAGCGCGATGCCGGTGCGCTCGCGGAACAGATCCATGTCCTGCGATTTCTCCGTCCACCACGCGTTGGGCTTAAAGGTCATGCTCTCAACAATATGACCGACAAACACACTGTTGCGCAGCTTGGAGAAGTCGGTGTTCATGATCAGGATGGACGCGAGCACCAGCACAATGCCCAGAACCTTGATCGCACCGGCGGGCTCGGCATAGACACCAATGCCCACCAGTACGGTGACGACCGTCTCGAAAGACATTACGACGGGAACTTTCGATGTCTCGAGCCCCATGGACAGACCCTGCATATATAAGATGTAAGCCACGGCTGTGGGGATGAGTCCAAAGCCAAGGAACAACAGCAGCAGCTGTGGCGACATTGCCGCGGCGACATCCGGCCACGGAGCCGCGATAGCTGCCATAACCGCACCGCCAAATACAAAGCCCCAAAACGTGACAGCAAGCGGGTGGACCGTCTTGGTTGCTATCCGGCTAAACACCGCGAGCGACGCACCACAAAGGCCTGCAATCACGCCCGACGTGACGCCCCAAACCGAAAAATGAAAACCGGAAAGGTCGCCATTGGTCACTGCAAGCACGCAGCCAACGATGTTAAAGACAATGGCAACGAGCTTGTTGGGGGTCACGTCCTCGCGATAAAGCACGCGGCCGAGCATGACGCCAAACACCGGTGAGGTGTAGAGCAGCACCGAGGCCGTGGACATGCCCACCTCGCCCATGCACTCGTAATAAAGCGTGTTAGCGGTGGCGAGGCCGATAATGCCAAGAAGCGCACAAGGAACAAGCTCTTTAGGACTTGCCTTGAACAGTGCCAGGGGACCCGATGCCTTTCCCTCACGAGCACCTCCCTGGCAACCCATGAATGCCAAGACCGGAGCCATTAAGACGGCACCCGACAACAGGCGAAAGGCCGCCATGCTCTGAGACGTAACGCCCATGGCCGAGATGCCGTTTACAAAGATTCCGATGCTGCCCCACATAAGCGCGGCGATCAGCACCAGCACATAGCCCAGATTGCTCCTCTTCAACGCAGCCTCCTCGGTATTGTTTCCAATATGTTTCATACTACGTTATAGTCGTTATATACATTTTTCAAGACACAAATCGGCGAACGGGAAATCTCTTGAAACAAGGAGTGTCGCAGGTGCCGGCAGAAAGGGAACGTCCCCAAGTGCCGCTCTAGCAGTTGCGGTGAAATAGTTCTCAAACAGAGGCTTCACGCTCCCAAACAGGAACTATTCCACCGCAACTCATGAGGGGTATTGGGCTGTTAGGCCGCTCTATCCCTTAGTAATCCAGCTTCCACATGTAACGGCGCGTCATGTAATCCTTGTGGGTGACGGCGGAGAGCGCACGCATGTAGACGTTGTTGAGGATCGGGGCAAAGATCAGGTGGTTGAAGTATTCGCTCACGCTGTCCTTGATGTCGTTGAGGCCAAGCTCCTTGGCGTCGAGCTGATAGACGCGATCGCCACCGTACTGGTTGACGAAACGGATGCCGCGCTCGTCGTTGCAGCGGCTGCGGCCGACGCTGATGAGCTGGAACAGCGAGGTGCGCTTGTCCAGGATCTCGAAGGGGCCGTGGAAGAAGTCGCAGGTGTTGATGGTGCAGGAGTCGATCTGCAGCATCTCCTGCACGTTGCAGATGCTAAAGACGTAGGCGGCACCAAAGAGCGGGCCCTGAGCCATAACGTTGATGCAGGGCTTGTCGGCGTTCTGCTCGGCCCACTTGGCTGCGAGCGGACGGGTGTACTCGACGGCCTTGCGATAGATGGGATCGACCAGGTCGAAGGCGGCCATAGCGGTCTCGTACTCGGCATAGCCCTCGATCTGCTGCGTGAGCTCCATGGCGATCATGGTCACGACGGCGGAGTTGGTGCGGCCCATGCAGGACTCGTCGATGGCAAGGCTGTCGTACTGGATCTTGTAGTCGCAGACTTCGGTGAGGCCAGACTCGTCAACATAGATGGCGATGGTGCTGGCGCCGTGGTCCTTGGCGACCTGGGCGGCGACGATGGTCTCCTTGGTGCCGCGCATGGACACGACGACGGCCAGGGTGTTCTCGTTGACGTAGGCCGGGGTGGCGTGCACGAACTCGTTGCTGGTGTAGCTGGAGCTCACGACCTGCGTGGCCTCGTGCTCCATAAAGTACTGGGCAGGATAGTTGCCGCCGTTGGATCCGCCGGCGCCAATCCACACGACGCGCTTGATGCCGCCCTTGTCTGCCTTGTCAGCCAAAACCTGAGAGACGACGTCCTTAACCTGTTCCTGAGTAGTCATCGTGCATCAGCCTTTCTTCTCGTTTGATGCTCTTGATGGCATACAAGTTACATACATGTTTTGGTTATGTCGACTAGTTGTATGCTATATTTGTCTTAGATATTTTGCTGGTAAAGTTTTCGGCAATCCATTATCAGCGGTTTTGTTGTCATGTTGGATACATGCTTGGTTCAGTAAGCATACAGGTTAGATACAGATTGTTCGCATGAGCACTTCGTCGAAAAAGAACTTGGCCCAATACGAGCGTCTGGCGGGTACGCTGCGTGACCGCATCGCCGCCGGCATCTACGCACGCGGAGACAAGCTGCCGTCCGAGATGGAACTCATGGACGAATCGGGGCTTTCGCGCAGCACCGTGCGCCACGCGCTTAAGGTGTTAGTTGACGAGGGCCTGATTCGTACCGAGCGCGGGCGCGGCGCCTTTGTGGCCGAAACGCCAGCGCTCCACGAGAACAACCTGGTGTTTTCGAGCTACACGGCACAGGTCCAGGGCCAGGGCATGAAGCCCACCACGCGCACGGTGGACTCGGGCTTTGCCAAGGCAACGGGCAACGTGGCCAAGTTCTTCGATGCCGCCGTGGGCAGCAAGCTCGTCAAACTTGTCCGCCTGCGTTATCTGGACGATGCGCCACTGTGCCTGGAAACCACCTATCTACCGCCGAGCTTTGAGGCACTCATCGATCGCGATATCAACGGTTCGCTCTTCGCCACGCTGCGCCAAGAATTCCATCGCGCGCCGGCACAGGGACATAAGACCTTTGAGGTGTGCTATGCCTCACAAAACGAGGCGTTTTTGCTCAACGTTGAGCGTGGGCAGGCGTTGATCTTGATCACCGACTACGTCTACGACACCGACGGCCGCCCGCTCCATGTCTCCAAGCGTATCCAACGCACCGACCGCGCCAAATACACCGAGCCCATCGGCTAGCGCACCAAACGAGGCAAAATGTACCTAATAAACGTTTTACCTGCGGTTTTTATTAAATCTCAAGCCAGCATGGCGCAAGTGCCGGCATCGCCTGGCAATACGCGCCGTCCAAGCTCAACTGTTCCTGCTCAGAATATCCAGCACCGTAAACCTAAGTGAGTAGACTTTTCGCGACCTGCCGAGCACACCCAAAACAGCCGCCTCCGTGACCTGCGGTTTTACTAAAACAGATACGCTTTGTGCTCGCTTTGCGCCAAAAAGTCTACTCACTTAGCTCGCAAGGCGTCCCGAAGGGACGATTCAGGTCAAAATAGCGTACGAACGCTGCACTTCTTGCGGCGATTTGATACCGCAAGACAGCCAAAAACCTGTCCCTATATGGTAGGTTTGAAACCTTGGACGACAAGTGCGGGAAACCAGGTTGGTTTGGGTTGGTTGGGCGTGCGCTCGGCCAGGACCAGCTCCATCCAGCACATGTCGTACCAGCGACCGAACTTTTGGGCGCAGCGATCGAAGGCGCCCACCAGGCGATATCCCATATGGGCATGGAAGTCCTGGCTGTTGTGCGTTAGATACTCGTCGTCCTTGTCGTGCGGCACGGCGATGAGCGCGCACATGTTGGTGATGCCCATCGCGATCAGGCACTGCTTGAGCGCATCGTGCAGCTTGCGGCCCAGCCCGCCGTGGCGCACGTCGCGTGCCAGGTAAATCGACGTCTCGACCGACCAGTCGTATGCCTCGCGGCTGTTGAGCGGACTCGCATAGGCATAGCCTACCGGACGCCCGTCCAGCTCCATCACCAGATACGGATAGCGCTTGAGCGTACGCTCGATGCGCCCGGCGAACTCCTCAACGCTCGGCACCTCGTATTCGCAGGTAATCGCCGTCTGGCGCACATACGGCTCATAGATGGCAAGCAACGCCGGCGCGTCTTCGGGCGTCGCCAGGCGAATCGCCGGCTCGGACATCTCGGTCATACAACCCTTCTCTCTCAAAAACAAAGGCCGCCTTGCGCCAAACCCAGCGCAAGGCGGCCCCTCGTCATTACATCAGGCTACAGGACAGCCGCCAGCGCGTCGATGTCCTCCTGCGTCGTGGCCCAGCTGGTGCAAAAGCGCACCACCGTGTGGGTATCGTCGTACTTTTCCCAGTACTCGATCGCCGCATGCTCGCGAATGCGGGCCATGTCCTCGTTGGGCAGAATCACAAACTGCTGGTTTGTGGGCGTCTCCAAAAAGAACTGGTAGCCGCGCTCGTGCAGCACACGACGCAGCGCCTGGGCCGTCTGAATCGCCTGTCGGCCAATCTCAAAATACAGGCCATCGGTAAAGAGCGCCTCAAACTGCACGCCCGTCAGGCGGCCCTTGGCCAACAGCGCGCCGTGCTGCTTAATACGCGGAATGGGATGCGCCGGAGCGTGCATGCCGCAGAACACCACAGCCTCGCCGCAAAGCGCGCCGCACTTGGTGCCGCCGATGTAGAACACGTCGCACAGCTGCGCCAGCTCGGGCAGGGTAATGTCGCACCCATCGGCCGCCAGTGCATAGGCCAGACGAGCACCGTCCACAAACAGCGGAATCTCGCGCTTCTGGCACACCGCGTGAATCGCCGCGAGCTCGGCCTTGGAGTACAGCGTGCCGTACTCGGTCGATAGACTCACGTACACGGCGCCCGGGAACACCGTGTGCTCGTAGCTCTCGTTTTCGTAGAACACCTGGATATAGTTTTCGAGGTCCTCGGCGTGCATCTTGCCCTCGTAGCCGGGGATGGTGAGCACCTTGTGGCCGCCAAACTCGATGGCGCCCGCCTCGTGGCAAGCGACATGGCCGGTCTCGGCGGCAACGACGCCCTCGTAGGGCGCGAGCAGCATGTCAATCACCGTCGCGTTGGCCTGCGTGCCGCCCACCAGCAAGAACACGTCGGCATCGGGGGCCTGACAGGCCTCGCGAATCAGCTGCTTGGCACGCTCGGTGTGCGCATCGGTACCGTAGCCGGGCTGCGGCTCCATGTTGGTATCGACGAGCGCCTGCAGCACTGCCGGATGAGCACCGTGGGAATAGTCGTTGTTGAACGCGAGCATGGCAATCCTCTCTAGCCGGGCATGGGCCCGATGATTTAAACGCCGCTATTGTACGCCGCCCGGATAGGCAATGCGTGCGGCAAGGCACTCAAGTGCCAACACCAGGGCAAAGCCGCAGCTCACGTCAGTCAAAAAGTGTGCACCGATCACGATACGGCCAAAGGCGACGAGCGCCGCGACCACGGCAGCGACCCAAAAGACCACGCGGCGTCGCGACGGCTTTTCCTTAAAGGACGCCGCAGGAAGCCCGGCGAGCATAAGGCCGATCGCCGCGTGCGCCGTGTGTCCGCTCGCAAACGACTTAAAGCCGTCCTTGATTACGCCGGCCGCAATATAGCTCCACTTGTCGGGGTTGCCAATCACCCACCACGGCTGAAAATTGAGCCCCGGCGTGACCTCGATCACGCGCATGCGCGGGCGCGACCACAGCGGCTTGACAACCACGTTGAGGATGATGGCCTGAGCGACCCACACGGCAAGCACCATCAGCGCCCAGCGCGTGAGCTCGTCGGAGTCGGTGTCGCGCGTGAGGCGATAGACGACAAGGTTGGCAGCGATGACCAGCACAAACGTCAGCACCAACTGAACCGCGATGAGTTTGCCGCCAACCTTCAGGGACGAGACGATCTCGTAGCCGGCCAGGCCAACGTTGACGAGGATGCCGAGCACGGCGAGCCATTTGCTCCCCCTGGAGTCGGGACGCACCGCGCGCACGAGCATGACGCCCGCGATACTCGCCGTCAGCTCGAACGGCAGCTCGCCAGCGGCCTCGATAAAGCGACCGTACATGCTGCCGATATTGAAGAGCGCGCTCGAGATCTGATAATCGAAGAAACTGCCCACGCCCAGACAAAGGCACAGGACAACCGCGATCATGGCGACATCTTTCTTATAGATGTATCCGAACATGCTTTCCTTTCGATGAGGTCAGATTGCCCAAATGGAGCGTTTGCAGCGTCGACCCATTAGTCGTCATCGCTGACGCCCAGCTGCTGCAGCAGCATGAGCGCCGCGGCCACGGGGCCGGTGCCGTCGTTGGCGTCGAGACCGCGACCCAGGCCGCTGCCCGCACCGGCGCCCGCCTTGTAAGGCACCGACAGCTTGCGGCTCTTGGGGAAGTTCACCGCACCGTAGCGGGTCTTGAGCTCAAAGGCCACCTTCTTGGGCACGTCGACACCCAAAAAAGTGATGCGTCCGCCGCTGAGCGTGACGCTCTCGAGCCCCAGGCGCTCGCCGCGAATGCGGATGCGCGCGCGGTTGAACAGATTGAGCCCCGCCAACGGCAGCTCACCGTGCGCGGCCTCGGTCTCTTCCTGTACCTCGTCGATGCTCTCCAGGTCCTCGGCCGCCGCGAGCTTGCGGTACACGAGCACGCGCTGGTCCACCGCCGGCAGGTACTCCTCGGACAAGAAGTAATCGGCCGGCAGGTTAATGCCCACGCTCGCCGCCTCCACGCCGGCGTCGTCATCGCCGCGCGCCTCGGCCACGGCCTGGCCCAACATCTGCGTAAACAGGTCAAAGCCCACGCTCGACAGGTTGCCGTGCTGCTCAGCGCCCATAAGCGAACCGGCGCCGCGGATCTCCAGGTCGCGCATGGCGATGCGCATACCGCTGCCCAGGTCCTGGAACTCGGAAAGTGCGGTCAGACGCGCCGTGGCCTCCTCGGTGAGAGGCAGCTCACCCGGGAACATAAAGTACGCGTATGCCTGCGTGACCGAGCGGCCAACACGGCCCTTGAGCTGGTAGAGCTGTGCCAGACCCAGACGCTGCGAGTCCTCGATGATAAGCGTGTTGGCGGTAGCGTTGTCAATACCGCTCTCCACGATGGTCGTGGCGATGAGCACATCGATCTTTTTGGTCGCGAACTCGATCATCACGTCCTCGACCTCGCGCGGGCTCATCTTGCCGTGCGCCACGCCCACGCGCGCCTCGGGCGCGGCCTCGTGAACGCGCGCCACGGCGTCGTCGATGGTCTTGACGCGGTTGGACACGTAGTACACCTGTCCGCCGCGACCCACCTCCAGACGAATCGCCGCACTCACCACGTCGGGGTCGTATTCCCCCACGTGCACGATCACGGGGCGGCGCCCAGTCGGCGGCGTGGTGATCAGGCTCATGTCGCGCACGCCGCTCGTGGCCATCTGCATGGTACGCGGGATGGGCGTGGCCGAAAGAGTGAGCACGTCAATCTGCTCGCGCAGGTTCTTGAGCTGCTCCTTGTGCTGCACGCCAAAGCGCTGCTCTTCGTCAATGATCACCAGGCCCAGGTTCTTGGGGTTCACATCGGCCGAGAGCAGGCGGTGCGTGCCGATGAGCACGTCGATCGCACCCTCGGCAAACGCCTTGAGCGCACGCTTTTGCTGCGCCGGCGTGCGGAAGCGGCTGAGCACCTCGACCTCCAGACCAAACGGGGCAAAGCGCTCAAAGAATGTCTCGTAGTGCTGCTGGGCCAGAATTGTTGTGGGGCAGAGCACCATGACCTGACGGCCGGAGTCCACGCACTTAAACGCCGCGCGCAGGGCGACCTCGGTCTTGCCAAAGCCCACGTCGCCGCACAGCAGGCGGTCCATGGGCTTGGGTGCCTCCATATCGGCCTTAATGTCGGCGATGGCCTCCAGCTGGTCGCGCGTCTCGTCGTAGGGAAAGCTCTCCTCCATCTCGATCTGTTCGGGCGTATCGGGCGGACAGGCGATACCGGTAATCGAAGAGCGGCGCGTATACAGGTCGACCAGGTCAAACGCCAGCTTTTTGGCATTCTTGCGCGCCTTATTGGTGGCACGCGTCCAGTCGGCGGTGTTGAGCCTGGTCAGGCGCGGCTTATCGCCGTCGGGACCAACGTAGCGCGTAATGCGGTCAACCTGCTCCAGCGGCACATAAAGTTTGTCGCCGTCGGCGTATTCCAGCAAAAAGTAGTCGCGCTCCTTGCCGCCCACTTCCTGGCGCGCGATCTCGCTAAAGAGCGCGATGCCGTGGGTGGCATGCACGACGTAGTCGCCCGGCTTAAACGGGAAGGTGATCTGCGTAATGTCAACCTTGCGGCGGCTACGCGCGCGGTTGGCATCCATGCGGGCGTTAAGGTCGGCGATCGAAAACACGGCCAGATTGGCATCGGGCACCACCACGCCCTGCGGCAAGGCGGCATCGACAAAGGTCACGCGTCCGCGCGAGATAGTGGGCACGGCAGCACCGGCGGCAGCTTGGGCCGCGCCCGCCTCGAGCGAGCGGGCGTTGAGCGCGTCGGCATGGCGCTCGCGAATTGCAGCATGAGCCTCCTGACGAGCAGCGCGGTCGGCAGAATCCGCCGCCGCCACGCGCACGTGGTCGCCGATAGCGCCGGCGTTTTCAGGGGCAGCCGTCAGCGACTCCTCAAAGGTAATGCCCTCGTCGCCAAAGGTGAGCTCCATCGACTCGCGCGCACCGCGGTCGGGAATGGCAAACACGCAGGCGTAGCGCTTGCCCACGACTTCCTGAATGCGCGTCATAAATCGATTGTCCGAGCCCGCAATGGCCGGCTGCTCAATCTTGAGCTCGGCCGTCACCGCGCCGCCGGCACGAATCAGGCTCACGTAGTTCAGGCGCTGCTGGGCGCCAAAGTCGAGCTGTTGGGCACGCACGTACAGGCCGTCCAGACGGTCGATCCCCGCCTCGCCGGCACGGGCCTCGATATCCTCGTAGGCGCGCAGGCAGTCGTCGAACAGCGAGCGCGGCTCGGACAGGATCACAAGCGCGCGGCCGCTCACGTGCGCCAACGGGCTCACGGTCTGGCCGTACATCACCGGCAAAAAGCGGTCGAGCTCGGGCGTGACGATGCGCGCGTCCACCATCTCGAGCAGCGCCGCCAGCTTGCTATCGCTCTGGCTGGCGCGATAGAGCGCCACATGCATGTTGTGGACCGCCTCGTCGGTGAGCGCCAACTCGCGGCACGGGAAGATCTCGATGCTGTCCTCGTTGCCGATGGTCTGCCCCGTGGAGCTCACCATGCGACGGATGCGGTCGATTTCGTCGCCAAAGAACTCAATGCGCACAGGGGCCTTCTCCTGCGCGGGGAACACCTCGACGGTATCGCCGTGCACGCGGAACAGGCCGGGCGCGTCAGCGGCCCCGGCATTGGTGTAGCCCATGCCCACCAGGCGCTGCGGAACCTCGTCAAAAGGAATCTCCTCGCCCACCGCAAAAGTGGTGGACTCCCAATAGCGACTCTCGACCGGCGGTACGCAGCGCAACAGCGCACGGGCCGAAGCGACCATGATGCAGTTGTCCCCGCGCACGATGCGCCCCAGAGCCTCGCAGCGCTGCGCCACCACGGCGTCGTCGGGCGCCTGCTCGCGCCACGGATAGTCCTTGCGCTCGGGAAAACGGCACACATGCGCCAAGCCCACGTAGGCGGCAAGGCTGCGCGCGGCGCGATCGGCCGCGTCCTCGCCGCTCACAATGTAGGCCGTGGGGCGCGGACGGCGCGCAAACTGGGCGGCCGCCATGAGCGTACGGCCCGACTGCGACACGGCCAGCGTCACGTCCTCGCCGGCATCGAGTCCGGCCTCGACGGTCTGCAAGGCCTCGGCAGTGTAGAGCTGCGCGGCTATACGGTGAATGAGCATGCTGTTCCTCCGGCATCGCAACGCCAAAAGCCCGCCGGGGCAAGCTCGGCGGGTCGTACGTCAAATACATTGTCTGTCATGGTAGCGCATGGAGAGGACTCCAGCTCAAGCGTACGCCCAGCCCCGCAACAAAAACGCCAGACGGAGATGCGTTCCGCCCTACCCCGCTACGCGCACGCTGGGGCACAAATCTGCCAGCGGACACTCGTCACACTTGGGTTTGCGGGCGTCGCAGATCTCGCGGCCAAAGGTGATCCACTGATGGTTGACCGACTCCCAATACTCGTGCGGCAAAATCTTGAGCAGATCCTGCTCGGTCTTGAGCGGTTCCTTGGCATGCGTCTTGGGACTCAGCATCAGGCGGTGCGCAATGCGGTTGACGTGCGTGTCCACCGCAATGCCCTCTACGATGCCATACCCCACGTTGAGCACGATGTTCGCCGTCTTACGTCCCACGCCCGGCAGCTTCACGAGTTCCTTCATGTCGGCCGGCACCTCGCCGCCATAGTCGGCGACGATCATCTGCGCGGCCTCGACGGCATGCTTGGCTTTGCTCTTGTAGAAGCCGAGTGACCTGATGGTGTCCGCCACGTCAGCTACGCTCGCCCCGGCCATGGCCTCGGGCGTGGGCCACTGGGCAAACAGCCGCGGCGTCACCTTGTTGACCTGCGCATCGGTCGTTTGTGCCGAGAGCAGCACCGCGATCAGCAGGCGGAAGGGATTCTCGTGGTCCAAAAAGCACTCGACCGGGCCATAGCGACGGTTGAGGCGCTCACACACCTCGATGGCGCGCTCGCGCTTGGCGGCATTGGTCTCGCGTGGCATAACGACTCCTCGGCTCAACGGCACAATAAACTTATGGGCACAATTGTCCCACGTCCGAGACGCTTACGCCTCCAAGAATGCGCCGGTCTGGCGGCCCCACAGGCTCGCGTACTCGCCACCCGCCTCGACAAGCTGCGCATGCGTGCCGTCCTCGACAATCTCGCCGTCCGCCAGCACCACGATGCGGTCGAGCGAGGCCACGGTGGACAGGCGATGTGCCACCACAATGGAGGTGCGGCCGCGCATCAGGTTCTCGAGCGCCTCCTGCACCAGTGCCTCGGATTCGCTGTCCAGGGCAGACGTCGCCTCGTCGAGTACCAAAATCGGCGCGTCGGCGAGGATGGCACGGGCAATGACCACGCGCTGGCGCTGGCCGCCCGAAAGCTTGACGCCGCGCTCGCCCACCATGGTGTCAAAGCCACGGGGCAGGCGGTCGATAAACTCGGTCGCATTAGCCAAGCGAGCCGCCTCGCGGATCTGCTCGTCGGTGGCGTCGGGGCGGTCGTAGGCGATATTCTCGCGAATGGAGCGATGGAACAGCAGCGCCTCCTGCGGCACGTAGGCAACCTGACGGCGCAGGCTCTGCTGTGTGCAGCGCGAGACGTCCTGGCCGTCCACGAGCACGCGGCCGCCCTGTACGTCGTCCAGGCGCAGCAACAGCTTGGTGAGCGTCGTCTTGCCCGAGCCCGATTTGCCCACCAGGCCCACGCGCTGGCCCGCCGCCACATGGAGCGTCAGGTCGTCGAACACGCTCTCGCCTGCCGCGGCGTCACGGTATGCAAAGCTCAGGTGCTCAAAATCAATCGCGCCCTCACCAACCTTGAGCTCGGGAGCGTTCTCATCGTCTGCCACCAGACGCGGCTCGTCCAGCACGCGCGTCATCTCGGCCGCATCGCCCAGCGCGCGGTTGATGCGCTGCATCATGGAGCTCACGTAGTTCAGACGCATGGTGAGGTTGTACGTATAGGTAAAGATCATGACGAGCGCACCGGCCGAAATGCCAAACCACGCGTTGCCGCCCGCGACGAACACACTCACCACGGCCATGGTGATGACGATAAGGCCCGAGGTCGTAAAGTTGCGCTGCATCATGGCGTGCATCGAAACCGTCTCGGCGTCGCGCGCGGCACGGTCGGCGGCATCGAACAGGTCGCGCTCAAAGTCCTCGCGCCCACAGGTCTTGACGGCCAGAATATTCGTGACCGCGTCGGACAGCACGCCCGACAATTTGTTCTGCGCGGCAGACGTCGCGGCCGAAAGCGGCATGATGCGCTTGTACATAAGCCAGACAAACGCGATGTAGACGACCATAATGCCCACCAGGATCACGGTAAACGTCGGCACCACCGGAGCGAGCGCCGCCACCGTGCAGACAACCGAGGTGATGGTGGGAATGAGCGAATACACCGTCACGTCTACCAGCCCCGTATAGCCGCTCATAAAACGGCTCGTCTGGCTCACGAGCGATCCGCCAAAGCGGCTGGTGTGAAATGTCATGGATTGATTGGAGAGCGTGTCAAAGCACAGGCGCGCCAGGTGATAGTTGCCCGCAATCTCGAGCTTGTAGACGGTGTAGTCCTGCAGCTTGGAGAGGATTTGGCCCACTAGGTTAACGAGCACCAGCGCCAGAATGTAAGGGCCAAAGACCTCAAACACCTGGTCACCCGCCACGGGGCCGGCCTGAACGCGGTCAACGATAAGGGCCATCACGTAGGTGTTGGCAAACGTGAGCAAAAAGATGTAGCCCGCCGACGAGAACACCGAGAGAAAGACGATCAGCGGCTGTGTGCGCGTGACGTCCCAAAAACGCTGCAGCGTGCGGCGAACGGTGGAGCGTTTGAGCGGGCTGGTGCTTCTCTGAGACATGGTCTTCCTTTCGCGTCTGATAGGGCGAAAGGCCATTGTTGCACATTGAAGTGCGCTTTAGGCAAGTGCGACGCGAAAGCGCCGCGCCCCGCGCCTGCGCAGACGCCCCGCCGCCAGGCGCAGTTAGCCCTCGTCTTCTTGCCCTGCAAGCAGGCCCGCGGACGTGAGCCCCAAGACCTCGTCGGCCTCCTCGGCATCTTCCAGCGCGTCGATATCCTTGAGCTTGCGCTCCATAACGTTGGTGCGCGTGGTGATGATGCCCTCGACCGTTTTGCCCGCGGTCTCAATCTGCTGTTGGGCGCGACGCAGCGCCGCCTGATAGCGCGGCAGCTCGGCCTTGACGGCGGAAAGCACGCGCAGCACGTCGTCGGTACGTTTTTGCAGCCTAAACGTCTGGTAGCTCATCTGCAGGCTGTTGAGAATGGCGGCCATGGTGCTAGGACCGGCTACGTTGACGTGATAGTCGCGGCCCAGGGTCTCGATAAGCCCGGGGCGTGTGACGACCTCAGCGTACAGGCCCTCAAACGGAACGAACATGATGCCAAAGTTGGTCGTTGCCGGCACACTCAGGTACTTTTCGCAGATGTCCTTGGCCTCGCGCTTGACCATAGTGTCGAGCGTCTTGCGCGCAGCCGCCACGGTCTCCGCATCGCCCGACTCCTGCGCGTCGAGCAAGTGCTCGTACGCGTCGCCCGGAAACTTGGAGTCAATCGGCAGCAGCACGGGGTCGCCCTCGTCTACCGGCAGCTTGACGGCAAACTCAACACGCTCCGAGGCGCCGGGCTTGGTGGCAACGTTTTCCAGATACTGGTCGGGCGTAAGGATGTCCGCCAGGATCGCGCCCAGCTGCACCTCGCCCAAAATGCCACGCGCCTTCACATTGCCCAGCACGCGTTTAAGGTCGCCCACGCCGGTGGCGATAGACTGCATGTCGCCCAGGCCCTTGTACACGGCCTCGAGCTGGTCGCTCACCTGCTTAAACGATGCCGACAGTCGGTCGTTGAGCGTGCGAGAGAGCTTCTCGTCCACCGTCGCACGCATTTGGTCGAGCTGCACGTTGTTGTCTTTGCGGATGGCGCCCAGCTGAGCATCGACCGTCTCGCGCACCTTGTCCAGGCGATGCTCGATGCCTTCGCGGTTGGCGCCAAGCTGTTGGGCCGTCTCGCGGCGCAGGTCATCCATACGGTCGCCGGCCTGCGAGAACTCGCGCGCAATGGTCAGGTAGCGCTGCTGCTCTACGGCGGCGTCGGTCGTCTGCTGCTGCGCGATGGCATTTGCCGTGCGGCGGGTTTCGGCCAACGCGACGTTCAGGGTGTCGAGCGTGCTGTTGGCCTGCTCGAGCGCTACCAGCGTTTCCGCGCTACTGTCGCCACGCTCCCGCAGCTCGGCACGCAGGCTCTTGAGCTGGAGGGCGCAAGCCACAGCAACCCCCACCGCCACCAAGGCGATCACAACAAGCACAATATCAATAGCAGACATAAACTCCGCCCAACAAACCCAATCGAGCACCAATCAAAACCGCGATCAATCTTACCCCGCCACACGCACCGGGCGGCCGGCCCCTTCTTGGGTGCCCCTCTCCTCCGCATATTCCATAATGCGACGCGCCGTCTCCCTGCTCACCTTTGAGTCATCGCCGGCCAAGTATGCGTATACGTTTCCTTTATTCAGGTGCAGAGCACGGCAGAGGCCATAGCGCGTTACGCCCGATTCCTCCAACGCTTCCAGTATTCTTTTTCGCATCAGGGCGTTGATCCTTCTGTTCGCCACCGGCTTTTCCTTCACCGCTCTATACGCACGCCAAACGTTGGCATAACGATTAGGAAGCTCACTTTTGGCGCATAAAGATATTATGTTACCCGCTTGACCGTACAAGGACAAAGCGTCTCGGTAATCCTCTTCCATCCACGAGCCCTCGGATAAACCCAGAACGTATTCGGCTTTTCCTTGCGCCAAAGCAAGCAAAAACAGAGGCTCCGCCACGCGCGGCGCAACCGTCGTCGCCTGCTCAACCAGCTTTCTAAAACTCAGTGACTGCTGTCCGGATAGCTCTCGGCAATAGCCTTTTAAGAATCCCTCAAAGGTCAGATTCAACCGCGCACCTCCGTTCATTTGCTATTATTATTTATCTTCAATAATACTATTTAGTCGCTCGACATGACCCGCAAGATGCAAGGATTCCACTCGTGGCGATAATCCCTACACCCTAGAAGTCCTAATGCGACAAACGCTAGCTCTCCCAGCCGGCGCGGATGGTTGTTATGACGTCACCTAGGCGCTGGCCCAGGGCCGCTAGATGCTGGAGCACCTCGTTGGGCGATGCGCCGTTGAGAATGCACGTGAGCGCATACGACACCAGAAAGATGGCCGCAAGCCCCAGCGGGATGAGCACGATCATAGCCAATGTGCGCAGGCGCTGGCCCAAACGGCGGCAGCGCGCGCGGCGTTTGTCGAACGCGAGCTCCTGCGCATATGAATCTTGCTGTACGGAATAGGCCTCTGGCGCCGATTCACACCCGGGCACAGCCGCAGGTACAGCAGCGGGCACGACATTTTGCGCAAAGGGCTGGGCTGCCGCCCCTTGCATTTGCATCTCCATGAGTCGTTGCTGCTGACGCAGCATGCGCTCAGCTTGTTGCTGCGGAGTCTCAAGAAACAGATCCATGTTGGCCTCCAAAATCGGGGCATTCGACGCTTACGACCAGCATCCCGCACCGCCATGACCGCGACAACGCAATCGCCGGCAATAGCCACAAAGTTTCTTTTGCTCAAAAGCTGTCGAAAAGCTCAACAACTCCCCTACCAGCACTTTCTCTGAGCTTTTTTCGCCAGCAATCTTTTGGCCTTCCACTCTTACGCCAACTGACCAAAATCTAACCAATAGCTTGACGAAAATTGTGGAGACCGGGACCCCACAAAAACGTGCCGCCCCAAAAAGGGGCGGCACACAACCTTTAATATCAGCTTTTCTGTAGCGAGCACGCAACGACCCGAAGCCGGAGCGTGGGGCGGGAGGCCGGATCGCCTTCCCTCAACGCGACCCTGCGGAGCCGTGAGCGGGGAGGGAAGGCGATCCGGCCTCCCGCCCTGCGCTCCGCAGCAGCCAGCGCCAAGCGCTAGTAGTTCACCACCTGCTCCTCAAAGTACGCCTTGGGGTGGTTACACACCGGGCACACCTCGGGCGCCTCGGCACCAACGTGCAGGTGTCCGCAGTTCAGGCACTTCCACACCTTCACGCCCTCGCGCTCAAACACCTCGCCCGACTCGATGCGCTCGACGAGTTTGTTGTAGCGCTCCTCGTGAGCCTTCTCGACGGCGGCGACACCATGGAACTTTGCGGCAATCTCGGCAAAGCCCTCTTCCTCGGCGGTCTTGGCAAACTCGTCGTACATCGTGGTCCACTCGTAGTTCTCACCCGCGGCGGCATCGCGCAGATTGTCCAGGGTATCGGGGACGGCGCCATCGTGCAGATACTTAAACCACAGTTTGGCGTGCTCGGACTCGTTGCCAGCCGTCTCGGCAAAGATGTTCGAGATCTGAACGTAGCCGTCCTTCTTTGCCTTGGAGGCATAGTAGCGATACTTGGTGTGTGCCTGGGACTCACCGGCAAAAGCGGTCTCGAGGTTCTTCTTGGTTTGGGAATTCTCAAAATCCATAGGTGTACTTCCCTTCAACGCATGCCGCCCGTAGGCTTCGAGCGGCCTCGTCTTTAGGATGCCCTCATGTCGGAAATCTAAACCTTACAATCCTGTTCTTCAGATTTCCACGGGCTAAATGCTCAGCCAGCGATCGCCCTCGGCTCGGCAAAAGCCCTCACGCTCCAGGTCGGCCAGAATGCCCGCGACAAGCTCGCGCTCGACCGGCCCGCGCCCAGCCGCCGCTTCCATATCGTTAACGCCCACCACGGCATCAGCAAGCGTAATCCCCGCCGGTTGGCCATCGCGCGCTGCCAGCAACATGCGCACGATATGCGCGCGCTTTTGGCGACGTGAGCCCTCAAACTTTGATTGACGGCTATAGCCCGCCGAGCGCCTGGACGGATTGGGCAACGTCTTTTTTAGATATGCGCCGTAATCCAGCAACGCGTAATACCACGCGCGCGGCGTGTCGGCATCATCGAGCGGCACGGCAAAGGGAGCGATCTCGTCGGTCGCCGCACCGGGGACCGCCGGACAGGCCGCCTGAATCAGCGGCACCAGCTCGCGGTCGGGAACAGCCGGTACATCGGGAAAGAAGTGATGCAGAAAGACCGTGCGCACGTTGGTCTCCAGATACACGCCTGGAAGGTCAAACGCAAACGACCGGATACCTTGCGCCGTTGCCGGGCCAATACCAGGCAGAGCGACCAAGTCACGCGTCTCACGCGGAAACTCACCGTCCCAGTCCTCCACAACGCGCTGAGCGGCCTTGTGGAGCGCCAGAGCGCGTCGGTTGTAGCCCATGCCCTGCCAAGCGTCCAAAACATCGGAAGGCGCGGCTTGGGCAAGCGCCTGCACGGTCGGAAAGCGATCGAGCCACGCCGGCATACGCGTCTCCACGCGTGGCACCTGTGTTTGCTGCAACATGACCTCGGAAAGCCAAATGATGTACGGATCGCGCGTGCGGCGCCACGGAAGGTCGCGATAACGCAGGACCCCTTCCGAACGAATCATCGAACGAAAGGGGTCCTGAATCATATCTATGCTCCTTATGCGGCGCTATTCCTCCCGGCATGTATACGCACAGGTGGCGTACTCGGGAAACGCTTCGCGGTCGGCGAACTTGGGATCGACGGCCGGGAACTGGCGGTGAGCGACGATGTCGCCGAGCGAAACGGAATCGAGGTAGTCGCGCATCAATGCTTGAGCTCCGGCCCACAGGGGATGATAGCAGCACGTGCCCATGCGCGCACAGTCACCATCGGGCGCGGTGCAATCATTCATAACCATAGGGCCTTGAACGGCCTCGACGACCTGGCGGATAGTGACGTCGTCCGGACTGACCTTGAGACGCATGCCACCGTGGACGCCACGCAGGCTCTCCACAATACCGGCCTGGACCAAACCGTGCTGAATCGAGCGGGCAAACGAATACGGAACATTGACCTCTTCGGCAGCGGTGCGAACAGAAAGCAAACGCTCCGGATCCTCGGCAAGCATCGCCAACATACGAAGGGCGTAATCAGTCTTCCTCGATATGTCCATTTTTTCCCCTTTCAAGGAATACGAACAGCTCGAACGAGCTCCGGGGCCGAGCTTGTGTCGAGACGCTAAATGACCGCAGGACATCCAAATGGTAAATCGGATATCCACTGAGTGCCGCGCTTGGAGCGAAATGCATCAGATGCGGCCTACAGTGCAATTTAGTATAACCTAACCCCCTGTCTCGTTGAACAGGTGTTGCGCAACAAAGCTGTTGTTCAGACAAATATGCTTATTAGATTTTACTTGCGTTCCCGAAGGGGCGGGGATTCTGGGCGAAGATGCGCCAGGGCGATCGTTCTACCGAAACAAAGTGCATCAAACGCAAAAAGCCACGTCCGAAGACGTGGCTTTAATTGCGTTGGCGGGAAGTACGGGGCTCGAACCCGCGACCTCCGACGTGACAGGCCGGCGCTCTAACCAAACTGAGCTAACTCCCCAGGCAGGCGTTCGCGTTTGTTTCCGCTCGCGTGCGCTGCGGGGATTAGTATACACAGAAGTCTGTCCGGCGCGCAACAACTTTTTTGAAAAAATTTTTGGGGCCATCCGGGAGGGTCTCCGGGGCTGGGTTTGTCTAAGGATCTTGCTGAAGCTCTGCCTTTGGCTCAAATGGAAACGGGGGACGCAATCTGCATCCCCCGTTTTGTTGCAGTTAGTCCAAGTCAATAAACTTGGTACTTATGATTTGGCCGTCGTTGACGAGCATTCTGGCCATGGTGGGGCCTCGGGTGCCTCGGGGGTAGCTGGCGCTACCCGGGTTGAGAACTAGGCAACGGCCCACTTGGGCTTCTTTGGTTACGTGGGTGTGACCGTTGATGGCTACGTCTACGGATCCCACCGGAAGGTCTTCGCGGTAGTGGGCTACGGCGAATTTGAGGCCTTCGTAGGTAAAGAGCGCAAGACGGTCTACATCGGGGCCGTAGTCGCGGTAGTAATCGTTGTTGCCCAGTACGGCCCGCACGGGGGCGATGGTGCATAGGTGCTCGTAGTCCATCTCTGACGTGAGGTCGCCGGCGTGGATAATCAGGTCTGCGCCTTCAAGCTCATCCAGGAGCGCAGGCGAAAGATAGCCGTGGGTGTCCGAGATGATGTCAATACGCTTGGCGCTTGCACTGTTCATGGGATCCCTTCCGCAAAAAACGATTCGGCAGATACATACAAAAAAGGCCCCACGGCTCCGCAGACGATGGGTCTACAGGGCTGCGGGGCCAGTGTGCTAGAGACTCAGAGCCTTCTTGAGCGGCACGACGCGGCGGCGCGAAACCGGCACGCGTTCGTCGACGCCCGTAATGCCCAGCTGGATGGCGCCCGAGGGCACCGTCTCGACGTCCGTAACGCACGCCAAGTTGACGATATAGCGGCGGTGAACACGGAAGAAGCCAAAGTCGCAGAGCTTGGCCTCAAACTGCGCCAGCGAGGTCGTCGACAAAAAGCGATCATCGACGGTATAGATGCAGGAGTAATCGTCCTTGGCCATGATAAAGCGAATGTCGTCCACGGGAATGAGCACCTTGCGGCCACCCTTTTCCACCGGGATACGCTCGATGGTCACCTTGCTGTCCGTAACCGGCTTGGCGCGTTGCATGACCTTCTCGATCGCGCGATCCAAGCGAGCTTCCTCGACCGGCTTCATCAGATAATCGACGGCATCCACGTCGAATGCCTCGACCGCATGGTCGCTATACGCAGTCACAAACACGATCGCCGGCGGATTTTTGAGCTTATGCAGCGCCTCGGCAAGTTGCAGGCCCGAGGCACCGGGCATCGAGATATCGAGAAACACGACATCCACGCGACTTTCCATAAGCATCTCGATGGCGGAGCGGACGCTCGACGCCTCCGTGATCGTGCCGATCTTGCCCGTTTGCTCGAGCAGGAAGCGAAGCTCCGAGCGAGCCGGCGCCTCATCATCCACAATCATCGCACGCAGCATAGGGATAAAACCTTTCGTCAACTAACTACGCCGGGCATCCGTCGCATGACGTTGAGCCCGTAGCCTTTTATTTTACTCTTGAATGTCAAAGATGCTCTCTGACAAATCAAGATGAAGGAGCACTTTGGTGCCCTTGCCCGGCGCCGATTCGACACGCGTATAGGAGTGCGGCCCATAAAAGCGATGGATGCGCTCCGAAATATTGTGCATGGCCACACCGGCGCCGCCACCCTGGGGAGAGCTGGCGTCGGGACGGGCAGAGCGCTCGTCAAACAGTCTGGCGGCGGTACCCTCATCCATGCCCACGCCATTATCGGCCACGGCAATCAAGATTGCATCCTCGCCGTCTTGGTGAACGGTCACGTCGATCCTCAGGGCGTCGTCATCGCCCATACCATGACGTACGGCGTTCTCGACAATCGGCTGGATCACGAACGCCGGCACCAGCGTATCTTCCACGTCCTCGGACACATCGAACGTCGCAAGCACGCGGTCCTCGCCAAAGCGGGCCTTCTCAAAGGTAAGGTAGCGCTTGGTCTGTGCGACCTCGCGCGAGACCGGAATAAGCGATCCCGAGTTGTCGAGCGTGGCACGATAGAACGATGAGAACTCACGAAGCAGTTCGCGGGCCCGCAGCGGGTCGGTGCGCGTAAACGATGCAATGGTGTTCAGCGTGTTGAACAGGAAGTGCGGGTTAATCTGCGCCTGCAGCGCACGCACCTCGGCGCGCGCCGTGAGCTCCTTTTGCACCTCGAGCTCGTGGATGGCGAGCTGTGTGGACAAGATCTCGGCAAAGCCCGAGGCAAGCGCGTACTGGGTACGGTCGACGGCGCGCGGGGTCTTGTAGTAGAACTTGAGCGTACCGACGGTACGATCGCCCACCTTGATGGGGGCGATAATGCCGGCGGGGACTTGGTTGTGCGAGCCGTCCGAGCCCACGACATCCACCATACGGTTGAACGACTGCACGATGCCATGTTCGATAACGTAGCGTGTGGCAAGCGTGTGGATGGGAGTATCGGGCAGCAGTTTTTCCTCAAACTCGCCCGCGCAGGCAAGCACGTTGCCCTCGTCGGTGATGGCCACCGTCATGGCGCGCGTCTCGGGCAAAATGCGCCGGCACACCAAACGCGCCGACTCCTGCGTCAGACCGCCCTTAATGTCCTCGAGCATGGCCGAGGCCACCGAGAGCGTCTCCTCGGTGTACTGGGAGCGCACCGAATCGGGATTGAGCGTCAAAAAGATAAAGATGCACAGAAAGATGCACAGCAGCGCGCAGGCAATCACCGTGGCGATCGGCTCGATACCGGTCACCAAGGCAAAAATAAAGTACACCAGCACGCAAATGGCGCAGGCAACGGCAATGATGCGAAAGATTGATATTGAACTATCGCGCTGGGCGCGGCGGTCGATCATTCGGCCCCCTCCAGGATACTGATCAGTTGTGCGTCACGCCAAAGCCCGTCCATGATCTTGGGCCAAAAGCTCTGGAAACGCAGGTAGCTTGCAGCGTTTTGGCGCGCATAGGCCTTTGCCTCGCCGATACCATGGCGCCAAATGCGCAGGTAGCCCTCATGCTCGCGGGTAAACACGCTGCGGACCATAGCGGTCTTGTGCACGCGGTCGTCGAGCTCGCGCGAAATCCACGGGCCCGGGTAGGGCATGAGTGATGCCGCCGTAACGGGAATGAGCTCCTTTTGATGCGCGGCGAACGTCAACTTGGCCCGTTCGTAGTACCAACGGTATACATCCTGCATAAAGCGCGGTGAGCGCTTTTCGGACTCCGGAGGCAGATGGCGCACGGTCCACTCGTTATCGAACCACACGTCGTAGCCAAACATACGCATGTTAAAGAGGTAATCCAAGTCCTCGCCGCGGGTGATAAACGGGTCAAAGGCCACACGCGTAAAGGCGCGGGCGTGCAGGGCCATCAGGCCGCCGCACACGTAGTTGGAGCGCGAGATGCGGGTGCCCGAGAGCGCCTTTTTCATCCAACGGTTGAACTCGATGCGCTTGGTCCACCAACGATGGCAGATGCCCGCCTTGTCCGTGGGAGCAAGCGGCGATCCGTCGCGATCGTAGAAATAGCCGCTCTTGACCAAGATCGGCAAGCCCTGACGCGTCTGCTGCCCCAACGCATAGGTCGCGCGCTTCATAAAGTCGGCGTCGATGACAGTCTCATCGTCATCCAAAAAGATAACCGCGTCATGCCCCAGCACAGCGGCACAAGCTAGCCCCATGTTGCGGATGGCACCGTAGCCTCGCAGGCTCACGCACTCGCCCGAACCCTTAGGCGCGATCTGAGCAACCCGGTCTGCGATGCGCGAGGTCTGGGTGTTGGTGACAACGGTGACCTTGAGCGTGGGATGCGCGTCGACAATCTCGTGCACGCGCAGCGACACATCGGCTGTAGCAGAAACGGGACAGACCACCAAAAGGATGATGCGCGGGATGTCGCGCACCTGTTCAAGCGAGGCCAGGCAGCGGTCGAGTTCGGGATTATCGGCGTTGAGTCGTGTCGAATGGTCATAGGTGCCAGGGGCGTTTGCGCGAGCGTCATCGCCCGCCCAATACGTTGGAATCACGACCGTGGCGTTCATGCCTTACCCTCCCTGCAACACAAAAACGGGACGCCGCCAAACACAGGCGACGCCCCGCGACCTAGCTGATTCCATCATACCCACTTGGGCAAATCATTGCTCGCAAGTCGCAATGTTTATTGCGGATAACCCCAAAAGAGTACCGTGGACAGGCACAATAGCCGCTCGCTCCTATGCGGCATGCTCTGCCGCCCGAGTCATGCGGGACAAGCGGACCAGCAGCATAAAGCCCACCACCAGCAGCACGCCGATAGACAGGACGCCCAGCGAGGGGTTGCCGGTCAGCGAGGTGACAACCGACACCAGGAAGGTGCCCATAACGCTTGCATAACGACCAAAGATGTCAAAGAAGCCGTAGTACTCGTTGGACTTTTCCTTGGGAATAATGCGGCCAAAGTAGCTACGGCTGAGCGCCTGCACGCCGCCCTGGAACAGGCCGACCAAAATGGCAAGCACCCAAAACTCAAAGGCGGTCTTTAGGAAGAACGCGGCAAAGAGCACGATGCCCATATAGGCGGCGACTGCCACCAAGATCATGTTGAGCGTGCCCACGCGTCCGGCGAGCTTGCCGTAGATGATGGCGGACGGAAAGGCCACGAACTGCGTAACGAGCAGCGCCAGCACCAGCTGCGTCGAATCGATGCCCAAGGCCGATCCGTAACTGGTGGCCATGGAAATGACCGTGTGCACACCGTCGATATAGAAGAAGAACGCGATCATGTAGACCAGCACGGTCTTGTTGTGAGCGATCTCGCGCATGGTGTGTCCGACCTCGGAGAACACACCGCCCACGATGTGGCCGATGGTGTCTTCGGGCTTGCGCTCGCGACCGTACTTTTGCTTATAGGTGCGAATGAGCGGCAGGGTAAAGATGAGCCACCAGGCACCAGTGATGATAAACGACAGACGCGTTGCCAGCATGGTGGGGACGCCAAGAGCGGGGCCACCCATGATGAGCGCCAGGCAGATGACGAACGGCACGGTGGAACCGATGTAGCCCCAGGCATAGCCCGAGCTGGACACGGCGTCCATGCGCTCGTCGGTGGTAATGTCGGGCAGCATGGCGTCGTAGAACGTCATAGAAGAGTTAAGGCCGATGGTGCACAGCACGTACACGGTCAAAAATGCCATGGCGGACATTGGGATAGCCTGCGCCAGGCAAAGCACCAGGCCCGTGAGGAAGAAGCCCAAGAAGAACTTGATCTTGTTGCCGGCGTAGTCGGCAAGTGCGCCCAGAATGGGCATGAGCATGGCGATGACCAGCGAGGCGATCGTCTGCGCATTGCCCCAGGCGACCACCAGGTCGGCCGAGGAAGCGCCGGTATTGATGGCGTTAAAGTAAATGGGCACCACCGAGGTATTGAGCAGCACGAGGGCCGAATTGCCCACATCATACATAACCCAGTTACGCTCGAGCTTGGTGTATTTCATGGACAGGGACCCTTCGTATTCGCCCGATATGCAGTTAGTTCATCGTACCCCAATTGTCCAGAACCGCCGGTAAGGATTCGGCAAAGGGGCACTCACGGGCCCTATTCCTCGCGGTCGAACTCCTCATCGGCTTCGAGCACACGACCGCTGTAGTTGATGTGGCCGGTCACGGCGTCCATGTCGCCGGTCTCGATAAAACGTGCGACCGTGCACTCGTAATCGACCAGCGCGCGATCAAAGACCTCGGGGAAACTCTCGTTCGAGACCTCGTCGGTAAAAGGATTCTTCCATGTCAGATGGCCCAGGTTACCGGTGCGCTCGGGCAGCTCAGTCGTCACGCGATGGGCAAGGCCGTCGAGCAGCGAGTAGTCGTGCACCAAGCCCTCAACCAGCGAGATCGCGCGCGTCTTTGCGGAGCCGGCCGGCTCAATCGCGCGGTAAAGTCGCTGCATATTGGCAACGGCAGCACCGTACTCCCCCGCCGGAATGTCAATGCCGTACACGCGTCCGGCAACATAGCTCATCAGCACGCCGGCCACGCGATTGATGCGATCGGTGGTGACGATCTCGCCCGCCGGCGGGTAATCGTCGACCGTAGCGCCATCGCGTTTAAGCTGCAGCATCAGTACATCCAGGTCGCTCTCGATCACGGCATGGACCTGACTGCTCGAATCCTCAAGCTCTGAATCGGACTCCACGATGCCAAACTGTTGCTCATAGACAAAGGGATGGGCGTTGCGGTCGAGCACGTAATGAGACAGCAGGCCCAGCGCAAAGGCACGACCCAAGCTGGCATCGCGCGGCAGCAGGTGCGACACGCCATCGCGCAGGCACGAGAACTGGCGCGACATGCGCGAGCGGTGCATGACCTGAGCCAGCAGCGTGCAGTCGGAAACACGCGGTGTCAGAATGTGAAAGAAAAACGGGTCGGGGCCTTGGTTGCCCAAGATAAAGGCAATGCGCTCTTCATCGGACGTGATGACGCCCTGCGGAAGACGGTCGATGCTTTCCTCGCCAAACAGATGATGGGTGATAAGCGCGGGCATAATGATCCTTTCGATTTCATTCGATGCCACCCATTATGCCCACCGCGCGCCCATACCAAACCTGCGATGGTAAACGACGGCACGCAAGCCTCTTACGCAAGCCCCAGGTGCGACTTGACCTCGGCGGCACGACGACGGGACACCGGCACCGTCGAGCTCACGCGGTCGAGCCTGAGCTCCATCAACCCCGTGGAGCCAATCTCAACATTGTGCACGTCTTCCAAATTGACCAGATAGCTGCGATGAACACGAATAAAGCCCTCGGAGGCCAAGCGACGTTCGAGCGAAGAGATCGACTCATTAATCAGATATGTTCCCTCGGCGCAGACGGCGTTGCAAAAATCGGCACGCGCCTCAAAGTAGCAGACATCCGCCACGGGGATGAACACCTTTTTACCCCCGCGATCCACCGTCAGGCGAAGGGGCTGGCGCGGGGTATGGACAGCGCGGCGAACACCCAGGGCGGTTTCGATCTTGTCGAGCGCCTTCGACAGGCGCGCGTCCTCGACCGGCTTGACGACATAGTCGACAGCATCGAGGTTATACGCGTCGGCCGCGAACTCTGCAAACGCCGTCACAAACACCACCACCGGCGGCGTCTTTAGGTTTTGCAGGGTCTCGGCTAGCTCAATTCCCGAGCGGCCGGGCATCGTGATATCCAAAAACAGCACGTCGGGCTTGTTCGACAGAATCGACTCCACGGCCTCGGTGACATTGCCCGCCTCGGCAATCTGGCCCACACGTGCATCCTTTTCCAGCAGATAACGTAGCTCAGCCCTAATAGGAGGCTCGTCATCAACCACCAAGATGTTCCATCCCTCGGACATATGCGCTTCCCCTCTTTTTCTCTCAATCCAACCGCGTGCTACACCGTCATCGGCGCCGGCTCATGCGGCTCGCCGTTCAGCTCGACGATGACCTGCGTTCCCACGCCCTCCTGGGACTTCACGCGCATGCCAGAATCTTCCCCGTAAAAGAAATGGATGCGCTGAAGCACGTTGAAGAGCGCCAGGCCGCAGCCTCGCTTGATGGAGCCGTCGGCGGTAATGCTCTCGGGCTCCTCTCGGCGATGTTGCTCAAACAGATGCGCGCAGACTTCTTCGCTCATACCGATGCCGTCATCTTCGACGATGATCTCCAAGCCGTCATCGGTCTCAAAAGCCCCAACACGAATAGAAAGCGGCTCGGTCTCGCGCTGCGCATGCTTGATGCAGTTTTCGAGCAGCGGCTGCAAGATAAACGGCGGCACCATGCTGTCGCGCACCTCAAAGTCGATGTCGACCGAAACGCGCAGACGGCCGTCGCCATACCGGGCCTGCATAAGATTGATATAACGAGTGCCCTGTTCCACCTCATGCTCGAGCGTGGTGAGCGTATCGGAGTCAGAAAGCGTCTGACGATAGTAATTGGAAAAGTCGATCAGCAGCGATCGCGCCTTGTCGGGCTCGGTTCGCACGAGCGACACGATGGTGCTGATGGTATTGAACAGAAAATGCGGGTCGACCTGCGACTGCAGGGCGCGCAGCTCCACGCGGGCCGTAAGCTCGTCCTGGCGCTCGAGCTCAAAGCTGGCGAGCTGCGTGGAAATGAGATCGGCAAAACCCGAGGCAAGCGCCGTCTGGCGCATATCGATGCTGCTCAGACGGGGATAATACAGCTCAAGCGTGCCCACGCAATGCCCGCGCACGGTAAGCGGTGCGACAATGCCGGCGCGCAGGCGCGGAAAGTAGCCACCCGTCTCGGTCGAGGCATCGCGCGAGAAAACGCTTTGCTCACCGCTGTTGATCACATTGAGCGTGGTCCGCAGCACCACCGGGGTGCCCGCGGGGCATTTTGCCGAGTCCTCGCCCCAGCTTGCCAACACCTGCTTGCCGTCGGTAAAGCAGATGGCAGAGGCGATGGTTTCGGACAGGATGATCTTAGAGGCGCCCAGGGCAGCTTCGGGCGTAAGGCCGCGCGACGTGTAGGCGAATATTTTCGACGCGATGGCGAGCGTGCGGTCGGTAGCGCTCGATGTGAGGTCGTCGGGAACGACAAAGACGTACGAGAAGAAGAAGCACAGCATGACCAAGCCGGCAATGACGACAACGGCCGGAACGGGATTGGGATTATCGGTTAGATCCCAGATGAGCAGCAGGATAAGCAGCGGAACGACAATACCGAGCAAGATGGCTTGAACCACATGCTGAGCGGTACGAAAGACCTTGGTAGAGTTGTAGCTCTTGCCCAGAATCAGCCTATTGAGATCCACCGTCATCTCCTTCTTACTGACGCACCCCATAGCAATAAAGAGGGCCGCAAGCGACCCTCTCCATTGCATTATGCAATCAAAAACTGTGTTTTACATCCAGCCATCGACAAACGGTATCTTAGGCGCTGTATTTGTTGGCCTCGCCAAAGGTGCCAGCCTCGACGATCCAGCCGTCCTTCATGATGACGTCCATGTTGTCGGTGTTGAGCACGTGGATGTCGGCGGCGACGTCACCGTTGACGACCAGCAGGTCGGCGCACTTGCCGGCCTCGATGGAACCGGTCTCGTCCTCGATGTGGCACATCTTGGCACCGTTGAGGGTGGCACAGGTGATGGTCTCGACCGGGGTGAAGCCGATCTTGTCGACGAACTCGTACATCTCCTCGATAGAGCAGGTGCCGTACGGGGTGACGAAGGAGAAGGAGTCGGAGCCGATCGTCATGACGACGCCGCGCTTCTTGGCCTCGCGCAGGCAGTCGTAGTTGCGCTGCAGCTCCTTCTCGACCAGGGTGCCCTCGTACTTGTCGTGCAGCTCGGGGACGTAGACGGGCGGATAGGTGGCGTACCAAGTGGGCAGGAAGGCGATCGTCGGGGTGAAGAAGGTGCCCTGCTCGGCCATGAGGTCCATGGTGCGCTCATCGATATCGAAGCCGTGAATCAACTGCTCGCAGCCAAAGCGAACGGAATCGTAGGCAGCGGCGTGGTTGTTGTAGCAGTGGCTCCACACGGGGATGCCGACCATCTTTGCCTCTTCGACCACGGCCTGGATCTCCTCGGAGCAGTAGTGCTGGTCGCGGCCGGAGTCCCAGCGCCAGATGCCGCCACCGGTAGCCCAGATCTTGATGGCATCGGGGTTCTCGCGCAGGCGACGACGGACGGCCTTACGCAGATCCCAAGGACCGTCGACCTGATCGCCCCAGGGGTGCGATTCCTTGTTGAGCTCCTGGCTGCAGTGGTGGGAGTCGCCGTGGCCGGCAACGCGGCAGAAGCCAAGGCCGGTTGCCAGAACGCGCGGGCCCTTGAAGACGCCCTTGTCGATGCAGTCGCGGATCTGGATACCAAAGCGACCGATCTCGCAGACGGTGGTGAGACCGTGGGTGAGGCAGTCGTAGGCCTGCTTGACGGCGACGGCCTGCTTCTCGAGGAGCGGCTGCATGACCCAGTCGGTGTCATCGTCGGTCAGGTTGCCCGAGAAGTGCAGGTGGGTGTCGATCAGGCCGGGAAGGACGGTCTTGCCGGCGGCGTCGATAACCTCAACGCCCTCGGGAAGGTCCTGCATGACACCGGCGTACTCGATCTTGCCGTTGTCGTCGACGAGAACGAGGGAGTTCTCGACCGGCTCGGCACCGGTACCGTCGATGAGCTTGCCGCCAACGATTGCATACTTAGTGGACATGGTTCCTCCTTATGGATCCATATAGTGGGCGAGGCCGCGTTGGGTTAAGGCCTCACAAAACTACCCAAGTGGTGCCGGGTTCGGTGCGCGGGAGAGAGGGCCCCGCGCACCCGATCCGCCCCGGCTAGGCGTTATTTTTTGCGGGAATTGGTGAAGGCCATGAGGCCCAGGCCAACAGCCAGCCAGCCGATCACGATGCTCCACTCCACCATGTTGAGGGAGGCGGGAGAGAACGGGATCACGAGCAGGCCAATGATGGTGCCGCAGGCAACGATAGCGAGGCTGATGCCAAACTTGCCGCCGGGCACCTCGTAGGGACGAGGCAGGTCGGGCTCGGTGAAGCGCATACGCAGGCAAGCGAGGGCGACCATGCCGCAGGAGAAGATGAAGGCGAGGGCCGACACGTTGGTCAGAGGGATGAGCATGTTCTTGCCCAGGAACGGACCGACGACGGTGATGACGCCCAGAACGACGCAGGCGAGCTTGGGAGCGCCGGACTTGGGATCGACCTCGGCGAACTTCTCGGGCAGCTGACCCTTGCGGCCCATGGCGAGCATGATGCGGCTCGTGGCGCCGTAGAAGGAGTTCATCGGGCCCATGGGTCCAAGCGTGGCGATGACGAGCATGGCCAGGTACAGGAGCATGTTGATGCCCTTGAGGCAGGCAAGCGCGGGAACCGGGCTCTTAACAAACTCATGCCAGTCGAGGATGGTGCCGAACGAGTAGATGCAGACCATGTAGAAGCCGCCGGCGGCCAGCAGAGCCAAGGAGATGATCTTACCGAACTTGTTCCAGTTGAGGCCCTCGGCTGCTTCCTCAGCCTGCTGAGGAATGGTGTCGAAGCCGGCGTAGAAGAACGGGGTCAGAACCAGGACCGAAACGATGCCTGCGAACAGGCTGGTGCCCTCGGTAGCGGGCTTGCCGCCGCCAGCACCGGTGACCTGGGAGAACACGGGCATGGCGTTGTCCGGCGAGCCGGTGAACAGCGAGACGCCCATGGCGAGCAGCATGCCGCAGAGCAGGGCCTTGGTCAGGAAGGCCTGCAGCTTGGCGGCCGAGCTGGCACCGCGGAAGTTGAGGAAGATGACGTAGGTTGCAAAGCCGAGCGCGATTAGCGTCGGGAACAGGTAAACGTCGGCGCCCAGGATGGTGTAGAGCTTGACGGCGCGCAGCCACTCAAGGCCGGGCAGGCTGCCGAACATCTCGGACACGAGGGTCGAGATGGCGATGGCCTCCCACGGGCACAGGATGCCGTTGCCCAGGGCCAGGAGCCAGCCGGTGATGTAGCTCATCGTACGGCCAAAGCTACGATCGACATACTCGACGATGCCGCCCGAGATGGGGATAGCAGCCGTGAGCTCACCGAAAACAGCTCCGACGGGCACGAGGAAGATTGCACCCAAGAGGAATGCGATCATAGCGGGAACGGGACCGCCGCCCACGACCATCCAGTCGCCGACCTGCAGAACCCAGCCAGTTCCGATGATGGCACCGAAACCGATGGTGAAGAAGTTCCAGAGCGAAAGCGTTTTCTTCATGCCACCGTTACCTTCGACTGCAACTTCTGCGTTCTTGTCCGCCATTGTTCCCCTCCTTTCCTTATTGACGCCTCTTTGACGTCACCCTTTGCGCGGTCTGTTTTGCCGCGCGCTTTTATTTCGTGGCTTTACAATACGGCCTTGGCACAGCAGCGCCGCTTGTGGCTCGACCGAAGGCAGAACTGCAAAACGAGCGGCGCCGTTTTTGGGACGAACGGCGGAAGACGTCATTCGTCTTGGACGCTTTCATCTTGTCTGCTTTTGAAGACCTGTTGCCGTGACGCTTGGCGCGCGGCGCGGCAACGTTCATACCATTTGTCAGGCTTTTGGCGCACATGCCCATGTGTCGTGCATCTTTTTATGTAGGATAGACAAGTTACACATGAGGCAAGGTGATTCGAATGGCATACGGATACAATGACGGCGACCAACGGCCACAAAGCGTGCGCCTTGCCGGCCGCACCACGCCAACGCCCAGAAGCACCTCCGACAACGACAGCCCGCAGCGCCCCCAAGAGCAGCTCGGGGCTTCTTCGCGGCAACAAAGCCGTACCGTGCAGCAGTCAGACCGCATGAGTACGAGCACACGCCAACGCCAGACCGACACATCGCAGCCACGCCGCTACGATCGCCGTAAGACCGACTACTACGTTAAGCGCTCCTTTTCGCGACCTCAACGCGATCGCGGCAATTCCGCCCCTCACCCCGCGTCGCATACCACAAGCCACGTGCTTCCGGCCCGCCGCCTACGCCTTGCGCTTTGCTCCATTGCCGCCTGCCTCGTCTTTGTGTTTTTGGGATCCTGTATCTCCCACGGATCAGCCGGTCTTGAGCCCACTGCCGAGGACAAGCTGCTTAAAGCTCCCGTCGCACCCGGCTACTCATTTGCTTTTTCGACCCCGCGCTCGCAGTGGAGTGCCGGCACCATGCCCCACATCTACCAAATTGACCCCGCATGGTCGGAGCTGCCCTATGCCGGTGGCACTATTCGCGAAAACGCTTGCGGTCCCACTTGCCTCACCATGGTCTATATCTTTAAGACCGGCCACGCCGATATGACGCCGGTCGATATGTGCGCCCTTTCCGAGGCGGGCAACTATGCCCCCACCGGCGCCACCGAATGGTCATTTATGACGCGCGGCGCATGGCAGCTGGGCCTTAACGCAACGGAGCTCCATATCGATCGCAGCTCCATCACCCAGGCGCTGCGCTCGGGTGCGCCCATCATCGCATCGGTTCGCCCCGGCACCTTTACCAGCGTTGGACACTATATCGTGCTCTGGGGCATCGACGATGCCGATCAGGTGGGAGTCTACGACCCCAACTCGCAAAGCCGCAGCGCTCGCCGCTGGGGCGTCGTAGAAGTCCTCAACGAAATCGAAGCCATGTGGGCCTACTACTAGTCATTGGGCACTCATTGGGGACAGACTTAAATGGGTGGCCCCAGACTGCCCGGAACTGCCGGCACGGAAGGCGCATCCCGCTTTGAAGTTCGATAGCGGGATGCGCTTTCCGTTAGCGGCCTGCTTGGGAAACTGAGAGCCACTTTTCGGCATATTTCCGGGATGCATTTTCCGTTTGAGGGCCTCAAGGGAAACCGCGTCCCATGTTGGAAGCTCATTCTGGGATGCGCTTTCCGCAGTTGATCGATGCGGGCTTTAAGGACTATCCCAAGCTGCCGGCGGAAAAGGAATGTCCCCAAGTGCCGGATTTCCGCAGTCATTGGGGACAGACTTAAATGAGTAGTCGTTTAAGTCTGTCCCCAACGACTGCCCACAGAATGAGGGTCTCATCGGGGACTAGGTAAATAGCAAAAGCCCCCGCGGCCGAAACGGGCCGCGGGGGGCAGCAGACTTGCAAGGGTTAACTCAAGTCCTCGCCATTTGATGCAATGACCTTTTGATACCAGCAGAAGCTGTCCTTTCGGTAGCGATCGAACGTGCCTTTGCCCGCATCATCGGCATCGACATAAACAAAGCCATAGCGCTTCTTCATCTGCCCCGTCGAGGCCGATACCAGATCGATACAGCCCCACGGCGTGTATCCCATCAGGTCAACACCGTCCTCGACAATTGCATCGCGTAGCGCAAGAATATGCCTGCGCAGGTAATCAATATGATACGCATCGTGGACTTTGCCGTCTTCCAGCGCATCGAGTCCGCCCACACCGTTCTCGGCGATAAAGAGCGGAAGATGGTAACGATCGTGGTAGCCGGCAAGCGTCACGCGCAAACCCAGCGCATCGATCTGCCATTTCCAGGCAGTCTCTTTATCCTTGAGGTACGGATTGCGCAGCGTCGGGAACACGTTGCCCTCCGCCTTCTCAGCGATCACCTGGTCATCGGCGCACACCAAGCGCGAGCAATAGTACGAGAACGAAATGAAGTCGACGGTATGCTCGGCCAGATACTCCGTATCGCCCGGCTCAAAGGGCACGTGAACACCCTCTTTCTCGAGCGCACGCAGCTTCCAAGTAGGATAGGCGCCCGCAGCCATCACGTCAGTGTAGAAGTAGCGGCCGCGGTCCTCCTCATACGCAAGCCATACGTCCTCGGGCGCACAACGGTACGGATAGGTCGCACCGGCAGCGATCATGCAACCCACCTTGTTTGCGGGATCGATCTTGTGCAGGATCTCGACAGCGCGAGCGCTCGCCATAAACATATGGTGCGAGAACGCCGCGGTCACGGCTGCACGGTCACGCTCATCCTCGAGCGTGACGCCCGCGTTGAGATAGGACAGCGCCACGCTGTTGATCTCGTTGAAGGTGAGCCAATAACGCACGAGGCCCTGGTACGCACGTCCGACGGTCTCGACGTAGTGCGCATACCGCTCGATCATCTCTCGGCTTTGCCATCCACCATAACGCTCGACCAGAGCCAACGGATAGTCGTAGTGCGACAGCGTCACGAGCGGCTCGATTCCGTGCTCGCGCAGCGCCTCGAATACCTGACGGTAAAACTCCAAGCCCTCACCGTTGGGCTCGGCCTCCATCCCTGTGGGAAAAATACGGCTCCAACAAATTGAAAGACGCAGGCACTTAAAGCCCATCTCAGCAAAGAGCTCGACGTCCTCGCGCCAATGATGGAAGAAGTCGTTGCCCCAACGGCATGGATACAGCCTGTCCGGATCATCCACGGACTTTTGCCTGCCAAACATCACATCCCAGCGGTCGGGACCCTGTGGAATCAGGTCGGAGTGCGACATACCGCGGCCGCCCTCGTTCCAGCCCCCTTCGGCCTGGTTGGCAGCGAGCGCGCCGCCCCACAAAAAGCCCTCGGGCATACCGGCAGCAGACGTTCTGTCAAAGTAACCCATGCTACTCAGTATCCTTGGCAGAAGCTGCCGCGGCGTTCTCCTGCTCCTGTGCCAGGAGCTGGTTGTCGTACACCTTAAAGAACGGGTACCAGACCACAGCCATGACCACGATCAAAACGATCGTAAATACCCAGATACGCGGGTCGAGGCACTGGATAAAGCCCTGAACGAAGATGGGGAACGTGCCGCTCACCAAGATGTAGAAGTTAGAGACAAGACCCAGTGAGATTGCACCCCAATACAGCAGGGCCGAAATCATACCGCCCAGCACAAACGGAATCATGAGGATCGGGTTGAAGATGATGGGTGCGCCAAAGATCGCGGGCTCGGAGATACGGAAGAAGCTCGGCACGATCGATGCCTTGCCAAATGCCTTGAGCTGCTGCGACTTTGCCTTAAACGCGCAGAGCGCCACAAAAGAGAACGTATTGCCCGTGCCGCCGATGAGGTTGATGACCATCGACATGAGTACCGGGTGGAACTCAAGCGGCTGCCCAGCAGCGTAGAGCGAGGCGTTGGCAGCAAAGGCGGCAAGCGTGACCGGGGCGGTGATGGGCATCACGATCATGTTGCCGTGGACGCCAAAGCACCAAAACAGCAGCGTCATGAAGCAGATAAGCAGTGCGCCGGGCACAGAGTCAACTGCGACGGAAAGCGGGGCAGCGAGCAGCTTCTCGATAACCGAGGGGATGGACAGCGTGGGATCGATCATCTGGATCAGCAGGTTGCCGCCAAAGAAGATGAGGATGTTGGCGAGCATAGGTACGATGGCGCCAAAGGTTTCGGACAAAAACGGCGGCACGCCATCGGGCATCTTGATGGTGATGCCCTTGGTCTGGCAGAAGCGCGTGACCTCGACGGAGACCAAGGCAACGATGATGGCGGTAAACAGGCCCTGCGCACCCAGATAGGTGCAGGGGACCGCCTGGAGCACGGACTCGTCAGCAAGCTGGTAGTAGGACGACGGCGCCGCGGCGATCAGGAACATCACCAGCGAGGTCATGCCGGCGTTAAGCTTGGGCATCTTGTAGGTGCCCGCCAGGTTATAGGCGATTGCGAACGTCACGATCACCGACAGTATGCCCATCGTCATATTGAAGGGGATGAGCAGCGTGAGCTTATTGGCCGTCGCAAAATCGAGCCAAGGGCCAAAGACGGACCAGAACCCGCCCTGCGCCACCAGGTCGGCCGTGACCGGCGGGTTGGCGAGGATCATAAAGACGGCAGATACCAAGATGAAGCTGATCGCGCTCATAAAGCCCTTTTGCATGGAGGCAAAGTGGCGCTCGGTGCCGCAGAAATTGGCGATAGGGGTCAGTTTTTCCTGAAGCAGGGTCATGAACTTTTCCATGGTTGCCTCCTAACCCAACAGCGACTGGGCGAGTGCCAGCACGTTGGCGGCGTTGCCCATGCCGTAGTCCTGTGCGGGGATGACCGCGGTCGGCTTACCGCTCCCCTGCTTGACGGTGTTGAGCTGGTAGGACACCTGCGGCCCCAAGAGCAGCACGTCATAATTGGCGCACGTCTCCTGATACTCGCCGATACCCACCGCATCGATATCGAGCTCGATGCCGTTTTGCTCCGCATATTTCTCGAGTTTCTTCATCAGAATGCTTGTAGACAGACCAGCTGCGCAAACAAGAAGGATCTTCATAAGGGATTCCCTTCGCATTGATTGGTTGGATAGTCACCGCACGCCGCTAGGCGTTCTTGGTTGCAGTGCGCTCATATAGGCAGATCAGCTCCTGCACGAGCTCCTGAGCAAGCATGGAGCACATGAGGTGGTCCTGAGCATGGACCAGCAACACATCCACCGACAGATGCTCGCCCGCTGCCTCAGTCGAAAGCAGCTGCGTTTGGATGTGGTGAGCCTTGATTCCCGCATCCTTTGACTGCTTCATGAGTTTGGCGGCGGCGTCAAAATCCCCCGCTTTTGCCTTTTCAAGGGCTTCGAAGGCAAGGCTGCGTGCCTCTCCCGCTGCAGCGACCAGCTGAAACGAAACCATCTCGGTTCCCTGATCGTCCATAACGGTCTCCTCTCCCGTGATGTTTGGTTTGTACTTGAATATTCGAAACGCCTATCTCCCGCCCGCAATCCTCGAGGTTTATTGCAGGTAGACTGACAGGGTCATCGACAAAAGAAGTCTTAAGCCGTATGCGCTTGCACAAGCGCCATCAGCTCATGCCAGGACCGGCGCTCGCGTAGGCGCTCGACCCCCTGGCGGTCCATAAAGATCTCGGCGAGCAGTGAGCTCAAGATCCGCGCCTCATCGCCGCCCGACCGGGCAAACGACACCATAAAGACGATATCGACCTCATGGCCGTATTCGTCCCAAAGAATGGGATGTTCGAGCAGGCCCACGGTAACAAAGGCCTCGGCGCTCAAGGGATGCATCCCATGGGGCATGGCTACCCCATTGCCAAACGAGGTGGCACTCGCGCTCTCGCGCTCGGCGACCTCTTGGGCAAACTGGGCATCGACACGGCCGCTCTCGACGGCGCGCTCGGAGAGATATCGGAGAACGGCCTGCTTCGACGACGCCTCAACGCGGTTGAAGAACAGGGCACGGCTAAAGAAAGAGCTCACGGAGTCCGATTGCGCAGTGTCGTCGCTCAGCACCTTGCGGATAGCGTTGACATCGCTCGTCTCCAAGAAGAAATCGGCCTCGCGGACGGGCACGGGCAACTTGACGTTGAGCGGCACCGTTGTGAACACGTAGTCGATGTGCGAAAAATCGAACGTTCCCACGCGGGCGACATCGCATGTCTCAATCGAATCGATATACATGCCAAACTGCTTGCGGTACTGGTGCTCGAGCATACGGGCGCTTCCCGCTCCCGAGGCGCACACGATCAGGATGCGCTTGCGACGCGGCTGGTCGGCTTGCTGCTCGAGGGCCAGGGCAAATGCCATGGCGATGTAGCCGAGCTCTTCATCAGAGGGCTGGCTGCCAAAATGACGCTCGAGCACCTGCGAGGTGCCAGCTGCCATCGAATAGGCCAACGGAAACCTCGTCTTGATATCGGGCAGCATGGGGTTATCCATATGCATGTGATATTCAAGGCGATAGCCCAGAGGGCCGATATGCCGAGCAAGGTTCATGCGAAGTTCAAGATCGCCGCTAAAGTCAAACCTAAACTCATCGTTGACCGCACGTACCATCTCGGAAGCAATCTCCCACATCTCGTCCGAGATAACGGCAGAGCCCTTCTCGGGCACGCCCGTGCCCCTACCGAGCAAATGGATTGCGATAAAGGCAACCTCTTCTCGGGGCATGCTCACGCCCAGGGCATCCTTGATGTTTGCGGCAATCTGGAAAGCCGCGGCGTATTCGCGCGTTCCCTCCAGTTTTTGAACGTCCGATTCTGCAGCTGGGACATAGCAGCCCTGCTCGATGCGGCCAAGAGCAATGTAAAGATGCATGATGAGATTGCGGGATGCCAGCGAGCTCACCGTGACGGGCGAGGCCGTCAGGGCATCGTCCACACATGCGGCGATGGCCCGCAGGCGCTCGGCGAGCTTTGCATCGTCGGTGTCGGGCAACACGGGCCTCACCAGCGAGGCCAGGCACAGGCGCCGTTGTGACTCCCCGCCCGCAACGCGGATTCCGTAGCGTGGGCGCTTTTCGAGCGTTAAGTCAAATTGGGCGAGTTTCTGCTCTACCAGACGCATGTCATTGGACAGAGTCCGCGCCGAAACGTAGAGTAAATCCGCATACTCCTCAATCGTCACCCACTGGGACCGCATGAGGAGGTCGTTAAGAAGGAAGGACACACGGCCATCGCGCGTATCAGGAATGCCCGGATGGGCCAGAGCCGCACCGTCTAGCAAGCGAGCAAGCTCATCTGCACGTGCAACATCGATACGATACTGCCCCTTGCTGCCAACGATGCGTGCAACCCCTGCAAGGCTGTCGTTTGCGCGATGGATATAGTTTCTCACGGCGCGCTCGCTTACCTCGAGACGCTTGGCAAGTACCGCGACAGCGACAGGCTGAGCGTCCTCGATCATATTTACAAGCTGCTTGACGCGAGCATCCATGTCCTCCTCCTTTCCCTGCGTCTAGTCTAACGCGGTAAAGAATGACACTCCACGTCGCGCTCGTTCCGCCAACTCGGAACAGGTTGCGGGGAGTCCAGCTGAGCTATGGAGAGCCTGGGGAGAGGGCCCGAAGGCAATGCGTCGGTGTGGGATGCGCCTTCCCAGCCATTGGGCAGTCATTGGGGACAGACTTAAATGAGTAGTCGTTGTGAACGTTGTTGTTTGACTAGTCGTTTAAGAACGTCCCCAATGGCTATTAAGGACTGTCCCAAGCTGCCGGCAGGAAAGGACCGTCCCCAAGTGCCGGGTTTGTCCCCAATGACTAGGTGAATAGCAAAAGCCCCGCAGTCGGAGCGGACTGCGGGGCTCGTGAAGAGAGGCTAGTTTGTGGGCGTCTTGCCTGGCGCCCACGGGAGAGGCAACAGAGTAGAGGCTACTCGTGGATGCGGGTACCGGAGAGGCCGGCCATGGTCTCGGCGGCCTTGTCCAGGGCGCCGATGATGCAGGTGCGGCCCTTGCGGGAGCGGGCGAACTTGATGGCGGCGCGGACCTTGGGCTCCATGGAGCCCTTGCCGAACTGGCCCTCGTCGGCCAGGCGCTCGGCCTCGTCGGCGGTGAGGTCCTCGAGCTCCTCCTGGTTGGGCTTGCCGAAGTTGATGGCGACATGCTCGACGGCGGTCAGCAGGAACAGGACGTCGGCGTCGCAGTCCTCGGCCAGCAGCTCGCCGCCCAGGTCCTTGTCGATAACGGCGGGAACGCCCTTGTAGCAGCCCTTGTTCTCGTAGTCGCGGACGACGGGGATGCCGCCGCCACCGCAGGCGATGACGATGAACTCGTTGTCGAGCAGGTTGAGGATGGAGTCGGCCTCGACGATCTTCTTGGGATCGGGGGAGGCGACGACGCGACGCCAGCCGCGGCCGGAATCCTCGACGAAGACCTTGGAGGGGTCCTCGGCCATGAACTCCTTGGCCTGCTCCTCGGTGTAGAAGGGGCCGATCGGCTTGGTCGGGTTCTTGAACGCGGGATCGTCGGGATCGCACTCGATCTGGGTGACGACGGTGGCGGCGTGCCAACGCTTATAGCGCTTGTGCATCTCGCGGCCGATGCCCTGCTGCAGGTGGTAGCCGATGTAGCCCTGGGACATGGCGCCGCACTCGGGCAGCGGCATCTCGGGGGTGCCGATGGCATCGTGGGCGGCGGCGAAGGCGTTCTGGATCATGCCGACCTGCGGGCCGTTGCCGTGGGTGATGATGATCTCGTTGCCCTGCTCGATGAGGCCGAGGAGAGCGTGGGCGGTGTTGCTCACGGCCTCGATCTGCTCGACGGGGTTGTTGCCGAGGGCGTTGCCGCCAAGGGCGACGACAATACGATCGGGCTTGCCAAGAGGCTTAGACATTGCTGGAATCCTTTCTGTAAAAGGCCTACAACCCATTAATAACCCGCGTCCGTGCGATACGCGAGTTTATTAAGGTTTATATTCTCTTTATCGCTCATTTTATTCATTTTGAAAATACCTAAGCGGCGAACGGTCGATTTTACCCGCTCAGCGTAAAGAAGCCCAGTTCAGGCATATCTACGCCATTTACGTGCAACTTTATTTAAATAGAGCAGGGATTAGACCAGATTATGCAAACTATATCTTTGCTAAACACAAAACGGACAGCGCAATATCTTACTCGCACTATACGCGATTCTATACATTAATTTGACGAGTATGCACCCCTGCAAAAACATGGGGCTTTTCATCCAACATAAGGGATAGCCGATCGCGCTTCACCCCGCAGCAAGCGACTGTGAGTTTGCAATATAGAACTTTACCGTCGGGTATTGCATGAACGCCGCTGATGCCCTTTCGCTCCTGCCCGCCCAAGCAGCCGAGAACGCTAACGGCGTCCCCAGCGTTTTCGCATGGCACCGCGCCGACTCGATGGCTTTGAGACCTAAGCGAATCTTTGCTATCTGTAAATTTTTGTAGGATTTAGGTCAAATCTATTTGCCAATTTTTGTATGATTAGGGGCAAATCTATTTGCCAATTTTTGTCAATGAGGTGTTTTAATGCTACGCCGTAAGGTCACTGACAGGCTTTTGAGCTGGAAGAACGACTCCGATAAAGCGTTGCTTGTTACCGGTGCGCGTCAGATTGGCAAGAGCTATGCAATTCGCGCATTTGGTAAAGACAACTACGCTTCGTATTTTGAGGTCAATCTGCTGCTCGATGCCGAGGCAAGGGATGTACTTGTTGGCGCTAAGAACTCCGTTGACTTTATCAACCGCGTGGCCCTTCTTGCGGATACACCGCTTGTTGAAGGAGACACGCTTATCTTCGTCGATGAGATTCAGGAGTATCCGCAGATCGTTACACTTATGAAGGCGCTGGTCGAGGACGGACGCTTTAGCTATGTCTTCTCGGGGTCTATGCTTGGGACTGAGTTTAAGGGGATCTCTTCTTTTCCGGTGGGGTATGTCGAGCACATTGTTATGCGACCGATGGATTTTGAAGAGTTCTGTTGGGCAAACAGCATCAGCGAGAATGTGCTTGCAGACATTCGCAGCTGCCTTGTCGAGAGACGTCCCGTCGAAAACTATATTCATGAGGCGATGCTCAAAAACTTTAGAGCCTATATCGTTTGCGGCGGCATGCCAGAGGTCGTTCAGAACTATATCGATTCGGGCTATTCGCTCGTGAGAACGCGTGAGCTTCAAATTCAGCTAGTCGATCAGTACAAAAGCGATATCTCTAAATATGCATCGACTCGAGCGTTTAACGTTCGCTCCATTTTCGAGCAAATTCCCGTTCAGCTTGAGGCGGAGTCCCATCGCTTTATCGTCTCGTCTCTAGGCGAGGGAGCTCGTCTTCAAAAATACAAGCAAGATTTCCTATGGCTTGTTAACGCAGGCGTCGGTTTGATGGTCGCCCAGGCGACGGAGGCACGGAGTCCTCTTAAGAGGACAGAGAAGGCGACCGCCTTCAAACTATACGAGTCCGATACAGGAATGCTCGCATCGCGATATCCCGGCAGCACGGCACGCGCCGTCTACCTTGACATGAAAACCCCCAACCTCGGCGGCCTCTATGAGAACGTGGTCGCGCAGGAACTCGTTGCCCTCGGAGCAGATACGTGGTACTACCAGACGCGTGAAGTCGGTGAAGTTGACTTTGTGGTCGAAGGCACCCGCGGACATGTTGTCCCAATCGAAGTCAAATCGGGCAAGAAAGTTCGAGCACATGCGGCCCTCGATCGCCTGATGAGTGTGGGCGAGTACAAGATTCCCGAGGCCGTTGTGCTGAGCCACGAAAACCTTAGCGAAGAGGGCAAGATCCTGTACGTTCCAATCTATATGACATTCTGCCTCGATGAGTTTATGGAAAAGGACGACCCCAACAACGATTTCTCATTTGCACCCATATCTCTCTAGATCATCTGAACCAACAACCAAGCCCCCTCCATAACCAAAGTAACGCGTGGTTTCGCGGCCGCGCCGCGAAACAGCGACGGAGACAAAAGGCCCCCACAACCACGTCCCTCATGCAGCCCCACAATCCGAGGACGTAGTCGTAGCAGGATCTGAGGG
>ENA-ORCM01000093-ORCM01000093.1-human-gut-metagenome-genome-assembly--contig:-NODE-93-length-75960-cov-5.026198_pt1 | contig 75960 bp, 57 predicted proteins | sample MGYA00242906_ERZ507928 | MGnify/ENA primary metagenome ERZ507928 (study PRJEB26167, sample SAMN06115497) | human gut metagenome | host: Homo sapiens | place: China:Shanxi | collected 2015-05-07 | study...
AACGGCGTCACCACGCCGGTCATCATCATCAGCGGCCGCAACGAGGACTACGATTTCATGTACGGCCTCTCGCTGGGTGCTGACGATTATGTCACCAAGCCGTTCCGCCCCCAGATCCTGGGCGCCAAGGTCAAAGCCCTCATCCGCCGGAGCAAGAGCTTCTCTCAGGAGAACAGCCAGCAGATCAGCTGCGGGCCGTTCCTCTGCGACACCACCACCATGCGGTTTTACAAGAACAATGTGGAGCTCAACCTCTCGGAGAAAGAGCGCTCCCTCCTGCTGCTCTTTGTCCGCCACCCGCAGCAGGTCTTCACCAAGGATATGATCTACGAGCAGATCTGGGGCAACCTGATCGCCGTGGACGACAATGCCATCATGGTGTACATCAACCGCCTGCGCAGCAAGATCGAGGACAACGCCCGTACCCCGCAGCATATCATCACCATCCGGGGCGTCGGATATCGGTTTGTGCCGTAAACACGGCATTTTTTCATCCACAACATAGAAAGCCCCCGGCTGCGCGCGGTGCAGCCGGGGGCTTTTGGTTTTATGCCGGTATAAAACACAAAACCATTAAAAGGAGAATCGCATGAAATTGTGTGTCTGAGTTGCTCAGCGGGTTGAAGAAGAGCGAAAGGAATTTCCGTGAATCAATTCCGAAAGCTGCGGTTGGCAGGCCGCAGAAGAACCGCTGAGCGGGAACACTCAATCTTCGCGGAAAGAGAAAGGCTTGACTTCGCGCACAACGTCCATGATGGTGCCGTCGCGTGCTTCAATGATACCGACCACACGGTCACCGAACTGGACCTTGTCCGGCTCGCCGACGATGGAGTAAGCGATGTCACGCAGCTCCTCGATGGTCTTCAGGGGGACGCAGTCAGCGTCCTGCAGAGCCTTGAGCAGGTCGGGGCGGGCAGGGTTGACCGCCACGCCGTAGTCGGTGACAACGATGTCCACGCTCTCGCCCGGGGTGGTGACAGTGGTCACGTCGGTGCAGATGGCGGGGATACGGCCCTGCAGCAGCGGAGCGATGACGATGGTGCACTTTGCACCCTGTGCGGTATCGGGATGGCCGCCCTGTGCACCGGTGATGATGCCGTCGGAACCAACCACAACGTTGCAGTTGAAGTGGGTATCGACTTCCAGAGAAGCCAGGATGACGTAATCCAGCTTGTTGACGAACGCGCCCTTATTCATGGGGCTTGCATACTCGCCCGCAGAGATGGGGAAATGGTTGGGGTTGGTGCGGACGTTATTGACAGCGTCCAGGTCAAAGTCCTGGGTATCCACCAGCTTGCGTGCCAGGCCGCGGTCCAGCAGTTCGCACATGGGCTTGGTCAGGCCGCCGACGCCCAGACCCATGTGGATGTTCTTCTCCTCCATGATCTTGCTCAGGGAGATGGTGGAAGCGATGGATGCGCCGCCGACACCGGTCTGATAGGAGAAGCCGTCCTTGAAGTACGGGGTGTTGGCCACGACCTGAGTGCAGTACTCGGCCATCAGGATCTTGCGCTGGTCGGTGGTGGGCTTGGCAGCGCCGGTAGCGATCTTCTCGGGGATGCCGATCTGATCCACGACGCAGACGTAATCCACCTTGGTCTGGTTGATCTCTGCGGGGTAGTTGGGGTAAGCCACCAGACAATCGGTGACAGCCACAACGTAATCGGCCATCTCGGCGTCCACGTAAGCATAGCTCAGGACGCCGCAGTTGGTCTTGCCGCCCATGCCGGAGCAGTTGCCGTACTCGTCGCAGCTGGGCGCGCCGATGAATGCGATATCAACGTGAGTCTCGCCGGTCTCAATGGCGCGGACACGGCCGCCGTGGCTGCGCATGGTAGCCAGACCCTTGAGCTTGCCGTGGGAGATGGCATCGCCGATCTTGCCGCGGACACCGGAGGACTCAATGTTCAGGATGGTACCGTCCTCGATCATGGGGACCAGAGCGTCATGCGCCTTGCCCAGAGAGCTTGCGCTCAGGGTGACGTTCTTGATGCCCATTTTGTGGATCTCTTCCATGACCATGCAGACCACGAGGTCGCCCTCGCGGAAGTGGTGGTGGAACGAAACGGTCATGCCGTCGTGGGCGTTGCACTTGACGAGGGCCTCGTGGATGTCTTTGACCATCTTGTCGTGGTCATTGCGCATCACGGGGGTGACCTTTGGGCTGGCTTTCTGGAAAGCCTTGCCGTCTTTATAATTGTTGCCCTGGAAGACCTCTTTGCCGGTGCGCTCCAGGATCTCTTCGGGAATTTCTCTGCCGACTGCGTTGATCATAATTACAAATCCCCCTTATACACGCCGGAAGCCTTGGCCAGATCAATGGTGCGCTTTGCGCCATCGTAGAAAGCGATGTCGATCATCTTGCCGTCCACGGTGAAGACACCGATGCCCAGAGCTTTCTTGGAATCGATCTCCTTGACGACCTTTTCCGCAAAGATGATGTCTTTCTGGGTGGGAGTAAAGATCTCGTGGACAATGGGGATCTGACGGGGGTTGATGATGGACTTGCCATCGAAGCCCATCAGGTGGATGTTCTCCACGTCCTTGCGGAAGCCGTCCATATCCTTCAGGTCGGTGTAGACGGTATCGAAGCACTGCACACCGGCGGCGCGGGCTGCAATGATCATCTGCTGGCGGGCACCCATCAGCTCGATGCCGGTGCCGGTGATGTGGGTCTGCAGGTCCTTGGTGTAGTCGCCGCCGGACAGAGCGATGCCGAACAGGCGCTCATCGCTCTCGCAGATCTCCAAAGCGTTCATCACGCCGCGGGCAGACTCCAGAGCGGCGATGATCAGCACATCGCCCTCGGGGCGGCCGTAGGTCTTCTCGTCCTCGGCAATGGCCTGTGCCACGCGGTGCACATCCTCAGCGTGCTCGGTCTTGGGGATGCGGATGGAATCGCAGCCGCCGGCCACGCAGGCGCGGATGTCTTCCCGCCAGTAGGGAGTGTCCAGACCGTTGATACGGACGACTCGCTCAGCCCCGCGGTAATCCACGGTCTTCAGAGCATGGTACAGGCTGAAACGGGCAACATCTTTCTGGTTTTCGGCCACAGCGTCCTCCAGATCCAGCATCAGGGAGTCGGCCTTATAGATGTAAGGGTCCTTGATGAGGCCGGGCTTCTGCGCATTGAGGAACATCATCGTGCGGCGCAGGCGCTTCTTGTTCGGATTGTTCATCGAATGGCACCTCCCCAGGGCAGATTCTCATACTGATCGACGGAACGGAACACCGCGCCCTCAATGCGGGCTTTCAGGGTGCAGTCCAGCGCGCCCTTGTCCACAATGGTGATGCGGACGTTATCAATGTCCAGGTTCTTCAGCGTCTCCAGTGCGACCTTGCGCAACTGGTTGCCGTACTGGTTGATGACAGAGCTCTCGAGGGAGAAATCAACTTTGCCCTCGCCCGGCTCCACCGTCACCATGCAATCGCTGGATTCCAGAGTGCCAGCAGTTGCTGCTTTCTTGATCTCCATGCTTTTTCCTCCTTGGTGGGTGTTACCTTCTAATATACCGTTCTTGCGGCCCAGTGGCCGCCCTTGATGATTCTATGATAGCCTTACAACCTTACAGAAATCATAGCCGCAGCCTTAATATTCGTTAAGAAACAGCAAAAATTTCGCTTGTGCACAAGAAATATTCCATTTTCTCATGTCTGGTTTCCGTCCGCGTTTCCGCTCCGCTGTCCGCTCCCACAAAAACATCGCTTACAAAGCGGGGAAATCCGCTTTTCCTGCTTCTATTATGCGCCCAAAACCTCGTTTTGTGAAATCGCGTCTTTCTATCTCCATCCATTTCGGAAAAGAATGGATAAAGATGGCAAATGTAAATTATATAGTAAAAAAACCGGGGCATTTCTGTCCCAGTTTTTTTACTAGAAAGAATTATCCCAGAGGGTAGAAAGCAGCAATGTAAATGATGGATTCCACAATGCAGATCAAGGTCAGCGGCAGACCTGTTTTCACATAATCCATAAAGCTATAGCCGCCTGGCTCCACCGCCATCGAATTTGCAGGCATTGCCACAGGGGTAGCCACAGCAATAGAACCTGCAAAACGCACAGCGACCAGAATGGCTTTTGCACTGATGCCCAGGCTCTCCGCCACGATCAAGGCAATCGGTGTAAAAAGGATAATGGTAGCTGCATTGGACATAAAGTTCGTCATCGGCGTGATAATCAAGAAAATGAGGAGGATAATCAAAATCGGGCTATTGATGCTTCCCAAAACTTTCAAGGCAGCATCTGCAATCAGATCTGCAGCACCAGAGTTGGTCATTGCAGTAGCCACCGGAACCATTGCCGCATAAATAATGATGCCGCTGATGGGGATTGCACGAGTGGCCTCTTTCACGGTCAGGCAACGGCTGCCCACTGCAATGATCGCGCCAATAATCGCAATGAAATGGAGGGGAATGCCAACCTGTTTTTCAAAGATCATGCCAAGGAACGTGGCTACCATCAGGCAGATGCTCAGCACTCGCTTCCATTTGGGCACATCGGAATAATCTTTTTTCTGGGTCGTTTCTTCAAAACTGTCTTCGTTACGGGGCTTGTCCGGCAGGAGTTTGTAGCCAGCGGTAGAAAGCCAGATTGCAGCGGTCACCAAGCAGATGATGGACAGCGGAGCAAACTCAAAGAACGTCATCGTCTCGCCCGTGTTCAGGCCCTCCAGCGTCTCGCGGAGAAAAGGTCCTGTGGTAGTGCCCACAATGGTGATGCCGCCGCCAAAGCAGCAGCCAACGATGACCGGATACATCAGTTTCGAGCGTTTCATTCCGGTAGAGGAGCACATACCAAGGATCAGCGCAATGAGCAGAGCCGCCGCGCCCGTGTTGGAGAGGAAACCAGACATAATGCCGGAGAAGATCACAATGACGAAAACCAGGTGGCGTTCATCCTTTGATACTTTGGTCAGAAGCTCACCGATCTTCTCAGCACCGCCCGTCTTGAACACGGCTTCACCAATGATCGCCATGGCAGCAATGATCATTGCTGTACTGCTAGAGAAAGATTTCAGAGCAGTGCTTGCGTCCACTGCACCAATCAGATAAAACGCAACGGCAACGCTCATTGCCGTAACCGGGAGTGGGAGCCATTCTGTTATAAACAGGACGAGCGCAGCCAAAACAATCAAAATGACTGCTGCCGCCATAAATTCGGTACCAGCTAACATAAATTTACCTCCTATTGTTTGACGTCAGCCTCTTCATGGGCCGTTCATACCAGGGATTGCAATATCCGTAAGTCAATGCGCATCGATTTGTTGATGACTCTATGATACACCAAATCAGCCTTGTTGAAAAATCACAAAAAGTTTTAACTCGAATAACTATTTTTCATTGACAAAAAGTTATACCCCATCAAACTTTTAACCATTTTTCAACGATAATGCGCCACGGTATAATGCAGAAAAAAGGAGGTATGAATCATGAACGAATTACAACAGCTTGCCGCCTTTGCCAGCGGCCTGGCTTGGGAGGATATTCCTGCACCCGTAAAGTCTGCCGCAAAAGCCGGCATCTTAGATACCCTTTCCGTTGCATTGGGTGGTGTTTCCAATCCGATGTTCCAGCACATCAAAGAGGTTTATCTTAAAACTGAAGAGGGCAGCCATAGTGCCTGCCTGTTTGGTGACAGCCGCAAAACCTCTCTCCGCACTGCCGTCTTCCTGAATGCCATGTGCGGCCACATTCTGGAACTAGATGATGTTCACATCACCTCAAAAACACATATCGGTACGGTAGTCGTTCCTGCCGCCTGGACACTAGCACAGTCCCTTGGCAAAAGTGGCAAAGACCTGATCACTGCGGTTGTCTGCGGCTATGAGGTCATGGCCCGCATTGGAATGGGTTTCGGGGTTTCCAGCCACCGCAACCTGGGCTGGCATGTTACCGGAACTGCCGGCACGTTTGGTGCCGCTGCTGCCTGTGGCAGGTTGCTGGGCTTTACTGCTGAGCAGATGACTGCTGCGTTCGGTTTGGCTGGTACGCAGTCCTGTTCCACCTGGGCGTTCCTCTCCGATGGCGCTACCAATAAGATCCTGCACCCCGGCCATGCTGCTGCCAGCGGCCTGGAAACCTGCCTGCTGGTATTGGGTGGGATGCGTGGTTCTGCCCATATTCTGGATGCTCAGGACGGCGGCATTTTCCCGATGATGTCTCACGAGTACGATTATAGTCTCGTTTGCAAAGATCTCGGCACAGTTTACGAGACATTGAATGTTGACAAAAAGCCTTATCCTTGCTGCCGCAGCACCCATTGCGGCATCGAAGCCGCTCTACGCCTGCGGGAAGAGCATTCTATCGATCCTGCTCAGATTGAATTCGCCACCATCTATACTTACTTGGTCGGCCTGAAACAATGTGGTTTCTCGGATTCCAGCAAAGAGCCTCACGCTGCAACAGAAGCTAAATTCTCTACTCCTTATCTGGCTGCAACCGCGTTTCTGACTGGAAATGTCGGATTGAGCGATTTCTCTGTAGAAGCCATCAATGACCCCGCCCGCCAGGCACTGCTCAAAAAGATCACGATTGCCGAAGACCCTGTCTTTACCAGTCGCTATCCCAGCCATTGGGGATGCCGTACCGTTGTCACATTGACCAACGGCCAGACATTCCAGACCGAAGTGATCGATGCTTCCGGTAGCGTAGAAGCGCCTCTCTCTTCCAAGCAGATGCTGAGCAAAGCGCTCTCCTGCTGCGCAGCTTATCCTGCGGATGCGATGAAAGCGCTTGTGGAGTCTGTACTGAATTTGGAAACTTGCTCCGCCTTGCCGGATATTTCCTGCTTCGATCCGACCAACGCCTAAAATCTTGACAGCGGCCCGCACCGTGTTAAAATTATAGAATAGATTCAAGCAAAGGAGCTGGAACGATGAATAAAGCAGATTTGGAAAAAATTGTTGCTATTGCAGAGGAGGGCAGCATGGCCCGCGCCTCTCAAAAACTGTTCATCACACAGCCCGCTTTGAGCAAGGCCCTGACCAAAGTGGAAGAAGAGCTCGGCGAAACACTTTTTATCCGCCGCCCCTCTGGGTTGGAGCTCACCTACGCCGGGGAATGTTTTCTCCGCAAAGCTTACCAGATTTTAAAGCTGTACAGCGATGTTGACATGGAATTTTGCGAGCTGAACCAAATGCGGAAAGGTATTTTAAAGGTTGGCTCTGCGGACCGCCTGGGGGCTCTTGTGCTCCCAGAGCTATTGCGCAAGTTCCATGAGCGATACCCCAATATCCGTATTGAGATCGTAGAGCAAAACAGCATCAAACTGGAAGAAAGCCTGCTGATGGGGGCCCTGGACCTTGCAATCCTTTGTCTGCCGCTCAAAAACACCAATGTCAAATACCAGGTCTTTTATGAGGACCCCATCTATGTTGCCGTTCCCTCCTGGCACCCCCTCAACCGCGAATCTTACGCAAAAGAGGGCGAAGAAATGCGGTATCTTCCCATCGGGGCGCTACAAAACCAAACTTTTATCCTGACAAAGCCCACCAAAAAGACTCGCATGGCAGCTGACCGTATCCTCTCCAACCTGAATGGTCACTATCAAGTAGGGATGGAATCGCTCAACATTGAAACGGTCATTCGTCTGGTTGCCGGCGGCCTTGGCATTTCCTTAGTCCCCAATGTTTTTACCAAGACCTACCTCACGGGCGACAAGGTCAATTATTATCAGTTAGAAGAGCAATACGCGCCTTGTTGGCAATGGGCGGTCATTTACAACGACAGTCTTTCCAGTCTGAGCCGCCCTTCTCGTGAATTATACCATATTCTCTGCGACGAGGGCTGTTGTTTTCCGGATTACATCTAAAAAATACCGCCATCACAGGTTTTCAGCTGTGATGGCGGTATTTTCTATTTTTATTCCTTACGCATGATTGAAACCCTTGCCGAACACTTCGGTGGTACTCAGCATGGAGATGAACGCGTTGAGGTTTTCCTTATGGATAAACTCCTGCAGCTGGCCGGCCTCCCGGTTGGTGAGGGTAGTGTAGATCATATAATGGGGCTTATCGGTGTAGGCACCAAAGCAGGGAGTGTAGGTAGCGCCGCGCACCAGCTTGCGCATGACGAAATTACAGATGGGATCTTTGTCGTCACAGATGATGAGGATGGCCTTGCACATCTTGATCCGCTCCAGCACGGCGTCGATGACCAGCGATTTCACGGTCAGACCCACGAACGAGTACAGTGCCGTGTACAGGTTAAAGACGAAGCAGGCCGCCACCACCATGAACAGGTCGGTGAGGAAAAGGGCTACGGCGATGCTGTGGATGTGGGTGTATTTTTCCACGATGAGGGCAATGACGTCCGTGCCGCCCGAGGAAGCACCTACATTGAAGAGCAGGGCCGAGGCAATGGCCGGCAGAGCGATGGCGAACAGCAGGTCCAGCATGGGCTGGTTGGAGAGGGAGCCGTGCATGGGGAAGAACTTTTCCAGGAACATCAGCTCCGCCGACATGACCACCGAGGCATAGCCTGTGGTCATGGCAAATTTTTTGCCCAGGAAGATGAGGCCCACCACCAGCAGGATCATGTTGGCCCAGGACGAGAACGCCGCAGCCGAGAGGGGGGTCAGCTTTGCCACCAGAGCTGCCGCGCCGGTCACACCGCCAAAGACGAAGTTATTGGGGAATTTGAAGAAATACACACCAACGCTCATGATGGTGATGCTCAGGGTGATGATCGCGTACTGGCTGACGTACGCCATGATCTTTTCCCGCTTATTGTGTTCCATACCGTTTTTCCTTTCAGCGCCCCGGCGGGGCGTTCTCCTCGTTTCACCGTATTTTGCAGGGTGTTTTGCCGCACACCCCATTTCACCTTGGCTATTGTAGCACGCCGCCCCCCGCCGCGCAACAAAAGAAGTGATTTTTCTGCAAAACGAAACTTTTTACGCCAAAAGCACCCGCTCCGTTTTCCACAGGGCGGGTGCTTTGCGGTTGAAAGTTTGTTTTTGAAAATCAGCAGTTCTTACAGCTTCTTGCCCGTGAGCATCTCATAGGCTTCCTCATACTTGGCAATGGTCTTGTCAATGATGTCCTGCGGCAGGTTGAAATCGCTGTCGGGGTTGGCCTTGAGCCAGTTGCGGACAAACTGCTTGTCGAACGAGGGCTGTCCGTGGCCTGCCTCGTAGCCCTCCAGCGGCCAGAAGCGAGAGGAATCCGGGGTGAGCATCTCGTCGCCCAGGATCACATTGCCCTCTTCATCCAGGCCGAACTCAAACTTGGTGTCGGCAATGATGATGCCGCGGCTCAGGGCATACTCGGCGCACTTCTTGTACAGGGCAATGGTGTTGTCCCGCAGCTTGGTGGCGTACTCCTCGCCCTTGCCGGGGAAGAGCTTTTCCAGCACGGTGATGCTCTGCTCAAAGGTGATGTTCTCATCGTGGTCGCCCAGCTCTGCCTTGGTGGAGGGGGTGTAGATGGGCTCCGGCAGCTTCTGGGACTCTTTCAGGCCCTCGGGCAGCTTGATGCCGCAGGCAGTGCCGTTCTCCTGGTAGCTGGCCCAGCCGCTGCCGGTGATGTAGCCGCGCACGATGCACTCGATGGGCAGCATGGTCAGCTTGCGGCACATGGTGCACTTGCCCTCAAACTCGGGCTGCTGGAAATACTCCGGCATATCCTTATTGTCCACGCTGATGAGGTGGTTGGGCACCACATCACGGGTGTAATCAAACCAGAACTTGCTCATCTGGGTGAGCACTTTGCCCTTGTTGGTGATCTTATTTTTCAGGATGTAATCAAACGCAGAGATGCGGTCCGTGGCAACCATGATGAGGCTGTCGCCATTGTCGTAAATTTCGCGGACTTTGCCTTCCTTGATGGGCTTAAACTCTGTCATAGCAAAACACTCCTATTTCTTGTGTAAACCTCTCCGTCGCTTCGCGCCAGCTCTCCTGTCCGGAGAGCCTTTGGCAAAGAGAGAAAGCCTTGCGGTACGCCAGGGTCACCCCTGTCAGGGGAGGTGTCACCGCAGGTGACAGAGGGGTTTTGTTTTCAGCTTCCATCAATATCTTATCACAGAACCTGTCCGTTTGGAAGAAACAGAATCCAAGGAAAATGCCCTCATTTTTCGGTTTTCTTCGTGAAAATTGCTAAAAATCAGCCTCGTTTTTCGTCGTATCGACGATAAAAGTCGTACTTTCCCCTGGTTTTCCCGGCCAGCAGTGCCAAAACCGCGGGCCGATTTTTGTACAAAGCGTGACTGGACACGCCGCCGGGAGATGGGGTATAGTGGTAGCAGAAGAATTTTTCACAAACAGGAGGGCATTTTTATGGGCAGATTTCCAAAGGATTTCTTATGGGGCGGTGCCACCGCCGCCAACCAGTGCGAGGGCGCGTACAACGAGGGCGGGCGGGGCCTGTCCAGCGTGGATGTGGTACCGTTCGGCCCTGATCGCTTCCCCGTGGCCATGGGCACACTGAAGATGCTGGACTGTGACGCCGGGCACTTTTACCCCTCCCATGAGGCCATCGACATGTACCACCATTATAAAGAGGACATCGCCCTCTTTGCGGAGATGGGCTTCAAATGCTACCGGCTCTCCATCGCCTGGACCCGCATCCTGCCCCACGGCGACGATGCCGAGCCCAACGAGGAGGGGCTGAAATTTTACGAGAGCCTTTTTGACGAGTGTCACAAATACGGCATCGAGCCGCTGGTCACTCTCTGCCACTTCGACACCCCCATTGCACTCATCCAAAAATACGGCGGCTGGAAAGACCGCCGGATGGTGGACGCCTACACCCACTACTGCGAGGTGCTGTTCCGCCGCTTTGCGGGCAAGGTGAAATACTGGTTGACGTTCAATGAGATCAACATGCTGCTCCACATGCCCTTTATGGGGGCCGGCCTGCTGTTTGAGCCGGGCGAAAACGTGCTGCAGACCAAATACCAGGCCGCCCACCATGAGCTGGTGGCCAGCGCCAAAGCCGTCCAACTGGCCCACAGGCTGATGCCCGGGGCCATGGTGGGCTGTATGCTGGCGGCAGGCCAGTATTACCCCCGCACCTGTGCCCCCGCCGATGTGCAGGCCGCGGCCGACGCCGACCGGGACAATTATTTCTTCATTGATGTCCAGTCCCGGGGCGAATACCCGGTCTGGGCCAAAAAGAAGATGGAGCGGGCCGGCATTCAGCTCCGGATGGAGCCGGGCGACGAGGCCCTGCTGAAAGAGGGCGTGGTGGACTTCATCTCGTTCAGCTACTATTCCAGCCGCTGCATCACGGTGGACAAGACCCTGCTGGACGATGCCGACGGCAACGCCGTGACCGGGGCTGCCCGCAACCCCTACCTCAAGGCCAGCGAGTGGGGCTGGGCCATCGACCCGGTGGGCCTGCGCGTCACCATGAACAGCCTGTACGACCGCTACCAGAAGCCGCTCTTTGTGGTGGAGAACGGCCTGGGTGCCGTGGACACCGTGGAGCCGGACGGCTCCATCCACGACAGCTACCGCATCGACTACCTGCGGGCCCACATTGAGCAGATGGAAAAAGCCATCCATGAGGACGGCCTGCCCCTGATGGGCTACACCACCTGGGGCCCCATCGACCTGGTCTCCGCCTCCACCGGTGAGATGAAAAAGCGCTACGGCTTCATCTATGTGGATAAGGACAACGACGGCAGCGGCACCCTCAAGCGGAGCCGGAAAGACAGCTTTTACTGGTACAAAAAGGTCATCGCGTCGGACGGCGAGGACCTTGCCTGAGCGCGGTTTTGCAAACCAAACAAAATTTACATTTTGTTGATTGACGCCGCCCATAAAAACGTGTATGATGAGACAATGTGTGGCAAACCAACTTTTGAACGCGTTGGGAACATCGTTGGTTTGCATATCGCAACTATGTCGTTTCGTGATACGATATTTTTAGAATTGCGATCAAATCATTGTAATATAAGGAGCAGTTGTATGCGTCCCCTCATCATAGCACACCGCGGTGCCTCCAACCTGGCACCGGAAAACACACTGGCGTCGTTCCGGCTGGCCAAGGAGCTGGGTGCCGACGGCTTCGAGTGCGATGTCCAGCTCACCAAGGACCACAAGCTGGTCATTGCCCACGATTTCTTCACCGATGCGCACACCGGCGTCAAGGGTGATATCTACGATATGACCTTTGACGAGCTGCGCCAGCTGGACTTTGGCAAGTGGAAGAGCCCCGAGTACGAGGGCGAGAAGATCCCCACCATCGAGGAAGTGCTGGACATCGGCAAAGACATGAAGATGATGCACATTGAGCTCAAGCCCTATCTGGACCGGGATGCCGATTTCCCGGAGCGGGTCATCGACGCGGTGGTCAATGCGCACATGGAGGATAAAGTCATCCTCACCTCGTTCCAGTACGGCCTGCTGGGCCGCATCAAGGAGATCCGGCCCGAGATCCGCACCGCCGCCCTGTTTCTGAACACGGAGTCCTCCCTCTGCCCGCCCACAGCCCTGTGGGAAGATCTGGGCCTGACCAACGGCGACCCGCTGCTGGAAGAGCTCTCCGGCCCGCAGGGGCTGGAAAAGGCTGTCTCCATCGTGGAGAACCCGGACTCGGTGGACGAGGAGAACGGCCTGCTGGTGCGCTACCTCAATGACCGCCTGACCGCCCTCTCCTCCAACTACCCGGGCAAAAACCTGGTGGAGATCTTACAGCAGTACTATTACCAGACCGATATGCTCAAGTATGTCTCCCAGTTTGATTTCCCGCTGGACTATGTCGGCCCGGAGTACCACGTCTGCTTCCGGGACACCACCCTGCTCCAGCGCGCGGTGGAGATGGGCTACCATGTGGCCCCCTGGCCCGTGGGCGACGAGAGCCGCCGGGACCTGCGCAGTGTCCTCAAGCAGAACCCGGAGATCATCGTGACCAACAAACCCGAGATCGTCATGGCGATTTTGCAGGGCCAGAAAGCACAATAACGATATTTTCAGAGAAAAAGCTCCCCGCTGGGGAGCTTTTTCTCTTGACATTTCCTTTCTCACGCCTATAATTGTACTGTATCAAACAGTTTTATTTGAAACAGTTCAGTTTCAAAACGATCCAAAGGGTGATTCTTATGTTGACCGATTTTAAAACAGTGCATCCCGGCTGCTGCCCTCCCCACGACAACCCGCCCTGGGAGCCGCCGCAGGTCATCCCGGCCCAGATCCGCCGGGTAAACAACCTCATCTTCCGCAAGATCAACGCGTTCTCCCGGGCAAACGGGCTGGAACAGGGCACGCCCATGCATGGGTGGATTGTGGAATATCTCTACTCCCATCAGAGTGAGCCGGTCTTCCAGCGGGACATCGAGCGGGATTTTTCCATTACCCGCTCCACCGTGACCAACATTCTGCAGCTGATGGAGCGTAAAGGCTACATTGAGCGCCAGAGCGTCCCCCAGGACGCCCGGCTCAAGATGCTGGTGCTGACAGCCAAAGGCCTGGAATTCCACGAAAAGACCATGCTCTCCCTCCACCAGACCGACGAATTTGTAGCCGGGCTGTTGACAGAGGAAGAAAACACCGAGCTGCTCCGACTGCTCAACAAACTCAAGAACGGGCTGAATGATTCACAAATATGAACTTTTTCCGAAACCTTTTTGAATTGCATTGACATTCAAAAAGTTCTGTATAGAATTGTTCTGTACCAAACAAAATCAATCACAGGAGGAAACTACAGATGATCAAAAAGTTAGCGTCACATCTGGGCGAGTACAAACGCTCTGCCATCGTGACGCCGCTCCTTTCCGCGCTGGAAGCGATCATGGATATCCTGCTTCCCACCATCATGGCGTTCATCATCGATCAGGGCATCGAGAAGAGCGATATGAACGCCATCCTCAAATATGGTCTGCTCACGTTCCTGGTGGCCGCTTTCGCGCTGCTGCTGGGTGTGCTGGCGGGCCGCTTTGCCGCCGATGCTTCCACGGGCTTTGCAGGCAATCTGCGCGACGCCATGTATGAGAGCATCCAGCATTACTCGTTCTCCAACATCGACAAATTCTCCACCGCCGGCCTTGTCACCCGTATGACCACCGACGTGACCAACGTGCAGAACGCGTTCCAGATGATCGAGCGGATGTGCGTGCGCGCCCCCGTGCATCTGGTGTTCGCCCTGTTCATGTCCTGCATGATCGGCGGCCCGCTGGCCCTGATCTTTGTGGTGGCGATGGTATTCCTGCTGGTGGTGCTGGCATCCATCATGGTGCCCACGTTCAAAATTTTTGACCGCGTGTTCAAAAACTACGATAACCTGAACGCCTCCGTGCAGGAGAACGTTTCGGCCATCCGCGTGGTCAAGAGCTTTGTCCGCGAGGGCTTTGAAAACGAGAAGTACACCAAGGCCTGCGAGAGCCTGTACAACCAGTTCGTCAACGCGGAGAGCCGCCTGAGCTTCAATAACCCCGCCATGCTCACCGCCGTTTACGGTTGCAACATCGCCCTGAGCTGGTTCGGCGCCAAGTATGTCCTGCACGGTGCCATCACCACCGGCCAGCTCAACGCCCTGTTCGGCTACATCATGAACGTTCTCATGGCTCTGATGATGCTGAGCATGGCGTTCGTCATGATCTCCATGTCCGCCTCTTCCGCCAAGCGTATCGTGGAAGTGCTGGACGAGAAGACGGACCTGCCCCCGGCCAAGAACCCCGTGCAGCAGGTGGCCGACGGCTCCATTGAGTTTGAGCATGTTTCCTTTCAGTATAAGCACGGCTCCGGCCAGCCGGTGCTGAATGATATCACGTTCTCCATCAAACCCGGCGAAACGCTGGGCATCATCGGCGGCACGGGCAGCGCGAAATCCAGCCTGGTCCAGCTCATTCCTCGCCTGTACGACGCCGAGACCGGCACCGTCAAGGTCGGTGGCGTGGACGTGAAAGATTACAACCTTGATGTCCTCCGCCATGAGGTCTCCATGGTACTGCAGAAGAACGTGCTGTTCTCCGGCACCATCCTGGATAACCTGCGCTGGGGCAACGAGAACGCCAGCGAGGAAGAGTGCATCCGGGTGGCAAAGCTGGCCTGCGCCGATGAATTCATCGAGCGCTTCCCCGATCAGTACAACACCTGGATCGAGCAGGGCGGCAGCAACGTCTCCGGCGGCCAGAAGCAGCGCCTGACCATTGCCCGCGCCCTGCTGCGCAAACCCAAGGTCCTGATCCTCGATGACTCCACCAGCGCCGTGGATACCGCCACGGACGCCAAGATCCGCAAGGCGTTCCGGGAAGAGATCCCCGGCACCACCAAGATCATCATTGCACAGCGCATCTCCTCGGTGCAGGATGCTGACCGCATCCTGGTGCTGGACAACGGCCAGATCAACGGCCTGGGCACTCATGAGGAGCTGCTGAAGACCAACGCCATTTATCAGGAAGTCTACAACAGCCAGACCCAGGGCAGCGGCGACTTCGACAAGCAGGGAGGTGAGCAGTAATGGCACAGGAAAAAGCAAAAGTGGTTCACGGCCCCGGCCCCCGCGGCGTCGGCGGCCCGCGCCCCAAGGTAGAGAACCCGGGCAAGCTGCTCAAGCGGATCATGGGTGAGGTATTCAAGCACTACCTGCCCCACTGCATCATCGTGCTGTTCTGCATCGTGGCAAGTGCCATGGCAAATGTGCAGGCCAGCCTGTTTTTGCAGACGCTGGTGGACGATTACATCGTCCCCATGACCCAGCAGGCCAACCCTGATTTTGCTCCCCTGCTGGGCGCTCTGCTCAAGGTGGGCTGCATCTATCTGGTGGGCATCATAGCCGCCTGGTGTAATTCCCGCATCATGGTCAACGTGACCCAGGGCACCCTGCGCAACCTGCGCGTCCAGCTCTTCACCCACATGGAGAGCCTGCCCATCAAGTATTTTGACCAGCACCCCCACGGCGATATCATGTCCGTTTACACCAACGATGTGGACACCCTGCGCCAGATGCTCAGCCAGAGCATCCCGCAGCTCATCTCCAGCGCCATCACCATCGTTTCCGTCTTTGTCAGCATGTGTATGCTGGACATCCGTCTCACCGTCGTCACCATGTTGATGGTAGCCCTGATGCTCTTCACCACCAAGAAGATCACCTCCCAGAGCGGCAAATACTTCATCGCCCAGCAGCGTGACCTCGGCAAGCTGAACGGCTACATCGAGGAAATGATGGAGGGCCAGAAAGTTGTCAAGGTGTTCACCCACGAGCAGAAAGCTCTGGCCGGTTTCCGGGAGCTGAACGATAAGCTGAAAGACAGCGCCAAGCAGGCCAACAGCTACGCCAACATCATCATGCCCGTCACGGCCCAGCTGGGCAACGTGAGCTACGCCGTCTGCGCTCTGGTGGGCGCGGCCATGGCCGTGGGCAATGTGGGCGGCATGACGCTGGGCACTGTCATGGCGTTCCTGGCCCTGAACAAGAGCTTCAACATGCCCATCAGCCAGGTGTCCATGCAGGCCAACAGCATCATCATGGCGCTGGCCGGTGCCGAGCGTATCTTCAAGATGATGGATGCGCCCAGCGAGGCCGATGAGGGTTATGTCACCCTCGTCAACGCCAAGTACGACCGGGACGACAACCTCGTGGAGACCAAGGAGCGGACGGGCATCTGGGCCTGGAAGCATCCCCACCACGATGGCACCACCACCTACCACAAGCTGGCCGGTGACATCACCTTTACGGGGGTTGATTTCGGCTATGTGCCCGAGAAGACCGTCCTGCACAACATCAACCTGTATGGCCGCCCGGGCCAGAAGATCGCCTTTGTCGGCTCCACCGGTGCCGGCAAGACCACCATCACCAACCTCATCAACCGCTTCTACGACATCTCGGACGGCAAGATCCGCTACGACGGCATCAACATCCAGAAGATCCGGAAGAGCGACCTGCGCCGCTCTCTGGGCATCGTGCTGCAGGATACCCACCTGTTTACCGGCACGGTCATGGAGAACATCCGCTATGGCCGTCTGGACGCCTCGGATGAAGAGTGCATCGCGGCCGCCAAGCTGGCCAACGCCAATGGCTTCATCCAGCGCCTGCCGGATGGTTACAACACCATGCTGACCGGCGACGGTGCCAACCTGTCTCAGGGCCAGCGCCAGCTGCTGGCCATCGCCCGTGCCGCGGTCGCTGACCCGCCGGTGCTGATCCTGGACGAGGCAACCTCCTCCATTGATACCCGCACCGAGGCGCTGGTCCAGCGCGGCATGGACGGTCTGATGTACGGCCGCACCAGCTTCGTCATCGCCCACCGCCTGTCCACCGTCCGCAATGCAGACTGCATCGTGGTCCTGGAGCAGGGCCGCATCATTGAGCGCGGCAGCCATGATGAGCTGATCGCCAAGAAAGGCAAGTACTATCAGCTTTACACTGGAAATCTCGCCGAGAATTGATCAGACCTGAAAAGGGGCTGTTGCAAAAAACGCAACAGCCCCTTTTTATCATTTGCTTTTTATATTCTGTCCGAAATTATTTCCACAGGAAGTTCTCTGCTGCATTTGCAAAGGTCAGCTGCCAGCACTCCCAGTCATGGGCGGCGGGCACCTGCAGATAGGTATAGTCCAGACCCAGTTCGCTCAGATTTTTGCCAAAGGTCTTAACAGGCTCCTGGCCAAAGTCCCAGTTTCCGGCAGCAAGCATGATCTTCGGCTTCACCGTCAGAGAGGACAAATGCTCGCGCACGCCCGGATCGGTAATGCCCGCTACGCCGCCAAAAGAACCATCCACATTCGCGTAGCTCCAGACGCCATAGTAGCCAAACAGCTCTGTATGGTGCATCAGCATATTACTGGTGGTAGAGCCGCCCATGGACAAACCTGCATAAGCACGACCCTCTGCAGTGGTGCTGACATGATAGTGGCTCTCCACATAGGGCATGATATAATGGATCTGATCTGTCTCGATGTCAGAGTACTTCCAATTGGGTCCGGAGTGGCCTGCCCCCTGACCATACTGCTGGTTGTTCATTGTGACAACGATAAACGGCTCTGTCTTTCCCTCCGCGATCAGGTTGTCCAAAATATTGGGCACATCGCCCTCATTCATCCAGCGCAGCTCGTCACCATAGATATCACCGGACGTACCATGAGACAGATACAGTACTTTATAAGGCTCTGTGCGGTTCGCGTCATAACCCGCTGGCAGATACACGGCCAGACCATGCTCCGTGCCGTCTGCCCCGATGTAAGAAACGGTCTGTACCGTTCCGCGCTTGCCTGCATCCGCCTGCGGCAGTTCCACCGAGCGGTCTGCCCACTCACTGGTGCCCTGCTTGGCCGCATCATACGGGACATAGACCATACTGGACAGACTGTGGATCCCCGTTGCCGAGTTGGTCATCGTCGGATTGATGGGATCGTCCAGCCGCGCGATCTGATCGCCATTCGCTGCAGTCACACGGAAGTTATAGACGAACGCGCCGCTTGACAGCGGCATCTGTACTCCCCAGCGGCCATCCGCAAATTTTTCCATTTCCACATAGTAAGTGGTATCACCGTTGCCGCCGGCGGGAGCCAGACCTGCTGCATACTGATATGGAGTGGAGGCCAGAGAAGCGTCAATGCTGCCTGCCGTACCACTGGCCGGGTCGAACAGCATAAAGCAATCACTGTACAGCTCCACCTTGGTCAGCGGGTTTTCCGTCGTATTGATCGTCAGACCAGCCTTGGAAGTATAGCTCTTCTGCTCTTTGTAAATAAACGTGACGGTATAGCCAGTGGGCGAGTTCTCGTCTTTCTCGACAGTAACGCCTGGCTTGTACTTGGCATAGACGCTCTTATTGAACAGTTTAATTCTGGCATTTTCTGCCCAATTCGCAATGGAAGCTGCCGAGATGCAGTTTTCTTCCTCTGCTGGTGCCGCTGCCATTGCGGCAGTCGTTCCGCTCAATGCCATAGACAGCACCAGAGCGGAAGCAATGGTCGTTTTCACAACACGGTTCATCGTTCTTCTCCTTTTCAAATCCAGTTTCAATTTCTGCGATGATCGATCGTGTAACAGGATCCTCCTTTCTGTTTGAAAAATGATCCTTTCAAGGGCTTTGCTCGCGCCCTGAACGATTCAAGGATTTCATGCAAGTTCTTTCTCGTCTTCTAAAAAGCCCAAAGAAGCAAGTCATAATGCACAATTGTATTTTTTATTGTAAGTTTTTTATGTTTACTTTTTTGTAATTCCGAAACTAATATATCACATCCCTGTTTGGCTTTACATCGACTTTTGTGATTCAATTCTCGCAAATCGTGATGGAAGTTTCGGGTTCTTTCCCTATTTTCCACAAAAAAAGACAGACTTTCTTGTGCGAAAAGTCTGTCTTTTTCCTATTTTTCCGAAGCAGTCCGCTTCTATCTCATCTGATCTATTGGAGTCTTTTCCGCCGGAGATCCGACAACACTGTAAGCCATCGCTCCATTGGGCTGCACCGCTTTTCAGTTGATATCGTGCTTCTTGCAGAACTGCTTGCTCACCCAGTACATCCCGCCCCAGATGGCAATGGCCAGCACCAGATACCCCGGGTTGCGCAGGCTGCTCAGCAGCGATTGTCCGAACACGGCCATCATGCCAACCGTGACACCTTTGCCCAGCAGCACGGTGCGCAGATAGTGGCCCTCGTCCATGTCCGACATGCCAAAGGCAAAGTGCATGAATGAAGTGGGCGTAAAGGGCAGCAGAGCCAGCATAAACAGGGACGCCGTATCAAAGTGGTTCACCCACTGCTGCGCCCGTTCCAGCTTGCGGGAGCGGCTGGCCAGCTTCCAGAAAAACCGCTTGACCACCCGCCGCCAGAGCAGGAACATGATGGTGCCGCCTGCGGCCACCCCCATCCAGCTGTACAAAAAGCCCAGCACCCCGCCGTGAGCCGCCACATTGAGGGCCACAATGGCCACCAGCGGCAGCGGCGGGAAAAACGACTCCACCGCTGCCAGCAGGATGGGCACCAGCGGGCCCAGATCCTCAAACCCGGCCAGCAGGCCCTCCCAGAACTCCAGCTGCCCCAGCTGGTGGAACCATGTCCAGTCCATCACGCGTTCATCCTTTCCCGTTTCGCACATTCTATGCAGCTAGTATATCCAAATTCTATGACGGGGCTATGAACAGAATTTGAGCGTTTTTGCCTTTTTGCACCCGTCCTCTCCTTTTGTTACGGAAGAACGGTAGGTTTTCCTGCAAAATTTTTCTTATTTCGCGGCGTTTTTGGCGGCTTCTTCCGCCTGCTTCTCGGCCCGGGCACGCATCCGCTCGATCTGCTGGGTGCGCTGCTTGTGCCAGCGGGCCAGGCCCGCGTCGTCCGGCACCTGCACGCAGCGGGCAAAGCTCCAGTGCAGGCCGTCCCGCCGGGCCAGCTTGTACCGCTGCAGGACGCCCTTGCCTGCCTCGTTGCCGCTGCCCTGGCAGCGGGGGCACTGGGCCAGCGTATACCAGCTGTTGCTGCCCTTTTTCAGCCAGATCTCGTCCGGGGTCAGATCTTCTCCGCACACCGGGCACCGCGCCACGCTGATGGCGGGATCCATGCGCCAGGTAGATGGCTCCACATAGCCGCGGAAGACTTTGAAATCCCGGTAATCGCCGGGGGCCGGGCAGAGGCTCTGGTGCAGGGCCTCGTCCTCGGTGGGGTAGGCCGCCAGCCCGGCCCGCAGGTCCAACTTGCGGCAGACATCGGCGGTGTAGAGCGTGTCGGACAGGGCATCGTGGAACGGGCGATCCATCGGAATCCCCATCCGGGTGACGACACTCTCCAGCGTCATCCCCTCGCCTTCCTTGCGGGGGTGCTCCCGCAGGAAGACCTGCTGCAGATCATACCAGACGGTCGGGCGGCTCTCATCCAGATTGCACAGGAAGAGATTCTGCTTGAGCACCGGCACATCGTCCATGCCCCACTCCGCAAACTCGGCGTCCGGGCCGCACCACTTCATAAAGCGGCGCAGCCCCTGCACGATGGGCTCGCCCCGGTCCAGGTCGGCCTGGGTCAGGCCCGTCACCTTGGCGATGTGGTGCTGTAATTTGCGGAAAATGCGGGGCCGGAGGTGGATGGAGAACGTATCCAGGACATTGGCGTCCTCGTCGATCTTCACCGCGCCGATCTCAATGATCTCGCCCCGGAATGTCTGCTGCACCCCGTGATAGTTGAATGTATACGGCTGGTAGCCGATGTTCCACTCCAAATCGAATAAAACCAGATTGCGCTGCGGCATTGTTGTGTCGTCCCTCTCAGTCCAAAATAAACTTCTCGATGGCTTCGGCCACGCCGTCGTGGTTGTTGTCGGCGGTGGTCACATCGCTGGCCACCGCTTTCACGGCGTCCTCAGCGTTCCGCATGGCAACGCCCGTGCCGGCAAAGGCCAGCATGGAGCGGTCATTCAGGCCGTCGCCGCAGGCCATGAGATTTTCGCGGGTCAGCCCCATCTTCTCCAGCAAAGCCCCCAGGCTGACGTCCTTGGCGACGCCCAGCGGCACGGCCTCGATGAAGAACGGGCTGGAGGGGTACAGGTCGATCTGCCCCTCAAACCGCTTTTTCCCCTCGGCACAGACTTCGTCGCGGCGGGCGGGGTCCAGCGTGATGAGCATTTTGCAGATGGGGTAATCCACATAAGCCGCCAGATCCTCCACTTGGATCATGGGCAGGTGGCAGGTAAAGCCCTCCCGGGCCGCCCACTCGTCCTCCGGGCGCTCGGTGACAACGCCCTCTTTATTGTAAGTAAGAATGGCAATGTCCTGCTCCGCCGCAAAGGCGCAGAGCTTAGGCACCATGTCCGGGTCCAGCCGCTTCTGGTAAAGGGTCTCCCCCGTTTTGCAGTCGATGATGGCACCGCCATTGTAGGCCAGGATGCAGCCGCCCTTTTTGTCCAGCCCCAGATCCTTTGCCAGCGGCATGATGCCTGCCGTGGGGCGGCCGGAGGCCAGCACGATGGTCACGCCCTTTGCCACGGCGGCATCCAGTGCCGCGCGGGTGCGGGGAGTCACTTTCTTTTCGTCATTGGTCAGGGTGCCGTCCAAGTCCAGTGCCAGCACCCGGATATTCTTCTCGCTCATATCTTCCTCACTTCCGGGCAGTGTTGCCCGCCCTTTGGATGGTCGTTTTTCTCTCTTACGCTTTATTGTACAATGAAGCGCTGCCCCAGTGCAACCCTCCGGGCCGTATTTCGTTGATTTTTTTGTTCCCGGCGTGTTGCAAAGCGTGGTTTGTTCAGCCATACAAACCGTGGTTTTTTATAAAAAACACATAGGGATAGCGTTTTCTAACTACTTTTCGTAAAAAGTTAGCACGTCTTAATTTAGCTCAAAACCCTTGAAAATTTGAAAAGCCGTGCTACAATATGGCCAGAAGTGGTCCTCCACTGCCCGGATTCGGCCTGTAGACATCGGGTGAAGGCAGGCAAGGCAGCCGCGGGGACTCAAGACAGGCATTCCAGATGCCGAAATAAAAATAAGTGAGGTTTACAACTATGGTTGACGTGAAGAAGATCGCTCTGTTTGTTGGTGGTGTCGTGTTTGGTTCTGCCGGTTTCAAGGTGCTGGCAAGCAAGGATGCCAAGAAAGTTTACACCCAGACCACTGCCGCCGTCCTGCGCATGAAAGACTCCACCATGGAGACTGTCAATAAGGTCCAGGAGCAGGCCGGTGATATCCTGGCCGATGCAAAGGCCATCAACGAGGCCCGCGCTGCCGAGGCTGCACAGGAAGTCATCGAGGACGCTGCCGAGACTGAGGCAAAGACCGAGGAATAATCCCGCAGCTTCTGAGCCGCCTTCGGGCGGCTCTTTTTCATGAATCTGCACTAAAAGAGGTTCTTACTGATGAAATGTACGATTTTACATGAAAGCCGGGGCCGGATGCGGGTGCATGTCCACGCTGTGCGGATGACCCTCCACCGCGCCGATGTGCTGGAAGCTTACCTGAACCATCAGGACAGCATCCACCACGCCACCGTGTATGAGCGGACAGGCGACGTGGTGCTGACCTACACCGGCAGCCGCAAGGAAGCCATTGCCCTGCTGGCCGGTTATAAATTTGATAACGCGGAGCTGGATGTGCTGGTCACCTCCAACGACAGCCGGAAGATCAACCGGGAATATCAGGATAAGATGTTCACCCTGGTGGCCGGTCACTACGCCCGCAGGCTGTTCCTGCCCGCTCCCATCGCGGCGGCCTACACCATCTGGCGCTCCATCGCGTTCGTCTGGAAAGGCATCCGCTGCCTGCTGCAGCGCAAGCTGGAGGTGGAAGTGCTGGATGCACTGAGCATCAGCGCCTCCATCCTGCGCAGCGATTTCAGCACCGCCAGCTCGGTGATGTTCCTGCTGAACCTGGGCTCCCTGCTGGAAGAGTGGACCCGCAAAAAGAGCCTCGATGATCTGGCCCGCAGCATGGCCCTGAACGTGGATAAAGTCTGGGTGCGTGCCGAGGGCGGCGAGGTCCTGGTGCCCCTGACGAAAGTCCACCCGGGCGACGAGATCGTGGTCCGCTCCGGCAACATGATCCCGCTGGACGGCACCGTTCTGGAGGGCGAGGCCATGGTGAACCAGGCCGCCCTGACCGGCGAGTCCATGCCGGTGCGCAAGGCTTCCGGTGCCACCGTTTACGCCGGCACTGTGGTGGAAGAGGGCGAATGCGTCTTTACTGCCAAGGCCGAGGGCGGCGCCAACCGTTACGACAAGATCGTCTCCATGATCGAGGAGTCCGAGAAGCTGAAGTCCAGCACGGAGAACCGCGCCCTGCAGCTGGCCGACCGTCTGGTGCCCTGGTGCCTGGCCGGTACCGTGGCCACCTACGCGCTGACCCGCAACGTGACCCGCGCCATCTCCATCCTGATGGTGGACTTCTCCTGCGCCCTCAAGCTCTCCATGCCGCTGGCCGTCCTCTCCGCCATGCGCGAGTGCGGCAACTACCACATCACCGTCAAGGGCGGAAAATATCTGGAAGCTCTGGCCAAGGCCGACACCATCGTGTTTGATAAAACGGGCACCCTGACCCACGCCACCCCGCAGGTGGTGCAGGTGGTTCCGTTCTCCAGCTATGAGGAGCGTGAGGTGCTCCAGCTGGCCGCCTGCCTGGAAGAGCATTTTCCCCACTCCATGGCCAACGCCGTGGTCCGTGCCGCCAGGGAGCGCGGCATCTCCCACGAGGAGATGCACTCCGAGGTGGAGTACATCGTGGCGCACGGCATCGCCAGCCGCGTGGGCGGTGAGCGGGTGGTCATCGGCAGCCACCACTTCGTCTTTGAGGATGAGCATTGCACCGTCCCCGCAGGCGAAATGGACAAGTTCAACGACCTTGACCCGCAGTATTCTCACCTCTACATGGCTGCTTCCGGCCAGCTGGTGGGCGTTATCTGCATCGCTGACCCGCTCCGCCCCGAGGCCGCCCATGTGCTGCGCCAGCTGCGCAAACTGGGCATTTCCAACACCGTGATGATGACCGGCGACAGCGACCGCACCGCCGCTGCCATCGCCAAACAGGTGGGCGTGAACCAGTACTTTGCCGAGGTGCTGCCCGAGGATAAGGCTTCCTTTGTCCAGAAAGCCAAGGCTGAGGGCCACACCGTCGTCATGATCGGCGACGGCATCAACGACTCCCCTGCCCTCTCTGCCGCCGACATCGGCATTGCCATCCATTCGGGCGCTGCCATTGCCCGCGAGATCGCGGACGTGACCATCAAGGCCGACAGTCTGGAAGAGCTGGTGGCCCTCAAGGCCATTGCCAACCAGCTGCAGCGCCGGGTGAGCGCAAACTATCGCTTTGTGCTGAGCTTCAACTCCACCCTCATCGTGCTGGGCGCCATGGGCATCCTGCAGCCGGCCACCAGCGCCATGCTGCACAACCTGTCCACCATTGGCATCAGCCTCAAGAGCATGACCAACCTCCTGCAGGAGGAGAGCGTGCCCCAGCTGAACGCCTGAATCTGAATTTACAAAAAATACCGCCGTGTCACACGACACAGCGGTATTTTTTTGCTCGCAAATTTATTCCAGGCCGATCTGCCGGGCGTACTCTTCCAGCAGTTCCCGCTCCAGGAATGGGGTCTTGACGCCCTCGCGGTCACGGTAGGTCTCGTGGCCCTTGCCGATGACGGCGATCAGGTCGCCCTCCTGGGCGTGGTCCACCGCGTAGTGCAGGGCATCCAGCCGGTCCGGGATCTCGATGTACTTGGCGTCCGGGTTGCCCTTTTCCATGCCCACACGAATGTCCGCGATGATGTCTTCCACTTTCTCAAAGCGGTTGTTGTCCTCGGTGACGATGGAGAAATCCGCCATCTTGGCGCAGATCTCGCCCATGCCGTAGCGGCGCAGCTTGGAGCGGTTGCCGCCGCAGCCAAACACCACCACCAGCCGGTGGGGGTGGTAGGCCCGCAGGGTGGTAAGGAGGCTCTCGGTGGAGACTTCGTTGTGGGCGTAGTCCAGCAGGATGGTGAACCGCTTGCTGATGGGCACCAGCTCCACGCGGCCCTTGACCACGCACTTGCCCAGGCCCTCGTGGATGGCCTCATCCGGCAGGCCCAGCACCTTGCCCACGGCCAGGGCGGCCAGGGCGTTGTACACGCTGAACTCACCGGGCATGTTCACTTTCACGTCCATATCGTCCTTGCCGGAGACAGGGAACTGCACGCCCAGAAAATCGTGGGTACGGAGCAGTTGATACTCGCCTGCACGGTAATCAGCGGCCTCGCCGCGGCCATAGGTCACCAGCTGGCAGGTGTGGCCCTCCAGCAGGGCCTCGGTGTTGGCGTCGTCGATGTTGACCACGCCGATATCGCACCGCTGGAACAGCTTGCCTTTCCAGCCGCGGTATTCCTCAAAGGTCTTGTGCTCACCGGGGCCGATATGGTCCGGCGAAAGGTTGGTGAAGACGCCCACATGGAAGTGGATGCCCGCCACACGGTCCATCATCAGGCCCTGGCTGGAGACTTCCATCAATGCCGTATCACAGCCCGCGTCCAGGAACTGGCGGAACGTCTTCTGCAGCTCATAGCTCTCGGGCGTGGTGTTGGCCGTCTCCTTGTGGCGGCCCAGGAAGTAGATGCCGTTGGTGCCGATCATGCCCACCTTGCGGCCCGCGGCTTCCAGCACGCTCTTGATCATGTGGGTGGTGGTGGTCTTGCCCTTGGTGCCCGTCACGCCGATCATGGTCATCTGGCGGGAGGGGTTGCCGAACAGATTGGCGCTCATTTTTGCCATGGCGTAGCGGCTGCTCTCCACCTTGATGACATTGACGTCCGGCATGGCCGAGAGGTCGATATCGTGCTGGATGACCAGCGTATTGACGCCCTTTGCCACGCAGTCGGCGGCAAGATCATGGCTGTCCCGCTGGGTGCCCACGATACAGACGAACAGCAGGCCGGGCGCGGCTTTGCGGCTGTCATAGATGATATCCTCGATTTCGGTTTCCAGGGTGCCCTGCACGAGGGTAAAGGGCACATCCTCCATCAGTTGTTCCAGTTTCATAAGTAATACACTCCTCATCCCTGATTGGTGGTTTCCTGATTTGCTGCTTCTTCCGTCGGCGGAGTTTCCGCTCCGGCCGCAGGGGCGGCCTCCGGCGCTGCCGACGTCTCCGCGGAGAGCTCAGCATCCGCCGGGGGATCCGCCTCAGCGGCGTCCGGGTTTTCCACCGGTGTTTCCTCCGGTGTGGAAACTTCCGGCACGAGATAGCCCGAGGGCAGGGTAGGTTCGCCCTGCGCAAAGCGGAATTTCCGGGTGCTGGACGCGCTCAGGTGGCTCAGGTCCAGCAGACCGGTATCGGTGGCGGCGCAGCCCTTGCCGTCCTGGTTGAGCAGGACATACTGGGCCAGCTTGAGCTTGTAATCCAGCTCATTCAGCGTGCCCAGCAGGACGCTGATGCGGTCCTGATACAAAAAGGCCATTTCCTCGGTGTCCGCAAACTCAATGCGGGTGGCGTCGCCCAGCATCCCGTAGCTGTCCAGTGCGGACATCAGCGTGTTGAGCGATTCCAGCCGTTGGTCGGTCTCCGCCTCTGTTTCCGAAGAAGCCGCGCTGTCGGCACTCTCTGAAGCGGCCGCACTGCTGGCGGCGGGGGCCGCGGCAAAGTCCAGCTGTTCGCCGGGCGTGGTAGACACCGGCTCCCCGCCGTAAAGGGTGGCAAGGCCCGCTGGCTGGGCGGCATCCTTGGACAGGATCTTCAGGCTGGCCGAGAGGGTCAGCCAGCCGCCCTCCACCTGCATGGCGTAGGTGGGCCGGGCTTCTGTCACCTGGACCACCACGGTGCCGGGGTACTGCCGCTCCACATGGATGAACTCCAGCATGGGGAAAGCTTTTTCCAGCTCCTTGGATTTCTGGCCCGGGTCAAAGCTGAAGATGTTCTCTTCGGTGTGGACGCCCAGCGCCTGCAAGATCTGCTCGCTGGCGTAGCCGCCCACCTCGGCCACCTGCGTGCCGTCTGCCGTCTGCACCTGAATGGAGCTGATCTTGAACAGCATGGTGACCGTGAGGTAAACGCCCGCCGCAATGACGCAGAGCAGCAGGGCAAAGGCGGTCAGACGGCGGATGATCCTGCGCCGCCGGATGGCCGCGCGGGTCAGCTTCCGCTTCTTTTTGCTCTCCCGGCGGCTGGGGCTGCGGAGGTTGGCCTCCGTGGGGCGCATCCGCCCGCTGGGGCCGTTTTTCGCGCCTCTGGAGGCTCCGTTCGCCGGGCGGGTGCTGCCATTCCCATTCCGGCCGCGGGCACGGTCCTGGGCGCTCCGGGAGCGGCCCGCGCCGTTCTGCCCGGCAGAGCCGGACATCTGCCTTCCCTGCCGGGGGAACTGGATGCTGTTATCTGCCCGGCGGGGCTGCTCATAGCGCACACTGCCGTTTGCAAAATCAATGGTCTGCTCCTGGTAGCCCTGCGGGCTGCCCCGGCACTGAGAGGAGGCACGGCGGGCGTCCTGCGCCTGGTCATACACCCGGCGGCCGGAAGCGTTGGAACGGCTGCGGCGGCGGGCTGTATATCCCTGCGCCGGGCGGCTCTGGCTCCGGTCTGGATTCTGGCGGGCATCACGCCTGCGGTTCTGTGCCATGGGGCCTCCCCTCCTTTCCGTCTGATTTTATCACAAGTTGTCTCCCGGTGCAATTACGGGGTCTTGACCAGCTTGAGCAGGGCGTCTGCAATGCGGTCCAGGCTGTCGTCCACCGAGAGCTTCCGGGCGTTCTGGCCCATTTCAGCCAGCTTGCCGGGCTGGGCCAGCATGTCGGAAACGGTCTGCACCAGCTTTTCCCCGGTCAGGTCTTTTTCCTCAATGACCACGGCGGCCCCGGCTTTCTGCAGCTCGAGGGCGTTGTAATACTGGTGGTTCTCCGCCACATTGGGGCTGGGGATAAGGACTGCAGCGCGGCCCACGGCCTCCAGCTCGGCCAGCGTCAGCGCGCCGGCGCGGCTGATGACGAGATCGGCAGCCGCCAGCAGCTCCGGCATGTTGTTGATGTATTCTTTTACCACAAGGCTCTCGCCCGGGGCAAAGCCCTTTTCTTTTTCCAGATTCTGGAATAGCTCCACGCCGTACTGACCGGTGGCATGCAGGTGGAGCACCGGCTTTGCATTCTTCTGTTCCCAGGCGCAGAGGTCGGCCACCACTTCATTGACACGACGGGCACCCAGACTGCCGCCGAACGACAGGATGATCGTCCGGTCGCCCGCGCCCAGCTCGGCACGGATGGCGTCACGGTTCTTGGCCTGCGCAAACACCTCCGGGCGGACCGGGTTGCCCACCACGATGGTCTTTTCCGGGGCACCCAGCTTCTCCACGGCGGCGGGCACGGCGGCGAACACGATGTCCACATCCGGGGCCAGCAGTTTGTTGGTCACGCCGGGGAACGCGTTCTGCTCATGCAGGGCGGTCTTGATGCCCTGCTTGGCAGCGCAGCGCACCACCGGGCCGGAGACATAGCCGCCGCAGCCGATGACGAGGTCCGGCTGGATCTCTTTCATCATCTTTTTCGCCGTGGGCCCCGAGAGGGCCAGGTTCCACAGGGTGATGATGTTCCGCCGGATGTTGTTGAGCGAGAGTTTGCGCTGGAAACCCGTGATCTCAATGTGATGGAACGGGTAGCCCGCCTGGGTGACCAGGCGGTACTCCATGCCCTCTTTCCGGCCTGCAAAATGGATCTCAGCGGTGGGGTCGGCTTTTTTCAGGGCACCCGCAATGGCCAGCGCCGGGTTGATATGGCCGGCCGTGCCGCCGGCAGCGATCAGAACTTTCATACAATTTCCCTCCTGATAGGCCCATTACCGTTCCGGCTGGGCATTGCGTGCCGTATTCAGCACGATGGTTTTGGCTTTCCGCTGCTCTTCCCGCAAATGATGCAGGTTTTCCCGCTCCAGGCGGGCGCGCTCGCCGTTGCGGCCGATGTTGACCATAACGCCCATCTCGGCCAGCAGCAGGATCAGGCTCGTACCGCCCGAAGAGAAGAACGGCAGCGAAATGCCGGTATTGGGCAGGGTGTTGGTGACGACCGCGATGTTGCAGAACACCTGCCACGCGATCTGCGCCATGATGCCGATGCCCACTAAGGTGCAGTAGCGGTTCTCGGCGTGGAACGCCAGCCAGAACCCCTCCACCAGAAACAGCACAAACAGCAGGATGACCAGCACGGCCCCCACAAAGCCCAGCTCCTCACAGACCACGGAGAAGATGAAGTCGTTGTTGCTCTCGGGCAGCCAGAGCTGTTTTTCAATGCTGTTGCCAAGGCCGAGGCCGGTCACACCGCCGGAACCGATGGCGTACAGGCTCTGCAGGGTCTGGTCCGTCATCTGGGAGAGGTCCTGCGTCCAGCCGTCGAGGCGGCTCTGCAGGTACGGGATGGAATCAATGTGCTGCAGCAGTGTCTCCAGCAGGAAAATGCCGGTAGCAGCCCCCGCCCAGGTGATGATGCCGCCGTTTCCGCCCAGCAGCAGGATGGTGCCCACGATGGCCGTGGTCAGCACGATGCCGGACATGTGGGGCTCCAGCACCAGCAGCGCCAGCACCAGCAGCAGGGGCAGCAGCGGAACGATGAGCTCCCGCACCAGGCGCTGGTAGAGCCAGACGCTGGGCGGCACCCGGCGGTTGGAGCCGGGGTCCAGCTTTTCCAGCCGGGGGGCCTTGGCGGCCAGATGGGCCGTGAGCAGGATCATCTCAAACTTGGCGATCTCCGATACCTGCACCGTAAAGCCGCCGAACGAGATCCAGCGGCGGCAGCCGTTGAGCGGCGTGCTGAACAGCACCAGCACCAGCAGTACCAAACAGAGCAGATACCCCGGCCAGACCAGCTTGCGCAGAAAACGGTAGTCGATATAGGAAAACAGAGCCATGGCCACAACGCCAAGCCCCAGACAGAGCACCTGGCTGCGGATAAAGTGCAGGCTGTCGCCAAAGCGGAGGTAGCCTGTGGTGTAGCTGGCGCTGAACAGCATCACCAGCCCGAAGATCACGATGATGCCCAGCGTCGCCATCCAGTTGATGAGGAGCGTTGGCCAGGGGCCGGGGTCGCGCTGTAAGATGGAAAAAGGCTCCGCCTTTTTTCTGCGGATGGTCGCCATCTGCATTCCTCCCTCTGAATCAGCTGATCTTTGCCATCTGCATCGCCAGTGCGACGCCCAGCATGGCAAAGACACAGAACGTGTAAAAAATTGAGATGGGGGCACGGCCCCGCTTTTCCAGCCAGCGGTGGAGCGGCGCGGTGCCAAAGAGCTGCTTCCGGCCTTTTGATGCCTGATAGACCAGGATCTGCAGCGCCACCATGCCGCCCTCCAGCCAATAAGGCAGGCCCAGCGGCACACTCAGGCCCGGCCAGCCGATACTCAACGGCACGCAGCCCAGCGCCCCGGCCAGGAACAGGCTGCCCACGCTGCCGGGCAGCAGCTTGGTAGGCGGGAAATTCCAGAGCAGGAGCGCCATCAGCGCCCCGGCCAATGCGGCAGGCAGCACCCCCAGCGGGAACCAGCCCAGAATGGTCATGGCTCCCATAAGGCCCAGCATCCCGAGGAACGCGCTCCCGCAGACCACGCCGTCCGCTCCATCGGCCACCCGGGCGCTCTCGGCAAGGCCGACGAGGAGCAGCCCCCACACGATGGGGGCCAGCACGCCCAGCTCGCAGTAACCAAGGCCGGGCAGTACCAGCCCGGTGGCAAGGCAGTGGTTGGCCGCCAGCAGCACCTGCACGGCGGCAGCAGCCGCGGCCTCCAGCCCCAGCCGCACCGGGCGGCGGAGGCCCAGCGGGGCATGGCGGCGCAGGCGGGCCAGGTCATCGGCCAGGCCCACGGCCCCAAAGGCCAGCGCCCCAAACAGCGCGATGAGGAGCCGGGTGGTCCACAGGCCCTCATCCCCCAGCAGGGCAGGCTCTGCCACGCAGGCGGCCGTCCAGCCCACGCCCACCGCTGCCAGCGTGCCCACCATGAGGCAGAGGCCCCCCATGGTCGGGGTGGCCGGGGGCGGCAGGTCGTCCGGGTCGCTGTCCGGCTGCAGCTGAGAGGTCTGCGGTGCCTCGGGCTCCTGCCCGGGGCCGAACGCCCGGAGCAGCGGCACCATGAAATTCCCGAGCGCCGCCGTGAGGAAGAACCCCAGCGTTGAGGCGACGATCAAGGCAAAACGGATCATTTTTGTATTACTCCAATTGATATTTCTTTTTATTTTTGCTCATTGTAAAAGATTTCGAGCACTTTTTCCAGCGCCATGCCCCGGCTGGCCTTGACCAGCAGCGCGTCGCCGGGCTGCATCCGGGCCAGCAGCAGTTCTGCCGCCTCCCGGTAGGTATCCACATGGCGGGCCTCCACCCCGGCAGCCGCAGCAGCCTGGGCCGTGCGTTTCGCCTCCGGGCCATAGGCCACGAGGAAGTCCACGCCGTATTCCGCAGCCTGTTTGCCCACCGTCTCATGGGCTTCCGGGCTGATCTCGCCCAGCTCCAGCATATCGCCCAGCAGGGCAAAGCGGCGCTTGCAGGGGTACTCTTTGAACATGGCCAGCGCGGCTTTCATGCTGTCGGGGTTGGCGTTGTAACAGTCCTCGATGACATCCACGCCCTTGCTGTGGACCACTTTCTGGCGCATCCCGGTCTGCTGGAACTGGCTCAGCCCCGCAATGACCCGCTTGGCGTTCAGGCCCAGCCGGGTGGCGGCGGCGTAAGCCGCCAGCGCGTTGGCCACATTGTGGCGGCCCATGGCCGGGATGTGCACCTCGGTGGTGTCTTCCTCCCGGTCTTCCAGCGTAAAGGTCATGCCGTCGTCCTCCTGCCGGATGTTCAGGGCGCAGACGTCCGCGTTCTCATCCCCCAGGCTGAACCAGACCGGGTGGACATGCTCCGGCAGCTTCGCGGCCCGCAGGAACGGGTCATCCCCGTTGAGCACCAGCGGAGCACCGTTGGGCAGGCCCTCGCAGATCTCCAGCTTGGCCTTGCAGATATTCTCCTGGCTGCCCAGGTTGCCAATGTGCGACACACCGATGCAGGTGATGATGCCCACATCCGGGCGGGCGCAGCGGCTCAGCCGCTCGATCTCGCCCCGGTGGCTCATGCCCATCTCCACCACCGCGTACTCCGTCTCTTTGCCGATGCGGAACATGGTGCGGGGCAGGCCCAGCTCGTTGTTCTGGTTGCCCTCGGTCTTGATGGTATTGCCAAAGCCCGCAATGGCGGCGTAGGTCATCTGTTTGGTCGTGGTCTTGCCCACGCTGCCCGTCACGCCCACCACCTTGGGGGAAAACTGGCGGCGATAGTTGGCACCCATCATCATCATGGCGCGGTAGCTGTCCGGGCAGAGGAAACACTTCCCCGCCGGGACATCTTTCACCGGGTGGTTGAGGACGACATATTCGGCCCCTTCTTCCAGTGCTTTGGCTGCGAAATCGTGGCCGTCAAATTTTTCACCGGGGAACGCCACAAAGATGCACCCGGGGCGCACCTCGCGGCTGTCGGTGGTCACAAGGTCGATGGCTGCCTCATCGGCAAAGCCCTCCGGGGCCAGGCCTTTTAAAAGAACGCTTGCACTGATTTTATCCATAGCTGTACTCCTCATTTATCCACAAGTAATTGTAACGATGGTACCACGCTGGACGCTGGTGCCGGGGGCCTCGCTCTGGCTCTGGACCAGACCGTTGGCATCGCCTTCCACCGTGCAGTTCAGGCCCGCTGCCGCCAGCATCTGGCGGGCAAACTCAGCACTCTTGCCGCTGACATCCGGCACCTCGGTGTGGCTGCCCTCGTAAGTGTCCGTGTACAGGTAGATGGTGGTGCCGTAGGGCACCTCGGCCCCGGCGCGGGGATACTGGTAAGTGACCACGGCGGCGGTCTGGTCGGAGCTGCTCTCCATGAGCTGATGCTTGAGGCCCTTGATGTTCAGGGAGACCTGTGCGTTGCTCCACTCCTGCCCGATGAGGTTGGGCACCTTGTAGCTGGTCTGGCCGCGGTCCACGCCGTCGGTCGCAAGGCCCAAGTAGGGGGCCACCTCACTGATGATGTTGCCCACCACAGGCGCCGCCAGAATGGAGGAGTAGTCCGTCCTGGCGTTGTTGGGGTCGTCCAGCATGACGTAGACCAGAATCTCCGGATCATTCGCAGGGAGAACCGCCGCAAAGGAGGCCACTTTCTTGTAGTCGCCGTCGGCGCGGCGGTCCATGTTCAGCTGCTCGGACGTACCGGACTTGCCGCCGATGCGGTAGCCCGCCACGTAGGCGCGGCCGCCGCCGCCCTGAGTGCCGTCCGCCACTTCGTATTCCATGATCTGGCGGATGGCGTCGCTGGCGCTCTCGCTGATGACCTGACGGCGGATGTTGGAACCGATCTCCTGAATGACGTTGCCGTTCTGGTCGGTGATCTTATCCACCACATGGGGGGTGACGAGGTAGCCGCCGTTGACGGCTGCCGAAATGGCGGTGCAGACCTGCAGCGGCGTGACCGCCATGGCCTGACCGAACGCCGAGGAAGCGAGCTGGACTTCGCCCAGCTGGCTGGCGTTGTAGTACTGCATAAAGTTCGTCTCGTTGGGCAGATCCACGCCCGTCCGCTCGGTGAAACCGAACGCGTCAAAGTAATCGTAGAAGAGGCTGGAACCCACCCGCTGGCCCAGCTGGATGAAATAGATGTTGCAGCTGTTCCGCAGGGCCATGGCCAGATTCTGCACGCCATGGGCCTTTTTGCCGGCGCAGTGGTAGGTCTGCTTGGCAATGGTGTAGGCACCGGAGCAGTTCAGGGTGGTGTTGAGGGTGGCATGGCCGGAGTCCAGCCCCATGGCCGCCGTGATGACCTTGAAGACGCTTCCGGGGTAGTACAGCTCGGTGATGGTCTTGTTCTTCCACTGGATATCACGGTAATAGCCCGAGTAATCGCCTTCCGGGTCCAGGATCTTATTGCCCCGCTCATCAGTGATGTAGTTGCCATTCTCATCTTTTTGATAGATGCCGTAGAGCTCCGGCTCCGCGTGGACCAGTTCATCCAGATAAGTCAGGTTCTGGCTGTAATCCAGCGGGTTATTGGGGTCAAAATCCGGCTTGGAGGCCATGGCCAGAATGGCACCCGTCTTGACGTTCATCACGATGGCGGCGCCACGGTTCTCGACATTGTTGGCTTTGATGGCCTCGTTCAGATACCGCTCCACCACTTCCTGGATATTGACATCCAGCGAGAGGACGAGGTTGGAGCCGTCCTTGGCTTCATAAGTGGTGGCGTTCTCGTCGGCAATGGCGTTGCCATAGGCATTGCGGAGAGTGATGGTGCGGCCATTCACACCGGCCAGCGTGGATTCATAGGATTTTTCGAGGCCATAAGTACCATAGCCGTCGGCATCGCAGAAGCCCAGCACCGAGGCCGCAAAGGCACCATAGGGGTAATCCCGCTGGAAGCTCTTGGTGGAGGAGACAGAGACGCGGCCCTTGCGGATGCCTTTTTCGGCGTTGGCTTTTTTGTGGGCCTTGTTGTACTCCGAGACGTATTTTTCAATGGAGAGCTTGACGGCGTTGTTGACCTTGGTGGCCAGCACCTGATAGGATGAATCGTTTTGGGAGAGGGCGTCGTACACCGTCTGATACTGGGTCTTGTAGGCTTCAGAAGAAAGATCCACGCTGTCCAGCGCCGCGCCATCGCCCGAGAGCAGCCGCAGGGTGATCTGGGTGCTCACCTCATTGAGGGCAGCGGGGTCGATGGTCTTGGTCACCGCCTTGGTGTCGTCGTCCGTCTGGCTGGTGAAGAGAGCGCTGCTGTAGCTGGGGTCGGCCCAGATGGTCCATACCACGCTGGTGGATGCCAGCGTGATGCCAGAGGTATCGTAGATCTCGCCGCGGGTAGCCTGAATCGTGCTGTCCAGCAGCTGCTGCTGGGCGGCGTACTGGCGGTACCGGGCACCATCCCGGATCTGGATGTCATATAGGCTGTGGATGACGAGGGCCGCCGCCGCCACAACAAAAAAGACCGCCGCGCCGAAACTGAAATGCCGCAGCGTTGCGCCAAGACGCTCGTGCGGGTCGCTGCGGCGCAGACGGTAGTAGATTTTTTTATGGTTCTTGGGGGATTCTTGCATTGCGTACTCCTGCAGAAACCGAAAAAGCGTGCACTGCCGCACGCTTTCCCGTCATTTCGTTTTATTTTGCCTGGTTGACCGCGCCAATGATGGTCATGGCACCATCGTGCAGAAAATCCGTCCACTGGTGGACTGCCGATTCTTTCCGCACCAGCACGCTGCCCGCATCCAGCCGGATGTAGGTGATCTGGCTCTGGTCGATCTTCATGAGGCCAAGGCGGCTGGCCGCTTCCTCCACACTGGTGATGTTCGTTTTGCTGTTCAGGGCACTGTTGTAGTATGTATACTGACTCTGCTCGCTCACCAGCTGCGCTTTGGCATCCTGGATCTGGTCGTTGAGCTCCACCAGCTGGGCCTCGCTCCACAGCAGGCTGACCGCAAAACCCACCATCAGCGCCACCGAGATGAGCTGGATGGCGTGCTGCATGGCAGCCTGGAACGGGGTAAGGCGCCGCTTGCCGCCTTTTTCCACCCGCAGAGGGACGTTCTTCCGCGTCTGCGGTGCTCTTCTGCGGCGCACCGCGTTCATATCATATGCTGCCTGGCCCATGGTAGGTCTCCTCCTCACTCAGATGCCGTAACGCATTCAAATTTTTTCCAGTACCCGCAGATGGGCGGAACGGCTGCGCCGGTTTTCTTCCAGCTCCTGCGTGTTCGCCTCAATGGGTTTGCGGGTGATGAGCTTCGCCTTGGCTTTGCCGCCGCAGACGCAGACCGGGAACTCCGGCGGGCAGGTGCAGGCAGTGGACCAGCGGCGGAACTTGTTCTTTACCAGCCGGTCTTCCAGCGAGTGGAATGTGATGACACACAGCCGCCCGCCCGGGGCAAGATGCTCAAAAATGGTGTCCAGCCCCTCCTCCAGAGCGTCCAGCTCATGGTTGACCGCAATGCGCAGCGCCTGGAACGTGCGCCGCGAGGGGTTTTTGTTTTTGCGCCGCTCCGCAGGCGGCATGGCACTGGCCACGATATCGGCCAGCTGAAGCGTTGTTTCAATGGGGGCCGTCTCCCGCGCCTCCACGATCTTGCCCGCGATCTGCCAGGCAAAGGGTTCCTCGCCGTAATCGCGCAGGATGCGGGCCAGTTCTTCCCGGCTCTCGGTGTTCACGAGGTCGGCGGCGGTCTCGCCCTCCTGGCTCATCCGCATGTCCAGCGGGGCGTCCGCCCGGTACGAAAAGCCCCGGGCCGCGTCGTCCAGCTGGTGGCTGGAAACGCCCAGGTCCAGCAGCGCGCCATTGATCTTCTCAATGCCCAGCTGCTCCAGAGCTTGTCCGGCATAGCGGAAGTTGATCTGTACCACCGTGGCAGGCAGGCCCGCCAGCCGCGCCCGGGCGGTCTGTACCGCGTCCGGGTCCTGGTCCAGCGAGATGAGCCGCCCGCCCTTTGCGCCGTCCAGCCGGAGGGCGATCTGCCGGGAGTGTCCCGCGCCGCCCGCCGTGCCGTCCAAGTAAATGCCTGCCGGGTCGATGGCAAGCCCGTCCAGGCACTCGTTCAGCAGCACAGGGATATGCTCAAACGAGGCCGGGTCAAAGGCTTGCGGGTTGGTTTGTGGTTCCACAGGGCCCAGCCTCCTTTCAAATGTCTCAAAATTGGGATGCTGTCAGGCTGGAAGCGTTGGAATTTTGCACCATTCTTCCGCTCCCACTGATACAAGTTTATTTTAACAAATCAAGCCCCCGATTGCAAGGATTTTCCGCTTGCCAAATGTGACAAAAAATGCCCCTGTGAGCCGTCATTTTTGCTCACAGGGGCCGCGGAAGCGAGACACTCTGTTTTCGGGGTCGATTTTGCCCGCCGAATTTCTCTGGTTACAGGGTGGTTTTGCGGGGTGACTGGCGCAGGTTTGCCCGCACGCTCTTGACCTGGGCGGCATTTTCCGCCATGGTCTCCTCGGTGGTCTTGAGCATATTGTCACAGTAGTCCGTCACGGTCTGGCGGACGGTGCGGGCCTCGGTCTGGGCGGCAGAGACGATCTCGGAAGCGCGCTGCTGCGCCGCTTTTACGATCTCCGCCTCACTGACCAGGATGCGGGCACGCTCCTCCGCCTTTTTCACGATGGCCTGTGCCTGCGCGTTGGCCGATTCAATCAGCTGGGCGCGGTCACTGACGATGGACTGGGCCTGCCGCAGCTCCACCGGGAGATTCGAGCGGATCTCGTCCAGATAGTCCCGAATTTGTTCCACGTCCACAATGCGTTTGCCGCCCGAAAGGGGCATTCCGGCGCTCTCTTCCAGCGCGTCCTCAATGGTATCCAGAAGCTCGTTTACGTTCATTCTTCCACTCCTCCGGTTTCTTCCTCGGCAGCCATGGGTTTGGTGTACTTCCACAGCAGCACCTTGCCGTATTTATACTGCTTTTTGAGGGTCAGGCTGCCCACCTCGGCAGGCAGCACCAGGCCCGTCTCACTTTCGCACAGGACGATGCCGCCGGGTGCCACGCGTTTCTCCACGCCGGGCAGGATCTTTTCCAGCGTACCACCCCGGAACGGCGGGTCCAGCAGAACCAGGTCGAACTGCTCATGGCAGGCCGAGAGGTAGCGGGCCGCCTCGCCAATGTTGACCCGGCTGCGGTCAAACACGCCGCAGTTTTTGCAGTTTTTCATCACGATGTTCACGGCGTCGCGGTTCTCATCCAGAAAAACGCAGCGGGCCGCCCCGCGGGAAAGGGCCTCGATGCCCAGCTGGCCGCTGCCAGCGTACAGGTCCAGCACCCGGGCGCCGGGCAGATCAAATTGGACGATGCTGAACATGGCCTCCTTGACCTGATCGAGGGTGGGGCGGGTCACGTCGGTGCCGGGCAGTGCTTCCAGCCGTCTGCCCCGGGCTTCTCCTGCAATTACGCGCATGTTTGGCCTCCTTTAAAGCTCTTGTTTTCGTAACTTTATATTAAAGTCAAATCCCCGTGCTTTGTCAAGTAGCTGCGTTGCGCTCCGGGCTGTTTTGTGCTAAAATCAGGCCAGAACGCGCCGGAACTTCCGCGCGGCGCACAAAGGAGAGTATTTGTTATGCATGTTCTGCTCATCAACGGCAGTCCCCACGAAAAGGGCTGCACTTACACCGCCCTCAGCCTGGTGGCCGGGGAGCTCAACGCCGCCGGCATCACCACTGAGATCTTGAATGTCGGCACCAAGCCCGTGGGCGGCTGCATCGGCTGCGGTGGCTGTGCCAAGGGCAATGGCTGCGTGTTTGGCGGCGTGGTCAACGAGGCCATCGAGAAAGCCCGGACCGCCGACGCCTTTGTCTTCGGTACCCCGGTGCACTACGCTTCCGCCTCCGGCAACATGACCAGCTTCCTGGACCGTCTGGCCTACGCGGGCGGCAAGTATCTGGCCTATAAGCCCGCCGCCATCTGCGCTTCCGCCCGCCGGGCCGGCACCACCTCCGCGCTGGATCAGCTGGTCAAGTACCCGGAGTTCTTCCACATGCCGCTGGTGAGCGGCTCCTACTGGCCCATGGTGCACGGCTCCAACCCCGAACAGGTTTTGCAGGATGAAGAGGGCTGCGCCGTGATGAAAGAGCTGGGCCGGAACATGGCCTGGCTGCTCCAGTGCATCGAGGCAGGCAAGGCCGCCGGGATCTCCCACCCGGAGAACCCCCGCCGCCCCATGACCAATTTTATTCGATAATTTTCCCATGAAAGCACCGAAATTGCACTTCGGTGCTTTTTTCGTTCATAACTTTGTGGTAGCATAGGAGGAGAATGTTGATTCACCGAGGGAGAGAACGGCGATGGAACACTACGATTGGAACGACGGCTGGCTGTTTGCCCCCGTCTTTACCCCCGCACTCGTACAGCCGGACCGCGCGGAAGGGCTGACCCCCGTGCGCGTCCCGCACACGGTCAAGCCCCTGCCCTACAACTACTGCAACGAGAACGATTACCAGCGGCTTTCCGGCTACCGGAAAGAGTTTTTCGCGCCCAAGGAGTGGGAGGGCCGCACGGTCCTGCTCACGTTCGGAGCAGTGGCCCACGACGCCACCGTCTTCTGCAACGGGCGGCGGATGTTCCACCACGGCTGCGGCTACACTGCCTTTACGGTCGATCTGACCGCCGCTCTCCGGCTGGGCCAGAAAAACGTGGTGGCCGTCCGGTGCGACAGCCGCGAGGATCTGAACATCCCGCCCTTTGGCGGCCAGCTGGACGGCCTGACCTACGGCGGCATCTACCGCGCCGTCTCGCTGGACATCAAGGAACCCGCCTACCTGCGGGATATCTTCATCGAGGCAAAGGCCGAGGGCGATTTCCGCATCTATTCCTCCACCGTGGGCGAGACGGTGGGCTGCACGTTACAGGCCGAGATCCGCAGTCCCTCGGGCAGCCGGGCCCTCTACCAGGGGGAACTCTCCCTCCCTATCGTGGGCACTTTGAACGGCGTCCACCCCTGGAGCCTCGAACACCCCTCCCTCTACACCCTTACCGTCCGGCTCATCCGTCCGGGCACCAACGGCCTGCCGGACCGTGTCCTGGATGAGCGGAGCACCCGGTTTGGCTTCCGCACCCTCCAGTTCGTGGCCGGAGGACTATACCTCAACGGCCAGCGGGTGGAGCTGCGGGGCCTCAACCGCCACCAGAGCTACGCCTACCAGGGCTATGCCATGCCGGACAGCATCCAGCGGCTGGATGCTCAGCTGCTGAAAAAAGAGCTGGGCTGCAACGCCGTCCGCACCAGCCACTGTCCCCCCAGCCCGGCGTTCCTCGACGCCTGCGACGAGCTGGGCATCCTCGTGTTCACGGAAATGCCCGGCTGGCAGCACCTGGGCGACGACACCTGGAAAGCTCAGGCTTTGCAGAACTGCCGGGAGATGGTCTGCCAGTACCGCAACCACCCCAGTATCTTTTTGTGGGGCGTGCGGGTCAGCGGCAGCGCCGACGACGAGGCGTTTTACAAGCGCACCCATGAGACCGTCCACCGGCTGGACCCCACCCGCCCCACGGCCGGGGCCCGGGGCTTCCACAAGAGCCAGCTGCTGGAGGACGTGTATGCCTACAACGATTATTCCTATCGGGGCCGCGGCTCCGGGTGCGAGCCCCGCAGTGCCGTGACGCCGGACCTGCGCCGGGGATATCTCATCAGCGAGTTCGGGGGGCAGCAGTTCCCCGCCAAAGCCTTTGACGACGAGCCCCACCGGCTGGCGCAGGCTCTGCGCTACGCGGCTGTCCTCAACGACAGCATCGCCCAGCAGGGCGTGGCCGGCAGCTTTGGCTGGTGCATGACCGATTACAACACCCACCGGGAGTTTGGCAGCGGCGACCGCGTCAGCTACCACGGCGTGATGGACCTGTTCCGCAACCCGAAGCTCTCCGCCGCCGTCTATGCCAGCCAGAAAACGCCCCGCGCTCCCTCGGACATCGTGCTGGAAGTCTCTTCCGGCATGGCACTGGGCGATCTGCCCGGCGGCATTCCGGTGGCCTGCTGGGTCTTTACCAACGCCGAGAGTGTCCGCCTGTACCGTGACAACGATTTTGTGGCCGAGTTCGCGCCCGACCGCCGGGGCCGGTTTGCCGCCCTCCCGCACCCGCCCATTGAGATCCAGGATTTCGTGGGTTCCCTGCTGGAAAAATACGAGGGGCTGGACCGGGCCGCAGCCCCGCAGGTGGCCGCCATCCTCAACGAGATGCGCCGGGACGCCATGGAGCTCTCGCCCCTGTCCCGGGCCCGGATGCTTTCGCTCCGGCTCAGCGCGCAGGAGCTGCTGCGGATGTATTACAAGTACATCGGCGTTCTGGGCAGCCCCACCAGTGTCTACCGCTTTGAGGCCGTCTGGCATGGCCGGGCCGTCAAGACCGTCATCCGGGAGCCCGTGCAGAGCGTCCGGCTGGAATGCACCGTCCACAACCCCATCCTGACCGACGGCCCCACCTGGGACTGCGCCGCCGTCAGCCTGCGGGCCATCGACCAGAACGGCAACCTCCTGCCCTACTGCAGCGAGGCTGTTCAGCTCAGCGTGGAAGGCCCCGTGGAGATCCTGGGCCCCAGCGTCGTGCCGCTGCGGGGCGGCATGGCGGGCACCTATCTGGCTACCACCGGCGAGGCCGGCCGGGCCGTGCTCCACTGCAAAATGGAGGGTGCTTTGGACACCGAGGCCGTGCTGACCATCCGTTGCCGGGAGGAATCCAGAGCTTAAACCCCGTCCTTTCATGATAGATTTGCACTCTGTTCAAAGTTTTATCATGGTTGCATGGTATCCTAATGGCAAAGAAACAGTTAAGGGCAGCACCGGCTGCCCTCCTTTTTAAGCGTATTTGCAAAGGAATGGATGACGTTTATGAGAGAAAAACTCCGCCAGTTTATGATCGGCCGCTATGGCACGGATGGCCTGAACCAGTTTTTGAGCATTGCCTCGATCGTGATGCTGCTGATCTCCCTGATCACCCGGGTCAGCCTGTTCACTTATGTGGGCATCGTGCTGCTGATCCCGTTCCGCAAATATTTCGTCAAAGAGATGCACGGGAAATACCCCTTCCCCGAGGCTACGGCCACGACCGAGGTGCTGATCTCGGGCGAGAAGGGCGGCAACCAGGCCAAACTGCTGGCCGTGGCAGGTCTCATAGGCGGCCTCTACGACTTCGCGGTAGGCACGTTCGGCATGTGGACGGAGTCGGTATCGACGCGCATCTGTGCGTGGGGACAGGTGGCAGCCGACAAGTTCAAGGTGGTATTCTCGCTCAACACGTCGGCCGCCGTATTGGGCCTGGGCTACATCATCGGATTGAAATACGCCATGATCATCACGGCGGGTTCGTGCCTGGTGTGGTTCCTCGTCGTACCGCTCGTCGGGTCGCTGGCCGACACGATCGACCCGGCGGCCATGGCCTCGCTGCTGGGCGTGACGCGCGCCGACATCCTCGCCGACCCCGCCAGCATCTTCACGGCAGAAAACCTCTTCGCCTTCATCGGCAAACCGCTCGGCATCGGAGGCATCGCCATGGCGGGCATCATCGGCATCGTCAAGCAGTCGAAGATCATCCGCCAGGCCGTAGGGCTGGCCGTATCGGAACTGGGGGGGGGCAACAAAACCGCCCCGGCTGCGGTAGAACGCACGCAGCGCGACCTGACGATGAAGCGGATCCTCACGATCCTGATCGCCACGCTCATCTCGGTCTTCGTATTCTTCCACTTCGGGCTGCTGGACGGCTGGGTACAATCCGTCACGGCCATCCTGATCGTCTTCATCATCTCGTTCCTCTTCACGACCGTGGCGGCCAACGCCATCGCCATCGTCGGCACGAACCCCGTGTCGGGCATGACGCTGATGAAGCTGATCCTCTCGTCGCTGGTATTGGTGAGCGTCGGGCTGAACGGCACGACGGGCATCACGGCGGCGCTGATCATCGGCGGCGTGGTCTGCACGGCGCTCTCGATGGCCGGAGGGTTCATCACCGACCTGAAGATCGGTTACTGGCTCGGCACGACGCCCCGCAAGCAGGAGGCCTGGAAATTCCTCGGCACGTTCGTTGCTGCGGCGACCGTGGCGGGCGTGATGATCATCCTCAACAAATCGTACGGGTTCGTGGGCGAAGGCGCCCTCGTAGCCCCGCAGGCCAACGCCATGGCCGCCGTGATACAGCCCCTGATGACGGGCGGGCAGACCCCGTGGATGCTCTACTTCTGCGGCGCGGCACTGGCGCTGGCGCTGACCTCGATCGGTGTTCCGGCCCTCGCATTCGCGCTGGGCATGTTCATCCCGATGGAGCTGAACGCACCGCTGGTCGTGGGCGGCCTGGTGGCATGGTTCGTATCGAACCGTTCGAAGGACGAGGGGCTCAACAAGGCGCGTTTCGACCGCGGAACGCTCATCGCCTCGGGCTTCATCGCCGGCGGCGCGCTGATGGGCGTGGTGAGCGCCCTCTTGAAATTCGCCGAGGTGGACTGGTTCCTGAGCGGCTGGGCGGACTCGAACGCCGCCGAGTGGACGGGGCTGGCGATGTACCTCGTACTGATCGGCTATTTCGCATGGCACACGCTCCGGGCCAGGAAAGAAGAATAGGAAACACAGCACTGCATGAAAAACGGAATCATACTTCTCGCCGCCGCGGCATTGCTGCAGGGCTGCGCCTCGCTGGCCGTCGTGCAGCGAAACGGTATGGAGAACCCGGCAGCAGCCGGCAGCCCACAACGGCAGAGCAGGGCGGGGACGAGCATATCCGTCACCGGCTCTTCCTACCCCGCCGTCGCCGTCACGCCCGACGGAGGGCATGCGGTCGTCATGTCCCCGTGCGGCAACACGTCGGTCGTGGTAAACCCCGACGGCACGCATTCCATAGCAATCGTCAACGGCTCGACAGCCACAATAGTAACCCCATAAACAACATAACACCATGAACCTCAAAGAAAGATTCCTGAAATACGTCTCCTACGACACCCAGTCGTCGGAGGAGAGCACGACGTTCCCTTCGACCGAAAAACAGAAAGTACTGCTGGCCGCCCTGCGCGACGAAATGGAGGCATTGGGCATGACCGAGGTCTCGATGGATCAGTACGGTTACGTGATGGGCACCGTCCCTGCGACGCCGGGTTGCGAGAATGCCCCGGTGATCGGGTTCATCGCCCATGTGGACACCTCGCCCGACATGAGCGGCAAGGACGTCAAACCCCGCGTCATCGAGGAGTACGACGGCTGCGACATCGCACTGAACGGCCAGCTGACGATGCGGGTCGCGGATTTCCCCGAGCTGGAGTTCTTCAAGGGGCACACGCTGATCCATACCGACGGCACGACGCTGCTGGGTGCCGACGACAAGGCGGGCGTGGCGGAAATCATGACCGCCGCCGAGTACCTGCTCGCACACCCGGAGGTGAAACACGGCAAGATACGTATCGGCTTCACGCCCGACGAGGAGGTGGGCCGCGGGGTCGATTTCTTCGACGTCAGGGCCTTCGGCGCCGACTTCGCCTACACGGTCGACGGCGGCATGGAGGGTGAGCTGGAATACGAGAACTTCAACGCCGCAAGCGCCAAAATCGACATTCAGGGACGCAACGTCCACCCGGGATACGCCAAGAACAAGATGGTCAATGCGCTCGACGTGGCGTGCGAACTGCAAGGGCTGCTGCCGGCCGCCGAACGTCCGCAGTACACCGAAGGATACGAAGGGTTCTACCACTGCGTAGGGCTGAACGGCACGGTGGAGAAAGCCTCGGTCAGTTATATCATCCGCGACCACGATGCGGAGAAATTCGAGCAGAAAAAGGTATTCATGTGGGCCTGCGTCGACCTTTTGAAGAAGAAATACGGCGACGGGGTGCTGACCCTGACGCTCAAAGACCAGTATTTCAACATGCGCAAGATGGTCGAACCGCACCCGCAGGTGATCGACAAGGCGCTCAGGGCCATGGAAATGGCCGGCGTGAACCCGATCGTACGCCCCATACGCGGCGGTACGGACGGCGCACGCCTGTCGTTCATGGGGCTGCCCTGCCCCAACCTCTTCACGGGGGGCATGAACTTCCACGGCAAATTCGAATATTGCTCGCTCACCACGATGCACAAGGCAGAGCAGGTGATCCTGAACCTGGCGCAGTTGTGGGCGGAATAACATAACGTATATATGGATAGCTTCGGTTTTCTGAAAGTGGCGGCAGCCGTGCCGCACGTACGGGTCGGCGACTGCGATTTCAATGCGGAGCGCATGGCCGCTATGGCCGACGAGGCGGCACAGCGGGGCGTGGAGATCGTCGCGTTCCCCGAGTTGGCCCTGACGGCCTACACCTGCGGCGACCTGCTGCTGCAACCCGCACTGCTCGACGCAGCCGACGAGGCGTTAGCAAGGCTGGTACGCGACACGCGCAAGTTGCCGCTGACGATGATCGCGGGGGCCCCGCTGCGCCACGCTCAGACGCTCTACAACTGCGCCGTGGTCTTCACGCAGGGGCGCATACTTGGCGTCGTCCCCAAAACCTATATCCCCGACTATACGGAATTCTACGAGAACCGCTGGTTCGCATCGGGCGCAGGCATCTCCGAAGAGACGATCCCCGTCGCGGGGCAGGCTGCGGATTTCGGCGCAGGCCTCACGTTCGAGGTCAACGGCACGGAGTTCGGCGTGGAGCTGTGCGAAGACCTCTGGACGGCAGTGCCGCCCTCGTCGCACATGGCACTCAGCGGCGCGAAGGTGATCTTCAACCTCTCGGCATCGCCCGAGGCCGTCGGCAAGCACGCCTACCTGCGGCAGCTCGTAGCGCAACAGTCAGCACGCACGATAGGGGGTTATGTCTACTGCTCGGCCGGCTTCGGCGAATCATCGACCGACCTGGTATTCGCCGGGAACGGCATCATCGCCGAAAACGGAAAGATCCTGCGCGAAGCGAAGCGTTTCGTGCTCGAAGAGCAGTTGGTGGTGGCCGACCTCGACATCGAGCGGCTGGAATTCGAACGCCTCAGGAACACCTCGTTCCGCGTGAATGAAGGCGCGGCGGAGAACACCGTGATCGAAATGGAAATCCCCGAAGGGCTGCGCGCGGCGGCGCTCGACCGCGACATCGACCCGATGCCGTTCGTGCCGCAGGACGAAGCGCACCGCAGCCAGCGCTGCGAGGAGATCTTCCAGATACAGTCGCACGGGCTGGCCAAGCGGCTGGTACACACGCGCTGCGAGAAGGCCGTGGTCGGCATCTCGGGCGGGCTCGACTCGACGCTGGCTCTGCTCGTGGCGGTACGCACGTTCGACAAGCTGCAACTCGACCGCACGGGGATCATCGGCATCACGATGCCCGGATTCGGCACCACGGATCGCACCTACAACAATGCGCTGGAGTTGATGCGCAGCCTGGGCGTCACCGTGCGCGAAATCCCGATCCGCGACGCCTGCCTGCAACATTTCAGGGACATAGGGCTCGACCCCGAAGACCGCTCGGCGGCCTACGAGAACAGCCAGGCACGCGAACGCACGCAGATACTGATGGATGTCGCCAACATGGAGGGCGGACTGGTGGTCGGCACGGGCGACCTGAGCGAGCTGGCCCTGGGATGGGCGACTTACAACGGCGACCAGATGTCGATGTACGGCGTGAACGCCTCGGTGCCCAAAACGCTGGTGCGCCATCTGGTAAAATGGGTGGCCGACACCGAGTCGGATGCGGTAGCCCGCGCCACGCTGCTCGACATCATCGACACGCCGGTCAGCCCGGAATTGCTGCCGGCGGACAAGGACGGCAGGATCAGCCAGAAGACCGAAGACCTGGTAGGCCCTTACGAGCTGCACGATTTCTTCCTCTACAATTTCATCCGCGGAGGTTATCGTCCGGCGAAGATCCTGTTCCTGGCCGAACAGGCATTCCGCGGAAGTTATGACCATGCTGCGATCCGGAAATGGCTGGAGGTATTCTTCCGCCGCTTCTTCTCGCAGCAGTTCAAGCGCTCGGCAATGCCCGACGGCCCGAAGGTCGGTTCGGTGGCCCTGTCGCCCCGGGGCGACTGGCGTATGCCTTCGGACGCCTCGGCAGCCGTATGGCTCAAGGAACTCGAAACACTGTAAACCGTAAATACCAATAAAATCCAAATGAAGAAAACCCTTTTGTCCGTCGCCGCGGCACTGCTGCTCGCAGGCGGCGCCGCATCGGCACAGGACTGGCAGGAAGCACTGAAAAAGGCCGCGACGGAGGCCGCAGACAAGGCGACAGGCGGCAAACTGACCCAATATGCGCTGGTCGGGACGTGGAACTACTCCGCTCCGGGCGTGAAATTCGAAGGCAACGACCTGCTGAGCCAGCTCGGAGGATCGGCGCTCGAAGGTACCGTCAAGAGCCAGCTCGACAAGGTCTACCAAACGGTGGGCATCAAGCCCGGCGCAGGTTCGGTCACATTCGGCAAAGACGGCGCATTCAGTACCCAAATGGGCAATTACAAATTGTCGGGCACCTATACGTTCGACCCCTCGACCCATGTAGCCGCGATGAAATTCGCCAAGGAGAAGCTCGGCAAGGAAAAGCTCGACCTGGGCGAGGTTCCGGGGCACGTCTACCTCAGCGGGACGAAGATGGTACTGGTCTTCCCGGTGGGCAAGCTCATCGAGATCATCAAATCCTACGGCAGCAAAATCTCGTCGATGGAAACCGTCGTCGCCCTGCTCGAACAGTACAAGAACGTATACATCGGATTCGAATTCAGCAAGGGGACGGCAGAAAACACGAAATAGTTGAAAAAAAATCATAATTTTTTTAAATGACAGATTCACGGCGGATCTGTCATTTTTTATTACGGATATTTACCGATCGCTCCCCGCACTCCCCCGGACAGTAAGCAGATGGGGTGCAGAAGTCGCAAACGGCATAAGTAAAATATTTTAGCAATTTCTTAAAGAACTTGCAAAACTCGAACAGATACATTATTTTTACCACCGAACAGATTCCATAAACCCTTAAACACAGATTGACTATGAACGAGCAAGCACATCAGTACGTCGAAGATTTCATGGCGCAACTAACCCTCCGCAATCCCAATGAGCCGGAATTCCACCAGGCCGTCCGCGAGGTCGCCGAATCGCTGGCTCCCCACATCGTGGCGAGCCCCGTATTGCAGAAAATGAAAGTTCTGGAACGCATCGCCGAACCCGAACGCGTCATCATTTTCCGTGTGCCCTGGCTCAACGACAAAGGCGAGATCGAGATCAACCGCGGCTACCGCGTGCAGATGAACAGCGCCATCGGCCCCTACAAGGGCGGCATCCGCTTCCACCCTTCGGTCAACCTGTCGATCCTGAAGTTCCTCGCCTTCGAACAGACCTTCAAGAACAGCCTCACGACGCTGCCGATGGGCGGCGGCAAGGGCGGTTCGGATTTCAACCCCAAGGGGCGCTCGGACAACGAGGTGATGAAATTCTGCCAGTCGTTCATGACCGAATTGCAGCGCCACATCGGACAGGACACCGACGTCCCGGCAGGCGACATCGGCGTAGGCGGCCGTGAGATAGGCTTCATGTTCGGGCAGTACAAGCGTCTGCGCGACGAATTCACGGGAACGCTCACCGGCAAGGGACGCGACTGGGGCGGCAGCCCGCTGCGCCCCGAAGCGACGGGCTACGGCACCTGCTACTTCGCACAGGAGATGCTCGCCACGCGCAAGGAGTCGTTCAAAGGCAAGACCGTCTGCATCTCGGGATCGGGCAACGTGGCACAGTATGCCTGCCAGAAGGCGACGCAACTCGGTGCAAAGGTCGTGACGCTCTCCGATTCGTCGGGTTACATCCACGACCCCGAAGGCATCGACGAGGCAAAACTGGAATATGTAATGGAATTGAAAAATATCTTCCGCGGACGTATCAAGGAGTACGCCGACCGCTATCCGTCGGCCAAGTACTACCCCGGCGAGCGCCCGTGGGGCGTGAAGTGCGACATCGCCATGCCGTGCGCCACGCAGAACGAGCTGAACGGAGACCAGGCTCAGGCGCTCGTGGACAACGGCTGCATCTGCGTAGCCGAAGGGGCGAACATGCCCTCGACCCCCGATGCCATCCGCATCTTCCAGCAGCACAAGCTGCTCTTCGCCCCGGGCAAGGCTGCCAATGCCGGTGGCGTTGCGACCTCGGGGCTCGAAATGACGCAGAACTCGATGCGTATCACCTGGTCGCCCGAAGAGGTCGACGCAAAACTCCGCTCGATCATGGTGAACATCCACTCGGTATGCGTGCAGTACGGCACCCAGCCCGACGGCTACATCAACTACGTAGTCGGAGCCAACATCGGAGGCTTCATGAAGGTCGCCAACGCCATGCTGGCGCAGGGTTGCGTATAAACCGGCAGCCAAAGTATCAAGTATTGGAAAATCCCGGGCTTCCTTGCCAGAAGCCCGGGATTTTTTATTGTCCGTGCGCGAAGGGTATCGTGCCGAGGAGGGATTCGTGCGGAGACCCGCACCGGAAGCATATCCGGCCCGAAAACGGATTACAGGAACAGCACAGCCAGCGTCGCGACGGCAAAGCCGCCGCAGAAACCCGCAAGCACCTGTTGTCCGTTATGGCAGCCGAGGTAAAGGCGTGCAGAAGCCAGCGCGCCCGCACAGAGGATGGCCACCATCAGTGGCACCATCATGTTGCCTACGCCCGCAACGTTCATCACCACCAGCAGCGCCACGGCAGCGCCCATGGCCGTAAGGTGCAGGCTGATCTTCCAGTAGAACGACACGACGAGGCAGAGCACTTCGCAGCACGCCGCGGCGATCATGAACTTGCGCAGGAAAATGGCCGACGGGATCTTGGCGATGGTGATGGCGCAAAGCACGTAGCAGACGGCCCCGACCAGCAGCGGCAGCAGCCGCTCGCGCCGGTTGTCGATCTTGAAGTCGGAAATGCGTCCCAGCGAGCGCAGCACACCCAAGGCCAGCAGGGGGATGATCATCGCATAGAGTACGACCACCCACAGCAGGTAGAACTTCACATTGGCGGGATAATGCGCGAAAACGGTGAGCGTCAGCAGCACGACGATCAGGTAAAGGGGCAGCAGGAACGGGTGCAAGACCCACGATATTGCGTTCGAAAGTTTCTTATACATCATTCAAATTTGTCACGGTTTCCTCCCCGCAGCCGTCCGGCAATTGTCCATCCGGCGGGAAGGCATATTTCCGGCAGCACGGCCGCCCGGTAAAAGGGCGTACGCGAAGCCGCCGGGTCAAAACTTCGCTATATCTGTTTGCGGAGCCGGGCGACGGGAATGCCCAGCATCTCGCGGTATTTGGCCACCGTGCGCCGGGCGATGCGGTAACCCTTGCCGTTGAGGATGTCCATCAGCGTCTCGTCCGTCAGCGGATGGCGCTTATCCTCGTCGTCGATACACTCCTGCAGGATATTCTTGATCTCGTAACTCGACACTTCCTCGCCGCTGTCGGTCTGCATCGCCTCCGAGAAGAGCGACTTCAGCAGGATGATGCCGAACTGCGTCTGCACGTACTTGCTGTTCACCACGCGCGAGATGGTCGACACATCCAGCCCCGTGCGGTCGGCGATGTCCTTGAGGATCATCGGCCGCAGTTTCGACTTGTCGCCGTCCTTGAAATATTCCTGCTGGTAGTCCAGGATGGTCTGCATCGTACGCATAAGCGTATCGTGGCGCTGCTTGATGGCCGAGATGAACCATTTGGCCGAGTCGATCTTGTTCTTCACGAACTGGATCGCCTCCTTGTCCTTCTCGCGGACAAGGCCGTCGGCACCGACCATTTCGCGGATCATGTCCATATAGCGGCGGTTGACGCGCACCTCGGGGACGTTATACGAATTGAGCGACAGCTGGAAATGCCCGTCCTGATAGTCGAGGATGAAGTCGGGGATGATGTAGGGCGTCGTGTCGGTTCCGCCCTCGGCATAGAGGTTGCCGGGCTTGGGCGACAGGTGCCTGATCTCGGCGATGGCCTCGCGGAAATCGTCCTCGGAAACCTGCAGGCGCGACATCAGTTTTTCGTAATGCTTCTTGACGAACTCGTCGAAATAGGCAGTCAGTATCTTGCGCGCCAGCCGGCGGGGGCGCGAATTGATAGGGATCTGCGCCATTTGCAGCAACAGGCACTCCTGGAGATTGCGGGCGCCTATGCCGGCGGGTTCCAGTTCATGGATGATGCCGAGCAGTTTCTCCAGCTCCTCGGCCGAGGTCTCGATCCCGACCGTGAAGGCGATGTCGTCGGCCACGGACTCCAGGTCGCGGCGCAGGTAACCGTCCTCGTCGATGCTCCCGACCAGGTATACGGCCAGTTTCATCTCGCGCTCGGAAAGGTTGCGGAACCCCAGCTGCTCGATCAGGTACTCCTGCAACGAGCGGCCCTCGGTCAGGAAGACCGGGCGCTGCTTGTCGTCCTTCGAGTAGTTATTGATACGGCTTTTATAGGAAGGGGTGTCGTCTTCACGCAAATATTCGTCGACCGAAATCTGCTGGGGCTGTTCCTCGTCCTCGGCAGCACGATCCTCTTCCTCCAGCACGATATTGTCTTCGATCTCCTGTTTGATGCGCTGTTCGAGCTGCACGGTGGGCAACTCCAAGAGCTTGATCATCTGAATCTGCTGGGGCGAAAGCTTCTGCTGAAGCGACAGTACCTGTTTCTGATTAATAGCCATACTTTTTCCAAATTAAGAATTAAAGGATTCTGAATTTGGTTTCTTCTTCGGGGTTAATATACAACACAAACGGCCGCAACCGGAAAATCGTATGGGGAAGAGCGATTTCGGGGGTTCGCCGCACGGCCCGGACAGGTAAATATCCGGGTTATGCGCCGGTACGAAACAGCCTTCCCGGGCGGTTAAAATTCGGCGTTCTTCGGCGTGCGCGGGAAAGGCTGCACGTCACGGATGTTGGTCATGCCCGTCACGAAAAGCAGCAACCGGTCGAAGCCCAGGCCGAAGCCCGAGTGCGGGGCCGAACCCCAGCGGCGGGTATCGAGATACCACCAGAGTTCCCGTTCGTTCATACCGAGCTCCCGCACCCTTGCACGAAGCTTGCCATAATCGGCCTCGCGCTCCGAACCGCCGATGATTTCGCCGATTCCGGGGAATAATACGTCCATGGCGCGTACCGTCTTGCCGTCGTCGTTCTGCTTCATGTAGAAGGCCTTGATATCCTTGGGGTAGTTGATCAGGATGACCGGGCGCTTGAAATGCTCCTCCACGAGGTAACGCTCATGCTAGGACTGCAGGTCGCACCCCCAGTCGCAGGGGAATTCGAACTTGCGGCCCGAAGCCTTCAGGATCTCGACGCCTTCGGTGTAATCGAGGCGCTTGAAATCGTTGTGCAGCACGAAGTTCAAACGTTCCAGCAACCCCTTGTCCCACATCTTGTTCATGAACTCGAGGTCTTCGGCACAGTTGTCCAGCGCATATTGGATCAGATACTTGAGGAAATCCTCGGCCAGTTCCATGTTGTCCTCCAGTTCGTAGAAGGCAGCCTCGGGCTCGATCATCCAGAACTCCGACGCATGGCGCGGGGTGTTCGAGTTCTCGGCGCGGAACGTGGGGCCGAACGTATAGATACGTCCCAGCGAGAGGGCTCCCAGTTCGCCTTCGAGCTGGCCCGAGACGGTCAGGTTGCACGACTTGCCGAAGAAATCCTGCGCATAGTCGACCTTGCCCTCATCGGTCTTGGGGACATCGTTCAGGTCGAGGGTCGTCACCTGGAACATGGCGCCTGCGCCCTCGCAGTCCGAAGCCGTGATGAGCGGCGTATGGAAATAATAGAAGCCCTGTTTGTTGAAATACTCGTGGATGGCATACGCCATGGCGTGGCGGATGCGCAACACGGCACCGAAGGTATTGGTTCGCGGACGCAGGTAGGCAATTTCGCGCAGGAACTCCAGCGAGTGCCCCTTCTTCTGGAGGGGATAGGTTTCGGGGTCGGCCGTGCCGTACACCTCGATCTTCGCGGCCTGCACCTCGACCCGCTGCCCCGACCCGAGCGATTCGACGAGCCGTCCGTCGACGCGGATGCAGGCGCCCGTGGTAATCGGCTTGAGCTGCTCCTCGTCGAATTTCGAAAGGTCGACGACCACCTGTATGTTCGCAACGCACGATCCGTCGTTCAGGGCGATGAACGCCACGTTCTTGTTTCCGCGCTTGGTGCGCACCCATCCCTTGACGACAATGTCGGTGTCCACGACGCCCGACTTCAGAATTTCTACGATTCTCTGCGTTTTCATATGATCAATTTTATCTATGCCTTTAACGGCTCTTTTTCCATCTTACAAAGATACCCATTATTTGCGATTTGGCAAAAAAAAAGTACCTTTGCCTAACCTATATTAAGAACACACGCATGAAACGTACGATACTGCTGACGGCGGCCATCCTCTGCGCCGCAGGCGCCCGGGCGCAGGAGGCATACGACCTGCTGATCCCCGAACCCGAAACCCCGGTAGCGCTCCGCCCCGTCGAAGGGGGCCGCATTTACCGCACGGAGGTCATTCCCTACGACAAGCGCCATGACGCCGATGCCCGCAACTTAGCGGGCGCCGACGCATATATGGCCTACACGCCCGAACCGTTCGCCGCATCGGGCGACGCGGTTGCCGTCGGGCAGGTGGTCGAAATACCCTACGTGTGGACGGACGGGGTCGTCTACCTGCATCTGGAAAACATAGGCACGGCCTACACCCTCACGGTCAACGACAGCAAGGTGGCCGAAGTCGAAGACCCTTCGACGCCCGCCGAATTCGCATTGACGCCCTACATCCGCGAAGGCAAGAACGCCATCGCGCTGACGCTGCGCCGCAGTGCCGCCGACCGGATCAACTCCGTCCCCGCCTCGCGCAAGGCTTTCGAGAACTGTTACCTTTACACGCAGACCAAACGTTCGATCCGCGATTTCGAGATCGCGCTCGTGCCCGACTCGACACGCAAATTCGGCGTGCTGGAGCTGGCGATCGTCGCGCAGAACGGTTTCAACTACGACGAACCCGTGACCGTAGGCTACGACATCTACTCGCCGCAGGGCAAGCTGCTCGAGTTCAACATGCAGGAGGTCATGATTCCCGGACGTTCGACCGACACCGTGCGCTTCACGCCCTTCATCTACGGCACCAACGCCAACAAGTGGGAGCCGGGCGCCAAGAACCCGCCGCTCTACAAGGTGATGCTCTTCACGCGCCGCGACGGGGCTTACCGCGAATACATGCCGCTGAAGATCGGCTTCGGCAAGACGGAGCTCGTCGACGGGCGCCTCACGCGCTTCGACAAGGAGCTGAAACTGGTCAAGGCCGGGTACAACGCCGCTGCCGACCGCAAGACGACCCTCGCGGAGCTGAAAGCGCTCAAGGCCAAGGGCAATAATACGATATGCCCCGACTATCCGCAGCCGGGGTGGTTCTATGACCTGTGCGACGAGCTGGGGCTCTATGTCATCGACTGCGCCAACATCAACGCACCCGAAAAGCGTGACGACCGGAAGGTCGGCGGCACGCCGTCGAACGACCCGTCGCTGGCGGACGAATACCTCGAACGCGTGAAGGCGATGTACTACCGTTCGCGCAACCATTCGTGCGTCATCGCATTCGCGCTGGGCGGCGAATCGGGCAACGGATACAACATGTACAAAGCCTATGAGTGGCTCAAGTCGGTGGAGAAGTCGCGCCCGGTGATCTGTGCGGATGCCGACGGCGAGTGGAATTCGGATTTGTAGGCAATGACCGTCGAACTGATCGTCATAGGTAAAACCGATTCGAAGGAGGTCGCAGCGCTGGTCGAAATGTACGCCCGGCGTGTGAATTTTTACTGCAAGTTCGCGGTCACGGCCCTGCCCGACGTCCGAAACACCAGGAACCTCACGGTAAAACAACAGCGTACGGCCGAAGGCGAGGCCATCCTGCGCCAGACAACGGACGGCGACTACGTCGTACTGCTCGACGAGCGGGGCGAGGAGATGCGCTCGGTGGAATTCGCCTACTGGCTTCAGAAACGGATGAACAGCGGCGTGAAACGCCTGGTACTGGTGATCGGCGGCCCCTACGGATTCTCGGACGAGGTTTACAGGCGCGCCGATGCGAAACTGTCGCTCTCGCGCATGACCTTCTCGCACCAGATCGTGCGGGCGATCTTCGCCGAACAGATATACCGGGCCTTCACCATCCTCAACAACGAACCCTACCACCACGAATAGAACGATGCAGCAGCGCCCCGCCATAGCCGTCGTAGCCCCCAACGTCCTGATGGGCGTCGGGCTGAAAGCCATCCTGGAAAAGATCATCCCGATGGCCGACGTGGAGCTTTTCGGCGATTTCGAAACATTCGCGCAGGCAACCCCGGAACGGTTCTTCCACTTCTTCGTCGCGGCACAGCTGTTCGTCACGCACAGTTCGTATTTCCGCCCGCTGCGCCACAAGACGATCCTGCTTTGCAACGGGCAGCCGCAGCCGGCCTATGCGGACATGCACAGAATCGACGTCTGCACCAGCGAAGAGACCGTCGTACGCGATATCCTGCGTATGCACCACGGGGCGCACCACCACGAGCACGACATCGCAGGCGCCGCTCACCCCGCAATCGCACAGCTCTCGGGACGCGAAGCCGAGGTACTGGCCCTCATCGCCCGGGGCTATATGAACAAGGAGATCGCCGACCGCCTGCAAATCGGGCTGACGACGGTCATCTCCCACCGCCGCAACATCATGGAAAAGCTGGGCATTCGCTCGGTGGCCGGGCTGGCGATCTACGCCATGACGGCCGGATATGTCGCGGTCGACGAACTCTGAGCGCCTCCTCACAAATTAGGATTGCAGCTTCCGAAATAATTCCGTTACTTTGCAGCTGAATTAAACGTCTTATCGTGCACCGCAAACAACTGTTCATAGCACTCCTGCTGCTGCCGCTCCTGTCGGCTGCCGCGGGGAGGCATTCGTCTGCGCCACTCCCGGCAGCGGAAACCGCGGCGGTACGTGCGGCTGCCCAAGGACAGGCGGAAACGGAAGTACAGGCCGGGGCGGCAGAGCAGGCGACAACCGCAGGACAGGCCGTAAACGGAGGCTCCGCGGGAATCGGGGGACAAGCAGGAAACGCAGGGCAGGCCACGTTCGGGAAATACCCGGCGACCGAAGACAATTCGACAGCCGAAGCGACCACAGACGCGGGCGAGGCCGACCCCGCGGGCGTCGACACGGTGATCGTGGTGGACAAGGTACAGGTAACGGCCATCAAACAGGGCATGGTGCTGCGCTCGCAGCCCGTGGCGGCAGCCATCGTCGGCAGCCGCGCCATCGAACGGGGGCATGTCGACGCCCTGAAAAACCTCTCGCAGAACGTCCCCAACTTCTACGTCCCCGACTACGGGTCGCGCATGACCTCGTCGATCTACGTCCGCGGGCTCGGGGCGCGGATCGACCAGCCTGTCATGGGGCTCAACATCGACAACGTCCCGGTGCTGAATAAGGACAATTACGACATGGAGCTGGCCGACGCCGAGCGCATCGAAGTGCTGCGGGGGCCGCAGTCGACGCTCTACGGACGCAACACGATGGGCGGGGTCATCAACGTCTACACGCTCTCGCCGCTCGCGTACGAGGGTATCCGCCTGAGCGCCGAATACGGCAGCGGCGACAGCTACCGGTTCAGGGCTTCGTCCTATTACAGGATAAACCCCGACCTGGGCATGGCCGTAACGGGCTATTATACGCATACGGGCGGATTCTTCGAGAACCTCGCAACAGGCGAGAAATGCGACTGGGAGCGGATGGGCGGCGGACGCTGGAAGGCGCAGTGGCGCAACCGTGCGGGGCTGCGGATCGACAATACGCTGTCGTTCTCGGTGCTCGAGCAGGGCGGGTATCCCTATGCCTACGTCGGCGAGGAAATCGTGCACGACGGGCAGACGGTCATCCGCCCGGGCGAGATCCGCTACAACGACCCGTGCTCCTACCGCCGCACGACCCTCAGCGACGGGCTCACGGTGCGCTACGACGCCGGCAGTTTCTCGGTGGCCTCGATCACCAGCTACCAGTATTCCGACGACGAGATGATCCTCGACCAGGACTTCCTGCCCCTTTCGTATTTCACGCTCAAACAGGCGCGTACGGAACACACTCTCACCGAGGACATCGTATTCCGCTCGCACGAACGGGGGGCGTACCGCTGGCTGCTGGGCGCATTCGGATTCTACCGCCACGGCGTGATGAACGCCCCGGTGCATTTCAAGCAGACCGGCATCGAGGAGCTGATACTCAGCAACGCCAACGAACACGACCCGCAATACACCTACGACGCATGGGATGACGACGAGCTGCTGCTGGGCAGCCGCTTCCGCAACCCCTCGGCAGGCGGGGCGCTCTACCACGAATCGAACTACACGGCCGGACGCTGGCGCTTCACCGCGGGCCTGCGCTTCGACTACGAGCACACCCACCTGCGCTACCGCAGCTCCACGCAGACCGGCTACACGGCGACCGACCGCGTGAGCGGCACGACGGGGCACTACCCCCTGTCGATCGACATCCGCAATACGCTCAAGCGGAATTTCACCGAAGTACTGCCGAAATTCTCGGTGCTCTATGCCTTCGACGAGATACACAACCTCTACGTTTCGGTGGCCAAAGGGTACAAGGCCGGCGGGTTCAACACGCAGATGTTCTCCGACGTGCTCCAGCAGAAGATGATGAACGAAATGGGGTTCGGGACGGTCTACGACGCGGATAAAGTCGTGAGCTACGAACCCGAATACAGTTGGAACTACGAATTGGGCGGGCACTTTTCGTGCATGGAAGGCGCCGTGCGGGGCGATTTCGCGCTCTTCTACATCGACTGCCGCGATCAGCAGCTCACAATCTTCCCCGAAGGGACGACCACCGGGCGCATGATGACCAATGCCGGACGCACGCGCAGCTTCGGCGGCGAGTTGTCGCTGCAGGTATCGCCGTGGCAGAACCTCGACATCAATGCGGCCTACGGATACACAAATGCCAGGTTTGTCCGTTATAACGACGGGAAAACCGATTACAAGGGCAACTACCTGCCCTACGCGCCGCAGCATACGCTGGCCGCAAATGGGGCGTGGACGATCCCCACGGGGGTGCAGTGGCTCGGAAATATCGTCCTGCAGGCCGGCGTGCGCTGCGCGGGGCGCATCTGGTGGAACGAGGAGAATTCGCTCTCGCAGCCATTTTACGCGCTGACCGAAGCCTCCCTGCGTTTCGAACAGAAACACTATTCGGTCGACATATGGGGGCGCAACCTCGCGGACGCGGGTTACAACGTATTTTATTTCAAGTCCATCGGCAACGAATTCGTACAGCGCGGACGCCCCAGGACATTCGGCATAACACTGAATATTAACTTATAACGACAATAGCACAATGAAAAAACTCCTTATCCTGCTCGCCCTCGCGGCCTGTGCGGCATGCAACACCGAAGACGACAACGACAACCGGCAAAAGGCCACTTTCGGGGGTACGCTCACCATTACCAGCAATCAGACCCCGTCGGCGACACCCTTTGTGACAAACAACATAAGTTTCGAACTTACGGAAGACAACAGCGGCCTGTTCAAGCTCACGATGTACAACGTGCGTTTCGCGCAGTCCATGCCGATGTCACTCAATATCGTTATCCCCGAACTGAAATACGAGGACTCGGACAACGACGGCATCTACGAACTGACGAGCACGGCCGATCCGATCATCCCCTACATCGGCGGCAAACCGTATTACGACCCGCAAACCGGCAAGGGATTCGCAATCCCGATGTTCACCGGCAGACTCGCCAACGGCGTCCTGGAGGTGATCTTCACCTGCCGCAACGCGCAGATTCCCGTGGGCGACGAGACACTCGACCACAAAGCCGTGTACAAGGGAACGATTCTTTTGTAACTTTGCACCGAAAAACGTAACGATATGAAGGCAGAATACAAACCATTCGTAGACGAGCTCATCGAGCTCTGCATCAAGGAGGACATCGGCGACGGCGACCACACGTCGCTCTCGTGCATCCCCTCCGACGAACACGGCCGCATGCGCCTGCTGTGCAAGCAGGAGGGAATCATCGCCGGCATCGAGATCGCGCAGGTCGTATTCCACCGTCTCGACCCGGAGATGGAATTCGAGCAGGTACTCAGCGACGGCGACCGCGTGAAGCCCGGCGACGTGGCGTTCTACGTCTCGGGACGCCTGCGCTCGCTGCTGCAGGCCGAACGCATCATCCTCAACATCATGCAGCGCATGAGCGGCGTGGCTACGCAGACCGCCGTTTACGTCGACCGCCTCGCAGGGCTGCATACCCGGGTGCTCGACACGCGCAAGACCACGCCCGGCATGCGCGTGCTGGACAAGATGGCCATGAAGATCGGCGGCGGCGAGAACCACCGCATGGGACTTTTCGACATGATCCTGCTGAAGGACAACCACATCGACTTCGCGGGCGGCATCCGCAAAGCCATCCACGGCGCCCGCGAGTATCTCCGGGCCAAGGGCAAGGATATTCCCATCGAGTGCGAAGTGCGCTCACTGGAGGACATCGACGAGGTGTTCGCCGCGGGCGGCGTCGACCGCATCATGTTCGACAATTTCACGCCCGCAATGACCCGCGAGGCCGTGAAGAAGGTCGCAGGCCGCTGCGAGACCGAATCGAGTGGCGGCATCACGCTCTCGACAATGCGCGACTACGCCGAATGCGGCGTCGACTTCATCTCGGTCGGTGCCCTGACGCACCAGATCAAGTCGCTCGACATGTCGCTCAAGGCCTGCGAATAATCAGGACGCGCTGTCGTCACAGAATCGTCCGGACAACGGTTAATCCATGAAACGCCTGCTCCATACCCCGCTGGCCCTGTTGCTGCGGCGCATCGCACTGCTCTACGCGGTACTGATGCTCTGCCGCGTGGTTTTCTATCTCTACAACGCGCAGTTGCTGGGGACGATCGGCCGGGGTGAGCTGTGGCAGCTGCTCGCCGGGGCGCTCAAGTTCGACACGGCATCGGTCATCTATGCCAACGGGGTATTCATCCTGCTGGCGTTGCTGCCCCTGCATGTGCGCGAACGCGGCTGGTACCGCAAACTGATGTACTGGTACTACGTGGCGGTGAACGCCGTGCTGGTCGTGGCTGTCAACATGTCCGACTGCGTCTATTTCCGGTACACGCAGAAACGGTTCACCGCCGATGAAATTTTCTTTGCCGACAACAGCAATTCGGTGCAGCTCGTCGGTAAGTTCATGGCTGAAAACTGGTACCTGGTACTCGTCGCCGCAGCCCTCGTGGCGCTGCTGGCATGGGGTTACGGCCGCAAGGTGCGCGAGGAGAGCCTGCTGAGCCGCGGCTGGGCCTACTACGTCGGAAGTACGGTGATCTTCACCGCAGGTGCAGGGCTCTCGATCGCAGGCATGCGCGGCGGCATGACCCGCATGACACGACCGATCACCCTTTCGAACGCCACCCTCTATACCGACGACAGCGGCAAGGCGAACCTCATCCTGAGCAACCCGTTCTGCATCCTGCGGACGATCGGCAGCGCGGGAAGCGTCAATTACAAAAAATATTTCACCCCCGAAGAGCTGCCGCAGCATTTTACGCCCGTACACCCGCCCGCGGACAGTGCGGCGGTGAACCTGGCAGGGCGCAATGTCATGGTCTTCATCATGGAGAGCATGTCGGCCGAGCATTCGGCCTACCTGATGCCGGAGGTTTATGCCGGGCGGGAAACCAAGGGCTTCACGCCGTTCCTCGACTCGCTGATGCGCGGCGGACTCTGTTTCAAACGCATGTATGCCAACGGCACGCGCTCGATACAGGCCATGCCCTCGGTGCTGGGCAGCATCCCTTCGTTCCGGACGCCGTTCGTACTGATGCCGCAATCGCTCGGTGAAAGCCGGCAGTTGCCGGCCATGCTCCGCGACCAGGGTTATTCGACGGCATTCTTCTGCGGCTCGGAATACGGCTCGATGGGATTCGGGGCTTACGCCCGCTCGGCAGGCGTCGAACGGCTCGTCAGCCGCGAGGACTACGAGGCGAAGTACGGCAAAGGCGATTTCGACGGGTACTGGGGCATTTGGGACGAACCGTTCCTGCAATTCACGGGCGAGGAGCTCTCCCGGATGCCGGAACCTTTCTTCGCCACGCTGTTCACCCTCTCGTCGCACCACCCCTTCGTCGTCCCGGCACAATACGAAGACAAACTCCCGGACGGATACACGAAGATACACAAGGGCGTGGCCTACGACGACAACGCCTTCCGGCTCTTCTTCGAGCGTTTCGGAAGCGAAGAATGGTTCCGCCGCACGCTCTTCGTATTCGTAGCCGACCATGTGTCCTCCGAAAAATTCGCCGCCCAAACCCGCAGCTATCCGGGCAACTACCATATCATCGGCTTCATGTATACCCCCGACGGCGCCTTGCGGGGCGAGGTCAGCGAAGTCGTGCAGCAGCTCGACATCATGCCCACGCTCCTGGGGCTGCTGGGCAACAGGGAGCCCTATTTCGCATTCGGGCGCGACGTGCTGAACGAACCGCAGCGACCGCAATGGTCGGTGAGCTGGGACGGGGCGTTCCAGGCCGTGACGAACGACGGCACGATCCGCTTCGACGACGCGCAGGAGACACCGGCGGCGTCAAGCGCCGGGGACTCCCTCCTGCAGGACTTCCGCGCCCTTGTCCAGCAATACTATTCCCACGCAGAAAAAAAGAGTTACATCGTCCATGATTGAATTCAAACCCGTGCGCCTCGAGGATAAACAGACCATCGAGCGCTATACCATGCCCTCGGGCATCTATAACTGCGACCTCGCATTCGCCAACATGTACTGCTGGCAGGCGATGTATCGCAGTGCCTGGGCCGAGATCGACGGCTTCCTGGTGATCCGCTTCCAGATCGGGGGCGGGGAGAAGATCGGGTACATGCAACCCGTCGGCGAAGGGGATTTCGCCCGGATCATCCCCGCCCTGCGCGAAGATGCCCATGCGCACGGCCAGCGGCTGCGCATCATCGGCCTTACGGACGAGGGGCGCGAGATGGTTCGCAACATGCACGCCGGGCTGTTCGCGTTCGAATCCGACCGCGGGATGGAAGATTACGTTTACAACGCCGACGACCTGCGCAACCTCACGGGACGCAAATACCAGCCCAAACGCAACCACATCAACCGTTTCATGGCGGAGTACCCCGGTTTCCGGTACGAGCAACTCACGCGCGAGCGGTTCGGGGAGTGCATGCAGCTCGAACGCGAATGGCGCCGGGCCCACGAAGGGCACACCTCGGAGCTGTGCGCCGAACAGCGGGCCATGCAGCGGGCTTTCGAACATTTCGAAGAACTGGAAATGCTCGGCGGCTGTATCTACGTGGGCGACAGGCTGATCGCGTTCACATACGGTTCGGCGGTCAACGACCATACGTTCGACACGCATGTCGAGAAGGCGGACACCGACTACGACGGCGCCTTCACGATCATCAACAAACTCTTCGCACAGCACCTTCCCGCGCGTTTCACGATGATAAACCGCGAGGAAGACCTCGGGATCGACGGGTTGCGCCAGTCGAAGCTCTCCTACCACCCCGCCGTCATCCAGCACAAATATGCGGCCATCCACCTGCACCCGGATGAAATCGCCTGCAAGGAGCTGTGGACGGCTGCATTCGGCGACGACGAACAGTTCGTCGACTCGTTCCTGATGCGCTATTACAGCCGCCGCAGGATGCTGACGGCCGAATGCGAAGGGCGTACGGCGGCCATGCTCCACCTCGTGCCGTTCGAGAGCGAGCTGGGACGGTCGACCTACATCTACGGCGTAGCGACAGCGCCCGAATTCCGCCGCCGGGGACTGGCCGGCAAGCTGATGCGCGAAGCGATGCGGCTCATCGGCGAGCAGGGCGACGAGGCGGCCTTCCTGATCCCGAGCGAGGAGTGGCTGCACGGGTTCTATGCAAAATACGGCTTCGAAGGCACCGTCCCGGTGACATTCTCATCGCAAGACGGCTTCGATTTCGGGACGGGCGACGCCTCGAAAGACAGGGCCATGGTCTGGCGGCGAGCCCCCGGGGCTCCGCTGCCCGAGGCACTGCACTGCAACTACGCGAACAAGTAGCAGCCCCGCATATTCCGCCACAGCAGGAAGTGCGCTATCGTTCCCGCGATAAGAAAGCCGCAGACTTTACAGTCTGCGGCTTTCCGTTTTGCATATCGTCACCCAAAGTCGTTAAGATATGGTTCCGCCGTCCACCTTGGTCGTAGTCCAGGGGACTTCTTTCACCGAAGAAATCACGGCCTCCTGACCGACAACCGTCAACGTAATTTCGTACTCCACGCCAGCCAGCAGCGACGGCATGGTATCGGCCTTAATGGTTGCTGTGAATTCTTTATCGTCGATCGTGCAGGTCACGGCAATGGTAGGCTGACCGGCCATAGGTACTACAAGCGCCTTTTCGCCGGCGGCCAGGGTAAGCGTCCCCGTCGCCGTTCCGACCGGATCCACCTTGCCGTCTAACATGTTAAGCGTGCCGGTCGCATAGATTCCACCGGTAATCTGTACCTGGGTGAGATTGGCAGCACCTGTGTATCCATTGCCGGCCGTTGCCAGAAATGAGAGTTTGGAATAGGCGTGCCCCATTTCAACGGCGACAGCTCCCGCATTGGCAGCATTGACAGACTGGTGCTGGTAGATCAAATCCTGTGCGGCCGCATCCTTTTGCGCCGTCAGCGTATATTCGGCACCACTGGCAGAAGTAGTCACGGCCAAAGCCGCAGGCGCCCATGCCACCAGCGTACCGCCCGTACGATCCACCAAAATAGGATCGCCCTCGACAGTCCATGCATCGGCACTATATTTCACCAGTTTCGTTGCAGCGGTAACGCCGGGAATAAAAACATTGAAATCGGCTGCGTACGGTTTCGCCTCGGCACGCGTAACGACATCGAGTGTCGTCACACCTACGAAATGTACAGGCGCGATTTCAGGCTGGGGGGGGTAACTTCGTCCTGTTTATCGCAAGAACAGAAAACGGCCGAAGCCATGGCTGCAGCGGCAGCGGCATAGTAAAAAAGTTTCATTTAGATAGTTTATTAAATTGTTATACATTTTTTGGACGGCCTGCAACCCGCTCAAACGAATTCAACCGACAGCCCCAATTATCCTCTCTTACAGAACGAAATCATTTACATAACACATAATTGTTTACTTCGCAACACACAATTTCGCTCTTTAATGACATTCAAAGTTAAATAAAAACCATCACATTGTACCATATGAACCGCAGAAGCATACATAAAAAGCATTTTTGTATACCATATCGAGCTACTTAATATAGCTCGTGGGCGGATATGATTACAGCTTCCTAAAAATCGACGGGAAAGGCGCCTGAAACCGGCAAAATGCCGTACCTGCATTACGCGAAGCAGGCAGCAGAAAAACCCGCCGCCCACCGCAAAAGACGAAGACCCGGAAAAGGCAAGGCACTAAAAAACCCGAAGTTTTCACTTCGGGTTTTGCGGGGGAGAGCCCGGAGGCGAACAACGTCCGGGGCAGGTGATTCGGGGCTATTTCCGTGCGATACGCCGCAGGAAGCACTCGATCGTATTCTCCATCAGGCAGCAGATCGTCATCGGCCCCACGCCGCCGGGAACAGGGGTGATGACCGACGCCTTGGGCTCGATGGCGGCGAAATCGACGTCACCGCACAGCTTGCCGGTTTCGGGATCGCGGTTGACCCCCACGTCGATCACCACGGCACCGTCACGCACCATATCCGCCGTTACGAACTTCGGGCGGCCGATCGCCACGACCAGGATGTCGGCGCGGCGCGTCACCTCGCCCAGGTTACGCGTACGGCTGTGCGCCATGGTCACGGTGGCATTGGCATCCAACAGCAATTTCGAAACGGGAAGCCCGACGATATTGCTGCGGCCGATCACCACGGCCTCCTTGCCGGCGATCTCCACGCCCGCAGCCCGCAGCATCTTGAGGATACCTTTCGGCGTACAGGGCAGCGTACAGGGCTGTTTCTGCCACAAAGCCGCCACATTGAGGGGATGGAAGCCGTCGACATCCTTCCCCTTGTCGATCGCGGCGATCACCTTGTCCTCGTCGATATGCTTGGGCAGGGGCAACTGCACCAGGATTCCGTCGACGCCTTCGTCGGCATTCAGGTCGGCGATGATGCCGAGCAACTCGGCCTCGCAGACCGACTCCGGCTTGCGGATCGTCGTATTGCGGATGCCGACTTCGGCCGAGGCCTTAGCCTTGCCCGTCACATAGGAGACGCTGCCCGGGTCTTCGCCCACGAGGATTACGACCAGATGCGGCACGCGTCCGTATTTCGCGCCGAAAGTAGCCACTTCGGCGGCCATTTCGGCCTTGAGTTTTGCTGAGAGTTCTTTTCCGCTGATAACCATACCTTATATATAACTAATTTTCAAATGCCCAATGTCCGATGTCGGTGCGGTGGAAGAGGTTGTCGCATCCGATGCGTGCGACATCCCGCAGCGCATTGGCGCGTGCCTCGGCCAGCGTGGCCCCTTTGCCCACGACGAACAACACGCGGCCGCCCGAGGTGAGGATGCGGCTGCCGTCGGTCTTCGTCCCCATGTGGTAAAGGGCGCCTTCCACCCGGTCGAGCCCCTTGATCTCGCAGCCCTTTTCATAGGCTCCGGGATAGCCTTTCGAGGCGAGCACGATGCCGAGCGTGGCGAAATCGTGCCATACGAGCTGCGTATCGCCGCCGTCGGCCACAGCGCAGAAGATATCCACGATGTCGCTTTTCAGGCGCGGCAGCACGACCTCGGTTTCGGGGTCGCCGAAACGGGCGTTGAATTCGATGACCTTGATCCCCTGCGGGGTCTTCATCAGGCCGCCGTAAAGCACGCCTTCGAACGGGCAGCCCTCGGCGACCATCGCGTCGGCGGTCGGTTGCAACACCTTCTCGAGCGCATAGCGTTCGTCCTCGGCCGTAATGAACGGCAGGGGCGAATATGCGCCCATACCGCCCGTATTGGGCCCCTTGTCGCCGTCGAATGCCCGCTTGTGATCCTGCGCCAGCACCATCGGCCATACCTTATGCCCGGAGACGAAGCACATGAACGAAAATTCAGGCCCCGTGAGGAAATCCTCGACGACGACCTTGCCCGCGCCGAATTTGTCGTCGAGCAACATGTCCTTCAGGGCGGCGTCGGCCTCCTCCATCGTCTCGGCGATCACCACGCCCTTGCCCGCGGCCAGCCCGTCGTATTTCAACACGGCAGGCAGCGGACGCGAAGCGACATAGTCCATCGCCGCGGCATAATCGGTGAAGGCCCGGTAACCGGCCGTCGGAATGGCGTATTTGGCCATCAGGTCTTTGGCGAACTCCTTGCTCGACTCGATACGCGCGGCAGCCTTCGTAGGGCCGAAAGCCCGCAGCCCGGCGGCCTTGAACGCATCGACCACACCCGCCGCCAACGCCACCTCGGGGCCGACGACCGTAAGGCCGATCCCGTTCTGCGCCGCAAAATCGCGCAGCCGCTCCACCTCCGTCTCGCGGATAGCCACGCACTCGGCCTTCGCCGCAATACCCGCATTGCCGGGGGCGCAAAATATCTTCTCCACCTGGGGCGAGCGCGACAGCGCATCCACAATTGCATGTTCACGGCCACCGCCGCCAATAACCAAAACTTTCATACGAATACGAATTAACAGTTTTCACCGCCGTTATGCCGCCGGACGATGTATGCACGGCCTGCTGCCGACCACAAGTCCGGCACTCTCCCCAAGCCCCTCCCTCGGGAGAGGCTTGTCGCAGCGGCAAAAGTTTTTATTTATACCGTCCGATTTCCGATCGCCACGGAAGCGGATTTCACCTTGGCGAAGTCCGGTTCGGGCGGGGCACAGCATCCTGTTTCCCGCCCGAAGCGGGCACGGCGAGGCGAAAGGTGCCGCGATAATCGAAAATCAATGTTTGAAATGGCGCTCGCCCGTGAATACCATGGCGATGCCCTTCTCGTCGGCCTTCCGGATCGAGTCCTCGTCACGTACCGAACCGCCCGGCTGCACGATGGCCGTCACGCCATATTCGGCAGCCAGCGTCACGCAGTCGTCGAAGGGGAAGAAGCCGTCCGAAGCCAGCACCAGCCCTTCGGTAACGCCGGCGGCATGCGCCTGCCGGAGTGCGATCTCGGCCGAGCCGATGCGGTTCATCTGCCCGGCGCCCACGCCCAGCGTACGGCCGTCCCTGACGGCGACAATGGCGTTCGACTTGACGTGCTTGACGATATGCCAGCCGAAATTCAGGTCGTCCATCTGTGCCGCGGCGGGTTTTGCCTTCGTCACGCACATATCGGCCGTGACGGTTTTCGTCGCCACGTCGAGATCCTGCACCAGCAGGCCGCCGTTGACGCTGACATATTGCTTGGGGTCGACGGCCCCCTGCTGCATATCGACCTCCAGCAGCCGCAGGTTTTTCTTCGTGCAGAGCACTTCGAGCGCCCCTTCGTCGAATTTCGGCGCCATGATGATCTCGAGGAAGATCGGTTTCATCAACTCGGCCGCCTCGCGCGTTACGGTGCGGTTCGTGGCGACGATACCCCCGAAGATCGACACCTTGTCGGCCTCGTAAGCCTTCGTCCAGGCATCCACGACATCCTTGCCGACGGCAGCACCACAGGGATTCATATGTTTGAGTCCCACGCAGAACGGCTCATCGAACTCGCGGACGATGCACAGCGCGGCATTGGCATCCTGGATATTGTTGTACGACAACTCCTTGCCGTTGAGCTGACGGGCGAAAGCCAGCGAATAGGGAACCTTCGTCTGCTCGCGGTAGAACTTGGCCGACTGGTGGGGATTCTCCCCGTAGCGCAGCGACTGCACGAGGTCGAATTCGAGGAACAGCTTCTCGTTAAGCCCTGCCTGTGCACGCATATAGGCCGCGATCATCGCATCGTACTCGGCCGTATGGGTGTATGCCTTGGCGGAAAGTTTCAGGCGCGTAGCCTTTTCGGTATTGCCGGCAGTGCGGATCTCGTTCAAAATCAAGTCATAGTCCGCAGGGTCGCAGACCACCGTGACGTCGGCCCAGTTCTTGGCGGCCGAACGTAGCATCGAAGGGCCGCCGATGTCGATGTTCTCGATGGCGTCCTCCATCTTCACATCGGGTTTGGCAATGGTCTGGCGGAACGGGTAGAGGTTCACGCAGACCATGTCGATAAATTCGATATTGTTATCTTTCAGGGCTTTCAGGTGTTCGGGATCGTCGCGTCGCGCCAGCAGGCCGCCGTGCACGTTGGGGTGCAGGGTCTTGACGCGGCCGTCGCAGATCTCGGGAAAGCCCGTCACGTCGCTGATGTTGATTACTTCCACCCCGCTGTCGGCCAGCAGTTTCATCGTGCCGCCCGTGGCGATCACCTCCCAGCCCAGGGCACGCAGGCCCTTGGCGAAATCAACGACACCCGTTTTGTCGCTGACACTGATTAATGCACGCATATCGTTATTATTCCTTTAATAATTTATTTATCGTTTCTATATAAAGCGGATATTCCACCGCATGGATCCGGGCTTCCAGCTCGGCGATGTCGTCGCCGTCGTATCCGAACGCCCGCTGGGAGATGATCTTCCCGCCGTCGAGCGTCGCATCGACATAATGGATCGTCACACCGAAGACCTTGACGCCGTATTCCAGCGCCTGTTCGATGGCATGTGCCCCGCGGAATGCCGGCAGCAGCGAAGGGTGGATGTTGACGATCCGTCCGCCGTAAGCCCCCAGCAGCACGTCGCCGACGATACGCATGTACCCCGCCAAGCAGACCAGCTCCACGCCGGCTTGGTCGAGCCGCCGCACGATCTCGCGCTCGTAGTCGGCCTTCGAGGCATACTCTTTCGGGGCGAATACGAATGCCTCGACCCCGTGCCCCGCAGCCCGCTGCACAACCCCGGCGCCGGGTTTGTCGCAGACCATCAGCACCACCCGGGCCGGGATCTCCCCCCGCTCGCAAGCCGTGGCGATGGCCTCGAAGTTCGTGCCGCTGCCGCTGGCAAAGACCGCAAGGCGTCGCACGGCCTTAGCGGATTACGACACCCTCGGTGTCCGTGACGCGTCCGATGACGGCCGCCTTCTCGCCCTGCTCCGCAAGGATGGCGATGGCTTTCCCCGCCTGCGATGCATCGAGGGCGATGACCATGCCGATGCCCATGTTGAAGATGTTGAACATCTCGCGGTGGGCCACCTTGCCGTATTTCTCGAGGAAGCGGAACACGGGCAGGATCTCCCAAGTGCCCTCCTCGATCTCGAGCCCCTGTCCTTCGTGCAGAATGCGGGGGATATTTTCGTCGAACCCTCCGCCCGTGATATGGCTGATGCCGTGTACGTCGCAGCTGCGGATCACTTCGAGCACCTGCTTCACGTAGATCTTCGTCGGGGTGAGCAGCACTTCGCCCAGCAGTTTGTTCGACAACTCGGGATAGACCTTGTGCAGATCCAGGCAGTTATCCGCAAGAATCTTACGCACGAGGCTGAAGCCGTTGGAGTGCACGCCGCTCGAGGCGATGCCCACCAGCACATCGCCGGCCCTGACCTTCGATCCGTCGATGAGCTTCGATTTCTCGACCACGCCGACCGTGAAACCGGCGATGTCGTACTCGCCCTCGGAGTACATGCCCGGCATTTCGGCCGTCTCGCCGCCGACCAGCGCACAACCCGCCTGGCGGCAGCCGTCGGCAACACCGCTCACGATGGCCTCGATCTTCTGGGGTTCGTTATGGCCTACGGCGACATAGTCGAGGAACACCAGCGGCTCGGCACCCTGCGCCAGCACGTCGTTGACGCACATGGCCACGGCATCGACGCCGATCGTGTCGTGCTTGTCCATCTCGAACGCCAGCTTGAGCTTCGTGCCCACGCCGTCGGTACCGCTCACCAGCACCGGCTCCTTCACGTTCAGCGCCGAGAGGTCGAACATGCCTCCGAATGCACCGATATTGCCCATCACGCCCAGGCGCGAGGTCGATGCCACGTGTTTCTTGATGCGGCGCACCACTTCGTATCCGGCCTCGAGGTTCACGCCGGCCTTCTCATAACTCTGTGCCATTATAATCTTCCTTTAACAGTCCTTAACATTTTACGTCTTTGTTCACCTCATCGACCGACTGGTACAACGCCGTGGGATAGTGCCCCGTGAAGCAGGCCATGCACAAATCCTTGCGGTTCCCCGCCCTGAGCAGTGCCCCGGGCGACAGGAACGCCAGCGAATCGGCGCATATCTCCGCCCGGACACCGTCCACCTCCTTGCGCGCCGAGATCAGCTCGTCGCGGGTCGAGGTATCCACCCCGTAGAAGCAGGGGTGCGTCATCGGGGGACTGGCAATGCGCACGTGCACCTCGGTGGCCCCCGCCTCCTTGAGCATCGTGACGATGCGGCGCGAGGTCGTACCGCGCACGATCGAATCGTCGACCAGCACCACGCGCTTGCCCTTGACGATCGTCCGCACGGCCGAGAGCTTCATGCGCACCCCTTTCTCGCGCAGCTCCTGCGAAGGCTGGATGAACGTACGGCCGATGTACTTGTTCTTGATAAGCCCCATTTCATACGGCAGGCCGCTCGCCTCGGCATAGCCCATCGCGGCGCTGAGGCTCGAGTCGGGAACCCCGACCACGATGTCCGCCTCGGCAGGCGCCTCGCCGAAGAGCAGGCGCCCCGACTCCTTGCGGTAGGCATGGACGTTGCACCCTTCGATGTCGCTGTCGGGACGTGCAAAGTAGATATACTCCATCGAGCACATCTCGCAACGCTTATACTGCGAGAAATCGCGGCTCCGGATGCCCTCGCTGTCGATCGTGACGATCTCGCCCGGCTCGACGTCGCGGACGAACTCCGCACCCAGCACGTCGAAGGCACAGGTTTCGCTCGACACGACATAACCGTCGCCCAGCCGGCCGATCGACAGCGGCCGCAGGCCGTATTTGTCACGGCAGGCCTAGATGCGGTTGGCGGTCATGATCAGGAATGCAAAAGCCCCCTCGATCATATTCAGTGCGTCGATGATCGAATAGATGCGCGGACGGTCGTGGTATTTGGTCTCCTTCTTGATCAGGTGCGCCAGGATCTCGCTGTCCGAGGTCGACTGGAAGAGGCTCCCCTTGTTCTCGAGATAAATTCGCAACAACGCCGAATTGACGATATTACCGTTGTGCGCCAGCGCGAAATCGCCCGTGTTGTGGCGGAAAAGGAACGGTTGCACGTTCTCGATGCCACCACCGCCGGCGGTGGTATAGCGCACATGCCCGATGGCCATGTCGCCCTTGAGCGTCGAGAGCTTTTCCTCGTCGAACACCTCGGTGACCAGGCCGCCGCCCTTGATGCGGCGGAACGTCGCGTCCCGGTCGACGGTCACGATACCGGCACCCTCCTGTCCGCGGTGCTGCAAGGCATGCAGGCCATAATAGGTCAGCGACGCAGCGTCCTTGACTCCGAAGACGCCGAACACCCCGCACTCCTCATGCAACTCGCGGTCGCTAATCTGCCCCATCACCATTACCCGACGATTTTCTGCAAACGTGCCAAAATCTCCTCGTAAGCCTCGCGCACCTTGCCCAGGTCACGACGGAAACGATCTTTGTCGAGTTTCTCGTTGGTCGTCATGTCCCACAGACGGCAGGTATCGGGCGACACTTCGTCGGCGAGCACGATCTCCCCGTCCGACGTGCGGCCGAACTCGATCTTGAAGTCCACGAGTTTGATGTTCATCTTGGCAAAAAGGTTGCGCAGGATCTCGTTGATACGCGAGGTCATGGCGTAGATCAGTTCGAGTTCCTCGTAGGTCACGGCACCCAATGCCACGGCGTGGTGGTCGTTGATCAGCGGGTCGCCCAGCTCGTCCTTCTTGTAGCAGATGTCGTAGATGACGTTCGACGGCTGCGTCCCCTCCTCGATGCCGAGGCGCTGGGCCATCGAACCGGCGATAACATTGCGCACAATCACCTCCAGCGGGATGATCGTCACCCGGCGGCACACCTGATCGCGGTCGTTGATCGTCTCGATATAGTGGGTCTTGACACCCGACTTCTGAAGCTCCTTGAAAATCAGGGTCGAGATGGCGTTGTTCAGCACGCCCTTGTTTTCGATCGTGGCTTTCTTGATGTTGTTGAAAGCCGTTGCCGCATCCTTGTAGTGGATGATGATCTTGTCGGGATCGTCGGTGCGGAAAACCTGTTTTGCCTTGCCTTCGTAGAGCATTTCGAGCTGTTTCATGGTGTTTGTGAGTTTAAGTTTTATGTTGTACTAATTTTTGCGGAAATAGTCGACGGCATTGCGGAACAGCGACTGCTCCTTCTCGCCTGCAATATTTTTGAAAAGGTTTTTCTCGTAACGCTCCGTATGCCCCATCTTGCCGAGGATCTGGCCGTCACGCGACACCAGGCCCTCGATGGCATACGACGAACCGTTGGGGTTGTACGGCGCCTCGGCCGTCGCACGCCCTTCGGGATCGACATACTGGAAGGCCACCTGCCCGTTGGCGAACAGCTCCCCGGCCAGTTCTTCGCTCACGACGAACTTGCCTTCGCCGTGGCTGACGGCGATCGAGTGGATGTCGCCCAGGCCAAAGCCCGCGAGCCACGGGGAGTTGAGCGTCGAGACGCGCGTCGAGACGATCTGCGAAATATGGCGGTTGATGTCGTTGCGGAACAGCGTCGGCGAATCCTTGGTCACCATGCCCAGGCGGCCGTAAGGCAGCAGGCCGGATTTGACGAGCGCCTGAAAACCGTTGCAGATGCCGAGGATCAGCCCGCCGCGGTCGAGCAACGCATGGATTTCATCGCGTATATCCTTATTGTTGAGTACGTTGACGATAAACTTAGCGCTGCCGTCGGGTTCGTCGCCCGACGAGAAGCCGCCGCTCAGCACGAAGATATGGGCGCGGCGGATATGTTCCTTCATTTCGCGGATCGAACGCAGGATGTCGTCGCCCCCGAGGTTACACAACACGCTCATTTCGACCTCGGCCCCGGCCTTGCGGAATGCCTTGGCCGTGTCGTAGTCGCAGTTGGTGCCCGGGAACACGGGGATATAGACCAGCGGATGTTCGACGGCTTCGCCCCGATAGGCGAAAGTCCGGGGTGCGGGCTCCGAAGTCATCACCCCGGCATGGTTCTCCCCCTTGTCGGGGTAAACGGCCGCGAATTTCTCGGTATTGGCCTTGTAGAGGGCGTCGAGCGGCATTTTCACGCCGTTGACGGTCAACGCCCCATCGGCTGCGGTCATACCCAGCAGCCCGGCCGCAGGATGGGTCAGTTCGACAGCGCTCTCGACAAGGATCGAACCATAGGCGTATCCGAAGAGTTCCGCCTCGTCCATCTCCACCTCGGCGCCGATGCGGTTGCCGAAAGCCATCTTGGCAAGACCTTCGGCGACACCTCCGAAGCCCACCGACCATGCGGCGAGGATATTGCCGCGTTCGATATTTTCGCTGACGAAGCCGAAGTTGTCCTTCAGCTGCGCCGTATCGGGCATATGGTTCTCCCTGGGCGTATGGCGCACCAGGTAGATACGGTTGCCGGCCTTCTTGAAATCGGTCGAAATGACCGTCCCGGCATTCACCGTCGTGATGCCGAAGGCCATCAGCATGGGCGGAACGTTGATATGCTGGAACGTGCCCGACATCGAGTCCTTGCCGCCGATCGAGGGCAGGCCCAGTTCGACCTGCATCTTCAGCGCACCGAGCAGGGCACCCAGCGGCTTGCCCCACGAGCGGGGATCGCGGGTCATGCGTTCGAAATATTCCTGGTATGAGTAACGCATCCTGTCATAACGCGCGCCCGCAGCCACGACCTTGGCAGCAGCTTCGACGACGGCATACGCAGCACCGTGGTAAGGGCTCCACGAGGCCAGGTAGGGATTGTAGCCGAAGGCCATGATGCTGGCCGTGTCGGTGTAACCGTCGGTCGGGAGTTTCTGCACCGACACCTGCGTTTCGCTGCCCTGCGTGCGGCCGCCGAACGGCATCAGCACGGTGGAACGGCCGATCGTCGAATCGAACATCTCGATCAGACCGCGCTGCGAGACGACATTGTTGTCTCGCAGGTTCTCCTCGAAGCGTTCGGCAAACGTCGCGCCCACGACCTCGCGGGCAAAGGGATCGCGGTTCTCCACCTCGCCGATCATGGCTTCGGCATAGTGCTTCGCCCCGGCGCTGTCGATGAATTCACGGGCGAGGTCTACGACTTTGCGCCCTTTGTTGAACATCCGCATACGGGCCGTATCCGTCACGTCGGCCACCTCGACCGCCTCGATATTCTCCTCGCGGCAGTAGCCCATGAATTCGGCGACGTCCTTCGCCTCGACGACCACGGCCATACGCTCCTGCGACTCGCTGATCGCCAGTTCCGTGGAATTCAGGCCGCTGTACTTGGTCTTCACACGGTCGAGGTAGATGTCCAGCCCGTCGGCCAGCTCGCCGATGGCGACGCTGACGCCGCCGGCACCGAAGTCATTCGATTTCTTGATGAGCCGCGTCACCTCCGGGCGGCGGAACAGGCGTTCGAGCTTGCGCTCCTCGGGGGCATTGCCCTTCTGCACCTCGCTGCCGCAGGTTTCGAGCGACTTGGTATTGTGCTCTTTCGACGAACCCGTGGCGCCGCCGATACCGTCACGCCCCGTGCGGCCGCCCAGCATGACGATCTTGTCGCCCGGGACGGGTTTTTCGCGGCGGACGTTTTCAGCCTTCACGGCACCGACCACGGCACCGACTTCGAGGCGCTTGGCCACATAGTCGTCGTGGTAAATCTCGCGCACATGGGTCGTTGCCAGCCCGATCTGATTGCCGTAACTGGAGTAGCCCGCGGCGGCCTTCTTCGAAATGACGCTCTGCGGGAGCTTGCCTTCGAGCGTATCGGACACCTTCTGGTAGATATTGCCGGCACCCGTTACGCGCATGGCCTGGTAGACGTAGCTGCGCCCCGACAACGGGTCGCGGATAGCGCCGCCCAGACAGGTCGAAGCGCCGCCGAACGGCTCGATCTCGGTCGGGTGGTTATGGGTTTCGTTCTTGAATTGCAGGAGCCACTTCTCGGTCGCCCCGTCGACATCGACATCTACGTATACCGAGCAGGCGTTGTTCTCGTCGCTCACTTCCAGGTCGTCCAGCAGCCCTTTCTTGCGCAGGTAGCGGGCGCCGATGGTCGCCATGTCCATCAGGCAGATGCTCTTGTGCTCGCGGCCCAGTTCGCGGCGGATGCGCAGGTAGAGGGCCAGCGAATCCTCGATCTCGTCCTTTACGAACGACTCCTCGACCGTGATGCCCTCCAGCTCGGTGGTGAAGGTCGTATGGCGGCAGTGGTCGCTCCAATAGGTGTCGAGGATGCGCAGCTCGGTCTCATAGGGATCGCGCCCCTCGGCACGGAAATATTTCACCACCTCGCGCAGGTCGTCGGCATTCATCGCCAGCCCGTACCGCTTGCAGCAGGGTTCCAGTTCGGCGTCGGTCATCTTGGTGAAGCCTTCCAGCACGGCGACGGGCTTCACCTCGGCCTGTTCCATGTCGGTCAGCACGTCCAGATTCTTCTCGCGCGACTCGACCGCGTTGATATAGTAATGTCGGATGCGCGCCAGATCTTCGTCGGAAACGGCATCGTCGAACAGCAGCAGCTTCGACGAGCGGATGCGCACCTGGGCCGACGGGTCGATCAGCCGCACGCAGTCGACGGCCGACGCGGCACGTTGGTCGAACTGGCCGGGGAGGTACTCCACGGCGATGTATTTCCGTCCCGCCAGGTCGCACGAATCGGTCACGCTGTCGGTTACCACTTCGCCGAAGACGCTGTAACGGCTCTTTTCGAGCAGCTCTCGGCTGAACCCGAACAGGTCGTAGACGTTGAGCAACCGCAGACTGCGGATGTCCAGGTTCAGATTGGTGTTCAGCTCCCGGCGCAGGCTGTCGGCCTCGACCCGGAAACGGGGATGTTTCTCAACAAAAATCCGGTAGTTTTCCATGTTATTTCGTTTGCACTTATTTTACGAATCTGTCGGCCCACGCGGCACCGTATTCCCCGGCGTCCATCCCGACGAAGGTGATATGCCCCATCTTGCGCTTCGGACGGCTCTCGGTCTTGCCGTAAAGGTGGACATGGACACCCGGGCGGTTTTCGGCGGCGATTCTCTCGGCCGCTTCGAGATCCTGCCCCAGGATATTCTTCATCACGGTCGGCGCCACGAGCTGCGGCTCCTGCAAC
>ENA-ORCM01000138-ORCM01000138.1-human-gut-metagenome-genome-assembly--contig:-NODE-138-length-65789-cov-24.998706_pt1 | contig 65789 bp, 60 predicted proteins | sample MGYA00242906_ERZ507928 | MGnify/ENA primary metagenome ERZ507928 (study PRJEB26167, sample SAMN06115497) | human gut metagenome | host: Homo sapiens | place: China:Shanxi | collected 2015-05-07...
TGAGCCTGCTTCTTGGTGCCGACGAACAGGATGTCGCCGCCCTCAGCTGCAACTTCCTTCACGTAGTTGTAAGCCTCATCCAGCTTCTTCACGGTCTTCTGCAGATCGATGATATAGATGCCGTTGCGCTCGGTGAAGATATACTTCGCCATCTTGGGGTTCCAGCGACGGGTCTGGTGACCGAAGTGCACACCTGCTTCGAGAAGCTGCTTCATAGAAACGACTGCCATAGTAAAAATACCTCCAGATATTGTTTTGCCTCCGCACACCGTGATCAGGGCACCGCATCGGACGGGCCTGACTGCCCTCCACCCGGATGGGCACAAAAGGGCATAGTGATGCGTGTGTAATGCTGAATTATAATAGCACAAAAAGGACGCGGATTCAAGAGCTTTTCGCTGTTTTTTTACAAAAAGATTTTGCAGTTTTCTCTTATTTGCCGGTCGGTACCGCTTCCAGGCCCTCCATCCCCATCCGGCTGAGGGCATAGCCCTTGCCGAACATCAGGTCATATTGGAGCAGCCAGTGGTTGGCGCCCCACTGCTGCTGCAATGCAGTAGGCTCCTGGGTGGTGGTGCCGTCCCGGTTCATGACGGTGCCGCGGGTGTTCGTGCGGTACGCCACCTGCAGCTGGCGGTTCAGATACTGGAAATAGAGCGGCTGCTTCAGGCCGTAGATGTTCATCATGACCGGCGAAATGTCGTAGGCAGCGATGGTGCCAAGGTCCACAGGCTGCTGCGAATAGTTCGACCACATGAGCAGGGTCGTCTGGTGGAGGCGGGGGTCAGCGCTGGAATCGCTGGCATAGCCGCTCTTGGTGAAGACGTCGTAGTTGGAATCAATGGGGTTGTAATGGTCGCCCCAGAACACGAGGATGACCGGCTCGTCCACCTGAGAGAAGTAGTCGGTCAGGCGGCCCAGCATGGCGTCGGCATCCCGGATGCCGGTGGCAAAGTCTTCGAGCGCCCCCAGTGTGCTCCGGCTGATGCCAGACGGAGCGTTCAGCACCTTGACGCGCTGGTCGTCGGGGTAGTTGTCCTTATTATAATTGGTGTGATTCTGCATCGTGACGGCATGGAGGAAGACCGGCGCATCGGACGAGACCTTCATGTTCTCGTACTGCTGGATGATCTGGTCGGCCATGGAGTCGTCCGTGACAAGACCGGAGGTCCAGTAGTGCCTGCGCACCTTGTTGACATGGGTCATCTTTTCCAGACTGAGGAAGGTGTCCAGACCCAGATTCGGATAGGCCGTGTCGCGGCTCCAGTATTTGGCCCAGAAGCAGTGGACGGCGGCGGTCTGATAGCCCTGCGTCTTGAGGTAATTCGGCAGAGAGAACATGGGCCGGGTCACATGCTGCTGATAGGGCTTGCTGCCGTTGGGCAGATAGGAGACGGAATAGCCGGTCAGCGCCTCAAACTCCACGTCGCAGGTGCCGCCGCCGAAGCTGGGGCTGTAAGCCCGGCCGGAAGCGCTGGTCTCCTGCAGGCGATGGAGGTTGGCGGAAACATCCGTGTCGAACGCAAAGCCATACTGCTCCAGCTCCGAGACATCCCAGTAGGACTCGTCCATCACATAGATGATAGTGGGGTTCTGTTCGGTCTCCCCGGCAGGCGTGACCGCCCCATAGGACGCCGGGTAGAGCGGTGCCGTCTGGTAGTTCTCGGCTGCGGCGGTGTCGTCCAAAATCTCGTTCACGGCATCTTCCGAGTAGTCGTCCGGTTTCGAGATCTCCAGATTGGTGAGGTTGGTCAGAAAACTGGTGGTGACACCGTAGTAGCGATAATAGCGGTCCTGCATCCAGGCGTCGGGCAGAATGCCGATGGCCTGGGTGACTGCGGGCTGCAGGAAGACACCGAAAAGCAGACCGCAGACGGCCGCAGCGCTGGCCGCAACGCCCAGCACACGGGGCTTCCAGTTCAGCTTTTTCCGCCCGCGGTAGAGGAAGAAGCTGGCCACGAGCAGCAGCAGAATGATAACGATGGAGACTACCATGCTGGTCTGGATATGGATCCCGGCAGCGGAAGCAACACCCGCCGCTTCCGAGACCTGCGCCAGATCCCACGGGAGAAACGGCTCACCGCGCAGCTGCAGCGTGTAGAAATCCACCGCCGCCGGGACACAGCCGAGAATAGCCGCGATCAGGGTGGCCAGCGGTGCGAACCGGGTCAGCCAGTCCACCATCAGCCAGATGAGGAAAAGCAGCGCCCATGCCAGAAGATACGCTTCGGCGTGGGGAAAAATGTATTGGGTCAGAGTGTCCACGGTCAGACTGCCGCGGGCGATCCACTCCGTGAGCACCACAAGCACCAGCGTGACGACCGGCGGGAAAGCCAGCCGCAGCGCATGGAGCCTGGCCGGAGTGCGGGATGCGCGTTTATTCATACAAGAACCGTTCCTTTCACTTCCTGAGCGCCCCAATGGGGCGATGATCTTTGAGTTTGCGAGCACAAATCATGGCCCACGGTTCCCTATTATAATCCTGTTTTCTGTAAAATCAAACCCTAATTCCGGAAAAACAGATGAAAAACTTTCATCCATCCAGCCAGCGGCGCAGCTTTTGCCAAAACGAAGCACTTTTCTGCTCCGGCAGCGGCAGTTCTGTGCGCACCAGAACTGCATCCAGCCCGATCTTGTCGATCTCCTCCCAGGGGATGGTCAGCGTCTCGTCCCGCCCCAGCAGCCCGAACAGATGCGGCCTGCCCAGCAAAAGCAGGCTCCGGACCTGCGCGGTCTGCGGGTCAAGTTCCAGATCATCGGCCCTGCCCAGGCAGGCCCCATTGGACAGCTGCACGACCTCTTTGGCGCAAAGCTCCCGGAATGTCATCGGCTCCCCTCCCCGCTGTGTGTTCTCTTTTACTGTATGCGGCAGAGCAGCGCTTGATGCAGACCGGCCCCTTGTGTTATACTGTGTGCAGCGACCAATTGGAAAACTCACCCATTCAGATCGAGGTATGTGTCGATGTATAAAAATATCGTGTTTGATTTCGGCGGTGTCATGGTCGATTTTGACCCCAAGGAGTATCTGGTGGACCGTTTCTGCAACGCCGATGTGGAGGAGCAGGTCAGCGCCCTGACCTTTGACAGCGAAGAGTGGAAGCTGCTGGACGCTGGGCTCATCACCCGGTTCGAGGCCAACCAGCGGATGCTGGCCAAAGCCAGAGAACAGGGCTGCGCCTTTGAGGTGCAGGGCGTTCTGGATGACTGGATGCACATCCTGCGCCCCCGCCGCCGGATGCAGGAGCTGGTGCAGAAGCTGAAAGCCCACGGCTACTGCGTTTATTACCTGAGCAATATTCCGGAAGATGTGCTCGACCTGCTGATGAACCGGGACATGAAGGGCCTGTTCGACGGCGGCGTGGCCTCCTGCGAGGTCCACATCAACAAGCCGGACCCCCGCATCTACAAAGCACTGCTGGAAAAATACCACCTCAAGGCGCAGGAGAGCGTCTTCATCGACGACCGGCTGGACAATGTGCAGGCGGCCTTCCGGCTGGGCTTTGCCGGCATCCAGATGAAGGAGAGCGTCGGCACACTGGTGCGCAGCCTTGCCACCTGCGGCGTGGCCCTGCGCTGAGCCGCACCAAAACACAAACCGCCCGGTTCCATGCTGCTTTCGGCACGGAACCGGGCGGTTTTCTGCGCGTAGGAGTTACGAAGTTACTTGGCTTCGTAATTCTGGCAGAAGTGCGGGGTCTCGATCTGCTGGGTGGTGCAGGAGCAGTGCTCCGTCACCTTGATCTGCGGCAGATCACACTTGCAGCTCTCCACATTGTGGCGGCACTTGCAGACATCGCAGACAACACCGGTATTTTCCATTCGTTCTCACCTCTTTGAATCTGGGATGCTTCTAGGATGCCCCCATTCCGTGAGATTTATACACCGGTCACTTCTCTGCCCCGGCCTTGCGTTTGGCCCGGATGGTCACGATCACATGCCGGATGGAGAGAACGGGGTGCACCGGCAGCATCCGCGGCCCGGCCCAGCGCATGACAGTGCGGATCTGCTCCCGCATGGCAGGCTTGTAGCAGTGGACTTTGCAGGCCGAACAGAAGGTCTTCGTCTCCATGAACGGGCAATGGTCGATGCGGGCCAGCGCATAATCGCGAAGCTCCTGACATTCCGGGCAGAGCGAGCCTTTGGGTGTGCTGTGCTGCCTGCGGCAGTAGAGCGCGATCATCTCGCTCACCAGAAGTTGTTCCTCCGCGCGCTTTTTCGCAAGGTCTTTCGGGGTAGTCTGTTTCATGCGTTCCTCCAGATACAACAAAAAAACCGGCAGAAAGCCGGTGTCGTTCGGTTCTCTGTCGGTTAGTTTATCAAGACAAACTCATTTTGTCAAGAGAAAAGGCTTACCATGCAGCCAGGTCAGCGCCCAGTTTGCGGCAGGCAGCCTGGACATCGTCGTCGGGCGTCTCGTTGCAGATGAGGCCCTCTTCGTTGAACAGGACCGCGCCGTCCTCCTTGACACGCTCGCACCAATCGCGCATCCACTGGCCGTCGCCCCAGCCGTAGGAGCCGAACAGGGCGATCTTCTTGCCGTTCAGGGAACCTTCCAGAGAAGCGAACATCGGCTCGAACTCGCTCTCCTCCAGCTGCTCAGCGCCCATTGCGGGGCAGCCGAATGCCACGACGTCATATTCGCCCAGCTTGGCAGCATTCATCTCGCCGCAGGGAACGATGGTGGCGGCAGCACCTGCCCCCTCAGCGATGCAGTTTGCCATGGTCTCGGTGTTGCCGGTCGCGCTCCAGAATACGATTGCTACTTTGCTCATAATGAAGAACCTCTCTTTCAATTTAGGTTAGTATATTCTAACTTTTATCACCAGGAAAATGCGCCATCCGAAACGGACGCGCATTTTCCTGGTTAGGTTTCTCTAACCACAGATAGGATACCACAATGCGGCAGGGTTGTCAAGGCTCTTTTGCAGTTTTTTCCACTCCCCTGCTCAAAGCAGCTGCGGAACGGTGAACACCAGCGTCAGCACACCGAAAATGACCGGCTGATGGAGCAGATACAGCACCAGCGAGTGCCGCCCCAGCCAGCCCAGCGGCGGGCAGACCGACCGGCGCAGCGGCTCCATCCGTTTGCGGCCGACAAGAGGATGCAGATAGTACCCCGCCCAGAATAAAAACAGCCACGGCAGCAGCGGGAAGTAATCGGAGGAGTAAAAGGAGACCGGATAAAAGCCGAAGTATGCCGTGAGGTAGTTGGCATACAGCCCCTGCGGCAGCGCCCAGCGCAGCGGGCCAAGCCCCCAATAGCCGTCCATCGTGTGATAGGTCAGCGCGAACAAGATCAAACTGACCGCCAGCCCCACCGCCGGCGGGATCTTTTGCAGCCACTTCTGCACAAGGCCCGTCAGGAGCATGGCTGAGCCCAGCAGGGTCAGCACCCCAAACCAGACCACATTCTCCGGCATGAACAGCAGCGTCACCGCTGTGACCAGCGCCCCGGCACCAAAGACCGCCGCGCCGCGTTTGAGCGGATGATGCCCCAGCGGCAGACAGAAGCCGGACAGCAGGATGAACACCCAGCAGATGGATTGCTGCCACAGCCGCCCCTGCCCGGCGGAATATCACGGCACCACGACCCCGAACAGATACACGGCATCCCACATGCCATGGTAGAGCATCATGCTGATGAGGTCAAGCCCGCGCAGCTCGTCCAGCAGCGCGTAACGGGATGAAGACGATTTCATAAGGAAACTTCCTTTTTCATTTTTTGTCTCATTGTACGCTTTGCCGCCGGGTGCGTCAAGCAAAAAAGCTGCTGTGCAGCCTGAGCCACACAGCAGCTTTTGAAAAAACGGGATCAGACCTCAGTGTTGAAGTAGCGCTTCAGCAGGCCCTCAAAGCCACGGCCATGACGAGCTTCATCCTTCGCCATCTCATGGACGGTGTCGTGGATGGCGTCCAGATTCAGAGCCTTTGCCTTCTTGGCCAGGTCCATCTTGCCAGCGCAGGCACCGCACTCGGCCTCAGCGCGCATCATCAGGTTCTTCTTGGTGCTGTCGGTGACGACCTCACCCAGCAGCTCGGCGAAGCGGGATGCGTGGTCGGCTTCCTCGTAAGCGTAGCGCTTGTAAGCCTCGGCGATCTCCGGGTAGCCCTCGCGCTCTGCGACGCGGGCCATGGCCAGATACATGCCGACTTCGCTGCACTCACCCTCGAAGTTTGCGCGCAGACCGTCCACGATCTCCTGGGGGACGCCCTCAGCCTTGCCGATGCCGACGACATGCTCGGTCACATAGGTGTTGCCGGCCTTCTCCACGAATGCAGAAGCGGGAGCCTTGCAGACGGGGCACTGCTCCGGGATGGAGCCTTCAGCGATATAACCACAAACGGTGCAGACATACTTTTTCATAAGATAGACCTCCATAATTTCTCAGTTATTCTTTTGGCCGCCCCTGGTACGGTCGGCCTTGGTTTCTGAGCCTATTATAGCAACGACTCCTGGGTTAGTCAAGGATAATTTTGAGAATTATTCCTATTTAACAGTTTATTTACACCTGGAGATTGCCACTGGTGGCAGCGTCAGAACCGTTGGCTGCGTCGAACTCATAATCGTTGCCGGGCAGGATGGCGTTGAGCAGGATGCCGACGATGGCAGCGATGGCCAGACCGGACAGATTGATGGAGACGCTGCCCACCATGAAGGTCAGGCCGCCCACCGAGTTGAAGCCCAGCGCGGACACCAGAATGACAGCAGCAACGATCAGGTTGCGGCTGTTGGTGAAGTCCACCCGGTTCTCGACCACGTTGCGGACACCGATGGCAGAAATCATGCCGTACAGCACGAAGCTGATACCGCCGATGATGCCGGTGGGGATGGTGTTGATGACCGCCTCAAACTTGGGGCTGAAGCTCAGGATGATGGCCAGCACCGCAGCGATGCGGATGACCAGCGGGTCGTAGATGCGGCTCAGCGCGAGAACGCCGGTGTTCTCGCCGTAGGTGGTGTTGGCCGGGCCGCCCAGCAGGCCGGCCATGGCGGTCGCAAGACCGTCGCCCATCAGGGTGCGGTTCAGGCCGGGGTCGTTGATATAGTTGTGGCCGACGGTGGCGCTGATGGCGGCGATATCACCGACGTGCTCCATCATGGTCGCCAGTGCGATGGGCAGGATGGTGAAGAGGGCGCTGATGAACTCCGGGCTGCCGTCGATGGCGAACAAGCCCATGGCGTTCTGATGCAGCGGGATGCCGAACCAGTCGGCGGCAGCGATGGCCTGGAAATCCACGGCACCGGTCACGAGAGCGACCGCATAGGAGACCAGAACACCGATGAGGATGGGCAGGATCTTGACCATGCCCTTGCCCCAGATGTTGCAGACGATGACCGTGCCCAGCGCCACAAAGGCCAGCAGCCAGTTCGACTCACAGTTGGTGATGGCAGAGGGAGCCAGGATCAGGCCGATGGAGATGATGATGGGGCCCGTGACCACCGGCGGGAAGAACTTCATGATGCGGCGGATGCCGAAGGTGGAGATGAGCAGGCTGACCACCAGATACAGGATGCCGGAGAAGGCAACGCCTGCGCAGGCATAGGGCAGCATCTTCGTGTTGGCAACGGTCAGGTTGCCGTTGGCATCTGCCAGCATGGGGGCCACGATGGAAAAGCCGCCCAGATAGGCAAACGACGAGCCAAGAAAAGCCGGAACCTTGCCTCTGGTGACCAGATGGAACAGCAGCGTACCCAGACCTGCGCAGAGCAGCGTGGTGGAAACGCTCAGGCCCGTCAGCAGCGGCACCAGCACCGTGGCACCGAACATGGCGAACATGTGCTGTACGCCGAGGATCAGCATCCGACCCGTGCCCAGCTGGCGCGCGTCGTAAATGCCTTTGGAGTAGTCGATTTTTTCACTCATAAAAGAGTCCTCCTTTCGCGTTTTGCTCCCAAAAAAAGAGGCATTGCCGCAAAAAAGCGACAGTGCCTCAGCTTTCGGGAAGAAAAAACATTCGGGATGGGAGAGCAGCCTCCGTGCTCCGCAAAGTTGAACCGCGCATTCTGCTCTCCCCTTCCCTTCGTACATTGTAAAGTATATCAGAAACCACCCCGTTCTGCAATGGATTTTCGGTTTTTTGGTATTCTCTCTGCGATTGCTTTCTTTTTCAGGTTTTATTCCCCTGCGGCAGCATTTTGCACCTGCATCTTGCAATCCGGCCCCCTGCGCACTATAATAATACCGATTAAATGGATTGAGATTTAAGGAGACCCAATGATCTATCTGGATTATTCCGCCAATACCCCGGCCGACCCGCAGGTACTCGACCGGTTCTGCTCCGTAGAGCGGCGCTGCATCGGCAACGCCAACTCCCATCATCAGGCAGGCACCGCCGCCAGAGCCGAGATCGACGCTGCCACGATGAAGATCGCCGCTTTGCTGGGCGTACAGCCTGCCGAGATCATCTATACCTCCGGTGCCAGCGAATCCAACAACTTCGCGCTCAAGGGGCTGGCCCGGCTCTCCCGCCATGCGGGCAGGCACATCATCTCCACCCCGCTGGAGCATTCGTCCGTCAGCGGCACTCTGACCGCGCTGCAGGAGCAGGGCTATGAGATCGACCTGCTGGACATCCGGCGGGACGGTACCGTAGACCTTGACCATCTGAAAGAGCTGCTGCGGCCGGACACCATTGCCGTGGCGGTCACGCTGGTTGACAGCGAACTCGGCGTCGTGCAGCCGGTGGAGGAAATCGCCGCCATCCTGAAGAACTACCCCAACTGCCATCTGCATGTCGATGCCACCCAGGCCGTTGGAAAGATCCCCGTCTCGTTTGAAGGGGTAGACACCATGAGCCTGACAGCTCACAAATTCTATGGCCTGAACGGCATCGGCCTGCTGCTCAAGCGGCGGAATCTGGCACTGGAGCCGCTCATCCACGGCGGCGAAAGCACTACCATCTATCGCAGCGGCACCCCTACGGTGGCGCTGGCGTCTTCCCTGGCCTGTGCGCTGGAACTTGCCGTGGAAAACCTGCCGGAACGCTCTGCCTCTGTCCAAAAGCGGAACGCGGAACTCCGCGCGGCCCTGTGCCAGCACCCGGAGGTGCGCATCAACAGCCCCGAAAATGCCATCCCGCACATCCTGAACCTCAGTGTCCGGGACGTGAAGGGCACGGTCTTTCAGCGGGAACTGGACGCCCACGGCGTCTGCGTCTCGGTCAAATCGGCCTGCTCGTCGGACGGCCTGCCCTCCCGCGCAGTGTTTGCCGTCAGCCGGGATCGCCGCAATGCCCTCTCGTCCTGGCGCATCAGTCTGAGCCATCTGACCACCGAGGCAGAGATCCAGGAATTTTTACGGGTGTTCGACGTCTGCTGCCAGCAGCTGACCGCCGCACACGGAGATCGATAAGGAGAAATCATGAAACGCGAACTCGAACCCTATCAGATGATCGAACGCAGCATCATCAAAAAATACCGCAAAGAGCTTTGGACCCCCTTCATCGTAGCCGTCAAACGGTATGAGCTCATCCAGGCAGGCGACAAGATCGCCGTCTGCATCTCCGGCGGCAAGGACTCCATGCTGATGGCAAAGCTCATGCAGGAACTGCAAAAGCACAGCGATGTTCCCTTTGAGCTGGTCTTCCTCGTGATGGACCCCGGCTACAATGAGCTCAACCGCCAGAAGATCGAATCCAACGCGGCACTGCTGCACATCCCAGTGACCATCTTTGAGAGCAACATCTTTTCGGTGGCCAACAACACCGACAAGAATCCCTGCTACCTCTGCGCCCGGATGCGCCGCGGCCACCTGTACAGCAAGGCCAAGGAGCTCGGCTGCAACAAGATCGCGCTGGGACACCACTTCAACGATGTCATCGAGACGACCGTCATGAGCATGTTCTACGGCTCCCAGCTGCAGGCTATGCCGCCCAAGCTCCACAGCACCAGCTTCCCCGGCATGACCCTCATCCGCCCGATGTACTGCATCCGCGAGGAGGACATTCTGGCCTGGAAGCGGTACAACGACCTGGAATTCATCCAGTGCGCCTGCCGCTTCACCGAGAACTGCACCATGTGCGACAATGGCGGCGGCGGTTCCAAGCGGCAGGAGACCAAGCTCCTGCTCCGCCGCCTCAAGCGCGACAACCCCAACATCGAAAACAGCATTTTCCGCAGCATCCATGCCGTCGCGCTGGACACCATGCCGGGGTATAAATCCGAAGGCGTGGATCACAGCTTTCTGGAACGGTTTCATGCGATGGAAGCAGCAGCTGACGTTGAGCTGTGAGCTTCTGCGAAAAATCATGCAGCATCGGTGGTATCATAAACAAGCTGTTTCACTAAAAAAGCGGGAATGGACCGGACGATTCCGATCCATTCCCGCTTTTCAGCTTTGTGAAACCAGTTGGAGTCAAACGCTTACAGCAAGTTCACGTACACTCAACAGGGGCTTCCTCTTTTATTAGATAGAGATCGTGTTACAAACGTCGATCAGCACCGGGTCGAGGGTCTTGGTCATTTCAAGAGCCTCATCGACGGGGTAATCCACGAGGTGCTCTCCCTTCATGCCGACGATGCGGTTGTACTTTCCCTCTTCCAGCAGGCAGACAGCGTGGTAGCCCATGGCGGAAGCGTTTACGCGGTCGCGCAGAGTGGGCGAGCCGCCGCGCTGGACGTGGCCCAGGATGGTGGCACGGGTATCAATGCCGGTGCGGGCCTGGATCTCGTTGGCGATCTCCTGCGAGTGGCCGATGCCCTCGGCAACGATGACGATGAAGTGGCGCTTGCCGGTGCGCTGCGTCTCGGTGATCTTATCGAGGATGTCGTGCTGCATGTCGAATTCCTTCTCCGGCAGCAGGACCGCCATTGCACCAGAGGCGATGGCGACGTTCAGAGCGATGTAACCCGCATTACGGCCCATGACCTCGACAACGCTGCAGCGGTCGTGGCTCTGGGTGGTGTCGCGCAGTTTGTCGATCATTTCCAGAGCGGTGTTCATCGCAGTATCGTAGCCGATGGTGTAATCGGTGCAGGCAATATCATTGTCGATGGTGCCGGGCAGGCCGATCATCGGGATGCCGCGGTGTGCCAGCTCACGGGCACCACGGTAGGAGCCGTCGCCGCCGATGACGACCAGCGCATCAATGCCGAGTTCACGGCACTTGGCAGCACCCTTGTCCTGACCCTCTTTGGTCTTGAACTCCAGGCAGCGGGCGGTGTACAGGATGGTGCCGCCGGCCTGGATGATGTTGGAAACACTGCGCAGGTTCATTTCAAAGCACTCGCCGTTCAGCAGGCCGTTGTAGCCGCGCTGAATGCCGATCATCCGAAATCCCTTGTGCAGGCCGGTACGAACCACAGCGCGCACTGCAGCATTCATGCCGGGAGCGTCGCCGCCGCTGGTCAAGACACCAATCGTTTTGATTTGCTTTTCCATAAGAGAGATTCCCTCCAATTGTTTCTTCATTCACCTCAGAGCAGTGCCCCTTCTTCCTGACACTGCTCCATTGCTTTGCTCATTTCTGATACGACTTGCCTTGAATTATTATAGCACAGTTTTCCTGTGAATCCAATACCTTTTTGAAACTCTGTTAAAATTTTGTTAAAGTATGCTTTGCTGCGAAGCTTCGATGATTTTTATGAAAGTTGCATCTGCACGATTCGTTCCATAGCACGTTATTTTGTTGCAACGTTCTTTTCGCCGACCAGACGCCGCAGCTCCTGGAAGAAGAGCGGATGGCCGGAAGTATACAGCCTGCGGGGGGCCGCAAGCTTCTGTTTGGTGTCCTCCAGATAGAAGATGACCGGCATATCACCGTCAAAAATCTCCAGCAGGTTGACGACTTTTGCATACTGCGGGCAGCTGCGCGACGGCAGACGGATATAGAGCCGCTGGGCCGCATCCCGCATCCGGTTCGGACGGTTCGCCTGCGGGTGCTTGGGGTCGTAGCCTTCAATGGGCGAGATGCTTTCGGCCATCAGCTTGGACGGCTCGTCCTCGCGGACCGACAGACGTCCCTCAATGACCACAACGGCATTTTCCCGGATGGCATCCCGGAAGACCTCCAGCACCTTCGGGAAGACGATGACCTCCATCGTGCCGGTCAGGTCTTCCACGCTGGTAAAGGCCATCAGGCTGTTCGACTTGGTGGTCATCATCCGGCTCTTGACAATGGTGCAGACGATGCGAACATGGGCATTGTCCAGCCCATGCGCTTCCTCGCCGGTCAGGGCCTTGATGGAATGGGTCGCAAACTTTGCCGACTGCTCCCGGTACGCATCCAGCGGGTGGCCGGACAGGTACAGACCGCTGACCTCTTTTTCCTGCTGCAGCAGTTCGGTATGGGAATATTCTTCGAGGTGCCGGATCTCATATACATCCTTCGACGTGCTCTGTGCTCCCCCGCTCATCAGCGAGAACAGGTCGAGCTGCCCGTCCAGATTCCGCCGGGAGTCGCTCTCCACGCTCTTGATGATACCATCCACGGCCTCCACGAGGCTGTGGCGGTTCTCGCCCATGCTGTCGAACGCGCCCGCCTTGACGAGGCTTTCCACGGCCCGGCGGTTCATTTCGTTGCCGTACAGCCGCTTGCAGAAATCATACAGGCTGGCATAGGGCTTTTCCCCACGCTCTTCCACGATGCGTTCCACAAGGTTGCGGCCCACGCTCTTGACCGCGTTCAGGCCGAATCGGATCTGCCCCCTGGCATCCGCCGTAAAGCCGCCGTTCGAAATGTTGATATCCGGCGGGAGTACCCGGATGCCCAGGCGGGCACATTCGCCCGAATACTCGATGACCTTGTCCGTATTATCGAGCACACTGGTCAGCAAGGCCGCCATGAACTCGCTGGGATAATGGCACTTGAGATAGGCCGTCTGAAATGCGACATACGCATAGCAGGCCGCATGGCTCTTGTTGAACGCATAGGACGCAAAGCTCGACATTTCGTCATAGATCTCGTTGGCGACCTTTTCCGAGATACCGTTGGCCACGCAGCCGGGGCACTCGTGGCCGGGCTCGGTGCAGCCGTGGACAAAGTGTTCCCGCTCTGCCTCCATGACCGCATGTTTCTTCTTGCTCATGGCGCGGCGGACATTGTCTGCCTGCCCGAACGAGAAGCCTGCCAGCTCACGGAAGATCTGCATGACCTGCTCCTGATAGACGATGCAGCCGTTGGTCACATCCAGAATGTGGGCCAGCTGCGGGGTCTTATAGCTGATCTTTTCCGGCTCGTGGCGGTTGCGCAGATAGGTCGGGATGGAATCCATCGGGCCGGGGCGGTACAGGCTGATGAGTGCGATGACATCTTCCAGGTTCTGCGGCTGCAGCCCTACGAGGACCTGCTTCATGCCCGAAGATTCGAGCTGGAACACGCCCTCCGTCTCGCCCTGACCCAGCATTTTGTAGGTCTCCGGATCATCGTAATCGAGCGCTGCAACGGAGAAATCCGGCTCTTTTTTCTGGATGGCCGTTTCCGCATCCCGAATGACCGTCAGTGTGCGCAGGCCGAGGAAGTCCATCTTCAGCAGGCCAAGCTCCTCGATCTCGGTCATGTTGAACTGGGTCACAGGCAGACCGTCGTTGGTGGCGAGGGGCAGATAGTAGTCGGTCGGTTCCGGGGTGATGACGACACCCGCCGCGTGGGTGGACGCATGGCGCGGCATTCCCTCCACCTTGAGGGCCGTGTCGATCAGTTCCTGGACCTTCGGGTCGGTGTCGTACATCCGCTTCAGCTCGGCCGAGACTTCCAATGCGCGCTTCAGCGTCATCTTCAGTTCCATCGGGACCTGCTTTGCGACCACATCCACGTCCTGGTAGGGCATCCCCATCACACGGCCCACGTCACGGATGGCGTTGCGGGCGGCCATGGTGCCAAAGGTGACGATCTGCGCCACATGGTCAGCACCGTATTTCCGGTTGACGTAGTCGATGACTTCCTGACGGCGCTCATAGCAGAAGTCCACATCGAAGTCGGGCATACTGACACGTTCGGGGTTCAGGAAACGCTCGAAGATGAGGTTGTAGCGGATGGGGTCGATGTCGGTGATACCGACGCTGTAGGCCGCAATGCTGCCCGCACCGGAACCACGGCCCGGCCCCACCGGGATGCCCTGGCTCTTGGCGTAGTTGATATAATCCCAGACGATCAGATAGTAGTTCGTGTAGCCCATCGTCTTGACCACGCCGATCTCGTAGGTCAGGCGGTCTTTGTTGGCCTGCGGGACATCGGGGCCGTAGCGGCGCTCCAGACCCTCCCAGCAGAGCTTTTCAAAAAAGGCCTGGTTGTCCATTCCGTTGGGCGCTTTGTAGTAGGGGATCTTGGTGTGGCCGAAGTCAAAATCAAAGTTACACTGGTCCGCGATCTTCTGAGTGTTCTCGCAGGCCTCCGGCACCATGGCGAACAGATCGTACATTTCATCCGTCGTCTTGACGTAAAACTCATCGGTCTGGAACTCCATCTTATCGGCGTCCTGCATGGTCTTGCCGGTCTGGATGCAGAGAAGGATGCTCTGCATTTTGGCGTCTTCCCTGCGCAGATAGTGGGAGTCGTTGGTGGCGGCCATAAGGATGCCCGTCTCCCGCGCCAGCTTGATGAGCTGGGGCAGAACGATGGTGTCCTCTTCCAGGCCGTGGTCCTGCAGCTCAATGTAGTAATTGCCTTCGCCAAACAGGTCCCGGTACCACAGCGCTGAGCTTTTAGCCCGCTCGTAGTCCCCCGCCAGAATGGCCTGCGGGATCTCGCCTGCCAGACAGGCCGAAAGGCAGATGAGCCCTTCGTGGTATTGTTCGAGCAGCTGCTTATCAACGCGGGGCTTGGAGTAAAACCCCTCGGTGAAGGCTGCGGAGACCATCTTGATGAGGTTCTTGTAGCCGGTCTCATTTTTGCACAATAGGATCAGATGGTTGTTGCCGTCGATCTTGTTGACCTTATCGAACCGGGTGCGGGTGGCAACGTAGACTTCGCAGCCAATGATGGGCTTGATGCCCGCTTTTTTGGCTGCTTTGTAAAACTGCACACAGCCGTACATGACACCGTGGTCGGTGCAGGCGATGGCCGTCTGCCCGCACTCCTTCACGCGGTCCATCAGCTGGTCGATGCGGCAGGCACCGTCCAGCAGGCTGTATTCCGTATGGATATGGAGGTGGACGAAATCCCGCCCCAGATGATTGTTTTCGCTGATCTCGCTCACTTCGTTGCCTCCTGTTCCAACCGTTCCCGCATGGTCTGCGCCAGCAGTTCCAGCTTTTTCATCCGATGCGACAGCCCCGATTTGCTGACCGGCGGGTCAAAGCAGGCACAGAGCGCCGTCAACGAGAGATCCGGATTTTCCAGCCGCTTTGCTGCTGCCTGCTGCAGCACCTCCGGCAGGGTCTCCAGCGCATTCTGCTCCTGCAAAAAGCGGATGGCTTTCAGCGTCTGCGCATTGGCGCGGGCTGTTTTGCCGAGGTTGGCGGTATCGCAGTTGGTGTGGCGGTTGATCTGGTTCCGCATCTGCTTCACGGCTTTCTGCGCATTGATCTGCGCTGCCGCCTGGGCCGCCCCCATAAACGCCAGAATGCGCTCCACGTTTGCGCAGCTCTTGACGTAAACCAGGTTCACGCCGTTGCGGCGGGTGCGGTGGGGCGCAAACTCGTGCTCGGCCAGCAGCGCTTCAAAGTCTCTGGCGAGATTGGTGCGGCTCGTTAAAAATTCGATGTTGTATTCTTTTTTTGGGTCCGTGACGGTTCCGCCGCAGAGAAACGCCATGCCGATATAGGCGCTGACGCAGGTCTGGCAGCGGATCATCCGGGGGTCAATCTGCAAGCTCGTCTCGCTGCCGGTGGTGCCGAACAGTTCATGCAGCCGCGCCACCTGTTCAGGCTCCCGGATGCCAAACTCGTACACCACCCCGCTGGGGCGGCTCTTTTCCAGAATGGTGCCCCGGACGCCGCAGCGGGCAAACAGCTGCTCGGCCACGCGGGCGGTCAGCTCCTGCTCCGTCTGGAGCACAAGGCCCTTGGCGTCAAAATATTTGGCAAAGCAGGCGATGCCGTAGGCCGCCGCGCGGACGCAGCAGTCTTTCTGCAATTGCAGGCTGTGCTGCGCGATTTCTTCCCGTGCCTGGGATGCAAAACTCATCTTGTCGTTCCTTCTTCGATCTGCCGTTCAGCGGGAGGCATCGCGGTGCTGGACGCCGGGCTGGTAGCCCAGGCCCTCGCAGTATTCCGCGATCTTCCGCGCGAAGGTGATGGAGCGGTGTTTGCCGCCCGTACACCCCACGGCAATGGTCAGCTGGCTCTTGCCCTCCTTGACGTAGAGCGGCAGGGCATATTCCAGAAATGCTTCGTACCGGCGCAGCAGTTCCTGCGCCTCCGGTTTGCCCATGACGAAATCCACGACCTCCTGATCCAGGCCGGTCTTGAACTTCAGATCCGGGACATAGAACGGATTGGGCAGGCAGCGCACATCCAGCACCAGGTCTGCGTCCGCCGGGACGCCGAACTTGAAGCCGAACGACATCACCGTCAGCCGCATCGCGCTTCTCGCCCCGCCGTTCTGCACAAAGAGTTCGCAGATGCGCTCCTTGTTCTGCGCGGTGGAGAGCAGCGCCGTATCCACGATATAATTCGCACGCTCCTTAAAGGGGCGGAGGATCTGGTGCTCTTTCTGGAAAGCTTCCCGCGTGGAGATGCCCTCCGCAATGCTGATCGGGTGTCGGCGGCGGGTCTCGCTGTAACGGCGCATCAGCACATCGTCCGGTGCATCGAGGAAGAGGATCTCGTAGGCGATCCCCTGCTGGTCCAGCAGGTCGAGCGCCTTCTCGATCTCCTCGCTGGAACGGCAGCCGCGCACGTCCATGGACAGCGCCACCCGCTTCAGCTTGTTGTCACCAGCTTTGGAGAATGCGGTAATGCTCGGCAGCAGTTCCGCCGGGACATTGTCGATGCAGAAAAAGCCGATATCTTCCAGCGCATTCATAGCCACAGACTTTCCTGCGCCGGAAAGCCCGCTTACGATCAGCAGATCCATTTCTCTTCCCTCTTATGCTTTCACGACACGAATCTCTTTTTCCAGGTCGAACCCGGTCTTTTCCTTTACGATGGCCCGCACCTCGTCGCACAGGGCCAGCACATCAGCACAGGTCGCGCCGCCCAGATTCACCACGAAGCCGCAGTGCTTCTCGCTGACAGCCGCGCCGCCGTGGCGGAAACCCCGCAAGCCGCACTGGTCGATGAGGGCCGCCGCAAACGCGCCCGCCGGGCGCTTGAAGGTGCTGCCGGCGCTGGGCTTGTCGAGCGGCTGCTTTTCCACCCGCTTTGCCATCAGCTCGTTCATCCGGGCTTTGATGGCGTCCGGGTCGCCCCGCTTCAGATGGAACTGTGCGCTCAGGATGCAGCCGCCGTTTTCCTCAAAGATGCTGTGCCGGTAGGAAAGGTCGAGCACGGCAGCCTCTGCCTCCACGACATCGCCGTCCTGCGTCAGATACCGCACCGACTGCAGCACATCCTTCATCTCGCCGCCGTAGGCTCCGGCGTTCATATAGACCGCACCGCCCACCGTGCCGGGGATGCCGTAGGCAAATTCCAGCCCGGTCAGGCTGTTTTCCAATGCGGCGGTGCACAGGCTCGAAAGCTTCAGGCCCGCACCGGCGACCACAGCATCATAGACCTCGCCCGGCGCTGCCCCCGGATGCGCGACCTGTTCCAGAAAGCCGATGCCCATTTTCAGGGCCATGGTCTCAATGACCACGCCCCGGTAACCGGCATCCTCAAACAGAATGTTGCTGCCGTTGCCCAGCAGGTAGTACTTCACGCCCTGCTCTTTGCAGAGTGCGATCACGCAGCAGAGCTGCTCTTCGGTCTCCGGCAGGACGAACACATCCGCCGGGCCGCCGATCTTAAAGGTGCAGTGGGCTGCCAGCGGCTCGTCTGCCCGGTAGGCAATGCCTTCGGCCTGCAGCTGTTGTTTCAATCGTTCCATAAACGCTTCGTTCCTTTTCGTATGAGAATCTTATTCGATGGTGCCTTCGAGGCCCAGACGGATGAGCAGCTCCTTGGCGGCGTTGTAGCCCATCTTCTTCTGGCGGTTGTTGATGGCTGCCGTTTCCAGCACAACGGCGAGGTTGCGTCCCGGCGAGACCGGGATGCTGGTGCTGGGGATGTTGACGCCCAGGATCTCGTAATACTCGCTTTCGAGACCGGTGCGCTGATAGTTTTTGGTGGGGTCCCAGGCTTCCAGCTGGACCACGAGGTCCAGACTCTCGCTCACCTTGACCGCGCCCACACCGAACACGCGGGCCACATTGACGATGCCGATGCCGCGCAGCTCAATAAAGTGGCGGATGTTCTCCGGGGCCGTGCCCATGATCTGGCGGTTCGAGACCTTGCGCAGCTCCACAGCATCGTCGGCCACAAGGCGGTGGCCGCGCTTGACCAGCTCGATCGCCAGCTCGCTCTTGCCGATGCCGCTGTCACCCAGAATCAGAATGCCCTCGCCGTACACCTCCACCAGCACACCGTGGCGGGTGATGCGGGGGGCCAGCTCCAGGTTCAGCACACTGATGATGCTGCCCATCAGGGTGCAGGTCGTTTCGTTGGAGCGCAGCAGCGCCACGCCGTGCTTTCTGGCCAGCTCCTGCATCTCCGGGAACGGTTTCAGCTCCTCACTGCGGCCCACGATGACAGCCGGCGGCTGCTGACGGAACAGCTGGTCCAGCGCTTCGTAGCGCTTTTCCGGCGAAAGGCCGGACAGGAAGTTCATCTCGGCCAGACCCATGATCTGCAGCCGCAGTTTATCAAAGTAATCGTAATAGCCCGCCAGGAACAGACCCGGACGGTTGACTTCCGCGATCTCGACGCTGATGTTTTCGAGGTCCTGCGGAGCGTAGACCACATCCATGCTGACCTTTTCGGTCAGCTTCTTGAGCGAAACGGTAAAATTCGCCATCGTTCTTCCTCCTGCGTGTATTCCTCAACTGCGGGCAGACCCTCCCGCAGGCATTCCTTCTCTTATTATAAACGAGATGGTTTCGGATTACAATGATTCTTTTGGGAAAAGTTCCTATTGGTGGATTGACCGCTGAAAACAGACTGACAAATAACAAGACACCCCGCTTGCTGTGCAGACTCTGCTGCGGAACAAACGGAGTGTCTTGTTTCTTCCTGTTTATTTCTTTCTAAGATATTTGATGAGCGCAATGACTAATAAAATGCCGATAATCAGCGGCAAAAGAGAAAATAACGAGAAAATCAGTTCGCCAAGTCCAATTCGCATAGTTTTTCCTCCTTCGGAAGCCGGGTTTATTTGTGGAACTATTATTTCCGTCTTGTGGTTATTATATAACATTTTGTTTTATATGTCAATATAACAAAATGTTTTCCCTATACTTTTGTTAACGGCATCCATGAGTAGAGGTGTATGCTTATGTACCAACGCATCCGCGACTTGCGAGAAGACCGGGATTTGATGCAGAAAGACCTTGCGGCCTATTTGAAATGCACACAGGTCTGTTACTCCAATTATGAGATGGGGAAGCGCGATATTCCAACAGACGTTCTCAAAGCACTCGCCATATATTACGATACCAGCGTAGATTATATTCTCGGCTTGACCGATGAACCGAAACCATATCCGAAAACATCCTAACCAACCAGCCTGGCGGAGATTCCACCGGACTGGTTTTGTTTTTACTACTTTTCCGGATGTGTACCTTGCATCCACCCGATTTTCCTTTATAATAGGAAGTAAGCCCTGAAGAGCGGAAAAAGTCTGTCGCTTTACATGAATTTTACACTCTGCCGATTTCCGATTTTACATTGCGTGTCTATACTCAGAATCAGGAGAATTTCACGTCAATGAAAAGTGAGGAACGCACATATGACAATCTTCAATGTTTTTTCGCTCCTGGGAGGCCTGGCCCTGTTCCTGTTCGGCATGGACATCATGGGCAAGGCTCTGGAAAAGCAGGCAGGCGGCCAGCTGCAAAAGATCCTGAGCAAGCTGACCGATAACCCGCTCAAGGGCTTTTTCCTGGGCCTCGGCGTCACCGCCGTGATCCAGTCTTCCAGCGCCACCACCGTTATGGTGGTCGGCTTCGTCAACAGCGGCATCATGGAGCTGCACCAGGCCATCGGCATCATCATGGGCAGCAACGTGGGCACCACCGTCACCAGCTGGATCCTGAGCCTTTCCGGTCTGCAGGGCGACAGCTTCTTCATCCAGCTGCTCAAGCCCACCTCGTTCAGCCCCCTGCTGGCCTTCATCGGCATCCTGCTCTACATGGGCAAGAGCGAAAAGCGGAAGGGCATCGGCACCATCCTCATCGGCTTTGCCGTTCTGATGACCGGCATGACCGCCATGTCCAATGCGGTCACCCCGCTGCAGGATGAAGTCTGGTTCACCAACCTCTTCATCCGCTTCTCCAACCCGCTGCTGGGTGTTCTGGTCGGCGCACTCGTCACCGGCATCATCCAGAGCTCCAGCGCCAGCGTCGGCATCCTGCAGGCGCTCAGCTCCACCGGCGTCATCACCTACGGCAGCGCCATCCCCATCATCATGGGCCAGAACATCGGCACCTGCGTCACCGCGCTGATCTCCTCTGTGGGTGCCAACAAAAACGCCCGCCGCGCCGCCATGGTGCATCTGTACTTTAACATCATCGGTGTGACCCTCTTTCTGGCAATGTACTATGGCCTGAATCTGGTCCTGCACTTCACCTTTGTCAACGATACCGTCACGGCGTGGGGCATCGCTGTCATCCACTCTGTGTTCAACATTGCGGCCACGGCGGTCCTGCTGCCGTTCGCCAACGTTCTGGAAAAGCTGGCCATCCTCACCATCCCGGACGATGCCGAGAAAGAGAGCTTCGCCCTGCTGGATGAGCGTCTGCTCAAGACGCCCGCCGTTGCTGTGGAACGCGCCCGCGCCGCCACTGCGGATATGGCCGAGCTGGCCCGCGTGGGCGTGGTGCAGGCCATGAGCCTGACCCACCAGTGGGACGACACCCTGGCCCAGAAAGTCCGGGACGAAGAAGCCAAGGTAGACCAGTACGAAGACGCCCTCGGCACCTATCTGGTCAAGCTGTCCAGCCGGGAGCTGAGCCACGCCGACAGCCAGAGCGTGAACACCCTGCTCCACACCATCAGCGATTTCGAGCGCATCAGCGACCATTCCGTGAATCTGCTCAGCTCTGCCGAAGAGATCCACGCCAAGAACATCGCGTTCTCCCAGGATGCGCACGAGGAGCTGCAGGTTCTGGAAGGCGCGGTGCAGGATGTGCTGAGCCGCACGACCGATGCGTTCCGCAAGGCCGACCTGCATCTGGCCAGCAAGGTCGAACCCATGGAGACCGTTGTGGACGAACTGGTCCGCGCCATCAAGGCACGGCATGTGGCCCGCCTGCAGGCTGGCAGCTGCTCCATCGAATACGGCTTCGTGCTGGAAGACCTGCTGACCAACTATGAGCGTGTCTGCGACCACTGCAGCAACGTTGCCGTTGCCCAGATCGAAGTCGCACAGGACAGCTTTGATACCCACGCCTATCTGAACGATCTCCGCTACGGCAACGACACCAAGGAGAGCGAACAGTTCCGCCGCCGCCTGGACCGTTACCGCGAGCGGTATCTCTTCCCGGACGGTGAACCCGCCGTGGCAAGCGAAAAGGAGGACCCCAAGGCATGATCTATATCGTAGAAGACGACGCCGCCATCCGGGAGCTGGAGCAGTATGCGCTCCAGTCCAGCGGATATGACGTGCAGAGCTTTGAATCGTCCGAGAGCTTCTGGCAGGCCATGAATGCTGCCGTGCCGGAGCTGGTCATCCTGGACGTCATGCTTCCCGGTGAGGATGGCTTTTCCATCCTGAAAAAACTGCGCAACACCCCTTCCCTGCGGCGCCTGCCCATCATCATGGTCACGGCCAAATCCAGCGAGCTGGACACCGTGCGCGGGCTGGACTGCGGCGCAGACGATTACATCACCAAGCCGTTTGGCATCATGGAGTTTTTGAGCCGGGTGCGGGCTGCGCTGCGCCGCTCGGCCCCGGAGGAAAAGACGAACGTCTACGCCTTCCATGAGATCCTGCTGGACAACGCCCGCCACATCGTGACGGTGAACGACGCCCACATCGACCTGACCTACAAGGAATACAGCCTGCTCCGCCTGCTGCTGGAAAACACCAACCTGGTTGTGACCCGCGAGACCATTTTGCAGGTGGTGTGGGGCACCGACATCTCGGTGGAAAGCCGCACCGTGGATATGCACATCCGCACCCTGCGCAAAAAACTGGGCGATGCCGGAAAGTACATCTGCACCGTGCGGAAGGTCGGCTACAAACTGGCCGACAACGAGGAGGAAAACGAAGAATGAAACCACGGAGCATGGAAGAAAAAATCAGTTATCGGCTGTTCTGGATGGGCTTTGTCGGGCTGATCTGCACCGCCGTGCTCTGCATCTTCGTATTTCACAGAGCCTTCCGGGAGCAGGCATGGGCGGCGCTGGAAAACGAGGCCAGCCTCGTTGCCGCCGGGTGTGAACAGATCGACGACCCGGCCCAGCTCTCCGCCTATGTCAACGGCGATCTGCGCATCACGCTCATTGCCTCGGACGGCAGCGTCCTGTTCGAATCCGCGACCAGCCAGCAGATGGAGAACCACCTGAGCCGCCCGGAGATCCAGCAGGCCAAGCAGGAGGGCATCGGCCGCAACCGCCGCGACTCCCAGACGCTGGGGTTTGAGACGTATTACTACGCCATGCTCCTGCCGGATGGTGACATCCTCCGTGTGGCGCAGGATTCCGAGACCATCTGGTCCATCTACGATGCGGCCCTGCCGGCCATCGTGCTGAGCTGCATCGTGATGATGGGCGCAGCTGCCATGATGGCCGGTCTGCTGACCCGGAGCCTCATCCAGCCCATTCTGAAGATGACGGACGATCTGGAACACATCCAGGAAAATGTGCCGTACAAGGAGCTGATCCCCTTTGCCGAGAGCATCCACTCGGACCGCCTGCTCCGCGAGAACAACGAAAAGATGCGGCAGGAGTTTACGGCCAATGTCAGCCACGAGCTGAAAACGCCCCTGACCAGCATTTCCGGTTATGCCGAACTCATTGAGACCGGCATCGCCAAGTCTGCGGATGTGCCGGAGTTCGGCCGGAAGATCCATGTAGAAGCCAGCCGGATGATCCAGCTGGTCAACGATATCTTGCAGCTGTCCCATCTGGACAACGTTTCGGAGACCAACGACACTCCCCAGATGGAGACGGTCGATCTTCTGGATGTGGCCAAAGAGTGCGTCGAGCGCCAGAAGGTGAACGCGCAGAAGTCGTTTATCTCCCTGACCTACCTCGGCGAGAGCGCCCCTGTGCTGGGCAGCCGGAGCCTGCTGGATGAGCTGTGCCAGAACCTTTGCGACAACGCCATCCGGTACAACCGCCCCGGCGGAAAGGTCCAGCTCATCACCGCCTGCACACGGGATGGGCACTGCACCCTGACCGTCAAGGACAATGGCATCGGCATCCCGAAAGAAGCCCAGTCCAGCGTGTTCGAGCGGTTCTACCGGGTCGATAAGAGCCGGAGCAAGGCCACCGGCGGCACCGGGCTGGGGCTGGCCATCGTCAAGCACATTGCCCGCATCCACAACGCCCGCATCCGGCTGGAAAGCGAGATCAATGTCGGCACGACCATCACCGTCATCTTTGAGACCGCCCATTAAAGATCCAGCATCTTCACGCTTGCCCGCACTTCCGGGCAGGCGTTTTTTGTTGTAAAAAAGGCACCCGGCCCTTCCTTCAGCGCACGGACTGCGCCCAGCCAGAGAAGGTCTGCGCCCGACTGCCAGGCCCGGACGATGGTCTCTTCGCAGAGCGCCTCCAGCTGGCGGCACACGCTTTCCGCCACCGGCGGTGTGCCCGCCCTGCGCTGGCCGGTCAGCGTGACCGCAAAACCGTTTCCTTCCGCTTCCACCGAAACGACACAGCGCCGGAGGGTGACAGTCTCCCCTTCCAGTGCGAACTCCACCGGCATCGTCCGTTCCTGCAAGAGCTGCGCCATGGCCGTCTCGTTCGGGGAAAGCCGAGTGCTTCCCTGCGCAGTCAAAAGGCAGCTTTCCTTCTGCCATGTCACCCCGTTCTCCTCAATTTTTAAGATGGGGATCACGGCCCCCGCTGCGCACTCGTACAGATGCGGTGCCCACGCAGCGGTATCCTCAGCGGCCTGTAAAAGCGCTCCCGGAAGCGTTTCCGGGGCCGCATCGGTCTCTTCCGGTTCCGCCCCGCCGCCCGGCAGACCGCCCGGCGGAGTTTCTTCCGCCAGTTTCCCGATGCCAGCGACAAAGAGCACCCGTGCCGACAGGCGGCTGACGGATTCCGTTTGTAGAAACTCCTCCAGCTCCAGGACATCGGTTTGTGACGCTGTTTCGTCAAAGAGAAGATATTCACACAGCCGGTAATTTGCAGCTTTGGGCAGTTCCCGTTCGGCTTTGTGCAACGCAAGCGGCAGCGTGGCATCCTCGGCCGAACAGCTTCGGATTTCTGCCACGGCGTCGGAGGCATCCGCAGCTGCTTCCGGGAACTGATAGAGCAGCTGCACCGCCCAGCCGCTGCGGTTCGGCTGGACGATGAGTGCCCGCACCATGCTTTTCTCGGTGGTCTCCATCCGCAGAAAGACGCCGCACCAGAGCACCAGAATGCCCCCTGCCAGCCAGCGCAGTGCATGGGAAGCTCTCATTCCGGCACCCCCTTTTCCTGCTCCTCCGGGCGGCAGAGCAGTTCCCGCAGGACCCGCACCAGAAAGCAGCCCCGGAGCAGTGCCGCTGCCAGCCAGACGAGCAGAAAGGCTGCATCCAGCCGGGAGACACGTCCCAGCGTCCCGGCGCGCAGCAATTCATCCCCCGGAAGCGGACGGCCGGACCCAAACAGAAGTTCCTGCCCCAGCGCAAAACCGAACAGCCCCGCCAGCGTCAGAAACGGCAGCTGGAAGCAGCGCCTCCCGGTGCATCCGCGTTTTCCAAACAGAAGGGGCCACGCGATGGATTCCGCATAAAGCGGGAAACGGAGATTCCCTGTGGGTTCCGCTGCGGGGAAAAGATTCTCCCAGTGAAGCTGGCCGTGCAGGCTTCCAACGCAGGCAAGGCCCGCCAGCGCCAGTGCCCACCACAAGACCCCCGCACTGCGGGAAAAGACGTCCGGCTTCAGCTGCCAGCCCGCCCACAGCAGCAGCGGCAGAACGCCGAGGACTGCCATGGACGAAAACTGCTCCCGGCACACCTGCTGTGCCTGCCAAAGCGTCTCCCACAGCTCTGCGCCAAACCATACGGACAAAAGCAGACAGAGCAGCTGGGGGCGGATGCCGGTTTCGGAACGAAGCCCCTCTTCCCCTTCGGCGGGCATCAAGCAGGACGAAAGCAGGCCGATGCCCAGCGCCATGGGGAACCCCTGCAGCAGCAACAGCCGGGCTGGCATGGCGCTGCCGGAAGTGATGCACTGCCCCAGCACCGCGGTCAGGATGCTGAGCGGCACGGCGGCACGGAATGATCCGGTTTGCTCCATTGGCTCACCTCCGTTTCTGCCAGATGGAAAATGGATGTGCGGACAGGGTGCGGTAGGTCCGGCGGGTTACACCGTCCGGAGAAAGTGCGGTTTGCGGGAAACGCACCGGCGCACAATAGGGTACCCCCAGCGCTGACACCTGCGCCAGAGAGAGCAGAACGACCAACGCCGCGCACACAAGCCCCACAGGGCCTGCCACTCCCGCCGCCAGCAGGACCAGAAAGCGGAAGGCCGTGGCCATTTCGTAGAGGGACGGCACCACGAAGACGGCAATGGATGCAACCGCTGCAACGAGAATGACGGGTGTGCTCAGCAGACCGGTGGCGATGGCTGCGTCCCCGATGATGAGCGCCGCAACCAGACTGACCGAGTGCCCCAGCGTCTGCGGCATCCGAAGCCCTGCCTCCCGGATGATCTCCAGCAGCAGGATGACCAGCACCATCTCCCCAAACAGCGGGAATGGAGTGGCCCGCTCAGCAGCTTCGATCTTGAAGAGCAGCTGTGGCGGGAGCAGTTCCGGCAGGTAGACCGCCAGGCACACGAACACCCCCGGCAGAAAGATGCTCAGGTAGAAGGAACCATATTTCAGAAGGCGCAGGAAGGACGCAAAAAACGCAGGCTGGGCGTAGTCGTCCAGACACTCGAAGTTTTCGCCGAAGAGGGTCGGCAGGACCATTGCGGAGGGGCTCCCGTTGACGAGAACGACGATCTTCCCCTCACAGAGCTTCGCGGAGGCCACGGCGGGGCGTTCGGTGTAGCTCACCGGGGACGCTGTGCGCACCCGGCAGGGAAACAGCCAGGGCAGAAAGTAGCTCGAATCCAACAGTAGCTGCAGCTTTGCGCGGCGCAGCGTCTCTTTTACCTGCTCCACGGCGGCGGGCGAGGCCTTATCTTTGCAGTAGCAGACGGCATATTCCGTTTTCATCGCGCAGTCTGCCTGCTGCACTTCCATCGCCAGCGCTTCGGTTCGGATGAGCCGCCGCAGCAGGCTCAGATTGATCCGCAGCAGGTCGGAAAATCCCTCGCGGGAGCCGCGCAGATCTCCTTCACCGGAGGGCTCCCCCACCGAGCGGAATTTCAGGCTCTGCACCGAAAATGCCAGCCCTTTCGCACTGCCGTCCAGCAGTAAGACCGCCATTCCGGCGGTCAGGCGCTGCATCAGATTCTCCCAGTTCTCCACAGGGCTGCTCTCGGCGGGCAATGCCGAGTGACGGCTGAGCAGCTCATAGACCTGTTCCCCACTCGGCAGCGCGCCCAGCCGCAGTGGCGGCGTCTGGCGGCTGGCGGCGTCCAGCAGAAGTGCCCACAGGGATTCGAGGCTGGCCATCCCGTCAAAGAGCAGAATCGCACCCCGAATGTGGTAAAGCTCGATGCGCTTCGCATAAAAATCGGCGGAGCTGCCCAACCTAGCGTTGAGCGCCGCGAGGTTCGTTTCCAGATGTTCGGAAAGCTGCATGGCCCCATCCCCCTTTTGCAGTAGGATACCCGCCGCCGCGCCGGTTATTCCCGCAGGAGGTGTTCCGCCTTGAAGCTTTTGATCGTTCGCACCGTTTTGATCTATCTCTGCGTCCTGTTTGCCATGCGGCTGATGGGCAAGCGCCAGCTGGGTGAGCTGCAGCCGGAAGAGCTGGTCTCGACCATCCTCATCTCCAATCTGGCGTCCATCTCCATCGAATCGGAGGAAGTCCCCGTGACCGCCAGCCTCATCCCGCTCTTCCTCATTGCAGCGCTGGAGCTTCTGGGGTCCATTCTCAGCTTCCAGAGCCAGAAATTTTTCAACCTGATGTCCGGCCGGCCCAAGACGGTCATTCTGGATGGGCAGATCGATCAGAATGCCCTGCGCACTCTGCGGCTGACGACGGCCGACCTGATGGAGGCCCTGCGCGGCAAGGACGTCTTTGACCCACGGGATGTCTCCTACGCCGTTGTGGAGACGAACGGCAGCCTTTCGGTGGCGCTGCGCCCCGAAAAAGAACCTGCCACCCTCTCCGACCTGGCACTCAAGGTCCAGCATGGTCAGGCGACCATCCCCTTTGTGCTGGATGGGCAGGTGCTGGATGACAATCTCCACTGGTGCGGCAAAGACCACGCCTGGCTGGAACGGACGGCACAGGCCAATACCCTGCTGGTGGAGGAGATCCTGCTTCTGATCGGCAACGACACCGAAGATTACTTTCTGCTGAAGAAAGAGCCTCGCCGCACGGCCCGCCCGCTCAGAAAGGAGGACGCATGAAACGCATCTACGCCTGCCTCGGCATCGTGGCCACCCTGCTCGCGGTGGCCTTTTACAGCAGCTTCCGGGTGCAGATGTTCGCCGAAGACATCTCCGGCGACATCGACCATGCGATGGAAGCCATTCGGGAAGACGACCTGAGCGGGGCCCGTCAGGCCCTTGCCGAAGGAGCCGACCTCTGCGACCGGATGCGCGAAGGGATGAACCACCTGCTCAAAACGGAAGACTTCACCGAACTGGAAGCAGCCCTCCGCGCCGCCGACGGCCATCTGGAATGGAACGCCCCCGAAGAAGCGTTCGGGGAGCTGCGCCGCGCTCAGGTCCAGGTCGAAACGCTGGCCTGGCTCGCCCGTCGCATCCTCTGAGGCAATTCAACAGTTCGCATAATCGAAATTATGCGAACGATCTGCTGCAATGAAAAAGCGCACAGCCCTGCCGCCCCGATCCGGGCGGAGACTGTGCGCTTTTTGGAAGGATCCTCTTACTTTTTCCGGTCGCCCATCAGCTTTTGCAGCTCCGTGAAAAAGCTCTCGACGTCGGCAAACTGCTGGTAGACCGACGCAAAGCGGACATAGGCCACTTCGTCGATCTTTTTCAGCTCCTGCATGGTCAGCTCACCGATGCGGATGCTGGTCACTTCCCGGTCGTAGGAGCTCATCAGCGTCTGCTCAATGCTGCTGACGGCACGTTCCAGCGACTCGTAGCTGACCGGGCGCTTGGCGCAGGCGCGCAGCATGGCGTTGAGCACCTTCTGCCGGTCAAAGGGTTCGCGGGAATTATCCTTTTTAATGACGATCAGCGGGACCGTCTCCACCACCTCATAGGTCGTGAACCGCATGTGGCAGCGCAGGCACTCCCGGCGGCGGCGGATGCGCTCGCCATCTTCGGTCGGGCGGGAATCGATGACCTTGGATTCTTCATCGCCGCAATAGGGACATTTCATGGTTTGTTCCTCCTGATTTGGTCATGTTCACGTTCGGGCGAAGCTCACGCTTTCTTTTTGCCGGTCTTGCGCTCGCTCCACAGCACCCACGCGGAAGTGGACACGCACAGCGAGGTGTAAACACCACTGATCATGCCCATCATCAGCGGGAACGCAAAGGTGAAGATGCTGTCCAGGCCGTAGAGTTTGGAGATGATGCACATCACGCCCAGCGCCATCACGGTGGTGACGGTGGTGATGATGGTGCGGCGGGCCGACTGGTTGACCGAGTGGTTGACCAATTCTTCGAAGGAGGTCTTCTTCTCCATCAGGGTGCGGTTCTCGCGGATGCGGTCGTACACGACGACGGTATCGTTGATGGAGTAGCCCAGAATGGTCAGCATGGCGGCGATGAAGTTGCCGTCCAGCGGGGTGCGCAGCAGCACGAAGGTGCCAAACACGACCATCAGGTCGTTCAGCAGGGCCAGAACGGCCATCATGCCGCCGGTCAGGCCGCCGATCTTCTGGAAACGGAAGCCGATATACAGCAGGATGAGCACCAGCGCAAAGAGAACGGCGACCAGACTCTTCTGCAGGAACTTGGTACCCATGGCTGCACTGACGTTGCTCAGCGACAACTGAACGAAGCCGTTGTCCGGGTAGGTCTCGTTCAGGGAATCCAACAGGTTCTCCACCTGATCGGTGGTCACGGTCTCGTTGCCGGGCATGGAGATCTTCAGGGTCTGCTCCCCGGTGGCGACGTTCTCGCCGGTCTGGAGGGTCAGGTCCTTGCTGCCCAGTGCGGCAGAAGCAGTCTTCTGCACATCGGCCGTGGTGAACTCGCCCTCATAGCTCAGGGTGATCATCGCACCGCCGGTGAACTCGGTATCCAGCCGGACACCAAACACCACCGCGCAGAGCAGGATGACTGCCATCAGGCAGGAGGAAATGGTCAGGAAGCGCTTGCGCAGGCCCACAAAGTCGATGGGCTTCTTCTCCGCAGGCTCATTGCCGGGGCGGTCTGCACCGTAGAGCCAGGGGTCGCGCAGGGCCTTGATGGCCGCTGCCCCGCGGATCATCACGCGGGTAGCGAAGACGCCGAACACGAAGTTGAGCAGCACACCGGTGAGCAGCGTGTAGCCGAAGGCATAGATGGTGCCCGCAGTGGACGGGCCAAAGGCAAAGAAGACGAAGTGGAGCATCTTTGCAAAGAAACCGTCCGAGGGGCCGAAAGCACCCATCAGCACGACCGCCACGATGACGATGGTCACGTTGCCATCGATGATGGGCGTCAGGCCGCGGGCAAAGCCGCTCTTGAGGGCGCCATCCAGAGACTTGCCGCTGCGCAGCTCTTCCTTGATGCGCTCGGCGGTGATGACGTTGGCGTCCACACCCATGCCGATGGCCAGGATGATGCCGGCGATGCCGGGCAGCGTCAGGGTGAAGCTCTCAAACACCGGGAAATAACCGGAGACGAAGGCCAGCGTAGCCGCCACCTGACCGGCCAGTGCGATGCAGGCCAGGAAACCGGGCAGACGGTACAGCGCCGTCATCAGGACCACGATGAGGGCAAAAGCGATGAGACCGGCCAGCACCATGGCGCTCAGGCTGTTCTCGCCCAGGCTGGGGCTGATGGTGGAGTAGCTGTCCACGGTCAGCGCAAAGGGCAGCGAGCCGGAGTTGATCTGGCGGGCCATCTTGACGACATCGTCCTGTGTGAAGGGGTTGGATGCCGAGCTTGTGATGATGGCAGCACCATCGGTAATGGCCGCATGGACCGTGGCCGTGCTGACATTCTCGTCATCCAGCCAGATGCTGATGGTGCCGCTGCTCTGGTAGAGCCGGGTGGTGGCATCGCCAAAGGCTTTGGCACCCGCATCGGTGAACTTGAGGGCCACATAATACTCCGAAGAGCTGCCGCTCACCGGGCCGTACTGCGCTGCTGCGCTCTCGACCATGGAGCCGTCCAGGATCAGCTCACCGTCCGCGCTGCTCCCCTCCCGGAAGGTCAGGTAGGCGGTGGTGCCGATCTCTTCGATGGCAGCTTCGGGGTCGAAATCCGTCTCGCCGGACTGCCACGGAAATTCGAGGATCAGACGGTCGGAATCGTAGTCCACATACAGCTCGTAGTCGGTCACGTTCAGACCGACCAGACGGTTCTCAATGACGAGCTGCGCGGCGTCCAGCTGCTCATCGGTGGCATCGTAGCCGTCCGAGGGTGCAAACGTCACGTTGACGCCGCCCTTGATATCCACGCCGAAGCGGATATCCTGCGCGCCCTTGATATAGGTCCGGGTCACATCGCCATATTTGACCGCAACGCCGAAGAATGCCGTGTAGACAAACGCCGCGATCAGAAGCACTGTGACAACAAGCTGCCATGCTTTGCCTTTCGTCTTCATAAAAATCGGGAAACCTCCAAAATATAATAAACCTCCGCCGTGCGGCAGAGTTCCGCCGCGCGGGGAGATCTTCAACAACGGGGACGCTTACGCTTCCTGATCCGCAAGCAGCTTTTCCACGGTGGCCAGCTTTACGCAGACGCACAGCAGATCCGATGCGGTCTCCACCTCGTCCAGGCTGGGATAGGTGGGCGCAATGCGCAGATGGGAATCTTCCGGGTCTTTGTGGTAGGGGTAAGCGGAACCGGCCCCCGTCAGGGTCAGGCCGCACTCCTTGCACAGGGCTGCCACACGCTTGGCACAGCCGGGCATCACGTACAGGCTGATGAAGTAACCGCCCTTGGGGTTGGTCCAGTGGGCAATGTCGCCGCAGGGGGTCAGTTCCTCGGAGAAGGCCGTCTTCACTGCATCGAAGCAGGGGATCAGGCGGCGGCGGTGCTTGGCCATGTGGGCCAAAACGCCTTCCTTGTTCTTCAGGAAACGAACGTGGCGCAGCTGGTTCATCTTATCGTAGCTGATGATCATGACCGAGAAGCGCTTGCAGATGTACTTCATGGAGTTCTCGCTGCAGGCGATCGCGGAGACGCCTGCACCGGGGAAGGTGATCTTGCTGGTGGAGGTGAACATGAAGACACGGTCCTGCGTACCGTACCTCTTGCACTCGTTCAGCAGAACGGGGGTCTCGATGATCTCATCGGTCAGATGGTGGACGATGTAGGCCTCATCCCAGAAGATCTTGAAATCGGGAGCGGCCGTCTTCATCTTAGCAAAACGCTCGATCGTTTCGTCACTGTAGGTGTAGCCGTCGGGGTTGGAATACTGCGGCACACACCAGATGCCCTTGATGGTGTCATCCTCGGCCACCAGCTTCTCGACCACATCCATATCGGGGCCGTTCGGGGTCATGGGCACACTGATAAGTTCAAAGCCGAACTCCTCGGTGATGGCAAAGTGGCGGTCATAGCCGGGCACCGGGCAGAGGAACTTGCGCTTCTCCACCTGAGACCAGGGGCAGGGAGACTCCGGGAAGCCGAACACATAGCCGATGTTGATGAGGTTGTACATCAGCTGCAGGCTGGAGTTGCCGCCCACGAAGACCTCTGCGGGCTTGACACCGAAGACATCCGCAAACAGGACGCGGGCCTCGTGCAGACCCTCCAGGTCGCCGTAGTTGCGGGCGTCGGTGCCGGCATCGGTGGTATAATCGGTCATCTGCAGCAGGCCCATGGCCAGATCCATCTGGTGAGGGCCGGGCTTGCCGCGGGCCATATTCAGCTTCAGGCCCATTGCCTGAAAGTTTTTGTACTGCTCTTCCAGTTTTGCCTTTTCGGCTACGAGTTCGTCGCGGTTCATCTCAAAATAATTCGCCATTGAAAACACACTCCTTTATCGTACTTCCTGTTCCCACAGTGTCCGCGCCGGGCTTTGAAAAGAAGCTTCCTGCCAGAGAGAGCCGCAGCCCAGCCGTCCAGACTTTAATATTATAGCTCATATCTGCTCTTAAAACAAGCATATCTCAAAAAAAGCCCCGCCAAAAGTCATAGCTTTCAGCGGGGCAGCGGCCCGGAGCAGCCTGCCGGGTGGGCAGATCAGCTCAGGGACGTCTGATTCTTATAGCGCTTGCGGACCGCGCCGTATTCCAACTTCGGTTCGCCGCCTTCGACGGTGTCCGCATCAATGGTCACGCGGATGATGGTGGCATCGCTGGGCACCTTGTACATGATGGGCATCAGGATGCTTTCCATCACGCTGCGCAGGCCGCGCGCACCGGTCTTGCGCTCGATGGTCTTGCGGGCGATCGCATGGAGAGCCTCATCGGTGATCTCCAGCTCCACACTGTCCATGTTGAGCAGCTCTTTGTACTGCTTGACCAGGCTGTTGCGGGGCTCCTTGAGCACACGGACCAGAGCGTCCTCGTCCAGATCATCCAGCACGGTGATGACCGGCAGACGGCCGATCAGCTCCGGGATGAGGCCGAACTTGACCAGATCGTGCGGCTCCACCTTGCGCAGCAGCGCCTTCTGGGCATCGTCGGAGTTGTCCTTCAGGGAGCTGCCGAAGCCCAGTGCGGACTTATCGGTGCGGCGCTGGATGTACTTGTCCAGGCCGTCAAAGGCACCGCCGCAGATGAAGAGGATGTTGGTGGTGTCGATCTGGATGAACTCCTGCTGGGGGTGCTTGCGGCCGCCCTGGGGCGGGACATTACTGACCGTGCCTTCCAGGATCTTCAGCAGGGCCTGCTGCACACCCTCGCCGCCCACATCGCGGGTGATGGAGGGGTTCTCGCTCTTGCGGGTGATCTTGTCGATCTCATCAATGTAGATGATGCCGATCTGTGCCTTCTGCACATCAAAATCGGCCGCCTGGATGAGCTTGAGCAGGATGTTCTCGACGTCCTCGCCGACATAGCCTGCCTCGGTGAGGGTGGTGGCATCCGCGATGGCGAAGGGCACCCCCAGCATCTTGGCCAGCGTCTGGGCCAGCAGGGTCTTGCCGACACCGGAGGGGCCAAGGAGCAGGACGTTGGACTTTTGCAGCTCCACGTCCGAGCCCTTGCCGCTCAGGATGCGCTTGTAGTGGTTGTAGACAGAGACCGCCAGCACACGCTTGGCCTCGTCCTGCCCGATGACATACTGGTCCAGGCCGTCTTTGATCTCCTCCGGGGTCAGGATGTTGACCGAGAGGTCGTCCGCAGCCTGCACATGGGCGCGGCTTGCATTGCCGCGGCTGGGGCGGTTCGAGCCAGGATGCTCCGGCTTGTCCGCGAGCAGGTCGTAACACAGGCCGATGCACTCGCTGCAGATGTTGACGCCGGGGCCGATGATCATCCGCTCCACTTCGTCCTGATGCTTACCGCAGAAGCTGCAAACCAGATCTTTTTCGTTTTTGTCTCTGCCGGAATTGTTGTTTGCCATAGCCGTTTTTCCTTATTCTGGGTCGTCAGACGCAGCGGGGTTCTCCCCTGCTGCGCCGATTGGTTTCAGCGATCCCTCAGCGGTGGGTGATGACCTCATCGATCAGGCCGTATTCCTTTGCTTGCTGCGCAGACATATAGTTGTCGCGCTCGGTATCCAGCTGGAGCTTTTCCAGCGGCTGGCCGGTGTACTCGCTCAGCATCCGGTTCATCTTATCGCGGATATAGACCATGTGCTCGGCATGGATCTTGATATCCGTGGTCTGGCCGGAAAGACCGCCGCCCTGACCGCCTGCGATGAGGGGCTGGTGGATCATGATCTCGGCGTTGGGCAGCGCAAAGCGCTTGCCCTTGGTGCCGCTGGCCAGCAGGAACGCGCCCATGGAGGCTGCCATGCCCATGCAGATGGTGGAGACATCGCACTTGATATACCGCATGGTATCGTGGATGGCCATGCCCGCACTGATGGAGCCGCCGGGGCTGTTGATATACAGGCTGATATCCTTATCCGGGTCCTGCCCTTCCAGATACAGCAGCTGTGCCACAACAAGGCTGGCCGTGGTATCGTTGACATCCTCGCTCAGCACGATGATGCGGTCATTCAGCAGACGGGAGAAGATATCGTAGGAACGCTCGCCGTGTGCCGACTGTTCCACAACATAAGGAACAAAACTCATAAAGTTCGCCTCCTGGATTGAAAATGTTTGGTATTTGCAAAATTGACCGATACGGCAAAAGAAACAGGGCCGTATCGGTCAATTTTAACAACCTTTGCTCACAAAAGCGGCGAAGCACCGTTTTTGCGATGGCGGCCTTGGAGGCTGAGCTTACTCAGCGTCCTCGGTCTTCTCGGCTTCCGCAGCCTTCTCCACGACGTTGGCGTGGCTCTTGATGAAGTCGATGGCCTTGTTGACGGCCAGATCCTTCTTCAGGTCATCGACGTTGACCAGCTCACGGACCTTGTCCTCTTCCATCTTGTACTGGTCTGCGATGCGCTTGATCTCAGCAGAGACCTCTTCCTCAGAAGCCTCGATGTTCTCAGCGGCAGCAACAGCCTCCAGAGCCAGACGGATCTTGACCTGCTTCTCAGCCTGGGGCATGAAGGAAGCGCGGAACTGCTCCACAGTCTGGCCCATATACTTCAGGTAGTCTTCCAGGCGCAGACCCTGCTGCTCCACACGGAAGGCAAAGTCGTTGACCATCTCGTCCATACGGGTGTCATACATAGCCTGGGGGATCTCAGCCTCCATGCTCTCGATGACCTGATCGACCAGAGCGTTCTCGACAGCCAGGTCGTCCTGCTTGTCCAGCTGCTCCTGGTTGTTCTTGCGGATGGACTCCTTGAAGGCCTCCAGCGTGTCATACTCAGAGCAATCCTTTGCCAGCTCGTCGTCCAGAGCGGGCAGCTCCTTGTACTTGACCTCGTGCAGCTTGATCTTGAAGACAGCTTCCTTGCCAGCCAGCTCAGCAGCCTGATACTCGGTGGGGAAGGTGACGTTGACGTCGAACTCTTCGCCAGCAGAGTGGCCGACGATCTGATCCTCGAAGCCGGGGATGAAGGAGCCGCTGCCCAGGGTCAGGCTGTAGTGCTCAGCCTTGCCGCCCTCGAATGCAACGCCATCGACGAAGCCCTCGAAGTCGATATCAACGATGTCGCCGTTCTCAGCAGCGCCCTCACGGGTCAGCTCACGGGCGTTGCGCTCCTGCACACGCTTCAGCTCGGCATCGACGGTCTCGTCGGTAACAGTATGGACCGTCTTCTCAACGGTCAGACCGTTGTAGTTGCCGACCTTGACTTCGGGCTTGACGGCGACCTTGACAGTCAGGGTCACGCCCTCGGTCTCGTTTGCGGAATCCACGCTAACCTCCGGGCGGCCAACGGGCTCGATGCCAGCTTCCTTGACGGCTGCCTCGTATGCGTCGGGGAACAGCTCGTTGATGGCATCGTAGGTGAAGACATCAGCGCCGTACATCTTCTCGATCAGAGCGCGGGGAGCCTTGCCCTTGCGGAAGCCGGGAACTGCGTACTTCTTGCCCTCCTTCTTGAAGACATCGGCAACTGCGGCCTTGAAGGCCTCAGCGTCGATGGAGAACTGCAGCTCTGCCATGCTCTTTTCGAGCTTTTCGCACTTGATGAAATTCATTTGTGTATCCTCCACTCAAAAATTCTATTGCGTTGGGAGCGGGGTGTTCCCCCTCCCCTGCAACCGCGCACCGCGTCCTTGCTGTTTGCGAAATGCGGGGACGCGCGCGCTCAATTGGGTGCAACAATCGCGTCAAAACTTATTATAGCACGTTCCAGACACAATTGCCAGACCAAATTTTGACTTTTTGTTCTTTTTGCCCACTCTGTCCGCCTTTAATTGATGCGGTACGGGCAGAAACGCAGGCCGTCGGCACTGACGAGCTTGTAGCGGATGCCGTCCACATCGCCCTGCACGGCATAGCGGATGGCATTTCCGTGCAGATGGCCATAGAAGCAGCGCCGGATGCCATAGTCCTTCAGCGTCGCCACGATCTCCGGGGCGCTGGTGCCGGTGTAGACCGGCGGATAATGCAGGAACACGAGCTTTTCCAGCCCCGGTTCCGCAGCATCCAGGCTCATTTTCAGCCGCCCGATCTCGCGATTCATGACCTTTTCGTCATGCGGCTCCCCCACATCGAACAGCCAGCCCCGTGTGCCACACAGGGCGTAGCCCTCCACCGTGTAGGAGTTGTTGTGCAGAATGTGCAGGGTATCGAAGCCCTCTGCTTTCAGGTAGGCGTTCATTTTGTTGGCCGTGCTCCACCAGTAATCGTGGTTGCCCTTCATGATGAGCTTCTGGCCCGGAAGCTGCTGCAAAAACGCGAAATCCCTGCGGGTATCGGTCAGGCGCATGGCCCAGCTGATATCCCCCGCCAGCACGATGGTGTCCTGCGGGGTGATGAGTTTGCGCCAGCTGCGCTCCAGCCGCTCTACGTAATTGTCCCACCCCGGAAAAATATCCATGGGCTTGGATGCGCCGAGGGAAAGATGGGTATCGCCAAGCACATAAAGTGCCATTCTGTTACTCCTGTTCTAGGTCAGATCACGCCTGATAGCGCAGCGCCACCTGTGCGATCTGCTCCGGGTCGATGACGGTGTGGAAGCGCTCCGCTTTCTGGCGCAGTGCCGACAGGCTGGCCGGAGCGGTGCAGCCGGTGGCCTCTTCCAGCTGCTGCATGGCCTCGAAATCGTTGGCCGGGGCGGCATGGCCCAGTGCTTCCAGTACGCTGCGCGGGAACTTGAAGGGCGATGCGGTGGAGAGCACCACCATCGGCACCCCGTCCCGCTTATGCTGAGACGCCACATGGAACGCCACGGCGGTGTGGGTATCGCAGAGGTAGTGGTCCTGCTCGTAGCGGGCGCGGATCTCCTCTGCCACCTGCGCTTCGCTGCTCCAGCCGCAGGCGAAGCTCTCCTGGATGGCGGCCAGCGTTTCGGGGCGGACGGTGTAGCTGCCCGTCTCGTTCAGCTGCTTCATCAGAGAAGCCACTTCCGTGTCGCTGCCGGTGACATGGTACAGCAGGCGTTCCAGGTTCGACGAGACCAAAATATCCATGCTGGGCGAAGTGGTCTTGTAGAACGCGCGCCGGGCTGTGTAAGTGCCGGTGGTGAGGAAGTCGGTGAGAACATTGTTCTCGTTGGAAGCGCAGACCAGCTTGCCCACGGGCAGGCCCATCTGCTTGGCGTAATAGCCTGCCAGAATGTCGCCGAAGTTGCCGGTGGGGACGCAGAAATCCACTGCGTCGCCCAGCGCGATCTGCCCCGCCTTGAGAAGCTGGGCGTACGCAGCAAAATAATAGACGATCTGCGGGACCAGACGGCCCCAGTTGATGGAGTTGGCGCTGGACAGGCGGATGTTCCGCTTTGCCAGCTCGGCAGCAATGGCCGTGTCGCCGAAGACCCGCTTCACGCCGGTCTGGGCGTCGTCAAAGTTGCCGTGCACTGCATAGACGGCGACATTATCGCCCTCCTGCGTGGCCATCTGCAGGCGCTGGATCTCGCTGGTGCCGCCCGTGGGGAAGAACACGGCGATCTCGACGCCGGGAATGTCGTGGTAGCCATCCAGCGCGGCCTTGCCGGTATCGCCGCTGGTCGCCACCAGGATCAGCGTCTTCTCCGTGCGGCCCAGATTCTTCTTGGCCTCCACCAGGAGCTTCGGCATCAGCTGAAGGGCATAATCCTTGAATGCACAGGTCGGGCCGTGCCACAGTTCCAGCGAATAGACCTCGTCCGAAACAGGGGCCAGATAGCCCGCCTTGCCGTCAAATGCTTCGCCATAGGTGGTCTTTGCCGCCTCTGCGAGGAACTGCTGAGAATAATCGGTCAGGTACTGGCCCACGATGGCCGCAGCCATTTCGGGGTAATCGAGTGCACAGATCGATGCAACGTCCACTTTCGGAAAGCTCTGCGGAACAAACAGACCGCCCTCGTCCGACAGGCCCTGTGCAATGGCCTGCGAAGCATTTACCACACGGTTTCGGTCTCTCGTACTGAAAAACTGCATTGTCGTCGCTCCTTTTCGTCCGCGGGTCCACAATGACCCTTTTTGTCGGCAGCGGCAAACGCCGGTTTCTGCCTTTTTCCCACCAGTGCACCCCGCTCACGCGGTAAATGCACCCTTTATAATATGTACCATCCAGCGCCCGCTGTCAAGAGGGGTCACCTCGGCAACGTCAAATCGGGCGGGTGCATCGCTCTGCCCGGTCTGCTGAAGATACTGCTTTGCGGCGCGGATGAGTCTGCGCTGCTTGGCTGGTGTAACGGCGGAGGCGGGGCTTGCCAGCGGGTCCGGGCTGCGGGTCTTGACCTCACACAACACGATGGTCCCGTCCGGCTCCCGTAGGATGAGGTCGATCTCCCCCATCCGGGTGCGGTAATCGTGGGCCAGCAGCAGGCAGCCCCGCTGCTGGTAATAGCGCGCGGCGACGGCCTCGCCCTTCCGGCCGGTCTCGGCGGCATCCATCACTTGCCCTCCGGCCAATAGCCCTGCTTTTTGAGGAAGCTGCGGCGGTAGAACGGCTGGATGCCGTATTGTGCGATCAGCTCATAGTGGAGCTTTGTCGGGTAGCCCTTATGTTTGGCCAGCTGGTACTGCGGGTACTGGCGGTCCAGTTCCAGCATGTAGCGGTCCCGGCTGACTTTGGCCAGCACCGAGGCCGCGCCGATGCTGGCGCTGGTCGCGTCGCCCTTGACCACCGGCTGTGCAGGCATGGTCAGCCCGGCCGGGGTGCGGTTACCGTCGATGAGGACAAGGTTCGGCACGATGTCCAATTCTTCCACGGCCTGCCGCATCCCGCCCATGGTGGCGTTGAGGATGTTGTCGCGGTCGATGATCTCCGGCCCCACGAAAACGATCTTGTAAGCCAGCGCTTTTTCGATGATCTCGTCAAACAGGGCTTCCCGCTTTTTCTCGGTCAGCTTTTTGGAGTCGTTGATGCCGTAGACCGGGTGTTCCGGGTCCAGGATGCAGGCAGCCACGCAGACGGGGCCGCAGAGCGGGCCGCGCCCGGCTTCGTCCACCCCGGCAAAGCAGCCGTATTCTGCCCGAATGGCTGCGTCATACGCATACAGCGGTGCGGAGATCTCTTCGTCGGAACGCCGTTTCATTCGTCGTCCTCCTGTGAAAAGTCCGCAAGGTCGTCCCGCTGGGGCGGGCACTCCAGCGAGATCCTGCCCCACTTGCAGGCGCGGAACTCGTCCACCAGCATGATGGCACAGCGCTCGGTGTTGACCTCGCCGCCGCGCACCAGCAGGCCGCGCTTGCGGCCGATGGCTTCCATCAGCTCATAGGGCGGCAGCGCCATCGTCTCGGCGTCCAGCTTGTAGCGCTGGCCCACGAGGTCGGGGTAATTGCGGCGCACCTCGTCCAGCAGGTTCATCGCCAGCTCCTCCACATCCAGGATGTCGTCCTTGATAGAGCCGATGAAGGCCAGATTGGAGGCGATGGTCTTGGAATCAAACTTTTTCCAGAGCACACCGGGCATGTCCAGCAGGTCGAACTTCTCGGTGCTGACCCACTGCTTGCCCTTGGTCACGCCGGGGCGGTCGGCGGCTTTGGCGCGGGCCGAACCCGCAAACGTGTTGATAAAGGTCGATTTGCCCACATTGGGGATGCCGCAGAGCATCACCTGCGTCTTGGCACCGCCCATGCCGCGCACCTGACGGCGCGCCAGCAGACCAGCCAGTTCTTTTTCGATGGCGGCCTGGACTGCCTTGGCCCCGCCCTTCTGCTTGGCGCTGATGGCCACACAGCCGGCATCGGCGGCACGGAAGTACCGGATCCACGCCTCTGTCACAACGGGGTCGGCCAGGTCGGCCTTGTTCAGCACATAGAGCTTGGGCTTCCGGGCCGTGATCCGCTCGATTTCCGGGTTCAGGCTGGAAAGCGGGATGCGGGCATCCAGCAGCACGAGGCTTGCGTCCACATGCTGGATCTCCTGCTCCATCATCCGCAGCGTCTTGGTCATATGGCCGGGGAACCACTGGATGTTATATTGGTTTGCGAACCGGGTATCCTGATTGTTCATTTTACCACTCCAAAATCCGAAACGGGCAAAAAGCAGAGCAGCACCTTGCCCAGAATATCACGTTCATCAATGCAGCCCACGTAGGACGAGCGGCTGTCCAGCGAATTGTTGCGGTTGTCGCCCATGATGAAAACGGTGCCTTCCGGCACGGTGTACGGGAACTCCACATCATAGCCGAGATAGGTCGGCTCAGCGATGTAATCCTCCCGCAGCACTTCGCCGTTCACAGCGACGGTGCCGGTCTCGTAGTCGATGCAGATGGTGTCGCCGCCTTTGGCGATGACCCGCTTGACCAGCGGTTTGCCGTAGGGCGTGTAGCTGTCCACGATGACCACATCCCCGCGCTGGGGCTCGTACCCGGCACCCCAGACGATGAGCTTTTCACCGTTCTGCAGGGTGGGCACCATGGACTCGCCATCCACCTGAATGATCCGGAAAAAGAACGAAAAGATGAGCACCAGCACCAGAGCCGCCGAGATCAGCGCCTCGTACCATTCAAATGCGCCCTGGCCTTTTGCAGCTTTTGGCTGCTGTGTCGTCTGTTTTTCCATTTCCCGATGCACCTCTCAATCCAGTTTGCCGGGCAATACCCGACAAATAAAGAAAAAAGGGACAACAAGTTGTCCCTTTTCTCCCGTTTTACGCGGGGATCATCAAATATCGCTCTTGACCTTGGCAGCCTTGCCAGTACGGCCACGCAGGTAGAACAGCTTTGCGCGGCGGACCTTGCCCTTGCGGACAACCGTGACCTTCTCAACGAAGGGGCTGTTGATGGGGAAGACACGCTCGACACCAACGCCGTAGGAAACGCGGCGAACGGTGAAGGTCTCAGCAACACCACCGTGCTTCTTTGCGATGACAGTGCCCTCGAAAGCCTGGATACGCTCACGATCGCCGTCCTTGATACGAACATCAACGCGGACGGTGTCGCCAACGTTGAACTGAGGCTTTTCAGCCTTGATGCTGCCTTCAGAAATAATCTTCAGTGCGTCCATTTTTGAATCCTCCATTTGTTTTTAGACGTTCATGCACGGCTCGCCGCCGCCAGAGGACCGCCCGTTTAATGATATCGTGTCATTAACCCCGCTGTGGTTTCAGCGGACACTAACGCCTTAATAGGATAGCACAAATCGCCCGCAAATGCAAGCGATTCGTCCAAAATAATCCCAAAAATTTTCTGTTCTGCCCAAAAGACATTCTTCTCAGGCGAACAGCGTCTTTTCTGCCGTCAGGAAATGGGTGCGCAGGATGCTGGCCTCCGCCGCCGGGACGCCGAAGGTCTCTTCCAGCGCCGCCGTGAGCAGGGCAGGGTTCAGGGTAAGCTCCTGCGAAGCGGGCAGGCAGATGGAAAAACATACCTGCTCCCCTTCTTCCGTCAGGTCCAGCGAAGGCACGAACTCCTTCATCTCCACCGTCTTGACCTTGCGCTTGCTCTTTTTCTCCACCGGGACGCTTTCCAGCGCATTGTACGCTTCCAGTGCAGCCTTTCGCACAGCCGGATAACGGACCTCGTAGCAGGCATAGGCGATGAGGTCGGCCTTCATCTCGACGGGGGCCACCTTCGTGACCACGATACCGGCGGGCATGATGGCATTCAGGGCCGTCTTCCACTGCTCAAAATTCGGGGCTTCGGCCTCGGTCTTGACGTCCACGCACTCGCATGCGCTCTCCTGCCCCAGCGACAACGGGCAGGCAAAGGTCATGTAGATATGGGGGTTGAAGCCCAGCGTATGCCACACCGGCAGGCTGCTGCGCTTGAGCACCCGCTGCATCACCCGCTGCATGTCCAGCAGCGAGATGTAGGAGGCCTCATTTTTCTTTTCAAACGAGATTCTGACTGTAATCAAAGCAGGGCCCTCCTAACAGATGGTTGGCACCACAGCCGTGGCAGGCACGGTTGCAGGGCTGGGTGGTCTGGGCCGCAAGGGCCTTCTGGTACTCCCGCACCAGATATTCGTGGGTGACGCCGTAATCCATGTGGCTCCACGGGGTCACCTCGTCCAGGCCGATGGGGCGCTGGCAGTAGAAGAACGGGTCCACGCCGAGGTCGGCGAAGGTCTGCATCCAGGTGTCGTACCGGAAGCACTCGTCCCAGCCGTCAAAGAAGCAGCCGCGCTTGTAGGCTTCCAGGATGACCGGGGCCAGACGACGGTCGCCCTTGGCGAATACGCCTTCCAGGAAGCTGGTCTTGCTGTCGTGGTAGTTGACCCGGATCTTCCGGCTGCGGGCACGGGCGCACTCCACCAGATGCTTCTGCTTCTCGCGCAGCATCTCCTCCGTATCCATGGGGACGAACTGGAAGGGCGTGTGGGGCTTGGGGACAAAGCAGGAACAGCTGATGGTCACCTGCACCCCGCGGCCCTTGGCATGAGGCGTATTATAGTAGAGGTCCACGACCTTCTGGGCCGTCTCGGCGATGCCCTCGATGTCCTCCATCGTCTCGGTGGGCAGGCCCATCATGAAGTAGAGCTTGACTGAGGAATAGCCGTTGGCAAACGCGATGGAGCAGGTCTTTTCGATCTCGTCCCAGGTGACGTTCTTGTTGATGACATCGCGCAGGCGCTGGGTGCCGGCCTCGGCCGCAAAGGTCAGGCCGCTCTTGCGCACCTTGGTGGTCTTTTCGATGAGGCTCTGGGAGAAGTTGTCCATGCGCAGAGAAGGCAGCGACAGGCTGACGTGCTCCTGCGGTGCCCACTCGTTCAGGTCGTCCAGCAGTTCTTCGAGCTGGCTGTGGTCGGAGGTGGACAGGCTGGACAGGCTCAGTTCCTCGTAGCCGGTGTTGGCGCAGAGGTCCTTTGCCGCCCGGTTCAGCAGGCCCGCGTCGCGCTGACGCATGGGGCGGTACAAAAAGCCCGCCTGACAGAAGCGGCAGCCGCGCACACAGCCGCGCAGCACCTCAATGCTGGCGCGGTCCTGGATGGCACCCACCATAGGCACCACGAAGTTGGTCGGGGGCGCAAATTCGTTCAGGTCCTTGATGATGGCCTTGGTGATGACGGCCGGGATGTCCGGCTCGTTGGGCGTGATGGACTTCACACGGCCGTCTTCCTGATATGCCACGTCGTAGAAAGCCGGAATGTAGATGCCGGGGATCTTTGCAATGCGGCGGAGCAGCTCCTTTTTGGAGACGCCGCCCTCTTTTTTGGCCTTTTCGATCTCGGCGCAGATGCCGGGCAGCTGGTTCTCGCCCTCGCCCAGCTGGATGACATCAAAGAAATCTGCGATGGGCTCGGAGTTGCAGGCGCAGGGGCCGCCCGCCACGATGAGCGGCCAGCGCTCGTCGCGGTCCTTGGCATAGAACGGGATGTGCGCCAGGTCCAGCATGGCCAGGATGTTGGTATAGGAAAGCTCATATTGCAGGGTAAAGCCCACGGCATCGAAGGCGGTCAGCGGGTCCTTGCTCTCCATGGTGTAAAGGGGCAGGCCCAGCCGCTCCATCTCCGCCTTCATATCCAGCCAGGGCATGAACGCGCGCTCACACCACCAGTTCGCGTGGCTGTTGAGCAGCTCGTACAAAATCTTCTCGCCGAGGAAGGACATGCCCACCTCATACGTATCCGGGAAGCAGAACGCAAACCGGACATCCATCTTCTCTTTGTCTTTGTACACGCTGCCCGGCTCGCCGCCGGTATAGCGGCCCGGCTTCTGCACCCGGCCCAGCGCTTCTTTCAGTTTCGGGTCAAACATCAAGTTCCTCCATTGACAGAACGTTTTTTCATTCGTTTTATTTTACCCGATTTCTGAGGGAATTGCAATCCTTGATTTCGACAAAAAGGAGCTCTTGGATGAATAACCCAAGAGCTCCAAATTTCTAAAAATCAAGATACACAGTTATAGATCGTTTCTCCCCACATTGCGGTTAGTAGAATGTTATCTGTATTCTGGTCGTTCAAAAGGTTCAGCTGCACCATATAGTTTTCGCCGCCATTCGCCATCACAATGATCTGCAAATTTTCCGAAGCATCCTCTGTTGACTGAACCACCTTGTTCCATGCTTCAATTCCACTTGCATTTCCCATAGTTGCCAACAGAGCTGTATTGGCCAGCCCATCCTGCCAGACATTCACGGTGTATAAATACCCCTCTAGTGAGATTGTACAGTTCTCTCCAAATCCAGAAAGCACATCCTTCAATGCAGCTTTTACCTGTTCCGGAGAATCTTCCGTTGCTGTTTCCTGTTGTTCAGATTCTTCCTGACTTTGATAGAGCGAAACACTCTGTCCCTGCACATCATAATCATAATAGGCCGCAATGCAGTAATAGCCGTCAATATATTCTTCTACCCATTCACCATCCAGAAGCTCTCCGCTCTCACCAACAATCTCGTTTACCTTATCCGATTGTTCTGAACCCGGTAGCACCATCATTGAAAAATAAAATGTATCATTGATTGCATCGCTTTTGATTTCAAACGGCTCACTCACTGCTTTTCCGTTTTTCACTACCACATCCTGCTGCGTCATATCCACTGTTGTATCATCATCCAGCTCCATTGATATCACAGTTCCATCCGGCAAATTCGTGCGAACTGAAAAAACCGGCTTATCCTGTTCTCCTTCTACACTCGTTTCCAGATAAACTTTCAGTTTTTCTGGTTGTGGCGTTTCTATTTTTTCTTTCGGAAGCTCTTCCAGTACATACACTTCCACTTCAATTGCAGCGTCCGCTTCAAAAGTAGTGTTTTTTTGGTAATCCGTTTTTCCATCCACGGTAACGCTTGCTACTGTCTCACTTTTATCTTCTTCTGTTGTTTTGATTTCGTTTATTGTAACATTAGTAAATCCAGCATCCTCCAACTGTGATACAATTTCTTCCCTTTGCATTCCCATATAGTCTGTACTTCCAAATGGCATTTTGGATGGATTCCTAAAGGAACTGCACCCAGCAAAACAAAGCAACGCTAAAATTGTAGACAGTACCACCACAATTCTTTTCATGATAATCCTCCTGTTTTTAGTAGTATCAACTCTACCTTTCCACTTCATTATATATTGTAAAATTACATTTGTAAACATGTTCTATAGAAATATTATAATTGTAGTCTACAAATTTGTGCTCCATTTGGCTACACTTGTAATAAAAGTGAGGTGCATTATGGAAAACAATAAAAAGCTGATTATCCGTCCTAGAAGAGCTGCCCTTGGAAAAACAGCAGTTGTTTCTGTGCGCCTGTCGGAAGACATGCTCAAACGGCTTGACGCTATTACTGACCGCACTGGTCATAGCCGAAATGAATTGATTCAAATGTGCGTAGAGTTTGGATTGGATAATCTGGAAATCAAAGAAGATTAACATTACTATGCTAAAAGGCGTCGGGAGCTTTATTTTCCCGACGCCTTTCTTTTATTCTCAATTATTCTGATACTGCTGACAAACATCTGCGCCCCATCCAGCGGCGGGATGGGCAGGAGGTTGAACGCCCCAGTCAGGAGATTGGCCGCCCAGAACGCGCTGCCCCGGATGGTGGCCTCCTGTTCGAGCCGGACGGCCCAGAGAGCCGCCAGCAGAACGTTCGTCAGCGGCCCGGCCGCAGCCAGCCAAAACGTCTGCTGCGGCGTCATGCTGCGGCCCCGTGTGCGCATACAGAAGCCGATCAGGGTCACTTCGATGGTCGGAAAGGTGCGGAACATCGCCCAGTAGACTAGGATATGCCCCCACTCGTGGAGGAAGGCCGCGCACAGCCCCAGCCGCAGAAAGCCGCTGGCGTCGAACCAGAGCAGCACATAGAGGACCCCGCAGAGCAGGACCGGGTCCCGGAAAACGAGCGGCCCGATGTGCAGCGCCTGCTTCATGGCAGGCCCAGCGCTTTGGCCGGGTCGTACCGGATGCCCTGTGTCAGAAATTCAAAGTGCAGGTGGGCACCGGTAGACCGGCCCGTCTGCCCGGCGGTCCCCAGGTACTGGCCCGCAGACACGACCTCCCCTGCCCGGACATAGAGATACTGCATGTGGGCATAGACCGTCTCCTGCCCGCCGGGGTGCGCGATGCGCAGGTAGTTGCCGTAGGTCCCGCTGCGGCGGGCGGCGGTCACGGTGCCACCCAGCGCCGCCAGCACAGGCGTCCCCTCTGCGCAGGCAAGGTCTACCCCACGGTGAAAGGCTTCTGCCCCGGTGAAGGGGTCTGCCCGCCAGCCATAGGCGTCCGAAACGCGGAATGCCGTGGTCCCCAGCGGAAAGCAGAGCGCTTCGCTCGGCTTTGCCGGTTCCAGCGACGCACCCGCCGGGGCTGCCCGTTCTGCACTTTTGGCCCGTGCCGGGAGCACGACGCCTGCCACCAGCCCCAGCAACAGCGCCGCCAGCGCTCCGGTCGCCGCTGCCCGCCTGAGGATCTTCTTTCTGCCTGCTCGTCCCATTCCTGCCCGCATCGCACATTCCTCCCTTGGGGGTATTTTATGCCGGTCATCCCGTTCGGAGAACAAAAACGCCCCCACAGAGCATCGTTCTCTGTGAGGGCGTGGTCTCAGCGCTTGGGGCGGAGCCAGTGGTGGAACTGTTCAAAAAGGTCCATCAGACCGCCGCGGGGCTTGGCCGGGGTGTGCGGGGCGGGATGTGTGACCGCGACCGGATGGTGCACCGTCTGTTCCGCCTGCGGGGCAGTTTCGGGCACCACGGCTGGCTTTGCGGGCTCTGCCGCCGGCAGCGGCGTCGGCTCCGAAGGGGCTTTGGGTGCTTCCGCAGCCGGTGCAGGCGTTTCCTCCGGGGCGGCAGTACGAACCGGTTCCGGTCGGGCGGGTGTTTCCTCCGGAACGTCATCGCGGGCCGTCCAGTCATTTTTCAGCAGGTCGTACATCCCCATCTGGCCGTTGACGAGTGCTTCGTCCGGGGCGGCTTTGACCTTCTGGTAGCTGCCGTCCGCCTTCATCTCGCGGGCATTGACGTTATCCCGCAGCTGAAGCTGCAAGATCTCGCTGAGCTTCCGGATGAGAACGGGGTCCTCCACCCGGACGCCCACCTCCACACGGCACTCGGTGTTGCGGGTGAGGAAATCGCCGGAGGCAATGTAGATGCGGGTGGTGGTGCCATCGTAGAAGCTGTAGATGCGGCCATGCTCCAGATAGCGGCCCACCAGGCTGCGGATGTGCAGGTTCTCGGTCTTGCCCGGCACCTCGGCGCGGACGCAGCAGATGCCGCGGACGATCATATCAATGCGGACCCCGGCGCAGCTGGCCTCTTCCAGCTTGAGGATGATATCGCGGTCCGAGATGGAGTTGTTTTTCAGGATCATCGACGCCGGGCGGCCCAGGCGGGCGGCATTGATGACGCGGTCCATCTCATCCAGCAGGACGCTCTTGAAGCGCAGCGGGGCCACCAGCATCTTTTCACTGGTCTCCGTCAATTTCTGGACGGCGAGATTCTGGAAGACGTTGGAGGCCTCCTCGCCGATGCCGAGGTCTGCCGTAATGAAGGAGTAATCGGTGTAAAGCTCGCTGGTCTTCTCGTTGTAGTTGCCAGTGCCGATCTGGGTGATATAGCTGTAGCCCTGCGGGCCTTTCTTGGTGATGAGGGTCAGCTTGGAGTGGACCTTGTAATCTTCAAAGCCGTAGAGGACGGTGCACCCGGCTTCTTCCAGCTGCTTGGACCAGTCGATGTTGTTCTGCTCGTCAAAACGGGCGCGCAGCTCCACCAGTGCTACGACTTCCTTGCCGTTTTCGGCGGCCTCCATCAGCGCCTGCACGATCTGGGACTCCCGCGCCATCCGGTAGAGGGTCATCTTGATGGAGATGACCGCCGGGTCCTGCGCGGCCTTTTTCAGCATGGCGATGAAGGGCCGGATGGACTGGTACGGATAGCTGAGGAGGACGTCGTGCTTTTCCACCTCGGCCGCGAGGTCATAGTCCGGCGGCGGCAGCATGGGCCGGGCTGCGGGGTAGAACAGCTCCGGGTGGCCGTCGGCTTCCATCCTGGAAGTGAGTTTGTAGAAGAAGCTCAGGTCCAGCGGGCTTTTCTGCGCAAACACCCGCTTGTGCGTCAGTTCCAGCTTCTCGCAGAGGATGCGGACGATCTCCTGCGGGGCCGTGGGCGTGACCTGCAGGCGGACTGCCGCCAGCTTGCGGCGGCGCTTGAGCAGGTCGGCCATGATCTCGCGGTAGTCGATATCGTGGTCCATCATCCCCTCTTTGACGTCGATGTCGGCGTTTCGGGTGACGCGGAAGAGGCAGGTCTCCTGCACGGCATCCTTGCCGAAGATGAGGGACGCATAGTGGAGCACCAGCTCCTCGGTCAGGGCAAACTCCGTGCGGCCGTCCCGGCGGATGACCTGCATCCGCTCCATCTGGCTGGAAATGGGGACCATGCCGAGGCTCTGCTCCCCTTTTTCCTTGAGCAGGACGCCGAGATAGATCTCCTTGTTCCGCAAAAAGGGGAACGGATGGCGGCTGTCCACGATCTGCGGGCTGAGGATGGGGAACAGCTCGCTCTGGAAGTACTTTTTCCAGAAGTGCTCCTCCTCTTTGGAAAGCGCGTTGAAGTCCACTTTCTTATAACCGCATCCTGCCAGACTTTCCAGCGCCTTCTCGTAATATTTATCACAATCCTCCTGCAAATGCGCCACCTTGGGCATGATGGCGGTCAGCTGCTCTTCGGCGGTCATGTTCGTCTTGTTCTCGCGCTTGTCCCGCTCCTTTTGGGCGCGCATCAGGCTGGCCCGCTCCTGCAGCGAACCCACGCGCACCATGAAGAACTCGTCGAGATTGGAGCCGTAAATGGCCAGGAACTTGACCTGCTCGGCCAGCGGGACATTTTTATCCTTGCCCAGCACGAGCACCCGGCGGTTGAAATCCAGCCAGCTCAGTTCGCGGTTGATGAAAATGGTATCCTCTTTCATAATTACTCCCCTTTTCTGGGTTTGTTCAGCTCACATAGGCCAGTCCTTCCCAGGAAGCCACGATGCTCTCGCTGAGGCCGGGCACCTTGGCCGCATCCGCAACATGCCGGAACGGGCCGTGCGTGTCGCGGTATTCCAGGATCGCCTGCGCCCGCTTTTCGCCGACGTTTGGCAGGATGCAGAGCGTTTCGAGGTCTGCTGTGTTCAGGTCCACCCGGATGAGCTGGACCATGGGCGTTTCGGATGCTGCCTTTGGCGTCAGCCTGGGCGGCGCAAGGGCAGCCGCCAGCAGGATGCAGACCGCAGCCGCCGCTGCCGCACACAGCAAAAACAGCCGTTCGTGCCGCCGGGCAGATGCCTGAGAACCGGTTTCCTTCATTGTACCCGACTTTCCTCCAAAAAGAAAGCCCCCTGCACGAAAAATACAGGAGACTTTACACAACTTTTACGCAGACGTTTCCGCAGAGCGCACCATGCCATAGAGCAGCTCCGCCGCAGCACCGGCATCGTGGTCGGTGAGGGTGGTCTGCCTGGCGGCAAGGCGCAGCTCAGCCGGGGCATCGGCTGGGACGACGCTGTTCCCCGCCAGATGGACCAGCTCTGCCATCTGGGTGCAGTCAGCCAGAACGGTCAGCTGCTCGGCAGAATAGCCTGCCGGGGAGCAGACGGCCTGGACCATCGCACTGCCGGACACACTGCCCGGCAGAAGCGCCAGCACATCCGGGCCCATCCGCTCGGCGCGGAGGGTCACGGTGGCCTCGCCCAGCGCCTTTTCCAGCAGCGCCGTCAGGGGGACCTGCTTTTTGTCCTGATAGAACAGGATGCGCAGCACATCCTCTCCCCGGACGTCCGCCGCATTGCTCAGCACAAAGGTGGTCCACTCCTGCCGCAGGTGGGCTTCCAGAGACTCGCTCATCCGCAGCACACGGGTGGAGCCGTTCTTCATCTGCAAAGCAATGCCGACGCCCGGCACACCGGGCAGCACCCGGAGGACGGATTCCTCCATCCCGGCAAAACTGCACAGGGCCGTGCCCGTGCCCTCGGCAAAGTTGTAGGCCAGCACACCGCCGCAGACCAGCGCGGGTGCGCTGAGCCGCACCCCGCCCAGCAGAGAACGCACCACCTTGGGCGACCGCTGGGAGTAGATGGTCAGCTTGCCGCCGCGGCTGGCAAACAGCTGCAGCACATCGCGGTGGAGCTGGGGCAGGCTGCCCTCTGCATTCAGAAGAAGGTTGTCGAGATCGCAGAGGACCAGCGTATTTTCGATGGAATTGCTCATTCGTTGTTTCCTCCTGTGCGCTGACGGAGCGTGGTCAGAAAGCGGGTGAAGTAATCCGGCAGTTCGGAATCAAACCGCAGATGCTCGCCCGTGATGGGGTGGACGAAGCCCAGTGTTTTGGCATGAAGGCACTGGCCGTGGAGGCTGGTGATGCAGTTGTGCGGGCCATAGACCGGGTCCCCTGCCACCGGGTGATGGATGGACGCCATATGAACGCGGATCTGGTGGGTGCGGCCCGTTTTCAAGCGGCATTCCAGCATCGTGAACTCGCCCAGGCGTTCCAGCACCCGGTAGCCGGTGTAGGCATACTTGGTGTGGGGTTCGGTGGACGGGTAGACGGCCATCTTCTTGCGGTCGGTCTTCGAGCGGCCCAGATGGGACTCCACAAAGCCCTCGTCCTGTGCAAAGCCGCCGTAGACGATGGTATGGTAGGCCCGCTCCACGCTGTGGACCGCCATCTGCTGGGACAGGCCGATGTGGGTGGCGTCGTCCTTGGCGACGACGAGAAGGCCGCTGGTGTCCTTATCAATGCGGTGGACGATGCCGGGGCGGATCTCGCCGCCGATGCCGGAAAGGCTGCCCTTGCAGTGCCACAGCAGCGCATTGACCAATGTGCCGTCCGGGTTGCCGGGGGCCGGGTGCACCACCATGCCCTTGGGCTTGTTGACCACCAGCAGGTGCGCATCCTCAAACACGATGTCCAGCGGGATCTCCTGCGGCACGGCTTCAATGGGCCGGGCGTCCGGGATCTCCAGCAGGATGATGTCGCCGGCCTTGAGCTTCAGGCTCTTGACCGGGGCCTTGCCGTTGCACAGCACATGGCCATCTGCCACCAGCGCCTGCAGCGCACTGCGGGAAAGGCCGGTATCCTCCCCGCTCAAAAAGCGGTCGATGCGCTGGCCTGCGCCCTCCGCTTCCACGATAAATTCACGCTGTTCCATGGGTCACGGCTCCTTTGCGTCACCGGAGTGCAGCTCCTCCAAAAAGATGACCAGCACCCAGAGCGCCACACCCACACAGACGCAGATGTCCGCAAAGTTGAAGACGGCGAACCGCATGAACAGCAGGTTGATGTAGTCCACGACCTCGCCGTTCAGCACACGGTCGATGAGGTTGCCGATGCCGCCGCCCAGCACAAGGATCAGTGCCGCCTGCTGCAGGCGATTGTTCCGGCTGCGGAACAACAGCCAGTATGCGACGAGGATCAGCGCAGCGCTGGTGGCCACGATCAAAAACAGCTGCCTGCCGCTGAGCAGGCTGAATGCCATGCCCTGGTTGAGCACGAACCGCAGCTCCACCACATGGGGGATGAGCGGCAGAGTGCCCACGGGCATCAGCACATGCACCGCCCAGAACTTGATGCCCTGGTCGATGCCGATGAGCGCTGCCACACACAGCAGGTTAAAGATCACATAAGCCATAACGAAATACTCCCAACAGCGGGCCGGACCCGCCGGTCTTCTGATATCAAAAAGCGGCGCTCCCCTGCTCGAAAGGAGCGCCGCAGCGTTCAAACGGAAAAAGCCTTAGCCTTCCACCACGCTTGCACAGCGAGCGCAGAGGGTGGGGTGAGCCGGATGGGTGCCAATGTCTGCGGAATACTTCCAGCAGCGCTCGCACTTGTCGCCGGTGGCGTGAGCCGCAGCCACGCCCAGACCCTCGACCGCAGAGGCAGCGCCGCCCTCGCCCTTGACCAGCTCCACCTGGGAGACGATCATCAGGTCAGCCAGCTCGTCCATGGGGATGCTGTTCAGCAGGTCATAGACGGCATCGTTGCAGTACAGGGTGACGGCAGCTTCCAGCGAAGCACCGATGGTCTTCTCGGCACGGGCCTGCTCCAGCACCTTCTTGACCTCGTCGCGGACAGCGATGAGCTGTGCCCACTTAGCCTTGAAGGCATCGTCGGCGGCATACTGGCCCGCTTTGGGCATATCCTCGAAGACGACGTACTTGTTCATGCCCTCGGTCTTGGGCATGAAGTCCCAGATCTCCTGGCTGGTGAAGCAGAGGATGGGGGCGATGATCTTATCCAGTGCGACCAGGATCCTGTACATGGTGGTCTGTGCTGCGCGGCGGGCTGCGCCGTTGGTGCAGTAGAGACGATCCTTGGTGACATCCAGATAGAAGTTGGACATGGCCACGACGCAGAAGTTGTAGACTGCGTGGTAGACCTTGTTGAAGTCGTAGACCTCATAACCGGCGTGTGCGTTGACGATCAGGTCGTCCAGCGCAGCCAGTGCCCAGCGGTCAATCTCCTGCAGCTGGTCATCGGTGACACAGTCGGTATTGGGGTCGAAACCGTCCAGATTGCCCAGGATAAAGCGGGCGGTGTTGCGGATCTTGCGGTAAGCCTCGCTCAGCTGCTTGAAGATGTTCTTACCGGCGCGCACATCGACGGTGTAGTCGGAAGAAGCGACCCACAGGCGGATGATATCGGCGCCGTAGTCCTTGATGATCTCGCTGGGTTCCACGCCGTTACCAGCGCTCTTGTGCATCTGCTTGCCCTGCTCGTCCACGACCCAGCCGTGGCACAGAACGGACTTGTAGGGGGCACAGCCCTTGCTTGCAACACTGGTCAGCAGGCTGGACTGGAACCAGCCGCGGAACTGGTCGCCGCCCTCCATATACATGTCAGCCGGGAAGTGCAGCTCCGGGCGCTCTTCCAGAACGGCTGCATGGGTGGAGCCGGAATCGAACCAGACATCCATGATGTCGGTGTCCTTGGTCCACTCAGAAGCGCCGCACTTCTCGCAGACTTCGCCTGCGGGGATGATCTGCTCGGCTTCGTACTTGTACCAGGCATCGGAGCCTTCCTTGCGGAACAGCTCGCTGACAGCCTTGATGGTGGCGTCGGTGATGTGGTAAGCACCGCACTTCTTGCAGTAGAAGGCCGGGATGGGCACGCCCCAGGTGCGCTGACGGCTGATGCACCAGTCGTTGCGGTCGCGGACCATGCCCTTCATGCGGTCGTGGCCCCAGTCGGGCATCCACTGCACGGTGTCGATGGCCTTGTAGACATCCTCACGGAACTTTGCGACCGAGCAGAACCACTGCTCGGTGGCGCGGAAGATGATGGGGTGATGGCAGCGCCAGCAGTGCGGGTACTGATGCTTGATGTGCACCTGACCCATGACGGCACCGGACGCGGTGAGGTCGGCCAGGATGGTCTTATTGGCTGCCCAGACGCGCTGGCCTGCGTACTTGCCGGCCAGGTCGGTCAGATAGCCGCCGTCGTCCACGGGGACAGTGATGGGCACCTGCGGATACTTCTGGCAGACGTTGAAGTCATCGACGCCGTGGCCGCCTGCGGTGTGGACGCAGCCGGAGCCACTCTCCAGCGTGACGTGGTCACCCAGGATGACCCAGCCCTCCTTGGGCAGGTAGACGTGCTGGTAGCGCATGAGCTCGAACTCTGCGCCGCTGACCGGCTCGCCCACGACCTCATAGTCGGTGATGTGGCAGGCATCCATGACGCTCTTGACCAGCTCGGTGGCCATGATGTGGTACTCCTCGCCGATCTTGACAAAGGAATACTCGAACTGGCCGTTCAGGCAGATGGCCTCGTTGGCGGGCAGAGTCCAGGTGGTGGTGGTCCAGATCACGAAGTAGGTCTTGTCCATCGGGATGCCGTGCTTTGCCAGCACACCGTTGGGGTCCTGGGTGACATGGAAGCGGACGAAGATGGAATCGCAGTCGTCCTCGCCGTACTCGATCTCGGCCTCAGCCAGAGCGGTGCGGCAGTCGGGGCACCAGTAAACAGGCTTCAGGCCCTTGTAGATGTAGCCCTTCTTGGCCATTTCACCGAAGATCTCGATCTGGCGGGCCTCAAACTCCGGCTTCAGGGTCAGGTAGGGGTGCTCAAAGTCGCCAATGACGCCCAGACGCTTGAACTGGTCGCTCATGATGTCGATGTGCTCGGTGGCGAACTTTTCGCAGATCTGGCGCAGCTCCAGCTTGGAGATGTCCTTCTTCTTCTCGCCGACGGAGGACAGCGCCTTCAGCTCAATGGGCAGGCCGTGGGTATCAAAGCCTGGCACATAGGGAGCCTGGAATCCCTCCATGTTCTTGTCGCGGATGATGATATCCTTGATGATCTTGTTCAGCGCGGTGCCCATGTGGATGTTGCCGTTTGCATACGGAGGGCCGTCATGCAGAACGAACTTGGGCTTGCCGTCGTTGTGCTTGATGAGCTGATTGTACAGGTCGTTGTCTTCCCAGTCCTTGAGCATGACAGGCTCCTTTTTGGGCAGGCCTGCGCGCATCTCGAACAGCGTCTTGGGCAGATTCAACGTACTGTCGTACTGAGACTTATTCTTAGCCAATGGTTACACACTCCTCTAATTTATTGAAACGCTCCGGTCACTCGCTGAATTTGACGCCCTTGAAAGCGGCATAATCCGGCTCTGCCGGTTCTTCCTCTTCCTCTGCGCCAACGGGTGCCTGAGACGGGTCCAGCTTGATCTTGAGCTGGCTCTCATCCTTGGACCAGAAGTCCTCGCTCTTGTCGTCCTCTGCGGTTTCCTCGTCCGCAGGGGCTGCATCGGTCTCCGGCTGTGCCTGCTCGATCTCCTCGGTCAGAACCGCAGCAGTGGTCTCCTCTGCCTTTTCCTCCACAGCGGGCTCGGCAGCCTCCGGCTCCTCCTTCTGGAACTCCGGCAGGCGGCTCAGAGACTCGACATGGCTGCGGTACAGGTTGAGCACGTCGGACTTGAAACGGGTGACTTCCAGACGGACGCGGTCATACTCGCGCTCCTCTGCCAGCTTTTTATCGTTTGCTTCGTTGATGATCTCATCCGCGCGGTCACTGGCCTTCTGGAGCAGCTCATTGGCATCGCGGATAATATCATCCCCGCGCAGATTTGCACGGTGCAGGATCTCTTCCGACTTCTGGTTTGCTTCGCGGATGACGTTCTCGCCCATGCGCTGTGCATTGATGAGCGCACTCTTGAGCATGTCGCCGTCCGCCTCGTAGTTCTTCATCTCTTCGTGGAGACGCTGGTTTTCCGCTGTCAGGTCTGCGATCTGCTTGCGCAGCTCCTCGGCCAAGGCATCGTCCTGCCGGAGCTGCTCTTCGACCTTATCCAGGAAACGGTCCACCTCTTCGGTGCGATAGCCGCGGAGGTTTTTTTCAAATTGGACGCTGCGCACGTCCTGCGAGGTCAGCATAGTAGTTTCCTCCCAAATTCATTTAATATTGAAAAAACTCAATGATCGCCCGGTCTTTTCTGCTTTTTCCGGGCAGTGCCGTCAGACCAAAGCGGCCCTTGCCCCGCACGGTGAAGACATCGCCCTCATACACCGGGGCGTGGACGCTCTCCACCGGAAGGTGGTTGATCTCCACCCGGCCTGCCGTGATGAGCTCCGCTGCCATGCTGCGGCTGCAGTGGAGCATGGCTGCCAGCACCGCATCCAGCCGCAGGGAAGAAACGGTCGCCGTTTGCAGCGTCCGCTCCGCCTGCGGGAACTCCGGAAGCTCCTCCAGCGGCAGAAGCTGAGTCGTGACCTCCACCCGGCCCGCCTGCAGCAGTTCCTGACAGATGAGCTGCGCCGCCGGTTCCAGCGCAAAGACATAGGCCGTGCCCGGCGCATCGGAGGGCAGGACGATATCGCCCAGCGCCTCCCGCCGCAATTCCAGCCCCATCAGGCTGCCGAGGTAATCCTTGTGCGCCGGAAGAGCAGCCCCGGCCTGCACCCGGCAGGTGAGCCGGACGCAGCACAGCGGGCTGTCCGGCCAGCTGCCCTCCGGCTCCAGGCAGAGGAGCCGGCGCTCTGCACCGGGCCAGCCGCCCTCGAAATGATACACATTCTCCGGGACGGCAGCGCGGTTGAGCGCTGCTCTGGCAAGATCCTGCTCCCGGTCACTCAGAAAGGCGGAATAGCGCGGGATGCCGCGGCTCTCCGCCGTGCGGGCCAGATCCTCGATGTGCCGCATCAGATAGCGCTCTTCATCGCTGCGGGCGGGGACGAAGCCCCGCACGGCTTTGGGGGCAGGATCAATAGAACGCGCCATTGTTCTCCAGCTCGTCCAGCAGATCACCCATGATATCCACGTTGTAGGGGGTGATGATGAAGGTGCTGTTTGCCACGCGCTTGATCTGGCCGTTGTTGGCGTAGGCGACGCCGGAGAGGAAATCGACCAGGCGGCGGGAAACTTCCTTGTTGGTAGACTCCAGGTTCAGGACCACGGTGCGCTTGTTGTTCAGGTGGTCGGCGATGGTGCTGGCATCCTCAAAGCGCTCCGGCTTGACCAGAACGACCTTGAGCTGGGTGGTCGCATGGATGTTGACCACCTTGTTCTTTCTGGGGGTGCCCTCTGCGGGCTCCTCATCCTCTTCGTCTGCCCCGACGCCCAGACCGTTGTTGTTGTTCACCATCTGGGGGCCGTCGTCGATGTACTGATCGTCGTACTCGTCCTCGCTGCCGAAAAGCCCCTTCTTCAGACTATCCACAAAAGACATAGAAACTGCTCCTTTCATTCGGGCGGCTTGCGCTGCCTGGCTGATTTTGCAAAGAGATGCAAATAGCTTCTACTATTATCGGATTTTTTGCCGCAGATGTCAATAACTACAAAAGTTTTCCATCATACAAATTTTGTCCGGAGACGATAATCTCGTCATAAAGGCGAACCTGACTGATCGAACCGGCCGTTCCGCTGGGCAAAACGATGAGATAATCGCCATCCAGCACCTGGGGGTGCTGGTCGTCCACGGGGTCGATCTTGCAGAAACGGGCCAGGTTGCCGTACTTGACGTAGACGCCGGGGATGTAGTTCTCGCCCTGGCCCTCGGCCTCGGAGCCGTCCTCTTTGAGGTAGTGGACCGCCGCCTGCGGCACCCGCAGACCGGTGCTCTGCCCCACGATGACCTGCGCATTGGCCCGGTTCAGCCGCAGCACGTCGCCGTTGATGACCTCGCACGAGAGGACGAAGCGGGTCATGTCGTTCTCGGTGTCGATGTTCACTTCCTGCACGGTGGCCTTGAGGGGCGTTTCCGCCTGACCGGGGAAGCGGATCTCCACCGAGGTCTTCCGCGGTTTTCCGTCCGAGCCCAGCAGCTTTTCGCCCTGTTTGGCCGAGCAGATGCCAGCGTAGTACCAGGTGAAGCCGGAGACGATCTTGCCCGCACAGCCGTCCAGTTTGATCTCCGGGGAGGACTCGATGTAGGCTTTCAGGTCCGCAGCACCCAGCGCAAGGATGTCCTCCATGCCGGCATTGAGCCGCCCGGAACTGGCCGAACGGATAAAATAGCCCGTCTGCGGGGCGGTGATCTGGGTGGGACTGCCCAGCTGGGCCTGCACATTGGACGCCTGCTGCACCAGCGCGGCGATTTGGTCCGAGAAGGTGGAGACCTCACCGGTGATGATCCAGAGCTTGTTCTGGGCCAGCAGATAGTCCTCCGTCTGGGCGTCGGTATCCTCGTAGTCGGAGGCATCCAGCGCATCCATCAGATCATACAGCGCCGCCGAGCGGTCTTTGCGCAGGGATTCCATCTGCGCCGAGGTGGTGTTCTGTGATTTTTGCAGCAGGTCGATCTGGTCGTTGATCTGGGTCAGCTGCTGGCGCAGACCGGCCTGGGAAGCATCGCTGTAGACTTCCGCCACCGCAGTGCCCGCCGAGACGCGCTCGCCATCGGCCACAAGGTAGCCCAGCGTGCCGTCCCCGGCCACGTAGCTTTCGTTGAACAGCAGTACGCCCTCGGCATCCACCGTGTCTTCCACCGTAGCCAGAAGGGCCGTTTCGTAGGTGTTGGGCGGGAACAGCACCTGCATGGCCTGATAGAAGACATACACGGCCGCCAGCAGCAAAAAGACGATGGCAACGCCTGCCAGCGTCTTCAGTGCGCCGGGCAGCTCACGTTTTTCCTTCTCTTCCTGCATTCTGCTCATCCTTTCGTGATAAATTCCTGCGTCAGTGCGGCGGCGCGGGCCTGGAGGTCTGGTGCCGCTGCGTCCAGCCAGACCACACCGTCCATGTGGCGGAACCAGGTCAGCTGACGCTTGGCGTAGTTGCGGGAAGCCTGCTTGAGCTTCTCCACGCAGGGCGTCAGTTCCGACTCCCCCATAAAGTAGGGAAAGAATTCCTTATAGCCAATGGCCTGCGCTGCCGTTTTGAAGCGGGCCCGGTTTGCAAACACGGTTTCCGCCTCGGCCAGAAGGCCCGCGTCCATCATCCGGTCTACCCGCAGGTCGATGCGGCGGTAGAGCTGGGCGCGCTCCGGGAAGTCCAGCCCCAGCACCAGTGCGCGGTAGGGCCGCTCCGGTGGGAGCGATGCCGCCTTCTGTTCGCTGAGGCGTCGGCCGGTAGCGCGGTAGTGTTCCAGCGCCCGCAGCACCCGCACCTGATTGTTCGGGTGGATAGCGGCAGCGGCTTCGGGGTCCACCTGTTTCAGCTCTTCGTACAGGGCAGCCGGGCCTTTTTCGGCCAGCTCTGCCGCCAGCTGCTCCCGCAGGCCGTCCGGGGCTTTTTCGGCTGTGAAGCGGACGCCGTAGAGGAAGCTCTGAACGTACAGCCCGGTGCCGCCCACCAGGATGGGCAGCTTTCCGCGGGCGGAGAGGTCGGTTTCCAGCGTTCCGGCCAACGCAGTGAAATCCGCCACGCTGAAGGTCTGGTCCGGCTCCAGAAGATCGACAGCATGGTGTGGGATGCCGTGGGTCTCTTCCGGCGTCACCTTGGCGGTGCCGACATCGAGGCCCTTGTAAATCTGCATCGAATCTACGCTGATGATCTCGCCGCCGAACTGCTCGGCCAGCGCAACGCCCAGCGCGGTCTTGCCGGTCGCGGTCGGGCCGACCACAGCGAGGACCGGGTGTTTTTTCTCAAACGATTCGGCCAAACTGCTTTTCCAGCTCCTTTCGGGTCAATTTGAGGACGCAGGGGCGGCCATGCGGGCAGAAGGGCGGCACTTCGCCGGACAGGATCTTCTCGGCCAGCGCCATAAGCTCCTGCGGGGAGGTGTGGTCCCCTGCCTTGATGGCTGCACGGCAGGAGATGGAGTGGAGCACCCACTCGGTCTTCTCGCTCAGGGCGTCGCGGCTGCCATGGGCCAGCTTCGCCGCCAGCTCCACGAGAAGGTCTTCGGCGCTGCTCTGCTCCACATCGGCAGGGACCGCGCGCAGAAAGACCGAATTGCCGCCAAAGTCATCGATCTCCAACCCGGCACGTTCCAGCAGGTCGATGTTGGCCAGCAGCGCCGTCTTTTCCTCGGCCGAAAGCTCCACCACCACCGGTTCCAGCAGCAGCTGGCTGGGCACATCGCCGTAGGACGCGGCCAGCTTTTCAAAGAGCTGGCGCTCGTGGGCCGCGTGTTTATCAATGATGCACACCTCGTCCCCCCGCTCTGCGAGGATGTAGGTGCGGAAAAGTTCGCCCACATAGCGGAGCGGCTCCGGCCCTTCCTGAAGATCAAAGCCCATCTGTTCGGGCGTCCCGGCGGGGGCCGACGCTTCTTCCGTTTCGGCGGGTTCGGCCGCAGCGGGTTCCGGTCCTGTCGTTTTGGGCTGCGGGGCCGGGTCCCATGCTGCCATGTGGTCCCGTGCTCCGGGCAGGTCGTCTGCGTCCGGCTCGATGTCGAGCTGGGCCTCGCTGGATGCTGCACGGAAACGCGGCGCAACCGGTTCGGAACGGTCGGTCTCCTCTTCCGGCCGCTTCGGGCTGTGCAGGCTGACATCCGGATTCAGGGGAGCCGAGGCTGCAACCGTTGTCCAGCTGTGCTCATTGGGGGATGCCGTAGACGGCCCCGGCAGGATGTCCGCTTCCGCCGCTGCCGAGCGGACGGGCCGGGTGGGCACAGCCGGAGCCGGGACCGCCGGTGCAGCAGATGCCACGGAAGAGGCCGTTTGGGGGTGCTGTTCCAACGTGCCCGGCTCTGCCTGCCCCGGAATAACGGCAGAAAGTCCTGTAAAGTTGTTTTTCTTTACAGTATTTTCGATCGGATTTTCGTCTTTTTCTAAACTGTTGGATTTTTCGTTGTTCTTCTCATTTTTGGATTCCTCGAAGGCGAACAGCCGCTCGCCGGTGCCCGGTTGAGCCAGAGCCAGCTTGGTGGCGTGGTACACGAGGTCGAAAATATCATTCTCGCGGGCGAAGCGGACTTCCGTTTTGGCCGGGTGCACGTTGACATCCACCAGGTCCGACGGCATTTCCAGAAGCAAGATTCCTCCAGGGAACTTGCCCTGCATCGTGGTGCCGTTGAACGCCATTTCCATGCCCGCCATCATGGTGCGGTTGCGGACATAGCGCCCATTGATATAGAAATACTGCATACTCCGGCTGGCACGGCAGCTTCTGGGCTGGGTGATGAGGCCCCACACCCGGTAGACGCCCTCGCGGTTGTCCAGCTCGATGAGGTCCCGGCTGAATTCTCGGCCCAGCACGGCATACGCTGCACTGCGCAGCTGACCGTCGCCGGGAGTGACGTACTGCAATTTTCCCTCACGGATGAACTTGAAGCTGACCTCCGGGTGGCTCAGGGCCACATGGGCGACGGTATCCGCCACAAAGGTGCCCTCGCTGGAATCCTTTTTCAGGAACTTCATCCGGGCGGGCGTGTTGTAGAACAGGTCCTTCACCCGGATGGTGGTCCCCACGCTGCGGGCACCGGGTTCGATGGGATAGGCTTCCCCGCCCTCGATGCGGTAGACCGAGGCGCATTCGTCCGCTTCGGTCCGGGTCAGCACCTCCACCCGCGCCACACTGGCGATGGAGGCCAGTGCTTCGCCCCGGAAGCCGAGGGTGTGGATATGGTTCAGGTCCTCCTCGGTCTGGATCTTGCTGGTGGCATGGCGGATGAACGCCGTGGGGATGTAGGCGGCTTCGATGCCGGTGCCGTTGTCGCTGATCTCGATCAACTTGACACCGCCGGACTCGATGCTCACCGTGATCTGGGCGGCACCGGCGTCGATGGCGTTTTCGAGCAGCTCTTTGACCACCGAAGCCGGCCGCTCGACGACCTCACCGGCGGCGATCAGCTCTGCGGTGTGTTTGTCCAAAACATGGATGACTGCCATAGGTTCCCTCCCCCTTTTCGTTGGTATTGCGTCAGTTTCAGCCGTTCAGGCTGCCCTTCAGGGTCTTCTTGAGCTCGTACAGGAAGTTCAGCGCTTCGATGGGGGTCAGCGTCTCCACATCGAGGGCTTCCAGCTTTTCCAGCACTTCGCTGGGCACGGCCGGAGAATTGTACTCCTGCAGGGCGTCGAAATCCATCTGTTCGACGTTGTTCTTGGGGGCGCTGGCTTCCAGTGCCCGCAGTACCTCGTGGGCGCGGCGGGTCACGGTGCCGGGCAGACCGGCCAGCTTTGCCACCTCGATGCCGTAGCTGTCATCGGCCGGGCCGCGGACGATCCGGCGAAGGAACGTGATATCTTCGCCGCGCTTTTTGACCGCGATGTTGTAGTTCTTCACGCCCTCCAGAATGCCTTCGAGGTCGGTCAGTTCGTGGTAGTGGGTGGCAAACAGCGTCTTGCAGCCAAGCCCCTTGGCCGGGTCGGAGATGTGCTCGACCACGGCGCGGGCAATGCTCATGCCGTCAAATGTGGACGTGCCGCGGCCGATCTCATCCAGAATGACCAGACTCTTTGTGGTGGCATTCTTCAGGATCTCGGCCACCTCGGTCATCTCCACCATGAAGGTGGACTGCCCAGCCGACAGGTCATCCGATGCACCGATGCGGGTGAAGATGGCGTCCACAACGCCCACATGGCATTCTTTGGCCGGGACGAAGGAGCCGATCTGCGCCATCAGCGCAATGAGGGCATTTTGACGCATGTAGGTCGATTTACCGGCCATGTTAGGGCCGGTGATGATGAGGCAGCGGTCGGTGGAGCAGTTGAGGGTGGTATCGTTTGGCACGAACAGGCTGCCCTTGAGCATCTGCTCGACCACCGGATGACGGCCTTCCACAATGGTCAGCTCGTCGCCGTCGTCCACAACGGGGCGGCAGTAGTTGTTCTCGGCCGCCACCTGCGCCAGCGCCGCCAGCACATCCAGCTCGGCGACGGCATTGGCCGTCCGCTGGATGCGGTCCAGCTGGGCGCTGATGGTCTCCAGCAGCTCAGCAAAAAGGCGGTGTTCCAGCGCGATGAGACGCTCGTGGGCACCGAGGATCTTGCTTTCCAGCTCCTTGAGTTCCTGGGTGATGTAGCGCTCGCCGCTGGTGAGCGTCTGCTTGCGGATGTAGGTCTCCGGCACCAGATTTTTGTAGCTGTTGCTGACCTCGATGAAGTAGCCAAAGACGTGGTTGTAGCCGATCTTCAGCTTGGGGATGCCGGTCTCCTGCCGCAGGCGGGTCTCCAGCTGGGCCAGGATGCCCTTGGTGTTATCGCGGATGGAACGCAGCTCGTCCACCTCGGTGTGGTAGCCCTTGGCGATGACACCGCCATCCTTTAAGGTAGACGGTGCGTCCGGGCTGACCGCCGCGTAGATCTTTTCCTTGATGTCGGTCAGCGGGTCGATCTGCGCCGCCAGTTCGGCCAGCTCCGGGCAATTGCAGCTTTCGGCCTGCCGACGCAGCCCCGGCAGGCGGTCGCAGGTCTGGGCCATGGCGTAGATCTCCTTCGGCGTGGCCGAGCCGTAGACGGTGCGGGTCATCATCCGCTCCAGATCGGAGATGTAGTGCAGCTCTTCCATGAGGTCGCCGCGCTGGACGGTCTGGTTGACCAGACTTTCCACCTCGTTCAGGCGGCGGTTGATAATGCCGCTGGAAACGAGCGGCTGTTCGATCCAGCTGCGGAGCATCCGCTTGCCCATGGCGGTGCTGGTCTTGTCCAGCACCCAGAGCAGGGTGCCCCGCTTCTCGCGGCCGCGCAGCGTTTCGGTCAGTTCCAGATTGGCCCGTGTGACCGGCGACAGCCGCATGAACTGCGCCTTGTTGTAGCAGATGACGGTCTTCAGGCGTTCGACGCCCTTGATCTGGGTGTCGTGCAGATATTCCAGCAACGCCGCCATGGCAAAGCGGACGTTGCCCTTTTCGTCGATGCCGGTCTTCGCGGGCCAGTCGCGGCCGAACTGATTTTCCAGCGCGATGGCCACAAGGCCAGGCGCATAGCGCTCCTCTTCGACAAGTTCGACGGAGCACTGCATATTTTTCTTCAGGTAGGTGGTCAGCTCCCGGCAGTCGAGGGTGTTGGGGTTCATCAGCACCTCGCTGGGGTGGTAGCGGCACAGCTCGGTGATGACAGCCGGGACGACCTTTTCCTGCCGGAGTTCCGTGATGTGGGCCGTGCCGGTGGAAACATCGGCAAAGCAGAGGCCCGCCGTGTTCCCCTTGATGAAAATGCTCGCGATGTAGTTGTTTTTATCATCCTGGAGCATACTGCTCTCGATGATGGTGCCGGGCGTGACCACACGGATGATATCCCGCTTGACGAGGCCCTTGGCCTTGGCGGGGTCTTCCACCTGCTCACAGATGGCGACCTTGTAGCCTTTGGCGATGAGCCGGGCCACATAGCCTTCGTAGCTGTGGAAGGGCACCCCGCACATGGGGGCGCGCTCCTCCTGACCGCACTGCTTTCCGGTCAGCGTCAGGTCCAGCTCCCGCGAGGCCGTCCGGGCATCGTCGAAGAACATCTCGTAAAAGTCGCCGATGCGGTAGAACAGAATCTCGTCCTTGTGTTGTTTTTTGATTTCCAGATATTGCTGCATCATGGGCGACAGTTCCGCCATGGTAGTCCACCTTTCTTGCATTGAATCCCTGTTTGAGCGCAGTTTTGAAACATCATGCCGGGAAAACCGGCCTGTGTGCGAGAGGCCGTCTGCTCTGGTTTGCAGGGAGTAACCGCTTTTGCAAGGAAAACGCGGCCTGCAAAGCGCAGCCGCGTTTTCCGTTTCACATGTGCTCAGTGGCAGCCGCCGCAGGTGGAGCAGCTGCCGGTGCAGGACGCGCTGGGTTCCTGCACGGTCATGGGGTCGCCGCCGTTCATCGCGGTGTTGATGATGGCGTCGATATAGTTGACGAGGTTCTCGCAGTCCTTCTTGGCCTCGTTGTAGGCCACCATGCCCTCATCGGCCATGATCTTGCCGTACAGATCGTTGACCTTCTCGTTCAGCTCGGAGATGCGCGCATCGCTGCGCTCGCTCTTGCCGATCTCGTTGTTCAGGTCCATGCGGGCAAGGTTGAACTCGCCGATCATGTTCTGTAGCTCCTCATCGTTGTCGTTGAGCTTGCGGGCCTGGTCGAGGGCCAGATAGCGGGGGTCGGTCTGCAGTGCCATGGCGGCACGCTTAAAGAGGTCGATGCAATCCATAAGAATAATCTCCTTTAGTGTTCTTTTTGTTTGATGGAGCCGTTCCGCTCCGGGAAATCCTGGTCAATCTGCCAGCTCGCCCAGCAGGACGGTGGCGCGGGCACCGGTGAGGTGCACATGGGCATACCGGCCCATCCAGCCGGGGTCGGCGGCGAACTCGACGGTCAGGTTGTTGTCCAACCGGCCGGAGAGGGTGCCCTCGCTGCGGCCAAAGCTCTCCACGAGGACGCGGACGGTCTGGCCCACCTGTGCTTTGACGAGGCCCATGGCGATCTCGTCCTGGATCTTCAGCAGGCGGCTCATCCGGTCGGTCTTTTCCTTGCGGGGGGTGGGGTCGGGCATTTCTGCCGCCTTGGTCCCGGTGCGCTTGGAGTAGATGAAGGTGAACAGCTGCATGTAACCGACCTTCCGGATCAGGTCGAGGGTACCCTGGAAATCCTCCTCCGTCTCACCGGGGAAGCCGATGATGATGTCGCTGGAGAAGGTGATGCCGGGCACAGTCCTGCGGGCATACTCGATGAGTTCGAGGTACTGCGCAACGGTGTAACGGCGGTTCATCTGGGCCAGCATTCGGTCCGAGCCGCACTGCACCGGCAGATGCAGGTGCTTGCACAGGTGCGGCTGCGCGGCGATGGTGTCAATGAGCTTATGGCTGGCGTCCTTCGGGTGGCTGGTCATGAAGCGGATCTGATAATCGCCGGGCACCGAGCAGAGCAGGTTGAGCAGGTCGGAAAAATCCACCTTCTCTTCCAGGCCCTTGCCGTAGCTGTTGACATTCTGGCCCAGCAGGGTGATCTCCTTGTAGCCCGCTTCCACAAGGCCCCGGAATTCGGCCAGGATATCGCCGGGCTTGCGGCTCTTTTCGCGGCCGCGGACATAGGGCACGATGCAGTAGGTGCAGAAGTTGTCGCAGCCGTACATGATGGGCAGCCAGGCGCGGAACTCGCTCTCGCG